>ERZ779890.352-NODE-352-length-51068-cov-3.696470_pt1 | contig 51068 bp, 35 predicted proteins | sample MGYA00511553_ERZ779890 | MGnify/ENA primary metagenome ERZ779890 (study PRJEB29588, sample SAMEA2152064) | human gut metagenome | biome: human gut; feature: human-associated habitat; material: faeces | place: Denmark | collected 2008/2010 ... | reverse complement strand
AGCCCAATTCGGTCGTGAGGACTTATTGTCTTTTGTTTTTAGGAGAGCAGATGTTGCTTGTTTTCTTAGGTGATAATAGCGGACTATCTTGAGCTGAAAACAAACAACAGGTGCCTTATAAAAACAAAAGGTGATAAGAAGTAGTAAAAAAGATGTTATTTGCGACCTAATGACCGATATGGGCGAAATGACGGATACAGAGAATCAATCATGACAACAGAACAATTATATGAGATTTTTCGGAATCACCCTGTAATTACTACTGACAGTCGCGAATGCCCTGTCGGCTCTATGTTCTTTGCTTTAAAGGGAGATTCCTTTGATGGTAATAGATTTGCTTCGGCCGCCCTTGATAAAGGCTGTGCTTATGCAATTATAGATGAGGCAGAATATAGCAATGCCAATGACGGAAGGTATATTCTTGTAGAAGATGCTCTTAAGGCTATGCAGTCTCTGGCGCATTTCCATCGCATGCATTTTTCTGGTCCGGTAATAGAAATTACAGGGACAAACGGCAAGACTACTACCAAGGAACTGGTGAGTGCTGTGCTTGCCACGAAGTATGCGGTGCTATATACCCAAGGCAATTTCAATAACCATATCGGGGTGCCAAAGACGTTGCTCGGCTTGCAGAAGTTTCACCAGATTGCTGTAATTGAAACAGGCGCAAACCACCCTGGTGAGATTAAGACCTTAGCAGACATTGTTTCCCCTGACTGCGGACTGATTACAAATGTAGGTACCGCCCATATTGAGGGCTTTGGCTCATTTGAGGGAGTTGTTAGGACAAAGGCAGAACTGTATGACAATCTTCGTCACAATCCAAAAGGCTTCATCTTCCTAAATGCAGACAACGACATTTTGGCAAACAAGGCTGCAGGACTGAAGGCCTTTACTTATGGCAGCCCCGGACGAGGCTATATGGTAGAGGGCGAGGTTGATGCATGCAATCCTTTCCTTAAGTTGAAATGGCGTCGCGGAGATATCGCTGGTGAACGTTGGCATACAGTGCAGACACACCTCATTGGGTCTTATAATCTGGATAACGTTTTAGCCGCAATTACCGTAGGATTGCATTATGGAGTTTGCCCGGAAGATGTAGACAAGGCATTGGCGGATTATAAGCCGGCCAACAGTCGGTCAGAAATGCGTAAGACGGCCCATAATACGCTTGTGATAGATGCCTACAATGCCAATCCCTCAAGCATGGAGGCGGCGTTGGAGAACTTTGCCTTGATTGTGACTCCTGAGAATGTCAAGAAGATGCTAATTCTTGGCGACATGAAAGAGCTGGGAGTAGTTTCTGATACTGAACATTCAAAGGTAGTTTCGACAATCCAAAGGTTAGGTTTTTCTGATGTGTGGCTTGTTGGTGACAATTTCAAAAGACAAAATCCTCCGTTCCCTGTCTTTGACAATGTAGACGAGGTAAAGGCCAAGTTGCTTGAGTCGCCTTTGTCAGACAGATTGATTTTGATTAAAGGCAGCAATTCTACCCATTTGTATCAGTTGCCTGAGTTTCTGTAATACCTTTGTTGTTAATGTCGCAAAGAGTGTGTTGCCAGTACTGTGCTTTGCCTAATTATAACAGAGCCGTGTCAGATGGCTGGCAGTGACATGCCGTTGATTTTTCGATAGAGATCAAGGGCATAGACATCTGTCATGCCTGTGATGTAGTCAAGCACCCCTACGAGTCTTTCGTGAATGGACGGAGCGTTGATTTGGTATTGGTACGGCACGCGGTTTATAAGCAGTCTTGAATAGGTCTTGTCAGGCTCTTCGATGGCATCAGTGAGCAGTTCAAGCAGGGTGTCAATAATGCGGCATCCTGCCAGCTCGATGTCGAGCACCTCACGTGACCGGTAGATGTTGGCTGCAGCGTAGTCGGCTATTTGCTTCATAGCTCCATACATGTGTGGTTCAATGTGCTGGATGAGTGAACCTTCAAACTCTCCTCTTAATATACTGTCCTCGTTTTCAATAAACACTCTGACACACTCTTGCTCAATGGCGTTTATGACGCATGATCGCATATAGATGATGCGTTCGTTCGGGTCGGTAACGTTCGGATAGGACTCTTCTATTGTTTTACGTTGCTTAGGGTCGAAGAAATCAAGCAGCAGTTGCTTCGTCTTTTCTGCTGTTATAAGATGCAGCTTATACGCATCTTCAATGTCCATTATCTCATAGCAGATGTCATCTGCCGCCTCAACGAAGTATGCCAGTGGGTAGCGCGCATACTTGATGCGTGTCCTGTTGTCTTCAAAGCATCTTAGACCCAAGTGGTGTGCTATTTCACGGTAGATGGCGAACTCGCTTTCAAAGAACCCAAACTTGTTCTTATTGACACACATTATGGAGCTGTGTGGATATTTCACGATGGAGGCCAGTGTGCTGTATGTCATTACGTAGCCTCCTTCGCGCCTGCCTTCATATTGGTGTGTGAGCAGTCTGAAAGCATTGGCGTTGCCGTCGTAGCGTGTGATGTCGTTCCAAAGTATTTCGGCTCGTTCCGATTCTACTTCGGCATAGATTTTGTCCTTGAAGCGAAGTCCCTTACCTTCGCTGAAAAATGTGGCTATAGCTTTTTCCCCGGAGTGGCCGAATGGCGGGTTGCCCAGATCGTGTGCCAGACAAGCCGCCGAGGTAATGGTGCCTAATTGTGAGAGTTTGTTTTCGTCAAGTTCGGGATGAAGTTCCATCAGTTTACGTGCCGCGTCATTGCCAAGCGAGCGACCTACGCTTGCCACCTCAAGACTGTGGGTTAGACGGTTATGCACGAAGATGCTGCCAGGCAGCGGAAAAACCTGAGTCTTGTTCTGCAGACGGCGAAAGGGGGATGAAAATATTAACCTGTCGTAATCGCGTTGGAACACAGAGCGAAATTCGGCAAGGTCACCGTGCTTGTCTTCGTGGCCAAAGCGTTTGGAGCTAATGAGCTTTGACCACTCCATTTTTTGTGATTGTTTCATGATTGAAGTCTTGTAATGCAAAAGTAAGTTATTTTTTTACCTTAGGCAAAAAGCATTGGCTCTAAAATTTGGTTTAACTGCCAGATTGTACTAAATTTGTATTTCAAAAAATCAGCGATATGTCTGTTAGAATACAAATAATAAACAAATCCCGGCACCAAATTCCGGAGTATGCCACACCCCTTAGTGCCGGTGTTGATTTACGTGCAAATATCGATGCCCCGATTGTTATGCCGCCTCTTGGTCGGGCACTTGTCCCCACGGGGTTGTTCATGGCGTTGCCCAAGGGCTATGAGGCTCAGGTGAGGCCTCGCTCTGGTATGGCTCTCAAACAGGGAGTCACGGTGTTGAATTCGCCCGGCACAATCGATGCAGACTATCGCGGGGAGATAGGCGTGATATTAATCAATCTCTCTGATGTCGAGGTGAAGATAAACGATGGCGACCGTATCGCGCAAATGGTTATCGGCAAGTACGAACAGGTAGTCTTTGATGAGGTTGAAAAGCTCGATGAAACCGAACGTGGTTCAGGTGGATTCGGGCATACAGGCATATAGACCTCCACAATAGCCTCTATAGTTCTTGACTGAAAAAACATTATCTGGAAAAGAAGAATGAAGAAAGCCGTGGTTTTGATGCTCGCCGTTTTCGCCGTTGCTGTGCTCAAAGGTGAAAATGTTTTTTCGGCACCAGGCGAAAGGCAACTGCGCAAGTATAATGCACTTTTTCTTGAAGCAGTATGTCAACGTGAGGCAGGCAATGATGTGGCATGCTACAGATTGTTGGAGCGTGCCAACCGCATTAACCCCAATGGGGCGGAAGCCCTTTTTGAACTTGCTCAGTTTGCCGAAAGTCATAACCTTGACATTCCTGTGTTGGCTTATCTTGACAGAGCTCATACCCTTTGCCCGGACAACAAGGACTATCTTTTTGAGTTGGCAAGCGTTTGCATTGCCATGTCAGACGACAGGGGCGTTGATATGATGCAAGGCTTGCTTTCTGACGAGCTTTTCCGTGACAAGGCATTTGCGATGCTCTGTTCTTTTTATGAATCTAAGGGGGATTTCGCCAAGTTGTGTGCCACGTTGGACAGATGGCGCCCGATAAGAGACGATGACGAATTGCTCTCGACACAAAAACTGAGGGCGGCAATCAACATGGGTCACCAGCAAGAAGCACTGCTCATTGCAGACACGTTGATTGAAAAATATCCTGGAAACAAGACGGAATATCTTATAGCTAAGGGTGAGGCACTGCTCGCTCTATACAAGACAGATGATGTATTGAAAATCATTAAGCAGGTTGAAGAGGATGATGAAACACGCGGCAACGGCAACATCCTTCTCTACAAATATGCACTGGCTACAAAGAACAAAGAGGTGGAAAACACGGCCTTGAGAAATCTCATTCTTGACACATCAATGCCGATGCAAACTCGTGTGGTCGCATACCACAATTATCTTGACAGGCTGCCTACACCAGAGAGAAAGGTCTTGCGTGATTCCCTGCTGACCCGTCTGCTGCCTTTGCATGAGGAGGAGGCGACTCTTTATGGCGTAATAGTCAATCAGATGATAAACGAGAACACCCCCGATTCTCTTATGCTACCTATTTTCAACAAGATGCTTGACATCAATCCCTCTGACGAGTTTTCACGCCTTAGTCTGATGCAGAACGCTCTGTCAAAAAGAGACTATGCCGAATTGAGGAGACTGAGTACTGACGGATTGAAGGAGAACGCCACCCACCCCCTGTTCTATTACTATGCCGGAGCGGTGCTGCAAATACAGAAAGACGAAAAGGGAGCTCTCGATATGTATGCCAAGGGCTTGAAATACATTACGGGAAACACCCATACCGAACTGGTGTCAAGCTATTATTCGGCATATGCCGATGCTCTCCACAAAGTGGGGCGCAAGGAAGAGGCCTATGTGATGTATGACTCGGCCTTGGTCTATAACAGCGAAAACATTATGTGTCTCAACAACTATGCCTATTTCCTGTCTCTTGACGGTGTGCGTCTTGACAAAGCAAAGCAGATGAGTGCCAAAACCATTGAAAAAGAGCCGGAGGAACCAACGTATCTCGACACCTACGCATGGATTCTGTTTCTGCAGAGCAACTATATAGAAGCTCGTAAGTATATAGACAAGGCACTTAAATTTACGGAAGACTTGTCTGACCCCGACAATGTCAGCCTTGTAGACCATGCGGGCGATATCTATTATCATTTGGGATTCACCGTTGAAGCTGTGAGATACTGGAAGCAGGCCGCCAAAATGGATCCCACTTCTGAGTTAATCAGAAAAAAAGCACAAAGTCAAAGATATTACAAAGAGTAAAGTTATGAAGATTACGCTAAGATTGTTTTCTGCAGCTCTTCTTGCCGGACTGTTGACGTTGGGCTCATGCAGCACGTCAAAGCATCTTTCCGGTAAACCGTCTGTGGCAAAGCAGAGTACGGAGGACTTATATAAACAGCACGTGTTGGCCAATGCTGTCTCTACTAAAAGCCTGACGGCAAAGATGCGGCTCAACCTGTCGTTGGGCGACAAGGATGTGGCTCTGTCTGGAAGTCTTAAGATGAAGCGTGGCGATGTTATCCAGCTATCTTTGACTTTCCCGATTGTTGGCGAAGTAGGCAGAATGGAATTTACCCCCCAAGAGGTGCTGATAGTTGATCGCATCAACAGTCGTTATGTCAGAACTTCGTATGACAAAGTCGACTTCCTTCATTCTGCAAATCTTGACTTCAGTGCTTTAGAGGCTCTGTTTTGGAACGAGGTGTTCTATCCCGGTGCCGATGTTCGCAACAAGGTGGCCGAATACACCGTGTCATCAGCGGGTGCCCATACTTTGTTAAGCCTTACATCAGCTCCCGTGCTTGACTATTCATTCCTGACGATAACGGAAAGCGCATTGCTTGACCGCACTACAATCTCATCAAAGAACATTGCCGACAAGAGTGCCCTGACATGTATATACGGGAATTTTGTCAAGTTTGACTCGGGAAAATTCCCTTCATCAATAACAATTACGTTTGTGGGCGGCAAACAGAACTGTGGGCTTGACATGGCACTTAGTTCGTTGTCAACTTCATCAGATTGGAACAGTCGTACCACACTGTCGCCCAAATACAAGGAAATGGACGCAGAGAGCATTTTGAAAAACCTCATGCCGTAGCGTACTGAACAGAAAAATTTTATTGTTGTGAACGGATTACTGAAAATATTTGTGGTGTTTATTGCGCTGGGTGTGGCAGCACCTACCGTTTATGCACAAAGGAACAAGAGGGCTCGCAGTGCCACAACACAAAAGAAAACCCAGAACAAGAAGAGACGGGGGGCTACAAAAAAGGTGGAACCAACGGTTTCCAATGCAAATGTAAAGAGCCTGAGAACAAAACGTGATGCACTGCAGAAGAAAATCAAAGACTCCCAATTTCAACTGACACGCACGAACAAAGACGTAAAGAAGCGGTTGCAACAGCTCAAGGAAATTAATGGCCAAATAGACACCCATCAGCAGAATATCGGGAAGATTAAGGGGCAGATAGATTCTGTCAATACAAATATCACAGCTCTTGAGTCGGAGCTTCGCACACTTAATGCGCAGCTTAAGGATTGCAAGAAAAAATATGCGCGTTCGATGCTCTATATGTATCAAAATCGCAAGGTATCTAACAAACTTCTGTTTCTGATGTCGGCATCTGATTTCTCGCAAATGGCGCGCCGCTATAAATATGTGCGGGAATATTCCAAATATCAGAGGGTGCAGGGCGAGTTGATGCAACGCAAACAGGCGGAAATTGAGCAGGCAAAAGCCGCTCTTACGCATGAGCGCAACCGCCACACAGTCTTGCTGCAATCCGAACAGGAGGAAAACCGTCAGCTTGCCGCCAAACAGACCGAACAGAAAACAGCGGTAGAGGGATTGCAGAAGAAACAGAGAAACCTTGAACAGGTGTTGGCTAACGACCGCAAGGAGATGGCACAGCTTAACGCAAAGATAGACTACTATGTGAAACTTGCCATCGAACAGGAGCGTAAACGCAGGGAAGAGGCAGAGCGAAAACGCCGTGAACTTGCCGAACGTCAGGCTCGTGAGGCCGCTGAGCGACAGCGCCGTGAAGATGAGCGGCGCCGACAGGCTTCAAAGACCGACAATGCGTCGGCCAACAAAAAGTCTTCGAGAAGAAACAAAGTGGAGACTTATGCTGCAGAACCATCTGCTCCCGCAACTAAATACATGCCCAACGACAAGGAGTATGCCCTGACAAGCAACTTCGCGTCCAACCGCGGCAGACTGCCCATGCCAATCACTGGCTCGTATGTGGTGTCAACCCACTATGGCAGCTACACAATGCCTGGCACCAACGTGCGTCTTGACAGCAAAGGCATCAATCTTACTGGTAGGGCAGGGGCACAGGCCCTATGCATATTTGACGGTGAGGTCGCTGCTGTCTTCAGTGCTGGTGGCATGCGTAATGTGATGGTGCGCCACGGTTCGTATATTTCTATTTACTGCAATTTGGTTTCGGTGAATGTCTCTCGGGGACAGAGGGTTTCTGCACGGCAGACACTTGGGACTGTTGCAGCAGATGCTTCCGGAAAACCCAACCTGCACTTCCAGCTCCGAAGGGAGGCGTCAACTCTCAACCCAGAGTCGTGGCTGGCAAGGTAGCAGGTTACTCAAAGAAACAATTAATGATGTTCTAAAGTTGCGCGAGGAAGCGTTTGATAAAAAGAGCTGTGTTATCACGTCGTAATTATTCAACCAAGCATGAGTAAAACTAATTGCACGCCAGAAATGAAGATGTTATTGGGTTGTACAGTGCAAATCCTTCATGAACAGGTGAATATTGATTGCCGTGTAATTTGTAGTATATAAAATGTAAAGGACAATAATAACTTATTTCAAGCTCAATGAGTCTTCTTTCGGCCGAAATCGACATCTATTTCGGGCGGTGCGTTATTCCATTTCGGCCGAAATGGGATTCTGTTTCGGCCGATGGAAGGAAGTTTAAATGCTTTTTCGTGCTTCAGTGTCTTACTGAGCAGGGCGTATTTTCTGTTGTTTGTTAGCAGTGAATGATTTGGTCTACAGCTCTATTCCGGTTTCAAGGGCAAGAACTATCATGCTGTTGAGCGCAGTTTGTCGTTGAGATGCATTGAGCTCTTCGTCGCCCCAGAAGGTGTCGGAAATTGTAAGCAGGGCTGTTGCTTGCTTGTGGAGCGCGGTGGCATTGTGGAAGAGTGCAAACGATTCCATTTCCACACATTCGGTTTGGGTGCGTTGTCTTATTTGCTGCCATGTTTCATGGTTGTCGTTGGTGTAGAACACATCGCTTGAGTGGACAGAGGCGTGTTTGCAGACAATGCCTAACCGGCTTGCGCACTGTGTGATGGCAGAGTTGAGTTTAGGCGAGGGATATGTGTGGTGTTTGGTATAGCCGTTTTGCATCAGTGCATAGGTAGAGTCGCTATAGGCATTGGTGGCAAGTACCACGTCCATTAGCTGGAGGTCGGGGGTGTAGCTACCGGCTGACCCGATGCGTATGATGTTGTCTACATTGTAGAATTTGAAGAGCTCGTATGAGTAGATGCCGATGCTTGGCATGCCCATTCCGCTACCCATCACCGAAATTTTGTGGTTTTTGTAGTAGCCCGTGTAGCCGAACATGTTACGTACGGAAGTTACTAACTCAACAGAGGTGAGAAACTGCTCTGCCACGTGTTTTGCTCTTAGTGGGTCGCCTGCCAGCAAGACGGTTTTTGCGAAGGCGTTTGCTGGAGCAGATATGTGTGGTGTGGCCATAGTGATAAAATTTTTGAAAGTCTAAAATTGTATGCCGTCTAACAGGTTGATATATAGTTCTATTGCATCGCGTATGTCAGTCAGTGGTATGTATTCGTCTGCGGTGTGTGACCTTCTGGAATCCCCTGGGCCGAGTTTGAAAGACTGCCACGGCATCAATGCTTGGTCGCTCAGGGTGGGTGACCCGAAGGGTTGCAGTCCGAGCTGCTTGCACTTGAGGATTATCGGGTGGTCGGGGGATATCCGCGATGAGCCCAGTCGGGTGGAGCGTGCTTTGACATCTGCATCCAGCTGGTCTGCGATAAAGTCGAGAACTTCTTGGTTGGTGTAGCAGTCGGTGGTGCGCACGTCTACCGTGTAGGTACATTTGTCGGGAATGCAGTTGTGAAGACTGCCAGCTTGAATGATTGTCGTTGTCATCTTCATTTCGCCCAGCAGCGGTGAGACTTTCGAAAATTTGAAGTTCCTTATCCAGTTTATCTGGTCTATGGCTTTATAGAGTGCATTGACCCCTTCGTTTCGTGCGGCGTGTCCTGATTTGCCGTGAGTAGTAATGTCGAGCACCATTAGTCCTTTTTCGGCAATGGCGGGTTGTAGTGATGTCGGTTCGCCAACTATGGCAACGTCAACTGCTGGAAGATGGTTCATCATCAGTGTGAAGCCGTCTTTGCCCGACACCTCTTCTTCGGCACTTACGGCAAAGATAAGATTGTAGTGTTGTGGCTTTGCCGACAATATTCTGAATGCCTGCAGCAAACTAACCAGACCTCCTCCGCAGTCGTTGCTGCCAAGTCCATACAGGTTCCCGTTTTCTACAGACGGAGTGAAAGGGTCTCGTTGCCACCCTGTGGCAGGTTTTACTGTGTCAATGTGGGCATTGAGCATCAGGGTCGGTTTTGTGGTTTCTGGGTCCTTGGCTGCACAAACGATATTGTTGCCGTAGCGTTGGCACGGAATGCCAAGCTCAGCGAGATGGGCGCAGAAGAGGTCTGAGGCCTCCTTCTCGTTGCGGCTTACTGATGGAACCGCAATGAGGGATTTCAACAGGTTTGTGGCGTCGTTATAATAATTCTCAATCATTTTAAATTGATATGTTGTGTGTGGATAGGGCGACTTATAGCTTGCAGCCATATTTCTTTATACATTCTGGACACAAGCCTGTGACAACCATTTCAGCGTTATGAATGTGGAAGCCTTCGGGCAGTTTTATGTCAGGAATGTGTTCAGATGGAAGGCAGAACGTGCGTTTGCATCTTTCGCAGTGAAAATGTATGTGCTCATCGCTGATGTTGTGGTGAGGGTCATTGGTGTGGTTTCCGTCTTCGCAAAGTGCGTATTTAGTCTGTCCGGTGCTGTCGTTGATTTGATGTATGAGGTGATGTTCAGACAGTAGTGACAGAACCCTGAAGATGGAGGATTTGTCAACAGTTCCCAAGCGTGCTTCAAGGTCGCCCAACGACAATGCTGTGCTTGCGGTCATCAGTTCTCTGGTCACCAAGATGCGGTTGGCGGTCGGCTTGATGTCGTTTTGTTCCAGATGGGCTGTGATGTCAGGTTCTGTCATGGTGAAATGTTTTCAGGCCTTCAATGGGGCTTTTTGTTATTGTCCCCAAATGCAGTTCCAACTCTTTTGCTGTGTCTGCAATAAGGTCTTTGTAATAATATGCGATGGAACCAGTTAGCCCTATCTTCAGGTCAGGGCGGTTGTAGCTGGCGGTGTTGCGCAGGAAGAATGAAGCGAATGCGTCTGCAACCATGTGCCTTATGTTGTCGTTGTCAAGGTGGTCGTGGATAAAGGGTGACAGTGATGCCAGCCACCTGTTGGGAAACGGCTGCTTGTAGACTCGGTCAATAATTTCGACAGCAGTGCCGTATGTCGCTGTAAATTCCTCTTTCAGTTGTGGGCCGAACAGGTCTTTAAACAAGTTGCCAACAAGCAGCTTGCCAAGATTTGCGCCGCTTCCTTCATCGCCGAGAATGTAGCCTAAAGGAGGAGTGTTGGCAACAATTCTGCTGCCGTCATACAGGCAGGAGTTGCTTCCTGTTCCCAGAATGCATGCAATCCCCTCGCTTGTGCCACACAACGCCCTTGCTGCGCCGAGCATGTCGCTTGACACTTCTGCGTTGCAGTCTTTTCCGAAAACTTCTTCAAGGCATGTCTTTATCTGGAGGCTTTTCTCTCCTGGTGTACATCCGGCTCCGTAAAACCAGATGTTCTCTATGTTGCATTGAGAGGGCAGGGATGCTTCTGATTTGATTTGTGCTGTTTTGTGTTCAACCTCACGGAAAAGGCGCTCCATATCATCTCTTGACATGAAATAGGGGTTGCAACCGGCTGTTCGGAACTGAAAGTCTCGGGTAGTGTCTGGACTGGTCAGCAACCAGTCGGTCTTGGTGCTTCCGCTGTCTGCAATGAGAAACATTGTGTGGTCTGGTCTTAGTATTATTACTGCAAAAATAATCGTTTTTTTCACTTGATGTTATTGTTTTGTGAAGAATTGATGTGCTGCTAAGAAAAAAACGGATAAAACCTTGGCGGTTTGTAGAAAATACACTACTTTTGCACTCGCAATCGGGGTACAAACCGATTAGCGTAGGTAGATCCGCTAGCTCAGCTGGTAGAGCACATCCCTTTTAAGGATGGGGTCTTGGGTTCGAACCCCAAGCGGATCACAGGATTTAGAGACGGTTCAGACCGTCTTTTTTTGTTTACATGTAGAATTTGTGAAAGAGTGCGGCGACCATTGTTTGTGAACAAGTCCGTAATTTTGAACTGTCTGAATGTAGAACTAACGGATTTTGATTATGCCGATAATGATAATAAAGATAGACACATTGTCAGTGCCAGGACTTGATGCCTTCAGTTCCCTTACCGAGCGGCAACTGAAGAGATGTGACGGAGGGCTGTTTATTGCCGAGAGTCCGAAAGTTATCAAGGTGGCGCTGGATGCAGGCTATGAGCCGGTTGCCTTTTTGTGTGAGGAACGTCATGTGGAGGGAGATGCCCGAGATGTCATTTCTCGTTGTGGCGACATTGATGTGTTTGTTGGTGAGCGCAAGGTGCTTGCTTCCTTGACGGGCTATGACCTGACGAGAGGTGTACTCTGTGCCATGCGGCGCAGACCTCTTCCTTCGGTTATGGACATATGCCGTAATGCTGCCAGAGTGGCCGTTATCAACGGTGTTGTCGACAATACTAATGTTGGGGCGATTTTTCGCTCGGCGGCGGCTTTGGGAATTGATGCTGTGGTTGTTACTCGCAACTCTTGCGACCCTCTTAACCGTCGTTCTGTCAGGGTGTCAATGGGCTCGGTGTTTCTTGTTCCTTGGACTTGGTCGAGTGACTATAATGAAGAGCTTAGAAAACTCGGCTTCAAGACAGCTGCAATGGCTCTTGCCGACCAGTCGGTATCGCTCGATGATGCCAGATTGAAAGCGGAAAACAAACTGGCCATTATTATGGGTACGGAGGGAGATGGCTTGCCGCAGAAGGCTGTTGACGAGGCTGACTATGTTGTGCGTATTCCTATGATGCACAATGTGGACTCGCTTAATGTGGCGGCGGCTTCTGCTGTGGCTTTTTGGGAACTTAGGCGTGACAAATGTTCTTTCTGATTTCTTTCGTGAAGAATTGTTTAATTGAAAATCTTACTGTAATTTTGTGGAATGTTATAATAAAACTAAATCTCTAAGTATGTATAATATCAAAAGACTGTTGTTTACTGTCATCGCAACGATGACATTGGCAAGTGTGGCCGCACAAAACAAGTACGACCTTAATGAAGACGGGGCGGTCAATGGGGCCGATGTCGTTGAGTTGTATAATTATATACTCAACGGTTCGTCTGATGACGGCAAGGCTCAGAGTGTAACGGTAAAAAATCTGGGTAGCAGTGTAACGTTCAAGATGATTCCGGTGGTAGGTGGCACATTCTTTATGGGCGCAACTGCCGAGCAGATTAATCCAAACAAAGACGAAACGCCAGCGCATGAAGTAACGGTGTCGGACTTCCTTATTGGTGAAACGGAGGTGACACAGGAGTTGTGGCAAACGGTTACGGGCAGCAGACCTGTGGCAGACTCTTACCAATGGAGCGAAGATCGCGGAGTAGGCAAAAATTATCCTGCATATTATATAAGTTATGCTGATTGTGTTACGTTTATAGAAAAACTCAACACATTGACCGGCTTGTCGTTCCGTATGCCAACCGAGGCAGAGTGGGAGTATGCCGCACGCGGTGGCAGCAAAAGCCAGCGTTATCAGTATAGCGGCAGCGACAATTTGGATGATGTGGCTTGGAGTAATTGTAGCAGCATAAAGAAACTGCAGCCAGTCGGAAGCAAAAACCCCAACGAGCTTGGCATCTACGATATGAGCGGCAATGTGGGTGAGTGGTGTAGTGACTGGTATGGCCAGTATTCTGCCGATACTCAGACCAATCCTGTAGGACCATCAAGTGGCACCGAGCGTGTCAATCGTGGTGGTAGATGGTACTACGTTGTTAATGGGGCCCGCAATTCCTTCCGTGGCCGATATGCACCTTCTGCAAGATACGGCAACTTGGGTCTTCGCCTTGTGCTTGAAAAATAGAACATGGGCGATAGGGTTATTACAGATAACGAGCTGGTGGAAATCATTTCCACCGGCCCGTTATCGTATTATAGTGTTATGCTACTTGATGCATCCGAGTTCTTTGCCCACCTTGGTGAAGGCGGCAATGCACTTGTCGAGGTGTTCGCGCTCGTGTCCTGCCGAAACTTGCACACGGATACGTGCCTGTCCCTTTGGCACTACAGGGTAGTAGAAGCCTGTAACATAGATGCCTTCTTCTTGAAGCTTGGCGGCAAAGACCTGAGACAGTTTTGCGTCGTAGAGCATCACTGCACAGATGGCAGACTGTGTAGGCTTGATGTCAAATCCGGCAGCGATCATCTTGTCGCGGAAGTAGTTGACATTCTCAACAAGCTTGTCGTGTATGGAATTGCTTTCCTTCAGCATGTTGAACATTTCGATGCCAGCTCCTACAAGTGAGGGTGCCAGAGAGTTTGAGAACAAGTATGGACGGCTGCGCTGACGCAGAATGTCGATGATTTCCTTGCGGCCAGTGGTAAATCCACCCATTGCACCACCGAATGACTTGCCCAGAGTGCCAGTGTAGATGTCCACACGTCCGTATGTGTTGAAAAACTCGCTTACGCCGTGGCCCGTAGCACCTACAACACCTGCAGAGTGGCTTTCGTCGACCATTACGAGGGCGTCATATTTTTCTGCGAGGTCGCAAATCTTGTCCATCGGAGCAACGTTGCCGTCCATTGAGAATACGCCATCGGTAACAACAATGCGGAAACGCTGTGCCTGAGCCTCCTGAAGGCATTTTTCGAGTTCTCCCATATCGGCATTGGCATAACGATAGCGTTTGGCCTTGCACAGACGAACACCGTCAATGATTGAGGCATGGTTGAGCGAATCCGAGATGATAGCATCTTCGTCAGTAAGAAGCGGCTCAAACACACCGCCGTTGGCATCGAAGCACGCTGCATAGAGAATGGTGTCTTCTGTTTTGAAAAATTCAGAAATCTTGGCTTCAAGTTCCTTGTGAATGTCGGCTGTGCCACAGATGAAGCGTACAGACGACATGCCGAAGCCACGCTTGTCCATCATGTCTTTTGCGGCCTTGATAAGACGCGGGTGGTTTGAGAGGCCGAGGTAGTTGTTTGCACAGAAGTTGAGTACTTCTTTACCTGCAACCTGAATGGCTGCCTGTTGTGGGCTCTCAATAAGACGCTCGTTCTTGTAGAGTCCTGCTTCTTTAATCTCAGCAATGGTATTGCAGAGATGTTCTTTCATTTTACCGTACATGTTATTTTATATTGTAAGTTAATTAGTCTCGTGCTATCAAAGAGTCACTACATTAAAATGCAAAGGAAATAATTTATTGTGAATATACAAAGAATTGCGAGTATTTATTTGTTGCCAAACTTTTTGTTCAAGACCAGTCCTGAATTTTTGTTGTCAAAGAAGTGGGGGTTGAGTTTCAACACTTCCTCCCAGCATTGGCGTGCCTCGTCTTCTTTGCCCTGTGACAAGAGGGCTTCGCCCTTGATGTTTGTGATGGAGGGTTTCCAGTCATCGGCAGAACTCCACATCATTGCGTTTCCGCATAATTTTACGGCTTGTTCGGGGTTGCCGGCTTTAAGGTTTATGCGGGCTGCGTGATAAAGGAACATGGGCATTTGGTATGCCAGCCCTTCGCTTATGGCAGTGTTGTCGCTTGACAGTCCTCGGAGCAGTTTCTCAAGCAGAGCTTTAGTCTCTTCAAGGGCCTTTGTGATGTCTTGTTTGTCATATTCGTACATCAGTATGTATTGTTGTCGGCAGATGCAGCCGAACAGCCAACCTTGCATCAGCATTTCGGTGTCTGGCGACAATTCAAACTGGCTGTAGTTGTATTTCAGTTCTTCAAAGGCTGCTTCGGCATCTTCAAACTGGTGGTTGTGTCCGAAGTCTATGGCGCGGCTTTGCTCAAAACTGTATTGCATGACGGTCAGGTCAAAATCGCTCATGTTTGCCCCTCTGATTCCTTCTGACAGCAGGTGGCTGATGAAGTCGATGGCTTTTTCGTAGTGTGAGATGGCTGTGGCATATTGTTTGAGGCTGTCGGCTTGCGCTCCGAGTCCCATGCTGGCGTAGACCACGCTTGTCTCAATCTCTTTCGGCCGCAGCTTCATAATGTCGGCGTATAGTGATTCGGCTTTTTGGAAGTATTCCAAGGCTTTAGGTGTGTTGTGCAGACTGTCGCGCTGCAGTATTCCGTTTATTGCCAGATACTTTGCCTTATAGTCAGGTGAGATGTTGAGTTGGGCAATGCTGTCCAGCAGGGCGGCGGCCTTTTTGAACTGTCTGTTTTGCACCATCTGGCGTCCCAGTTCAAAGGTTGCTTCGGTGTCAGTGGCTGTCTGGCCGTGTGTTGTGGAGGTTAGCGCAAGGCAGCATGCAAGGGAGATTATATAAGGTATTCTCTTCATGGATAAAGATGTTTTGTTGTGGCCCATTCGTCATAGAGACGGAGTGGCCGGTTCGGTTTCAGTTATATGGTAGTCAATCATGCGGTTGAGAGCACGCTTGCAAACTGGGCAGAAATCTGGTACGCTGTTGGTTCGCATGCGGCAGTTGACAGCAGGGCGGTAGACGCCCTTGCTCTGATAACCGCCACCCTCATAGACACCAATGGTTGTTACGTCGTTCTTGTCGAGTTTTGCAACATCTTCTGGCTTTGCAGGTATGGTTGCACCAGCAGGCAGCATGTCTGCCCATTTCCGTTTGAAGTCGGCAAGGGTGGTGAGGTTTTCGTTCCATGGTTCTACGTCGGGGTAATAATATTGTGTGTAGGTGTCATCATAGAAGTATTCGTCGCCCAAGCCACCAAATTCATGCGCAAACTCATGCACGGTGACGGGTATGGCATTGACGTTGTGGGCAGCGGTGATGCAGTAGCTGTTGTAGACTCCGCAGCCGCCATAGGTGTCGGTGTTGGCCAGAATGAGAATGTGTTCGTAATCCACGCCGGCAAGCAGGTCGTTGGCTTTACGCAGGCTTGGCACGCCGAGGAGGCGATCCATATACAGAAAGTTGAAGCACGAGTTTATGGCAGTCTGCTTCCAGATGCCTTTGGCGGGTTCGCTTATGCCACTTTGCGCTGAGACAGCTCCGACGGCAATGACGTTGAACTTGTTTACGTTAGACTTGAATGGTTCGTAGCTGAACAGGGCGTCTGTAAATCTCTTTGCATCGTCATAGAACTTCTGTAGTTCGTCTTTGTCGTACCCTTCTGCCAGAATAGCCACATCAATACACTCTTTGCTGTCGCCAGAATGTAGGATGTATTTGGATGGTGGGTTAATAGTGCTGGCCGACAGATTGCGTATAAGAATGTCTTTCGGGTCCACTTTGTGAACAAGTGATGCAACCGGTTTCTGCCTGAAGTCGTAGAGATTTATTTCCACCTCTGTAGGGTTGCGTGGCATAGGCACCGTCACCACGTGGTCGTAGGCACATCGCAACGCGGTGGCTTGCTTGATGCCTGTCCAGTCCTGAAAGTGTGTTGAAAACGAGTGGCGGTAGATTATCTTTCCTGTGTCAACGGTTCGCATGGTGATGTCGGCTGTGCCTTCAAGATACAACTTGTCGAGGTTGACGCGTCTTCCTGCCCAGTGGTCTAAGCTGTAGCAACGGTCAAGGAATATTTGCTGGCTTGCGGAGTCTCCTGCAAAAGTATAGTCAATACGCAGGGTGCGCCCGTCAAAATACGTGTCAAAATCCACGTGTGCTTCTGCTGCGCCTGACAGTAGTAGTGCCAAGCATATAAGTAGTGTTCTCATGGAAATTTTCAGATGTTGTTCAATAAGGTAGTGTATGCCTGGCAGTCCTCCAGCCTGTTTGATTCTACAAGTTGGGCTTGCAGTCCCAAGGCAGCACCAGCCTCTGTGTTTTCAACGAGGTCGTCAAAATAGATTGTTTCCTGTGGATTAAGTCCTGTCTTGGAAATCATTTGGACGAAGATGTCGGGCGAGGGCTTTGCCATCAGCATCTCAAAGCTGAGAAATGTGTCGTCAAAACAGTCTTGCGGCTTATACCCTTGTCGTTGTAGCATATCTTGGGTACGCGTCCACATGTGACGGTTGATGTTGCTGAGCAGAAAGACCTTATATCTTGTGCGCAGTTTCACAAGGGCGTTGATGCGTTGTGCCGGGAAACTGCCGTCGAGCGAATAAAGCGTGTCAACGATGTCTGAGGTGGTCACTCCTGACTTCTTGCAGTGTGGCAGCAGAACTGCAGCAAACTGTTCTTCGCTGACGAACCCGTTGATATATGCGTTGATGGCCTCGTCAGCCCGGTTGGGCTTGGCCTCTTGTGTGCGATGTTTTGAATTTACTGAGTCGGGTAGTGATATGGGCAGTCCCAGATGACAGAACTTCTCGCCAGCTCCGGCAAAGTCAAAGTTCATGAGTACTCCGCCCAGGTCAAAGATGATGTTTTTGAGGTTGTTCATGTGGTATTGTATGTGTTTATTTTTGCGAGCAGGGCTATTTCCCCATAAAGAACTCCAACACGCCTCCTGCTTGTATGTCGGCAAAGTCGATATAGTTCTTCTTATATGGCTTGCCGTTTAGCTTTACTTTGCGTATATAGATGTTTTGGTCAGAGTTGTTGTGGGCCAGGATGGTGAATGTTTTTCCTGATGCTGTTTTAAACGACGCTTTGTTGACGAGAGGGCTGCCAAACTGGTAGCGTCCGCCACATGGCTCCACCTGATACAGCCCCATTGCCGAGGTGACGAACCATGCCGACATTTGTCCGCAGTCTTCGTTGCCCGCCAGTCCGTCTTTCGTGTCGTTGTAGAGAGTTGTCATTATCTTACGTACGGTCGCGGCTGTTTTGTCTTGCTTGTCTGCATAGTTGTAGAGGTATGCGATGTGGTGGCTCGGTTCGTTGCCGTGGGCATATTGTCCTATCAGTCCGGCGATGTCGAGTGCATAGTTTTCACCGAGGTCTTCATCGGCTTCAAACAGTGAGTCAAGTCGGTCTGCAAAGGTCTTGTTGTCGCCAATGAGTGATTTGAGTCCTTCAACATCATGTGGAACGAGCCACAGGTATTGCCATGGGTTGCCCTCTGTGTAGTCGCGTGTCTGAATGTTGGGTTTGAAGCCCTCGGCAGGTGGAAATTCTCCCTTCTCGTTAAGCGAGCGCATGAAGCCTGTCTGACGGTCGTAGATTTTTTTGTAGCCTTGGCTTCGTTTCATGAAGTAGTCGTAGTCTTGTGTGTGGCCTAATTTCTCTGCCACCTTCGCCACACACCAATCGTTGAGACAATATTCCATGGTGAGCGTGACGCTTTGGCTCCATTTGTCAGACACATATCCGAGTCTCTTCATGTCATCCAGCCCGCGATAGTCGGTCATCATGGTGTTTTTGAGGGCAAGGAAAGCCTCCTCCTGCTTGTCTGTGTCCACGTAGCCTTTAAGAATCATGTCGGCGAGAATAGGCACAGATGACATTCCCACCATAGTGTAGGTTTCGGTGTTCATAAGGTGCCAGATGGGCAGAAAGCCCTGTTCGCGGTTTATTTTAAGCAAAGAATTGCTCCAGTCTTTCTGCAGTTGCGGCATGATGAGCGTTGCCAGTGGGTGATATGTGCGGTAAGTGTCCCAACAGCTCCATATTGTGTAGCACCTGCTGCCAGGGTCTTTATGCACAATGCCGTCAGAACCCACATAGCTTCCGTCGGTGTCAGAACATACTATGGGCTGCAACATCATGTGGTAGAGAGCAGTATAGAATATGGTGCGGTGTTTCTTGTCATAGAAATTGGCATCGACCAGCCCGAGCCATTTGTTCCATGCCTGTTGTGCGGAGTCCTTTACTTGGTCAAAGGCGTCTGCTCCGTGGCTTTCGTGCCGCAGGTTGGATATTGCGTTGTCCACACTGACTTGCGAGATGGCCATCTTCATGGTGAGTTGGCTCTGACCGTTGTCTGCAAGGGTTGCTTCACCAAATGCGCGTGTGCTTCGCAGGGCTGTACCCGGTTGCAGTCGGTTGTCTTCATAAACCCTCCACGTGGCTATAGGTCTTGAAAACTCTGCCACAAAGTACACCGAGTGTCGTGGCGACCAACCTGTGGATGTACGATGGCCGGCAATGGTGTTGCTGTCAATCTGATAGATTTCGCAATCAGTGGCAACGTCACCGATTGCGTTGCGCAAGTCTATGATTACCCTTTGGTCAGTGTTGTCTTTCGGCCAGCCGAAGCGCATCCATGCCACACGCTCTGTGGCTGTCATTTCTGCCAGAATGTTCCAGCGGTCAAGCACTACGCTGTAATAACCGGCCCTTGCCGTCTCTTTGCTGTGAGAGAAGGTGGAGAAGTGGCCAGACTCTGGCCTTTTGGCATCGCCGCGGGCTTTGCTGACATTGTCGCTCACGGGCATTACCAGAATGTCGCCAAGGTCGCTGCATCCAGTGCCACTGATGTGTAGAGGGCTGAATCCCAGTATCTGGGTGTCTGGATAGTTGTAGCCCGAACACCAGTCCCATCCTTCGCCCATTTCCACCGGCCCGATGTTTACCATGCCGAACGGCACACCTCCGCCCACTGCCACATGACCGTGGTTGTCGGTGCCAATAAGGGGATTTACGTAATCTGCATAGTACCTTTCCTGTGTGGACAGATGGTTGCCACGTGATGCGACTGCTGTTGTGGCGGTCAGTGTGGCAATGGCCAGCAGACATGAGTGAAGAACTTTCATTTTGTTGTGTTTGGTATGTTTTGTGTAACGTTGTTTGATGGGTGTCTTAAATTTGCTTACAAAGATAATAAAAGATTTGCCTAACAGGCAGACGTTTGAATATAAAAGTGTAATTTTGCAAGAGTAAAAACAAATCTAAAGTAAAACGACAAAAGAAGAAATACGATGGCAACAACACCCGAATTCCGCTATGCCCCAATGTTTCAGCTGGGGCCAGACACAACAGATTACTACCTCCTTACCAAAGACTATGTTTCGGTGGGGGAATTTGAAGGGCATCCCATATTGAAAGTTGAGGCCGAGGGTCTGACAAAAATGGCAAATGCAGCATTTCGTGACGTAAGTTTCATGTTGCGTCGCAGCCACAACGAGCAAGTTGCCAAGATTCTCTCCGACCCAGAGGCTTCTGACAACGACAAATATGTAGCCCTGACATTCTTGCGCAATGCCGAGGTGGCCGCCAAGGGCAGCCTGCCATTGTGTCAGGATACAGGCACCGCCATTATCCACGGCGAAAAGGGACAGCAGGTGTGGACAGGTTATTGCGATGAAGAGGCGTTATCGCACGGTGTCTATAAGACCTATACCGAGGAAAACCTGCGCTACTCGCAGAATGCCCCTCTTGACATGTATAACGAAGTAAACACCAGATGCAATCTGCCTGCCCAAATCGACATAGAGGCCACCGAGGGCATGGAGTACAGATTTCTCTGCGTAACAAAGGGTGGTGGCTCTGCCAACAAGACATACCTTTATCAAGAGACTAAAGCTCGCATTCAGAACCCCGGCACTCTTGTTCCCTTCCTTGTAGAGAAGATGAAGAGTCTGGGTACCGCAGCCTGCCCGCCTTACCACATAGCCATAGTTATAGGCGGTACCAGTGCCGAGAGAAACTTGCTTACAGTGAAGCTCGCCTCTACTCATTATTATGATTCTCTGCCCACCACAGGTGACGAAACCGGTAGGGCATTCCGTGATGTAGAACTTGAGAAGACTCTTCTTCACGAAGCGTGGAACATAGGACTGGGTGCACAGTTCGGCGGCAAGTATCTGGCTCACGATGTGCGTGTGGTGCGACTGCCGCGCCACGGGGCATCATGCCCCATAGGTCTGGGCGTTAGTTGCTCGGCTGACCGCAACATCAAGTGCAAAATCAACAAAGACGGCATCTGGATTGAGAAACTCGACGACAAACCCTATGAACTCATTCCCGCTGAACTCCGCAGTGCAGGCGAGGGCGATGCTGTGAAGATCGACCTCAACCAGCCTATGCGTGACGTGTGTGGCATTCTTGCCAAATACCCCATCGGAACACGCTTGTCTCTGAACGGCACCATCATAGTAGGACGCGACATTGCCCACGCAAAGATAAAAGCCCGTCTTGATGCAGGCGAAGAGATGCCCGACTACCTCAAGAACCACCCCATCTATTATGCAGGCCCCGCCAAGACCCCAAAGGGCATGGCTTGTGGCTCAATGGGTCCCACCACGGCAGGGCGCATGGATCCCTATGTAGATGAGTTCCAGTCACACGGCGGCAGTCTCATAATGCTTGCCAAGGGCAACCGCTCGCTTGATGTGACCAACGCCTGCAAGGCACATGGAGGCTTCTATCTTGGTTCTATTGGTGGACCAGCCGCCATTCTTGCACAAAACAATATCAAGTCCATTGAGTGTGTGGAATACCCGGAGCTTGGCATGGAGGCCATCTGGAAAATTGAAGTGGAGAACTTCCCCGCATTCATTCTTGTAGATGACAAGGGTAACGACTTCTTCAAACAACTCAAGCCCGGCTGCTACGGCTGCAAATAACCATGATTATCAAACGTTGGTCACGTCCCGACGGGAGACTGACGTAAAAATATTTACGACTCTATGTACATTAGCATACATAGAGTCGTAAATCGTTTATCCCAATTCGGTCGTTAGGACTTGTTGTATTTTGAATTTTTAGGAGAGCAGATGTTGTTTGTCGTTTTCGGGAATAATAGCGGGCCACTTCTCGCCATCATAAAGACCATCAAACTTTGGCGTTTCGGCCGAAATGGTGTTCCATTTCGGCCGATGCGGACATCCCCACCGGCCGATGCGGACACGCGTTTCGGCCGAAAGAGGAACGCTTAAAGGCTTCAGCTGACAGCCAGACCAATGTTTTTGGCGTTGCCCAGCGCTTTATTTGTCGCTTTTCTTCTGTGTGTTCGGCAAGAATCCGGCAATGATGCCGAGCAGTGGCAAGAAGGCACTCACTTGAAAGATGAACCCGATGCTTGTCTTGTCGGCTAACCAACCGAAAAAGGCAGACCCCAGTCCTCCCAAGCCAAACATCAGTCCGAAAAAGATGCCAGCAATCAATCCCACCTTGTCGGGCATCAGGTCGGTGGCGTATACCACAATGGAAGAAAATGCCGAAGCAATGATTAACCCTGACAAAAAGGTGCAGATAATGGTCCACAGGAAGTTTACAAAAGGCATGGCAATGGCAAAAGGTGCCGCTCCCAAAATGGAGAACCAGATGACATACTTTCTGCCAAACTTGTCGCCCAACACACCTCCTGCTACCGTTCCAATGGCAAAGGCGGCCAGAAACACGAAGAGACACAACTGCGAGACCTGTACCGATACACCAAACTTGTCAATCAAGAAGAAAGTGAAATAGCTTGTTATACAAGCCGTGTAGAAGTACTTGGAGAAAACAAGCATGATGAGGATGAACAGTGCCCGATATTTCACCTTTTTTGAGAGATGGGTGTTGAGCAATGGTTGCTTCTGTGGGTGGTTCACCACGTAAGCCAGCCTTGCCTTGTACCAGACGCCCAATCTTATCATGATGACGGCAGCAAGCAGGGCTGCCAGAGCAAACAAGGCGATAGTGTGTTGTCCAAAAGGCAGAATAATGATGGCAGCCAGCAGTGGTCCTACCGCAGAACCTCCGTTGCCACCCACTTGGAAGATTGATTGCGCCAGACTTTTCTTGCCTCCTGATGCCATCTGTGCCACCCTTGAAGCCGTGGGATGGAAGACAGACGAACCCAAGCCAACGATGCTCACAGCAATGAGAATCAAAAAGTAATTCTCGGCGAATGCGAGCAGGAGTAAGCCAATCAATGTAAAGCACATGCCAATGGATAGAGCGTAGGGACGGGGGTGCTTGTCAGCATAAAGTCCGGTGAAGGGTTGCAGGATGGAGGACGTCATCTGAAACACCAGCGTGATGATGCCAATCTGTGCAAACGAGAAGTTGAACTTGTCCTTCACTATAGGGTAGATGGATGGGATAATCGATTGAATCATATCATTCAGAAAATGAGAAAGACTACAAATGATGAGCATTGAATATACCGTGCCATCTATCATCTTAGGGTTACCCTTTATTTTTTCACTTATTGACTTGATGTTCATTTTTGTACTTACTTATAAAGGCGTTGCTCAGGCGCAAATTGCTTTTTCCGTCAAACACTCCGTATGCTGTACTTCATTTGAAATCTGGGTGCAAAGTTACATAAAAAGAAGTCAAGTTCCCCACATTTATACTTCCCATAAACGTGGTCATTTGTAACAGTAGGTGCGGTTTCACCCAAATCGGTCATTAGGTCGTAAATGACATCTTTTTTGTTACTTCTTATTGCCTTTTGTTTTTTATAAGGCACCTGATGCTTGTTTTTAGCTCAAAATAGCCCGCTATTATTCCCTAAAACGACAAGCAACATCTGCTCTCCTAAAAAATCAAAATACAACAAGTCCTAACGACCGAATTGGGTTTAAGGGCAGACTTGTAGTGATTGTCTGGTGAATAAATATGTGTTTTCTTTAAAATATGCTCTGTTTTGTGATGAAAAAACATGAAAATCACTCTTAAAATACAACTGTGTAGACACTTTTACGTATCTTTACAGCCGTAAAAGTTAATAATGGAGGAATGACTATGATTGAATTCATACGCAAACGAGCGTGCTTCATAGGCTTAATGCTATATTGTCACATTTCGGTCTGCTCTCAGCAGTTGTCGCTTTACAACGCAATAAAGATAGGGCAGGAAAATTCGTATAGCGCACAGGTGGCTAAATTCTCGTTTTTGACCAGTTATTGGACCTATCGCTCGTTTAAAGCCGAGTTGCTTCCATCATAAACTTGTCGGGCACAGTGCTCAACTTCAACCACTCCATTACAGAAACTCGCAACTACGATACAGGCAAGATACAGTATGTTGACAACAACACAATGGCAAACAATGCCATCTTGTCGCTTGACCAGAAGATTTTGGCAACAGGTGGTACCATATCGTTGCAGAGTTATTTGTATAGGCTTGACCAGTTTACCTACAAGGATGTCACCTACAACGCCCAGCCCCTGCGCATAAGCTACAATCAACCCCTGCGTGCTTTCAACACTCTGAAGTGGCAGAAGAAGATTGCTCCTGTAGAATATCGCATTGCGCAAAAACAGCTGGTGGCTGACATTACCTTGCAGGTGACCACATTGTTCTTTAATGTTTTGGCAGCGCAGTCAAACTACAAGTTGAGCCAGTCAACTCTCAACGACCGTCAGAAACTGTTGGAGATGGCAAACAAACGCTTGCAGTTGGGTACATTGTCAAAAAGTGAAGTGCTGCAATTGGAGTTGTCGCTCGAAAATGCCAAGGTGAGCAATCTGCAGGCCAAGCAAAGCCTTGATGCCAAGCGTTATGAGCTGTTTTCGTTTCTTCGGGTGACTGATTATGACCAAGTCGAACTGATGATGCCAACCAATGTGCCTGAGATTCTGTTGTCGGCAGACCGCATAATAACCAAGGCCTTGGAGAACTCTTCACATCTGCAGGAGCAGAACCGCAACTTGCTTGAAGCTCAGAAAAACCTGGCAAGTGCCAAGGCTGCCACCGGATTGCAGATGACCCTCACAAGTGAGATTGGCTTCACCAAGAGCGACACTCGCCTTTTTGATGCCTACGGTCGCCTGAAGGACAACGAAATTGTGGGTGTGACTTTCTCCATGCCTCTCTTTGACTGGGGAATGAGCAAGGGAAAGGTGAAGGTTGCCAAGTCTAAACTCAATGTCACAAAAACCAAACTTGAGCAGGCGCACAACGACTACATACAGGATCTTACTAAGAAAACTCTGCAGTTCAACTGCAGGGCATCGATGTATAGCACCGCTCTTCGTGCGCAGGACATTGCGCATGAACGCTACGAGATAAGCTACAAACGTTTTGAGGCCGGGGCGATATCGGTCACCGATCTTAATACGGCATTGCAGGAACTTGAGTCGGCCGAGAACCAATACATCACGCAGTTGCAGCAGTACTGGTCAGACTACTACACACTACGCAAAGCTACCCTCTACGATTGGATAGGCAATCGGGATATAACCATAGACTACGACAAAATCACAAAACAATAGTAAAGCCACGCATCACTTATGAAAAAATCATATATTCTTATGCCTCTCTTGCTCATTGCCATTCTGACGGCAGGCTGCAAGCAGAAAGAGGACAAAAAAGATTCTGATATCGTAGCAATCTCCGAGGCTGTTGCCGAGGTCGATACATTGTCGCTCAGACGGCAAACCTTTCAGAAACAACTGCTATGTAACGGTAATCTGCAAGCCGTAAAAATAGTTGAGTTGACACTGCCTAAGGCTGGTGGTAACATAGAGGGCATCTATGTACACAACGGACAAAAAGTTGCTGCAGGACAGTTGATTGCTGAAGCTGATGTGCGAGACCGAAAACTGGAGGTGGAAAAAGCCAAAGACAATCTTGAGCGCGCTTCTATTGAGCTACAGGACAAACTGATAAGTCTGGGCTATGATGGCAATGCCACCAACGTGCCGGCAGACCTCAGGAAACGTGCAGAATCGATGTCGGGTTACACCGCAGCCCAATATACGTTGCGGTCAGCGCAAGATGCCCTGAAAGACTGCCGTCTGACAGCTCCGTTCAGTGGCAGGATTTCAAACTTGGAGCCCAAGGCTTATAGTGCGGGCGACAAGTTCTGCACCTTGATTGATGACAGCTACTTTGATGTGCGGTTTAAGATACTTGAGGCGGAACTTGCCTTTGTCAAGCATGGCACACATGTCAAGATTAGTCCGTTTGTTTCGCCCGACCTCGTAATTAATGGGGTGGTGTCTGACATAAACCCAACTGTAGACGACAAGGGAGTGGTGAGTGTCACGGCACGCATCAAAAACACATCGCCTATTTTGCTTAATGGCATGAATGTGAGAGTTATAGTTGAGAATGCCGTGCCGCACATGCTGGTGGTGCCCAAGAGTGCGGTGGTAGAAAGAGATGGCTATCATGTTGTCTTTATGTATGACAGTGAAACACATCGTGCTGTATGGACTTATGTGGATATTCTCTACGAAAACCTTACAAGTTTTGCCATCACTGGCTGTGCCAAGAAAGAGACGACCGTCAATGACGGTGATATTGTTATTGTGTCGGGCAACCTCAATCTTGCAGATGACACTGAAGTTACCATATCCAAATAAGGCGAAGATAAACATTCCCTTCATGTTCTGACAACCTATGCTTTCCAGACTTATACATCGCCCGATTGCCGTAAGCATGGTGTGTGTGGCTATTGCCGTACTCGGTGTGTTGGCCTTGAGATACATACCTGTATCACTGATGCCCGATATTGCCATACCAAAGATTACGGTGCAGATTAGTGCCGACGGAATGTCGGCCGAAGAGGTAGAGAAAACTATGGTGTACCCTCTGCGTACACAACTGGCTCAGGTGGCGGGGCTGAAAGATATCCAGACCGAATCGCGCATGGATGCTGGCACCATGATGCTGTCGTTTGAGCCTGGTGCCGATATGGACATACTCTTTATCGAAGTCAACGAAAAGATAGATCGTGCCATGAACTCCATGCCCAGAAACATGGAGCGTCCAAAAGTGCTCAAGGCTGGCGTGATGGATATTCCTGCTTTTTTCATAGATATAAAATTGAAGGGTCGGTCGTCGGACATCAAGCTGGCGCAGCTGGGGCAATTCGCCCGCAACATTGTTGCCAAACGCATAGAGCAAATCCCGCAGACGGCAATGGTAGACATCAGCGGAACGGTGAAGACGGAAATACTGTGTGTGCCCGACATGATGAAACTGCAGTCTATGAACTTGACAACCAAGGACATCGAAAATACCATAACGGGCAACAACATTACCCTTGAAACCCTTAGCATCGTAAACGGAATCTACAGGTATACCGTACATTTCGACTCGCAGATACTCAACAAGGAGGACATTGCCAATCTGTACGTCAACCATAGTGGCAGGCTTATACAACTGAAGGAGATTTGCTCGGTAAAAGAGGTAATCGTTGAGCGCAGACGCTATGTGGAGAACAATGGGCAAGATGCCATAACGCTGGCGGTCATCAAGCAGGCAGATGCTCGTATGGATGAGTTGAAAGACAATATCGGCATCACTTTGGAACAGTTGGCAAACGAATATCCGGACATCGACTTTGTGGTGACAAGAGATCAAACTCGGTTGCTCTCCTCTTCAATAAACAATCTGGAATGGAACATGATTGTGGGAGCGGTGTTGGCATGTGCAATTCTGTTTTTCTTCATGAGCAATTGGCAGCTGCCTATGTTGGTCATCATCAGCATACCGATGTCGTTGATAGTTACGGTGTTAGGCTTTTATGTCTGTGGTATTACACTTAACATTATTTCCATATCCGGGTTGATTCTCGGCGTAGGAATGATAGTTGACAACTCAATCATTGTAATTGACAACATCATTCAGAAAAGGCAGTCGGGGATACCGTTGGCTGAGGCTGTGACAACAGGAACGAAAGAGGTGTTCGCTCCAATGCTGTCGTCGGTTGTCACCACATGTTCGGTTTTTCTGCCTTTGATGTTTGTCAGTGGCAGTGCCGGAGCCATGTTCCATGACCAGGCTATTGGTGTAAGTTTTGCCTTGTTTGCTTCACTCTTTGTGGCCGTGACGGTCATCCCAGTTTTTTTCTATAAGTTGTTCAGCCGTAAGTCGTATCGCAGCGAGCTCTCTATAAAGGAGATAAAGGGCATGGCTGACAGGTGGGTGTTCAGGCTTTACAATAGTACGATGCTGTGGGTTATGCGTCACATCAAGACCAACCTGTGTATTCTTGTGGGTGGTATTGTTGTAACAGCAATCGTCTATCCGTATATACGAAAAGAGCAGATGCCTGCCGTAACTCACGATGATGCCGTAGTCTACGTGGACTGGAACTCTGAAATTTCACCGCATGAGAATAACCGTCGCATGGCTGAAATGATGCGGTTGGTGAATGGAAGTCTTGAGACCTCTACGGTTATGGTGGGCACTCAGGAGTTTCTGCTCTCTCACACACGTGAGATAACGGGCAATGAGGCCGTATGTTACATCAAAGCCCGCTCGTCGCAGAGCCTTGATTCGGTGCAGATGGCAATGAGAGATTATATACGCACCAGATATCCTGACGGCAAGATTGAATTCAAAGTGTCGGGCAATATCTATGACATCATTTTTGATACGGACAATCCAGACCTTATCATACAACTTCGCAACGAAGATGGTGCCAGACCTTCGTTGCAGTCGGGCAGAGCCTATGTGGCAACTCTGCAGTCTGCTTTTTCCAAAGCCATGATACAACCCATTTCTGCAGAACCCAATTTGAGGTATGAGGCCGACCCAGAGAAGCTGGCGCTCTACAAAGTGTCTTATGGACAACTGCACCAACGTATCAAGGAGCTGCTTGGCAGCAGCAAGATATACAACATCGCACAAGGCAACGAGAATGTTGACGTGGTGGTGGGCTCACAGTTGCCAGACGCTGAGAATATACTCCAAAACACGGTGACCAACAGTGACGGGGTGGAAATTCCGCTTGAGTATCTTATAGACACTTATCAAACCGAAAGCTACAAACGGCTTGCGGCAAACGCCGAGGGCGAGTTCCTCCCTGTAGTCATACAAAAAGTCTCAGACAAGGAGTTGCGCAATATCATAACAATGTCAGACACTCTTGCGGCAAACTCCCACCTCACGACATCGCATGCCGGTAACTACTTCGCTTCGCGCCAGATGATAATGGAGCTGCTGGTGGTCTTTGTGGTTGCCGTGCTATTGCTTTACCTTATTCTTGCTTCGCAATTTGAGAGTGTTGTGCAGCCGGTCATAATACTCTCTGAAATCATTGCCGATGTGGCAATGGTTCTCGTTGTGCTGTTCTTTTTGGGCGAATCGCTCAATATGATGTCAATGATTGGATTGATAGTGATGAGTGGCATCATTGTCAACGACTCAATACTGAAAGTTGACACCATCAACCGACTGTATAGGGCTGGCATGCCGCTGCTCAGGGCTGTGCTTCAGGCTGGGCAGATGCGCCTCAAGCCGATACTTGTCACATCGCTCACCACTATTCTGGCCTTGGTGCCGTTCCTTGACCGCTCAAGTCTGGGGGCAGCCATACAGTATCCGCTTACTGTAACTCTTATTGTCGGCATGACTGTAGGAACGCTGGTCAGCCTGTTCTACGTGCCGATGTTGTACTATCTCATCTATAGACACAAACGATGATTGTGATGCGCAACAAGTTCGCCATCTTGATGATAACGTGTGTGCTGTCTGTTATCGGAGCGGCAGTGCTTCCGCAACTTGACTATTCAGACAAGCCGCGCCCCATGCAAGGGCGTACTCTCACCATAAGCTATTATTGGCGTGGTGCTTCACCGCGTTTGCTTGAACAGAATGTTACCTCGCGCATAGAAGGTGCTGTTGCCACAATTCCGGGTATAGAGCATATCAGTTCTAACTCACAATTTGGCTATGGCAGCATTCAGGTGGAGCTGAAGAAGAGTGCATCGGTGGCCGCTGTTAAATTTGAGATCTCGTCTGTCATTAAACGCCTCAGAGACAATTTGCCCGAGAATTGTTCATATCCCACACTGTCGGGTGGCGAGAATGTAGGGGCAAGCAGAGAGGAGTCTGTGTTCATATTGTCTTTTCAGGTCAATGCAGATAAGTCGGAGGAACAGATAAAGGAAATTCTCAATCGCCGGGTAAAGCCCTATGTGCAAAGGTTGGAAAATGTTCATCATGTTGATGTCTATGGAGGTACCGGAGAGTATCTGGAGTTGTCATATCGTGCTTCTGACCTTGCGCTCTACGGCATGACCTCTGATGACCTTGTTGACGCCATACGCAACTTTATAGGCAGGGAAGACGCTATAGGCGAGGTGGAGACCGCTGCCTATGCGGGACATCATAACGACAGGGTCAGAATACCGCTTTATCTCACCACGTCACACAAGAGTTTCAATATAGAGGAAATACCGGTTAAGAACATAAACGGTAAGATAGTATATCTTAATAATCTCGCCTCCTACAGCATTCAGAAGCGCAGACCAACATCATACTATCGCCTCAATGGCATGAACACCATCTACCTCAATGTGTACGCCTATAAGGATGCCCCTCTTCTTGCTCTTTCAAAGAAGGTGACCCGCATTGTTGAGGCTGGAAAGGCGGGACTGCATCTTACCACCATCTACGACAAGCCCCATGAGGAACTGAAGACTGTCGCAACCCAAATCAAATACTGTCTGGCTTCGGTGGTTCTTCTGCTTGTGGTGGTGTGGCTCATGTCACACCGTTGGAAATACCTCCTGCTGATAGTGATTTCGATAATCAGCTCGGTGCTGTTAAGTGTCATCGTGTATAAGTTGGCTGAAATCACAATCAATCCCTATTCGCTGGCGGGCATAACGATGTCGTTGGGGCTTGTAATAGACTCCACAATAGTTGTGGCAGACCACTATATTAACCGCCACAACATGAGATGCTTCAATTCGGTGCTGATAGCCGCGGTGACTACAGTCAGTGCATTGAGTGTAATATTCTGGCTTCCAAGTGAGATACAGCACGACCTCAACGAATTTGCGTGGATTATCATCATCAACATGTGTGTTTCGCTGCTTGTGGCGGCACTGCTGGTACCTGCACTGACGGAATATCTTGGTCTTGACAGGCTCCCCTCTCCTTGCATGATGGCAGGCCGTGCTCACAGACTCGTTGTACGCATGGCCAATCTTTATTTCTTCCTGCTGCACAAGTGGTATTTCCGCACAGTTGTTATATTATTGTTTCTTGGTGGTTTCGCGTGGGTGCTTCATCATTATGTGACAGAAGTTTATGCCAGCTCGCGAAATTCTGACAGAGAGAAGCTGCTTGTAATCAATGGTGAGATGCCTACTGGTGGCACTGCGTTTGAACTTAATGAAAAAGTAAGGAAGATAGAGGCCTTTCTGTCAGCCTACAAGGGGATTAAACGTTATGAAACACGCATCAGCAACGGAGGTTCCACAATTACCGTGGAGTTTGACGATGATGTGAAGAATACCGCATTCCCTTATCGGCTGGAAAATGATGTTGTGGGAAAGCTTATCTCCATTGGAGGCGCAGACTGGAGTACTTATGGCGTAAGTGAACGTGGTTTCAGCAATTCGCTCAACCTTCAGCACCGCAGCTATAGCATAAGGTTGACGGGCTACAATTTTGATATGCTCTACAAACTGGCACAGGACGCATGCAAGAGAATGCGCACTAACCGTCGCATTGTGGACATTGCCATCCGCAACGAAGATGACCAAGAGCAGCAGAAACAAATCTACCTTGACTATAGGCCGGAAAGGGTGGAAATATACAAAGCTGACATCAGCAAGATGTATCGCAGTCTCAAGAGTATGCTTTCGGAGACGGAGGCCGGTAGGCTAAAGACATCAGGCAGAACCTCAGTTGACGTGGTGCTGAAACCGCAAGAGACGTCGGCGTTTGATTTGTGGCAACTTATGCACACCAATATTATGGTAGACAGCAATCTGGTGTCGCTAAACGAAATATCTGATGTGTTTATGCAGGAAAACTCAACTACCATTCCACGCCATGACCAGCAGTACGTTCTTACGGTGGCATTCAATATTTTGGGCTCATACGGCTATGCTGACAATGTTGTGAAGGCCATTGTGGCCGAGACAAACAGTGTGTTACCTGTAGGCTTTAAGTGTGAAAAGCCCACTTACAGTTGGTCTGACGCCAAGACACAGCAGTATTGGTTGGTAGGTGTAGTGGTAGTAATGATATTCTTTGTTTGCAGCATTGCTTTTGAGAGCTTGTGGAAGAGCCTTGTCATTATATTGCTCGTGCCGACCACATTGACGGGGTCTCTTGTGGCCTATTCAATTGCCGGCATATCTTTCGACAGCGGTGTTTTTGCAGCAACCGTGCTGCTCTGCGGCATCACGGTCAATGCCGGCATATATCTCATGGCTGAACTTGACGACCTCGCACGCAACACCCGCCTGACAGCCCATGCCCTTGTGCGTAAGGCCTATGGCCACAAGTTCAAGCCGATATTCCTTACAACAATGACAACAGTTGCTGGACTTGTGCCGTTTCTTTTCAACACTGAAGACCGTGGTGGCTTCTGGCATTCCTTTTCTTTAGGTGCTATAGCGGGCCTGATTTATGCTTTCGTACCTGTGTTGCTGTTGCTTCCTGCACTTTGCCTACGTAAAAAGAAGAGCCTGTGAAACGCTGTATCAAAAAAATATGCTGTTGGTCTTTCAAGGCTGTGTGCTGGGCTGTAACAGGTTATGCTCTGTTGCTTGTTGTGCGCTATGGGTCAAGAGTGTTTCTGTGTGACACGTTTCGCATACCTACCCCCTCTATGGAGCCGACATTGATACCTGGGGACAAGATTATAGTCAACAAATTGATATTTGGGCCACGCATCTATTGGCCCCTTAGTTCGGCACAAACGGAGCATCCCGTCACTTACAGGCTGAAGGGATTGCGTGGCATACGTCACAATGATGTAGTGGTGTTTAATGGGCCCCAACGCAACGGTTATATAGGCTTCAATGTGAACTACGTCTATTGCAAACGTTGCGTTGGCCTGCCTGGTGACTCCATAGCGATGAAGGCCGGCTATATATGCAACAACAACTATTCAAAACATTTAGCGCTAAGAAGCATGCAACATGTGTTGCATGCTATGCCCGACTCTGTGTTGCAACAAACTAAGGCACAGGTTTACCAGGCTTCACCTGCCACCATGCCATGGACCATGCGTGACCTTGGCCCAATTTATGTACCTCGGCGCAGTGATGTTATGCCAATCAACAAAGATAATTTTTATCTCTACCGTCAGATAATAGAGTTTGAGAGTCGGGCCAATGTTTATCTGGCGTCAGATTCAACATATTTGTTGAACAAAAAAGTCTATTCCCATTATCGCTTTCGCAAGAATTACTATTATATGATGGGCGACAATATTGTAAACTCCTCCGATTCTCGTTGTTGGGGATTTGTGCCAGAGGAATATATTATTGGGGTGGCAGTGGCTGTGCTTTATTCTATAGACCCTGACGAAGGCTCATGGCGCTGTGGCAGATTTTGGAAGAGTCTTTATGTACCACAATAGGCCTTGGTGGTCCGTTTTAATCCAATTGATTACAGTATTTTTTAAGGCTGTAATTTTGCATGGAGAACGGGGTGCTATTGCTCTAATCCAGATGTCTGTTATTGTTCTTATCTAAAAAATATGTGTGTGTTGTTGATGTTTGACCATTGTTGTGCATAACAATTCGTTTATTCACGATTGTGGCGTGATTTTTAAGGAAAATACTTTGTTTCAGACTTGTTTTCTTTGTTTTGAATGATATTTTAGTATATTTGCTGTTGAAAATGCGAATCGTTGACATCGTTTGTAGCTCAAATAATTGTATTCGGAAACTTCGGTGTCCGCTACTAAAAACAGGCAATTGTGAAAAACAGAATGACTGGAAAGAAGTTTGTATGGTTGACCACTTTCATAGTGATGTTAGTAGTCAGCAGTGCCTTGATGATCCACAACATAGGTCGGGGATACTCCAAAGTGCTGTGTCACTATATTTTTGTGGACTTTAATATTGACAAACTGCGGAGTGCAATGTTTTTGATAAACAACTTGAAATACCACAACACCCAAATCTCTGCTGACAGTCTCACCACAGAACAACAGGCTTTCAAAGCACGCACCGACAGTGTGTGCCACGCATTGTGCAACAAATACGGATGGAAAAATGTGCCTATTGACAGCATCTTTGCAGAGCGAAGGTCATCTGCCCTATGGATTAACAACCACTTGACCAACTACAATTCCAAACAGTCGGACCTGCAACCATGTAGTGGGGTCATAACACCGGAACTCATGATACGCCAAATAGACTTCGCACATAACGTATGGAAAAAATCTCCTTTTGCGAAAGATCTGTCGTTTGATGAATATAAGGAAGCAATTCTGCCTTTTGTGTGCATTAACAACTATGGAGAACTTCATGATCTCAACTACTATCATGGTGCGATACCTCTCCTTGCCGAAATGGGAAACCAAAAGACACTCAGGGAGAGGGTGGCTTTTTATGCGAAGATAGTTCAATACCTGCGTGACATTAACGCATCAGTAGGCAACAAGTTGCCTGACGGTTTGATGAGCATGTATTCTCGTGATGAAGATTGTTTCAGCATAGCCCACTATGCCTGCATGATAATGAGGTCGTTTGGCATGCCTGTGGTAGTAGATCATGTGGCAGGCTACAGGGAGTTAGCTGGCAGACATTATTTTTGTTCTGTATATAACACTGCGTCAAAGACATGGCAGGGCTTCAATCCAGAGGGGTCGTTGCCAGGTGACCGCGACTTTTTAGGCGCTCCGACTCTCAACATTTACCGTGACATGTTTGAGGTACAGAAAGATGCACCGTGTTTTGTCCGTAACAAGGGTGAATTTGTGCCAGGTCATTTGGCTTCGCCATGCATTCGTGATGTTACAGAGAAATATTGCCCTGTAATGCAAATAACTTTGCCGTTCAACCTGTACACTGACAATAACTTGGCGTATTTGGCGGCCTTTAACTGCCGTGGTGAGGAGGGGCTTGTGGCTTCTACCTGGGGAGTGATAGACAAGGACAAGCGTTGTGTTACGTTCAAGAGAGTGCTCCCCAATACCCTCTTTTTACCAGTTTGCTACAAAGGTGAGGAGTGTGTTAGCTTCGGTAAACCTTTTTATGTAAAGCAGATTAATGGCAAACCGCACATCTGTTATTTACCAGTAAAAGATGGGCAGACCTCAAAGTCGAACGTCCTTTTGCTACGCAAGTTCCCCGTAAAACAAAACATGCGGCTTTTGGCTGACCACCTGAAAGGTAGCGTGATACTTGGCAGCAATGACAAAACTTTTGAAAAGGCAGACACTCTGTTGCGATTCCTTTCTGCGCCAACGCAATATTTGAGGACGTACACATTTAACAGAAAGGGCAGATATCAATACTATCGCTTTGTGCCACCACCCCAATTCCCCAATGCCAACATCGCCCACATGGAGTGGCTCACATCCTCCCCGCGCAAAGGTAAAGACGTTATGCCGGCTTCTCGCGAAGCCATAACACAACCTTTGAATGCTCAAAAAAGCAAGGGGGGCCAAAGACGTTATGTTCAACTGAAGGATGCTGTGTTGAAAGATATGCAAGCCTCTCCGCAATACGACCATAATCCGTTGACCTCGGCTGGCGGTTATCCGTTTTTTACTCTTCAACTGAACAAGCCTGAAATTGTTGAAGCTGTCAACCTTATGGCAATGCACGCCAACAACACCATAACCTCTGGTCACCAATATCTCTTGCTGTATTGGGACAAAGGCTGGCGAATATGCGATAGTGCCACTGCCAAATTTGAGTATTTAGAATTCCATGACGTTCCTTCTGACAAGCTCTACTGGTTGTATGACACCACTGATGGACAAGAAGAAATGCCATTCCTAATGAATAATGGGATGCAGCGTTTTTTGTATGGAGAACTCATAAAATAATTTCGGTCTCCAATGCGATGTTAAATGTTTTCAAGCAACAAATTATAGGTTTTGTAGCTTTGCTGTTCTGCTTCGTGCAGACAGGAGCGTGTGTGCTACAGGCTTATTGTGGTCATAGCCTCTTTAATCTTTGTGGAACGACTTCGGGGAGAGTGGAGCTTGCCATGTGTATTGCCATGTGCATACCTCTTATATTGTTTGAATTCATAAATTCAAAGACAGGAAGCAATAAGAAAATTGTAGGTCACATTTATCGCATTCTAATCTTGCCATGCTTTTTGTTGTCTGTAGCTCTTTTGATTCTGTCAGAAAGTCGTACATCTTGGTTAGCCTCCATTGTAGGATGTTGCTATGTTGTTTATGTTAAACTTACTAAAAGAGACATCACCATCAAACCATGGCAAAAATTTGTAATAATTACTTTCTTTTGTATAGGAAGTATTGGATTATACTATCTAAAGCCAAACTCTGCAAACGGAAGAATTCTTATCTGGAAAGTTGCAACTGAAGAAATAATTCATGGTAACATAACATTGGTGCCACGTCAGGGGAATTTCTCTACTTTTATTGGAGAAGCCCAAGAGGGCTATTTTTCAAAGGTTGAAAGATCTACAGAAGAAAAAATGCTAGCAGGTGCACCGAACTATGCTTATAATGAGTTCTTGCAGATTTTTGTGGAATGGGGCCTTGTTGCGACAATCGTTTTACTATGCTCTGTTATTTATGTGTGTGTAAAGTTGTATTTATCTAGAACTTCATATAAAACGCCACTTGTCGGTTCACTTATATCCTTAGCAATAATCTCATTTTTTTCATATCCATTAAGATGCACAACATCTTTGTTCGTTATTTTAATTATAATAACAATCAGTGTTGTTTTGCTAATAAAAAGGCCTTGCGTAAGGAAATGTTTATTATTCGTTCTGATTCCATTATTATCATGCTGTTTCATCTGGCGTTACAGACACGATTTCATAACCCAAAAAGCAATTGATCAGTGCCGACAGATAGATTTGGTCTGTACATACGATAACTCTGCTAAATATTTGCCGTGTTATCAGCGTTTACGGCATATTCTTGAAAAAAATCCTGAATATATGCTTGCATACGCAAAGGCTTTATATGATTCAGAGAAATACGAATTAGCCATCCGATGGTTGCATAAAGCACAGTTGGTATCGGGCGATCCTGTTCTGCATCTAGTTGAGGGAAAATGTAGACAAAAAGAGAGGCAAATTATAAAGGCCGAGAAATTATACAAGAAAGCTTATTATCGCATTCCACATAAAATTTATCCTCTATATCTCTTGATGAACCTATACTTAGAGCAACAAAATTTTTATCAAGCTAAAGAAATCGCTGAAAAAATTATTCGTACAAAACCAAAAATAAAATCAGTCGAATTTTATTTTATACAAAACGAGGCTAAAATGATGTTAAACACAAATCGGTCATTAGGTCGTAAATGACATTTTTTTTGTTACTTCTTATTGCCTTTTGTCTTTTATAAGGCATCTGCTGCTTTTTTGGCTCAAAATAGCCCGCTTTTATTCGCTAAAACGACAAGGCAACATCTGCTCTCCTAAAAAATCAAAATACAATAAGTCCTAACGAACGATTTGGGATTAACTCTTACTATGTTTGGAAATTGCTGTTTGGCAATTGTGATGAGAATACTTCCAGCGGTTTTGCCTTGTCAACCACGGGTCGTAATAGGAAGTTGGCTATTCGCAGTGAAGTGGTAATTTTGTTATCTGACCATTGCTGTGCATAATAATTCGTTTATTCACGATTGTGACGTGATTTTTAAGGAAAATACTTTATTTTATACTTGTTTTCTTTGCTTTGAATGAAATTTTAGTATATTTGCCGTTGAAAATGCAAATCACAAACATAATTCGTGGTTCAAATAATAGTGTTCAAAAACTTCGGAGTCCAATTTCAGTTTTGTTTGCCCTTACTATATACATAATGAAGAGTACTTACTTTGAAATAAATGAATCTTGGCATTGCGATATATCAATTGCCTTGCAAATATAGAACCATACAGATTTATAGAATGTACAATCAAGTTTCGGCAGAGATGTAAAAATAACTATACTAACAAAAAACAATTAAAACTATGAACACAAAAAACACTTTTGTCCTATTTCTATTATTTTTAGGCTCGCTAGTAATGTCTTCATGCTCAAATGAAGAGGATGGTTTTTGGGGATGTAAATCAAAACAAATAATGCCATCTAATTCTATAGGCAAATTTAAAATAGAAGGTAATAGTATTAGAATTAATTCCCCTGAGGACTTGCCAGCTCTAAAAGAGATTTTGTCTATGATGCACTTGAACGTGAATATTGCAACACCTAATTCTGGCCAAATTACAATAAACGAAAAGAAATTAGAAACATTAGAAAGAATGGCACCATCAGAGAGTGGGTCGGAAAGTACAGGTGGACTTCCTGTTTTGACGTGTTCCCTATTTGTACGTCCTGTGTTTTTATTTAAAGGAGACCCAAATGTATATATGGAAACAACAGTTACAATAGATGGGCCTAGTGTATACCAAAAAGAAGGATGGAATGTAACAAGGAATGTTGCAACTTGGAAAGAGAAAAACACCAAGGTCGATTATACGGTAGAAGGAATATTGTATGTAAAATATCAAGTCACATACAAGAGTCCAACTACCCATCAAGACACCGTTGAAATTCAACATCTTCAAAGAAATATACAGGAAAGCGGAACGTATGTATTTTAATTTGTTATGAATATGAAAAAGATAATTTATACCGTTATAGTATTTCTGTGTTTTACTAATTTTTTGTGGGCGCAGGACACTTTTATAGCACATGCGGTAACTCTTGATATGCCAAACCTTGGAATGGCTATTCCTTTAGGAAAAAGTAATGTTGCACATGCAGATACTTCTAATTGGCGAAATCCCCAAAATATAGATCAAAGCGTCTTGAGATTTGACACGAACGAACTAACCTCTGAACAGAAAAACGAAAAGTTGAGGCTTTTGGGTTTTTTCTATAATCCAGCAGTGGTACATTTTGACAAAAAGGAAGGGAAGGTAATATTAAACACCAACCGTTCACTATATAGAAAAAACAAAATTGAATTTGTTTATAGAAAATTTGTCAAACAATACTATGAGAACATAAACGAATATATAATTAACCACAAAAATAACGAACCTATTGACGAAGATTTCTTCTTAGAACAATTCGAAGCTGCCCAAAACGAGTTTAGCAGGGAGATAAAAGAATGATATTATTCATGATGGTTTTTTGGTACGTATTTTCCGAGATAAAAAGTTTTCTGTATAGGCAGGCACCATCTGATGCAGAGCTTACAAGGCTCTGATGTCAACATAAGATGATGTGTTGTTTGAAACAAAAAAAACGGCGGAAGTGCGAGGATTGTCAAATACAATCTCATGACTTCGTCATTGCGTCACCCAAAAAATTCTCGTCAAAGACAGATTTTATTCGTCTTTTTTTAAAAGATGAATAATGAATTCAAATGCGAGGATATGCGAAGGGACTGTTGCGGTTTGCTGGATTGTATGTTGGGTGTGTCATATTGAAAATGGTAAAAGGTATAACATAATTTACTGAAAAATGTTTCTTCGTACGCTTTGAATAATTAGGATCGTGTGTATTTATTTCAATTTATAGAAGAGTAATGCAAAACTTGAGTTTCCCTTTTGTTGTTGCGTGCTTTTTATGATGTTTTTGACTATATTCGGCTCATTTCTTTTAGATGTTTCCTTTAGTTTAGAAACATCACACCATGAAACGAAGCAGCCATCGCAGACGGTACTCATGGAATAGTTAAGATAATAGAATTTGTTGTCACTAAAGGAGTAAAATTTAATGGTTTTGTTCTTGTCAAACGAATGCCAAAGTTTTGTGCCCCTTTTGTCGGCCAAAGAGATAAAAGCACCCCCATCCGCTATGTAAAAAGCTTTCAAATCCAATATCTTATCATCTTCAATAGGCCCCGGTTTTTGCTTGGCCCATATTTTCACGTCTTTTTTAGTGGGCAACTGGCATGACTCGATTATTAATGTGTCTGAGCAGATGCCGTTTCTTCCAAGTCTGTATACAAATGGGGTAAATCGTTCGTGGTAGTATAATAAGGAGTCTGAGCGAAAGATGTTAAAGTTGGTAGAACTATACAAGATGCCACTCTCACCTTTGACTATTGATTTACATATAGGGTTAAAAATCTGTGAGTTGGCATTGTAATAAGCAAGCTTGCCATCGTAGTTGGCTCTTGAATGATATTGGCTAATCCAGAATTCATTTTCGTTTATCACACCTAAACCACAGAAGTTCCTTCCAACGTCAATACGTTTTTTAAAGGTGTAGTTGGAGTGCTTGTATTCAAAAATAGCACCTCTTGCACCGTCTGCAATAAAAACGTTGCCTTCATTGTCAATATCAAACGACATCGGTTGTATGTATTCATCGTGTCCATGCCCTGTCTTTTTTATATGACCCAACTCATTGCCTTGCTTGTCGAAAACCATAACAAGTCCTTGGGTGATGTCGAAGATATAGAACTTCTCGTTTCTGTATTTTATGTCAGAAACCGAACTTATATAATTGCCACTTGTTGATTTTAGAATCGCAAATGACACACTATCTATTTTCGGAGATTCCTCTGGCAGATGATCCACATCAATCATGCCTACATTAAGTGTGTTGCTGGTAAGGCATGATTGAACCAGAAACGACACGGATAGAATAACTATAAAATGCTTAATCATATTTGTTGCCAGTTGAAATGCAGTATGTGTAGTAAGAAACACATTCTCTTTTATAATCTATGCTTACACTAAAACCAGCGGATTTTTTATCTCTGTTTTTATCTGTCACATGTACCACCACTGTTGCCATAGCATGGCAAACGGTTGACCCAGAGGTTTGTGGGCTTCGATTTCATCTTCCTTAGAGTGCCTGCAAACTCATGGGTGTCTTTGTTGGTCGCAAAAAAGACAACCAAAAGGGCAGAAATCTCGTGAGAAGTGTAAGCACTAAATTGTTTTGTTTGAAGAAGTTTTACCATACAGTAATAACAGATGAGGTGAAAAGTGACCTGTGTACTTATGAATGATGTATTGTTATCAGATGTAGATATTCATCGTTCGTAGATGTAAATAAAAGTTTTTTTCCAGAACAGTCTAAAAGCATTTTGTCAGCAATGAAGTCAAGGTCAATATTCTTGATTGCTTTTCCTGAATAATCATATATTTCTACAGATGAGTGGCCTGACAAATTTGTCAAATCAACATTTTTCTGTGATAACAGATAAATTTCTTTCCCACATGCTACGTCAGAATAATAGATTTTATTATCAGAAAAAACTCCGTCTGTCTGGTATTTGTGGATTTGAGTCAATTTTCCACTGTGATTAATGTCGCACACCATAAACAGGTCTGAGTGCATAAGTGCTATAACAATTTTCCCATTATTATAGTTCCATGCAAAATCAAACAGTGATGCTTTTTCCTTCTGTTCTTTGTCTTTGAAAACAACAGAGTCAACATCTTTGCCCGTGGCAATGTTTACAATCTTTAAGTTTTGTTTCTGAGGAGTTATGACGGAATAAGCCACAATGGGGTATGATATGCTTCTAAGTTCGTTAAGTGCATCCTTTATTGTGCTTGTTCCTATTTGGCTTGTAACTCCGTTACTGTAATTGTATATCTTTTTATCAATGTTGTCTATTATCAGTATTTCTTTCTCTTTACCACAAAACACCAGTGGGGCAATGAATTCGTTGCCACTATGTCCTTTTTTCCCAAAAACTTCTTTCACTGTTAAATCTTCGCACGACAATATAGAGAAAACAGAGTCTGGGGTGGCGTTAGTAGTAATTATATTGTCTCCAATAATTTGCCATGACTCTGCTATGCATGGAAAATCCTTTGTTATGTCTTGCGCATTTTCGTTAGTAGGAAAAATGTTGTCTTTGTGCGAAACCAATTCTTTATTACTCGCATTTTGACAGCCGATGATTGTCCAAAATGTTAGAACAAAAATTATGCTGCTCGAAAAAAAAGATTGTGTTCTCATTCTTGTTTTTTTTAGGGGTGAAATAAAAACTTATTCAACTAAGTTGACGCATTGTCTCCGTATTTGACCATATTTGTTGGCCAGTTTGGTACAATCCGAAAATAAAGCAGACAAAACAAACTAATGTCCATCTGTGGAAAAGGATAACGATTGTTTACCTATTCTTCGCATGCTCCTTCTGGGGAATAACCCTCACGCAATTTATAACAGCAGTCATAAAAATTTTTTTTGTGTTGCAGAAGTCCTCCATTTATTGACCATTGCTTAAATCCGTTTTTATTATTACAAGGAGGTGTCCCGTCTGGGTTTTCTGCAGGCAACGTCAGTGCCTCTACATTTTTAGAGAAATTGTCATCTTCTCTCTGTTGTTGGTTTTTTACGATGGTCCATCAAGTGAGACATACAGCAAAAAATACAATGGCGCTTAAAAAAATTAGTTCTTCTCATTTTGTTTGTTTTTTATAATATTAAGAATATCTTCTTTGATTGTGTTGTTAATTAGGGGATTACCAACATAGGCAATGCTACCTGTGTCGTTTAAAAGCATAGTCTGCATTATGGGAGGAATTCTGAAATCAAAATTACTTTTAAGAAAACTTCCGTCAACGTCAAGATACAGCGGAATGTCCTTATATATTTGAGAGTTTCGTCTTAGTCTGTTCCTTATATCAAGGATCTCATCGTTTTTTGGCTGAAAGATGAAGATTACTGAGAAAGACATGTCTTTGTTTCCCATGATTTCGAACCAGTCTTTCCATTCGAATAAATGAGAAATTCCGCATGATGTACATTCCGTGGAGTCAATATTGACCACGAGAAGGTGTTTGTAACCTGCAGGTGTGTAGCCACATGTGTCAACACCGTTGACATAGCATGGCAAACGGTTGACACAGAGGTTAATGGGCTTCGATTTCATCTTCCTTAAAGTGTCTGCTATCTCATGGGTGTCATTGCATGAGGTCATCGTCATGATTGCCAATAAGCAATTACAGACAAACAGTATTTTTGTAACGTGATGTTTCATTTGTGTGCAAATATAAGTAAATTATTTGTATCGACCATAAAACTAATATGAAAATCGTTTTTTGAGTTGTTTACGAAATGAGAAACTGTAATCCGGGGTGTTAAAACGAATGAAAACGGAATAAAGCGTCTGTGGTGTTCATAATTACGACTGAAATGGCGAATAATTTAATGGGTAATGAATAACAATCCTGAGCGAATGTGGAAATAACGTAACGAATTATGAGTGCTTTGTTGTTTGTCTTTGTGTGTGAGTGTTTTTTTTGCTACCTCCAAACTGACAAAGTGAAATAAAAAATGTTAAAGAGCATTACAACGAGAAAGATACTGCAAAATGTAGAAGCGTTCATGATTAAATAATGTTATTTTTGTCTCGAAATAAGTTTAAATATTTTATTCCTATGAAAAAACTATGGTTTTTCATTATATCAACTCTTTTTGTTTTTCTATGTTTTACTTCTTGTGGTAGTCACAGTACGCGGCAAGAAATGGTAAAAAGCGACTCTGTTAATATTTCCATTCGGGAAATTAATACAGAACAACTGAAGTTGGACTCCGTTTCTACATCTTATGAAATACAGACAAGCATTGTAAATAATTCTGTTGCAGTGATTGACAAATATTTCTGCTATTTGTACATTTTTACTCCTGATGGCCATCTGAAAAAGAAACTGTTGGGACAGGGAAGTACTCGAAATGAAACTACCATTGGTAAGATTGCAGGTCATTGCTTTTCTAAAGATGGAAAATTGTTTCTGCTGGGCTTTCAAGGAGATACGCATATTTACGATTCTTCTATCAGTCTTGAACAGATTTTACAGACAGACTATTCTAAAAAAAGCATAGCGGATCTGAAAAGTGCGGATTGTTATAATAAGCCTGTCGACTACTCGAAATGGTACGAAGATTTTACTTGCATAGAAAGCAGAGGTAAGGTATATTTTAACGTTAGCTTGATTACTCCTGTCTACAATATAATAAGTACGCCTGATACACATGTGAAAAGCGTATATAATCTGATGTCAATTGATGCAACAAAGAAGCAGGAGCCAAAACTTCTTATAAAAGGTTTGCCATCATATTATGATGTTAACACTAAGAACAAAGCCCCTTTTGCCAGTTGCCATTTTGATATTGACAGTAAAGGTAACTTCTATGTCGCCCATGAAGCCGACAGCCTGATTTATGTATATGACAAAAACGAGAAACTATGGTCGGTCTTTGGCGTAAATGGTCAAAGGATGAAGCAGAACTATGCGAAATGTGAAAGTCTGGAAGACTTTGGTAGGCTTTATAAGGAAGAACATGCAACAAAAGGCTTTTATACTTCACTTAATTATATAGATGAAACTGGCATCTTGCTAAGAACGTATAAGCAAGGAGGCAAAACTAAACATGACAGGATGCAGATATACCAAAATGGTGTATTGATTGGTGACGTGGCAATACCTAAAGGTATGTGCATTGCTGGATACATCAGCCCATTCTACTATTCACAAGTCTTGGCAGATGAAAAAGAAGAAACTTTAAAACTCTATAGATTTAAATTATGAAAATCCGCATTCTTCATATTTCTGAAGAATGTCTATATCCTTTGATTTATCTTAACATTTGTGTTGCTTCGGCTTTCATTTCGTTTGTGGCTCGTGATTCAATCTTGGGGCGGAAGTGCATGACACGCTTGCATATACGGCGCATTTCGTCTGTCTGCCCTGTGTCGTGATAGAGCTGTGCCAATTTGTAGAGGGGGTATAGTCTGTTGGGCATCATGGCGAAAGCCCTCTTGTAACACCACTCCGCTTGTAAGGGCATTCCCGTGTTGCGGTAATTGTTGCCCATAACGACATAAAACATAGGGTCGGCACTAACCAATGTTCCTTTGCGTAGAATAGCGTTGCTGTCGCTGTAGCGTTTGAGAGAGGACAACGCCTTGCCGAAGCAGAACATATAGTTGGCATCGTCAGTCTCAGTCTCCATAAAGGCATAGTAGTCTTTGAGAAGGTGCGGTTGCGGCATGGTCTTTAGGTCGTTGATGTGGTTGTCGGTAGCGGCTCTCTGGCTCACAGTGTGCGCAACTGCCACACCTGCGAGCAAAAGCAATAGGCACGATATCGTTCCCCTGCTCTTGGTTGCTGCGGTAGCCGTGTGGTTGCTGGTTTCTGCTGTCGCCCACGCCATGAACAGCACAAGCAGAATCTTGAACGGCATCAGTTCCATGGGATATGAAAACATTGAAAACGCCAACAGAGACAATAAGGCGTACAGCGATGGCTTGCTTCTGCGCCACAGTGCACGGCACACCACACACACAATACCTAACCATAACAACAGCCCTGCCATTCCGTGTTCCACGAGAATGTAGATTGCATCGTTGAATGCATACTCCGGCACGTCGACCGACTGAAATCTTTCTGCCCCCAGCTGGCCAGAGGCGTATAGGTTTGTCATGCCTTGCGAGAACGTGTGCATGAAGCCTCCTGTGCCTGCACCTATCCACGGAGAATCTTTCCAGCCCTCCAAAGCGGCCAGCCAGATTATCAGTCTGCCGTCGGCAGATTTCTGCTTTAGGAGATATGCACCGACAGCGACCAGCATAAGAGCCACTGCTACGTAATAGCGTTTTTGCCAACACCACGTTCTGAATGTCCACACCATGATTAGTATAAACGGCAGCAGGGCCGCTCTGCTCATGGTGGAGGGGAAAATGATGGCCATTGTCGCGGTGCAGCACAACACAATGTTTCTGCCAGCTCCGAATACGTTGTTTTTCAGTCCCGTGACCGCTGCAATGAGTGCAGTCATGAGATAGGCGGAGTAGGGGCCGGGGTTCTGAAAAGAGCCGGTGACGGCATACATGTGATGCCGACTTCCGGTAAAGAGCTGACTGTAGCCGTAAAGGGCTTCGCATAATCCAGATACTACAAGCAGCAGAAGAAAGGTTTCCTCATTCAGCTTGTAGCGGTTGAAGATTGGCTTAACACTGAAATACAGCAGGCAAGGCCAGATGCTTTTCAGAAATGTGGTGGAGCAAGGAAAATCCGAACCGACTGTGTTTAGGCAGAGATACAGAGTCCACAGCCCGACAAGCAGGTCAGCGTTGTCGAAACTTGCTTTCCGTCTGCTACAAATGATGCATGCAGCACTGACTGCACATGCCGCGCAAACAGAGGTGCAGACTGCAACTTCGGCTGTACACCATTTTGAGTCAAAGTCCTGCACACTAAGGCCGAGCATAACAGCTGCAGCGCATGTAGCCGCATTAACGTTCTTGAGCGGCATTGAGCCGTGGTGGCGTGACAGTTCTTTAAGTTTTGCCGATAAAGAAGCTTTCATCTTCTGTTCGCCAAAGCGTGCGCCCTACAGGTTTTTAAGCAGTCCGCCGAGGCCTTTCTTGATTTTGTTGATGCCTTTTTTCGCTTTGTCAGCAACTGTTGCCGCCTTGCTGGTGGTTTTTGTGGAACTGGGGGCATTGACGGCACTGCTGATAGCTTCTATCCGGTCAGTACTTCTGCTAAGTTCCGTGTCGGGACTTATCTTGCCTGCTCTCCAGCGTATGGGGTTATACCATTCTTCTTTGAGGTAGAGAGTTTGTCCGCTGTACGAATCAACGCTGGGCAGCCAGCCGCTGTTGCCCAACTGTGGCCTTCTGATCCACACTCTGTCGCTTATGGCGAGGCTTCGGCCTGTGTCTGTGCCGTCTGCTGGCATTAGGTAATAGAAGTTTTTGCCAGAGCCAACACTTATAAAGCCACTTTTGCTACTTTCTAAGCTGACAGCCTGATACCACCCTATGCGGTGTGCGAGAGTGCTTCGTTCGGCCAGCGACAGAGCCTGCTCTATGGTACACGGCTGGTCGGGTGCCAGTGTTGTGGGTGTGACAGGGTCAATAAGTTCGAGAGCTTCCATAAATGCCATAGGTTCTCTTGCCCAGTCCTTTATCTGGCTGTTGTCGGTGTATTTCGAAAGGCGCGAAGTATAGTCGGTGTATGTGTATTTTGAGTGTTTCTCCACGTAGCGCAGTGTGCGGTATATTACGGTGGCGAGTTCCTGTCGTGTGGGAGTGGCCGCCCCTCCGTTTATCACGGCAAACGAGTTTATGTCGCTTTGTTTAACGTTGCTGCCTATGAGGTTTTCTGCCAGTCTTACGGCAATGGACTTGAGATACTCTTGCGTCAGTGGGCGTGTGTAGTCGTTGCCCAGCAGCGTGGTATCGGCAATGTTGTCGTTGAGTGTCTGATTGGCATCACTCTGCATCTGGGGTGAAGAGGTCTTGGCCGTGGTTCTCAGTGGCAGGGCAAAATTGCCGGCTTGGGGGGTCGACTCCATGAGTCCCTGAGCGGTCATGAGTTCGTAGGTTTCTTTCATGCGCTTACAGTAATCCTCGTATGTTCCTTCCACACCAGAGGCCTTCCATTCACCGCGGCTTATATGGGCATTGTTATATTTGCCAGAGTGCTTGCACCACCCGCAGCTCTTGCTGTAGACGTGATAGCCGGAGGCGTTGACTCCCAGATATGCCTCGTCGGTGGCGAGGTCAAGGGAGTAATCATGGCCGCCAGGTATGAATTTGTCAGTGACTGTGTGATTGGGGTTGTGTTCGCACTTGCCACAGATGGCGCACGAGTAGTACCAGCTCTGCGGAGTGGAGCAGGTGGCATAACGAGCTATGCGGTCGGCGGCTTCCATGACGACTGTAAACTGGTGTTTGGTACACCATTCGCTGGTGGCAGAGAGCCCTGCTTTCTGGGCGGTGTAAACGTCACCCTTATATGTTCGTATGGTGTAGACAGGTTCGGTGGGGTCCTTGGCAAGCAAGGCTCTGATGGGGCCTATCTGGTTCTCCGGCACGCAAAGGGTTGCTTCGGCGGAGTAGAACATGATTGAGTTGGTGCAGTATTCGCGTGCGGTAGGGAAGAGAGGGTCTTTGATGCTGTTGTTGAGTGCCTTGACAAAGTCCAGGGCATTTATCTTGTCGCTCAGCCACACTTCCTTGAGGTTGTAGGGGCCCGAGATGGTGTTTGTCAGTGCGCTCGCAAAATAATCCGCAGCATCGCGGTCGCCGTAGCAGTCTTCTGGGTCGAGGTCTAAAATCAGTTTTGTGATGAACACTGACTTCTGTCCAGGAAACATTTCACCGTATGATGCAACTGCAGAGGACTCATAGCCCCCCTCGGGCTTGTTGGCCTTGTTGAATACTACAACATCGAGGGCTTGTTTGCCAACCCACTCTTTGTCGGCCTGTTCTGTTGTTATAGCTCTGGATGTGTGGCGGCATTCGGTTCGTTCGTCATCAAAGGTCTGTTTGGCTTCCTTGAAGCCTTCCTTGCTTTTCTCGCCTGGCACGGTGTAGTAGAACTTCACTTTGGGGCAGTAGGGGGTGCAGTCCATGGTGAGTGACTGCTTGCCATTGACGGTGCTTTTTACGAGGTTGTTGTTTACCGTATAGCCGTCTTTCTGCACTATGTGGTTGCAGATGTACTTGCCCTCGGTGTTGATTATCAAACTGAGGGTGCAGTCGTATGTGAAGCCAGGCTTGAACTTGGGGTATTCTTCATCGGTGCGGTCAAATTCGCCCATCCACTCCGCTTCGAGTAGTGTTACCAGTCCCATGGAGACGAGGTCGCCATATTCGGTCTTGACAGACTGTAACTTGATTTGCTCGCCGTCTTGCTGCGTCATGCCGGCGGTAGGCGTCTCTATGGTTATGTCGATGGATTTTATCTTGTTTTTTGCTGTTTGGGCAGTGGTGTAAACAGCCAACAGGCATAGTGCCAGAGTGAGCATGTGTCTTTTCATATTGTGTAGTGCGGTTTTTTTAGTTATGAGTGCAATATTCGTAAAAAAAGATGAAACGGGCAAGAAAAAAACGCTTTTTTAGTCCAATGACACGACTTGCCCAACTTGTTTCGGCCGAAATTTGATTGCATTTCGGCCGAAACGGACAAGCCAACCGGCCGAAACGGATATCGTTTTCCGCCGAAATTGTCATGGCAGAAGGCTTGCTGCAACAATCAGGTAGCGTTGCCATAGCAAGAAGCCGTGTGATTGCGGCAAGAGGGGGCTTGCTCAATAACCCCAAACGGTCATTAGGTCTTAAATGACGTCTTTTTTGTTGCTTCTTATTGCCTTTTAATGCTTTTTTTTAAACATGCTATTTCTAACTCTCAAATAAAAATTATTACTTTTTATAATGAATCATATCCCCCATACCATCTTGCATAGAGGTCGTGAACTCCTTCCGTAATGCTCCCGATGGCATTTTTGAGGAGTGGAAGCAGTCGGAAACCGCTGTGCTCTTTGAAAATCATGGGTATAAAAATGACAAAAAAGGTGGGTATTGGTTTTAATGTTGTATCTTTGCAGCAGAAATAATATAAATTGTATACTGATAAGTGCCCCTATTATAAAAGCTATAGCTGGCGCTGTTAGTTCTATTCTTGTATTTATTGTTGTACAAGGATTCTATAATCTTGTAAAAAAAAATAAAACAAGAAGGAGGACATCATCAAATGAATCTCCAGTGACAAAGGCTTCACCTGATGTTTGTAGAAGTGTTGATAATCAGGTCGAAATGCAGAAATGCCCGATATGTGGAAAATATATAGAGCAGAATTCTGTATTTTGCCGTTTTTGTGGTTCAAAAATAATGAGCAACAAAGTCACATTCAATAAAACTCAAAGAAAATTATTACATATACTAACCAACTTCGTAAGTTTTCTTGTCGGTATTTTTATTAGTGCTACTATAGGTTATGCAATATACCTCTTTGTAGACTCAAATACGACCGACTCGGTGAATGTCTATAGCGAACAGTATATATTACCTCCAATTTTCGCATATTTGATTTTTTCTATAATATCGATTCTTTCGAAATTGGGTCGCAAACCAAAATCGTATCGTACAATAAGTTTTGCAATCTTATTTTCGATTGTGATAGGATGTTGGTCTTACTTCGGTTGTACCGATATGTTCCTTCAAAAAGAACGTGAGAAAAATATACTTCGAATAAATAGGACATTTATAGATTGTTCTTTAGGAGAAGATTTATCTTCTGTTGAATCAAAGATTAGAAGGAAGAAAATCTCGTTTGAAGAACGAGATGTACGAGGTCGCAAACTAATGATAATGAGAAATATTGAATATGGCAAATATACATTAGACTCACTGGGATTTGCATTTTTCAATGATAGGATGTACAAAGCGACAATGTTTTTTCATATTAGTTCTTTTGAGGATTTTGAAAAAGACTTAACGTATCATGAACTTATCAAGTTGTTTGACGAGAAGTATTTGCGATATAGCCAAGGATATATATATACAGATGATAGTACTCAAATTGAATGCTCACATAATACATCAAACAACTTCAATACATATGTTGTAGCGGTTTCATATTATGACAAAAAAAGTGGAAGTCACGAAGATTTCCAAAAGGGATTCTAATTTGTCTTTTCTCCCCATTCAATGAGGCTGTGTCAAAATAGGCGCAGCCTCTTTTTTGGTATGCTCGGCACGAGCATTGTCTAACGGGTGCAAGTCCCGAGTAAGCCCTAATAGCGGGAATTACATAGCTAAAGGCAAGGGTGTTCATCGTGAGGTGGAATCTGAAAGAAGCCGGCGGCAAACATCTGACCTAACGGACAGAAACTTCATATAAGGCATATGACCGTGGGTAAGGTTGCCAAACAAACCAAAGCCCGATAGCTATTCGGAACGGTCGGTGTAAATGAAGTGGGTATAAGATGGAAAGACAATGCCCTTATCCGAGGAGGTCTCACGGACACTTCAAATAGTTTGTTTACGAAAGAAGTGGAGTAAAGCTTGTTGTGAGAAGTCAGCAGACGCCATAGTAGTGCAACCGTCGATAACGTTGCACGAAGGGCTGAACCTAACAATCAAGCGATAGTAATTGAAACATACCTTATGAAGGAAAGAATGCAGAAAACATTATCCCAAGTTAATGGCTGCCCCCAAAGAG
>ERZ779890.344-NODE-344-length-51400-cov-43.210965_pt1 | contig 51400 bp, 48 predicted proteins | sample MGYA00511553_ERZ779890 | MGnify/ENA primary metagenome ERZ779890 (study PRJEB29588, sample SAMEA2152064) | human gut metagenome | biome: human gut; feature: human-associated habitat; material: faeces | place: Denmark | collected 2008/2010 ... | reverse complement strand
TCGTCACCACCGAGATGGCCCGCAAGGTGGCCGAGGCCAACGGCGTCACCTGCTGTGATACCTTCACGGGCTTCAAGTTCATGGCCGAGAAGAAGAACGAGCTGGAGAGCCAGGGCAAGGGCCAGGTCATCATGAGCTACGAGGAGAGCTACGGCTACATGCTGGGCGACTATGTCCGGGATAAGGACGCCGTCACCGCCTCGTTGATCCTGACGGAGATGGCCGCCTGGTATGCCGTTCAGGGCATGACCCTGTTCGATGCGCTGAACGCTCTGTACGAGAAGTACGGCTTCTACGGGGAAAAGACCCACAACCTGGTGATGCCGGGGCTGGACGGCCTGGAGAAGATGGCCCAGCTCATGCGGGACCTGCGCTCGGAGCCCCCCGCCGCCATCGCCGGGGTGGAGGTCCTGCGCCGCAAGGACTACACCGACGGCAGCGTGGTGGATTGCCGCACCGGCGAGAAATCCGCCATGGAGCTGTCCGGCAGCAATGTGCTGCGCTATGAGCTCTCAGACGGCACCACCATTCTGGTGCGCCCCTCCGGTACCGAGCCCAAGATCAAGGTCTATATCCTGACCATCGGCGACGGCGCTGCTGCCCGGGATGAAAACCTCCGCAAATATGGCGAATGGGTCAAAACCCTGCAAAGATAATGGAAAAAGCTCCGGAAGCGCAGCTTCCGGAGCTTTTTGATTCTGCCGCTCAGTCCTGCTCCCAAAAGGTCCGGATGAACGCCTCCATGGTCTCGGCGGTTTTCTCCACGCCCAGCACGCCGGTGTTCACCGTCAGGTCATAGCAGGAGCTGTGACCCCAGAATTGCCCGGTATGGTGGTGATAGTAGACCCTGCGGTGCCGGTCTGTCTTAGCCACCAGCAGGGCGGCCTTTTTCTTGGACAGATTGTGCCGCTGCTCAATGCGGCGGATCCGCAGGCTCAGGTCCGCCCGGCAGAAGATCCGCAGCAGGCCCGGACGTCCTGCCAGGGCATAGTCGGCGCAGCGGCCCACAAAAATGGCGGATTCGCCGCTGTCGGCGATCTGGCGGATCATGTCGAACTGGCGCTGGGCCACATTGTGTGGAATGGAGTTGTCGAATTCATTGATCTTGCGGCTGAGGATCCGGTTCGTCGGCCGCTCGTCGTACTGCTGTGCCAGCTGCTGCATTTCCGGGTCGTTTTTCCAGAGCTCGTCGATCAGCTCCCGGTCCAGCATCCGGATGCCCAGCCGCTGGCTCAGCAGGGCTGCCAGGTCATGCCCGCCGCTGCCGTATTCGCGTCCAATGGTAATCAGTATCTGCTTTTTCATATGAAAGCACCCTTTCTGCTCTCCATCAACAGCTTGGATTTGTTTATATTATACTACCGTTTCCATTGGTTGTCACCACCTTTTTGCAAAAACCTTACAGCATCAAGGAAGTGTATAAAAAATCTCCCCCGCAGCAAAACGCCGCAGGGGAGAGCGGATTATTTCACGGAGCCGTCGGCGTTGAATAAAGGCAGGGGAGCCAGGAACCTGATGTCCTCCCGCTTGGCGGCGTCGCCCTCGGCCAGAACGGCGATGCGGGCCACCACGGTGCCTCCGGCCAGGGCCACCAGATCCTCCATAGCCCGCAGGCTGCCGCCGGTGGAGATCACGTCGTCCATCAGCACGATGCGCTTGCCGCGGATCAGGTCCGCGTCATCCCGGCCCAGATACAGCTTCTGGGTGCCGGCGGTGGTGATGGACTGATCCTCCACGTGGATGGGGTCGGGCATATAGGCCTTGGGCCCCTTCCGGGCGATAAAATACTTCTTGGCCCCGGACTGGCGTGCCATCTCGTGGATCAGGGGAATGCTCTTGGCCTCTGCGGTAAACAGATAGTCATAGCTGCCCGGCTCCAGCAGCTTCAGCAGCTCCCGGCCGCAGGCCTCGGTAAGCTCGGCATCGCCGAAGCAGATGAACGCGCCGATATACAGATCGTCGGTGACCTTACAGATGGGCAGCTCCCGCTGGAGCCCGGCCACGGTCATGGAATAAGTGGACATAACAAAATCTCCATTCTGCCGCAAGGGGAGAGAAGACGCTGCGGCTGTCGTTTTTCAGCGAACCACCCGCCTTTTCCGGAAAAAAGACGGGTGTCCTGTCAAGTCTATTATAAGGATTATATTGTAAAAGTCAATACAAAAACTGCGGCGCCGGAATTTCACGCGCGAAAGAATTTATCCATGTAAATTGTGAAAAATTAATCAAATGACTGGATTCGGCGATTTGCACCGGCTCTGCGGTGCCTATGGGGCTTTTTACGATTTTTGCAAAATGCACAAAAATGCACCCAAAGATTTTACGGTCAAAGCCCCGCAAATTCGGGATAACCCCCTTGAGTATTTGTCGGAATGGTGTTATCATCAGAACAGATGGGACATGAATGAATGTCATTCATCCATTCCAAATCGGAACAAATTTTGGAACAAATTTGAGGAGGCAATTATTATGAATGCTTATCTGGCCAGCGTTCTGGAGAACGTCAGAACCAAGCATGGCAACGAGCCCGAGTTCGTGCAGACCGTGGAGGAAGTCCTGTCCTCTCTGGAGCCTGTCATCGAGAAGCATCCCGAGTATGAGAAGGTCGATCTGCTGAACCGCATGGTCGAGCCTGAACGCATGTTCACCTTCCGCGTTGTGTGGTGCGACGATAATGGTCAGTGGCATACCAACCGCGGCTGGCGCTGCCAGTTCAACGGCGCCATCGGCCCCTACAAGGGCGGCCTGCGCTTCCAGAAGAATGTGTATGAGGGCATCATCAAGTTCCTGGGCTTCGAGCAGACCTTCAAGAACAGCCTGACCGGCCTGCCCATCGGCGGTGCCAAGGGCGGCTCCGACTTCGATCCCGCCGGCAAGTCCGACGCCGAGGTCATGCGCTTCTGCCAGAGCTTCATGACTGCTCTGTATCGCTACATCGGGCCCGACATCGACGTTCCCGCCGGTGACATGGGCGTTGGCGGCCGCGAGATCGGCTACCTGTATGGCCAGTACCGCCGCCTGAAGGGCGTGTGGGAGAACGGCGTGCTCACCGGCAAGGGCCTGAGCTACGGCGGTTCCCTGATCCGTCCCGAGGCCACCGGCTACGGCGCCATCTACTATCTGCAGGAAGTGCTCAAGCACGAGAACGACACCATCGAGGGCAAGCGTATCGCCATCTCCGGCTACGGCAACGTGGGCTGGGGCATCATGAAGAAGGCCGCTCAGCTGGGCGCCGCCGTCACCTACTTTGCCGGTCCCGACGGTTACGTTCACGATCCCGACGGTGTCATCACCGACGAGAAGCTGAACTTCATCCTGGAAATGCGCGCCAAGGATCCCATGCACTGCAAGCCCTACGCCGACAAGTTCGGCTGCGAGTTCGTGGCCGGCGAAAAGTGCTGGGGTGTCAAGGATGTTGACGTGTATATGCCCGCCGCCATGCAGAACGACGTCCGCATGGAGTCTGCCGAGAAGATCGCCGTTTCCGGCGTGAAGTATTACATTGAGGTGGCCAATATGCCCACCACCAACGACGCTCTGAACTTCCTGCGTCAGCAGAAGGGCATCATCGTGGCTCCCTCCAAGGCCGTTAACGCCGGCGGCGTGGGCGTCTCCGCTCTGGAGATGGCTCAGAACTCCGAGCGTCTGGTCTGGACTGCCGAGGAAGTCGATGCTCAGCTGCACAAGATGATGAAGACCATCCACAAGGAATCCGCCGATGCCGCTGCCGAGTACGGTCTGGGCTACGACCTGGTGGCTGGCGCCAACATCGCCGGCTTCAAGAAGGTCGCCGAAGCTATGATGGAGCAGGGCTGCTTCTAAGCCGAACGACGGACAATAATCCAATAACTGAACCGGGGGTCCTGCGGGTGCAGGACCCCCGGTTTTCATTGGGAGTGCGCTGTTGACGGCTTCCTCCGGTGGGGCAGGCGGCACATCCTCGCCGCACCCGGTTTGTCCCGGCTTATCCCGCCTGTGTCCCGCCTTTTTTGGCCTCTGTCCCGGCCTTGTCCCGCCTTGTATCAGGACAAAAATAGCGAAATAATACGCACAGTAGGAATAACAAGCAAAAATCCGGTTGCCACGCTATGCGCGGCAACCGGATCAATTTGTCTTAAAAGACGTACAGCAGGATGCACACCAGGACGATGCACAATCCCAGGCAGGCCATCAGCAGGGCATAGGACAGGCTGCCCTCCATCCGGCGGAGGGTGTCCAGGATGGTGCCCAGCCGGTCAGCGGCCTCCTGTTCCGTGCGCTGGCCGCCGTGGGTCATGGCGTGGATCATGGCGCTGCGGGGAGATCTGCGGCGCCGGGGCCGGGAGTCCCGCAGGAAGGTCCGCCGGGCCACCAGCACCAGGAAGTCCAGCGCGTCGCATACCGCCCGCATCACCACGTTCAGCACCCGGTACAGGCCTCGGATGACCGGGCGATAAACCCGTTCCTCCAGGCTCAGCCACCGGGGCCAGCGCTCCAGATACACGGCCTCCGCGCCCTTGCGGTCCATGAGCACCAGGCGGATGAACAGGAAATACACGGCCATGCCGATGGTCAGGGAAATGGCCACGCCCTTGAGATTTTCCCAGGCCAGGTAGTGAACGGCGTGGCCAAAGGGATGCCCGCCCACAAAGGGAAGGGCCAGAGCGGCCACCGGCTCCGCCAGCCCATGGGGCAGCAGCCCCAGCACCGGCAGAGGCAGCGCCGCCAGCACCAGCGCCGTGACGGTCATAGGCGTGCCCCAGGTCTTACCGGTGGGGGAGATGGGCTTCTGCCAGAACAGGGCCACATAGATCTTGGTGAGATACGCCGCCGTCAGGCCGCCGGAGAACAGAAACAGCCACTCCACCGCCGTAACGCCCAGACTGCCGCTTTCGGCGGCCAGCTCTACCAGGGACTCATGAACCAGGGTTTTGCTGATATAGCCCAGAAAGCCCGGAATACCTGCCAGAGAACAGGCACCGCACAGGAACAGGCCGTGCAGCAGGGGCTTTCCCCGGCCATAGCCGCGAATCTGGTTCAGGTCCAGGGCGTGGGTATTGCAGTACACCACACCGGCCAGCAGGAACAGGGTCAGCTTTACCAGGGAGTGGTTCATCATGTACAGCACCGTACCGTGGGCGGCCAGGGCATTGTGCTGCCCCAGCAGGGACAGGGCCGCCGTTCCCACCAGGATAAAGCCGATCTGGGACAGGGAGGAGCAGGCCAAAATATACTTGAGGTTGTTGGAAAACACGGCGATAGCCGCGCCCAGCACCATGGTCACCGCCCCCAGCACCAGCAGCAGAACACCCCACCGGTGCTCACCGGGGAGGATGTCCGCCGTGATGATCAGGGCGCCGAAGATGCCCGCCTTGGTCAGAACGCCGGACAGCAGGGCACTGGCCGGAGCCGGGGCCACCGGGTGGGCCTTGGGCAGCCAGATATGCAGGGGAAACACGCCCGCCTTGGCCGCAAAGCCGAACAGGATGCACAGGGCCGCCGCCCACAGCTGCCCCCGGTCCGTTACCATGGCGCAGGCGTCAGGCAGTTGGGCGATGACCAGGGTGCCCGTCAGCCGGTACAGCAGGAACAGGCCCATCAGGGTCACAAGGCCGCCCAGCACCGCAATGGCCAGGTAGGTTTTGCCGGCGTCCAGAGCGTCAGGAGATTCCTCCTGCACCACCCAGGCGTAGGAGCTGAGGCTCATGAGCTCGAAGAACAGGAAGGTGGTATACAGGTCCGCCGACAGGAATACACCCAGGGTAAAGCTCAGACACAGCAGGAAGAAAAAGTGGTAGCGCCGCAGGTGGTGGTGGCCCCGGAAATACTGGGGCGTCAGCAGGGCGGACACGAACCACATGAAGCTGACCACCAATCCATAGATGGCCCGGAAGCCGTCCAGGGTAAAGTGGATGCCGCACAGGGGGATATCCAGGGAAACGCCAAACCGGGTGCATACCGCCAGCACCATCACCAGAAGCGTCAGCCCCGTGACGGCGCAGGACCAGCGGCCCAGCCGCGTCTCGCTTTCGCTGCGGACGAGCAGCAGGGGAACGGACCCCATCAGGGGCAGCAGGATCAGAAGAAGCAGCATCACAGGCCCACCGCCTTTCCGATCGCGTCCAGCAGCCACTGGGGAAACAGGCCCATGACCAGACACGCCGCCGCCAGCACGGCGGTGGGCACCGTCATCATCCAGCCCGCCTCATGGGCGGAGCCCTCTGGGATGGCGAGGGCGTCCGTCCGGGGGAACCAGGCCTTCAGCACCACCTGGAACATATACACCGCCGTCAGCAGGGCCGACACCAGCAGAGCTGCGAAGCCCACCAGCGGTAGCCAACCGCCGATATCCACCGCCGCCCGGGCGATGTACCACTTGCTGACAAAGCCGTTGAAGGGGGGAATCCCCGTCAGGGCGCAGGCCGCCGCCGTGAAGCAGGCGAAGGTCACCGGCATATACCGGCCCAGGCCCTCCAGCTGGGGCACATACTCCCGGTGGGCGTAGTGCAGCACCGCACCGGCGGTGAAGAAGGCCATGATCTTCACCACCGAGTGGACGATCAGGTGCAGGAAGGACGCTGCCAGGGCCTGGGTGGTCATCAGGGCGGCGGCAAACAGAATATACGACAGGTTCGACACCGTGGAGTAAGCCAGCCGCAGCTTGAAGTGCCGCTGCTTCAGGGACATGCAGGAGCCGTATACAATGGTGATGATGGGCAGCAGCAGCGCCAGCTGCTGGGCCCAGGTACCGGACAGAATGTCCGGGCCGAAGCTGTAATAGATCAGGCGGATGCAGGCGAAGGCACCGGCCTTTACCACCGCCACCGCGTGGAGCAGGGCCGTGACGGGGGTGGGGGCCACCGCCGCCGAGGGAAGCCAACCGTGCAGCGGCCAAATGGCGGCCTTGACCCCGAAGCCCACAAAGGACAGGGCGAACACTGCCAGCAGCATGGACAGATCTCCGTCATAGCCCGCCAGGTGGCCGCCCAGGGAGAAGTCCGAAGCATCGTGGATGGCCAGGAACACCAGCCCGATAAACGCCAGGGCCGCGCCGGAGATGGAGTATACCAGGTACTTGACGCCGGCCTTTTTGGCGGCCTTGGTCATGGGCTGCATCACCAGGGGCAGGGTGGCCAGAGTCAGCAGCTCATAGAACAGGTACATGGTCATCATGTTGGCGGAGAAGGCAATGCCCAGGGTGACGCCGAAGGATGCCGTGAAAAATGCCCAGAACATGTGCAGGTGCTTTTCGTGGCGCATGTAGTCAAAGCCATAGAGCATGGTGAAGGGCCACAGGGTGGCAGACAACCCCGCAAACAGACGGGCGGCCCCGTCCATGCGGAAGGCGATGGTCAGCCGGTGGGAAAAGTGCAGCAGGGTGAACGTGCCGTCATCGCACAGGAGGATGGCCGCCCAGGCCAGGGCCGTGGTGCCCAGGATCAGGAGGCTGTATACCAGGCGGCGGCAGCTCTCGCTGCGGATGGGCAGGAAATAGGACAGCAGGCCCAGCACCAGCGGCAGGAACACCGGCAGAAGGAGAAGAATTCCATTCATATGGTGCACCTCCTTACAGAATGGACCCGGTGATGTGCTCCATCACGGGGACAGTGATGCCGGACAGCAGGCCCAGGATCAGGCTGGCTGCGGCGAACAGTGCCAGGGACAGCACCAGCAGCAGCGGCTCCCGGACCCGGCTCCGGGCCGGGAAATCCTGCCCCGGAAAGAAGGCGCGGCACAGCGGCGGAAACAGATAGGCCGCCGTCAAAAGCGCCGAGATCAGCAGCACCGCCGGAATGATATAGCACAGGGGGGCGGACATGCCGTCCAGGGCTCCCAGCGCCAGATACCATTTGCTGAAGAAGCCGCCGAAGGGGGGGATGCCCACCAGGGACAGAGCCAGGGCGGCGAAGCAGCCCATGGTGACGGGAATCCGGCGGCCCAGACCCGGGAAGCCGTCGATGGTTTCCGTTCCCGTCAGGAAAATGATGGAGCCGGCGGACTGGAACACACCGATCTTGGCCAGGGCGTGGAACAGCAGCTGCAAAAGCCCCCCCAGCAGACCCACCGGAGTCATGAGGAATACGCCCAGCAGCACATAGGAGATCTGGGAAATGCTGGAGTAGGCCAGACGCTTTTTCAGGCCGTTTTCCGTGCAGCCCATAAACGAGCCCATGAAGATGGTCACCAGGGTCAGAACGATGCACACGGTCTGGACCCAGGTGCCCCGCAGAGCCTCTGCGCCTACGGTGAAGTAAATGACCCGGATGGCAGCGATGGCCCCCACCTTGGCGATGATGCCGGAGAGCAGGGCATGGGCCGGGGCCGGGGCCACGGGATGGGCCGAGGGCAGCCAGTTGTGCAGGGGGTACAGACCCGCCTTGGCCCCGAAGCCCAGCAGCATCAGAAACGATGCAGCCAGCAGGGTAGGAGAGAGCGTCTGGAAATAGCCGCCACGGACGAAGGTCAGGGAGGACTGCTGGGCCAGCAGCACCACGCCGAACAGGGCGATGAAGCCGCCGCAGACGGAGTAGTACAGGTATTTTACCGCGCCCAGCAGGGCCTTGGGCCGCTGGGTGTGCAGTACCAGGGGGAAGGACAGCAGGGTGGTGAGCTCATAGAACAGGTACAGGGTCACCAGGTCTGCCGCCAGGGCCGCGCCCAGCACCGCTGCCTCCGTCAGCATCAGGAATGCGTAGAAACGGGGATGGTGCCCCTCGTGGGTCATGTAGACGGAGGCGTAGGGGATGGTCAGCAGCCAGCACACGGCGGTCAGCAGGCAGAAGAACCGGCCCAGGCCGTCCAGCCGCAGGGAAAACGTCAGGTCGGCGGTCATGTGCCACACCGGTGTGGCCATGTCGCCCAGGGTGCAGGCACCGATCAGCAGCGCCAGCAGCAGGGCCTGGCCCGCGGCCAGGATCACCGTGCGGGCCCGGTCGTTCCGGATCAGGCTCAGGGCCGCCAGTGCCAGAGGCAGCAGGAGGATGAGATACAGCATATTCGATTCCTCCCTTTCTCACTGACAGAACAGGTCCATGCCCTGGCGGAACAGGTCCATGAGCCCATAGGACCGCAGGCCAACAGCGATGTTCAGGGCCACGAATACAAGGCCCGGCACACTGACCCAGCGCAGGCGGCGTGTATGCTCCGCTTCGGCCTCCGGCACCCAGAGCAGCAGCGTGGTGTACAGGAAATACAGCACGTTCAGCAGGGTGGACAGGGCCAGCGCCAGCAGCACCGCCCAGGTGCGCCAGCCCATGTGGAACGCCGCAGCGGCAAAATACAGCTTGGGGATGAAGCCGGCGAAAATGGGGATGCCTACCATGGACAGGGCACCCACGGTGAATACGCAGCCGGCGGCGGGGTCCCGGTGGGCGGCGGCCCGGAGGCTGTTGAAGTCCTGGTGTCCGCTGGAGGCGGCCACCAGGTCCGCACCGGACAGAAACAGCATGGGCTTGGTCAGGGCGTGGGACACGATCTGGAACAGCACCGCCGCCAGGGCGGCCTGGGTCCCCATGCCCAGGCCCATATAGATGTAGCCGATCTGGGCGGCGGAGGAGAAGGCGATCATGGTGGTCAGCCGCCGGGCGAAGATGGCGGAGACGGAGCCTGCGATCATGCCGCCGATGCCGAACAGCAGCAGCACCGTCTGGATGCCGGTGGCAGCAAAGACGTCGATGCCGATGACCTGGTAGATGACCTTGATGAGAAACACGATATACCCCTTGGACACCACGCCGGACAGAATGCCCGAGGAGGCGGGAGTGGCCTGCCCATAGGTATCGGGCATCCACAGATGGAAGGGAAACAGGCCGCTTTTGATGGCCAGGCCCGCCGTCATCAGGCCCAGGGACATGGTCACGGAGAACCGGTGCCCGCCGGAGGCCCACAGGTCCGCGATGGCGGTGTGCAGCTGGGGGAACAGCAGGTGGCCGGTGACGGAATAGGTGAAGATGACGCCGATCAGGAACAGGCCGGAGCCCATCAGGGCGAAAATCATATAGCGGGCGGAGGCGATCAGGGTACGTCCGCCCCGGCGCACCGACAGCAGGGCGCAGGAGGCGATGGTCAGCACCTCGATGAACACATAGCCGGTGAAAATGTCGTTGGTGTAGCACAGGGCCATCAGCGCCACATGGGCCAGGTCCACCATGACCCAGTAGAGCTTCTGCTTGTCGGCGGGGACATCCCGCAGGATGCGGCCCATGCCGCCCAGGACGCACAGGAGCATCACCCCGGCAAACAGCATGGCCAGGAAGGGCTCCAGGATCCCTGCCGTCAGCTCGTTGCCCCAGGGGGCGGGGTAGTGACCCATCATATAGGAGTAGCGAACGTGGTGAACGGTGCAGTAGACCAGGAGGGAGCCCTGGAGCACCACGCTGGCAGACAGCAGGAAAATGCTCAGCCGCCGGGCCCAGCGGGCGTTGGCCGCAAAGGACACCACGGCGCATACCAGAGACAGAATGATGGAGAAGAAGGGGAAATTCTGCACAAAGCTCATTGCTCGCCGTCCTCCTTCTGCCGCTTTTTATGGGACATCATCATATACAGCTTGTCCATGTCCAGGGTGCGGTAGGTCTGGTAAATGCGGACGGTCAGGGACAGCATCACCGCCGACACACTGACGGACACCACGATGCCCGTCAGCACCAGGCCCGCGGGGATGGGGTTGACGTAGTGCTCCATAGAGGTGACGCCGTCCACGATGATGGGAACGGTGCGGCCGGTGATATAGCCGCGGTCTGCCAGCAGCAGGAACACGCCGGAATCCATAATGTCCAGGCCGATGACCTTTTTCAGCAGGTTCCGGTCAAACAGCAGCATGCAGAAGCCGATGACGAACAGCAGAATGGCTACCACCAGCTCGTAATTGGAAGCAAGGGCCTTCAGCATCATAGCTCCCCCCTTCTGAAGTACATATAAAGGCTGTACATGGTGCAGCACACCACGAAGCCCACCGCCACGTTCAGGGGCAGAATCAGCCCGGCGGACAGAATGCGGCCCGGGGTGCCGGGGGAGATGACAGAGTGCAGGTGATTGGCGCCGGTATAGAAGGAGTAGCTCTTGGCCAGGCAGTAAAAGCCCAGGGAGCACAGCACCACCGTCTGGAGCCGCCGGGGCCGCAGCACGGCGGAGGCCGCCGCATCGCCCCACACCATGGCAAACAGCATCAGCCCCGCTGCCAGAATGGCACCGCCGGAGAAGCCGCCGCCGGGGGACAGGTGGCCGTTGAGAAGAATATAGATGCCGAACACCAGGATCACCGGAATGAGAAGCTTGCTCATGGGGGCCACGATGGGGTCCGAGGCGTAGTCCACCACGTCGGGCTGGAGAAGCCAGCGCCTTTTGCCGGAGCGGTTGAGCAGGATGGTCACGGCGCACATGGCGGTGAACAGCACAAAGGATTCGCCCAGGGTATCGAAGGCACGGTAGTCCAGGATCATGCCGGCCACGGTGTTTACCGCGCCGGTCTCCTGGGTGCCCTGCTCCACATAGCGCTGGGCTACCTCGTTGACGGTGGGGGCGGTATCGGAGCCGTAGGGGGGCAGGTCCGCTGCCGTCAGCAGCATGAGGGCCGACAGCACCACGCACAGAAGGCCTGCCAGCACGTTGTACAGCCGCAGGGACCGGTGGACTCCCTGCTCCACCAGCGTCCGGTCCCGGCGGGGGGTCGGATGAGCGGAGACGTTTTCAGCCGGACACTCCGGAGGCTCCTTTTGCAGCTGCTCGGACAGGTCCAGGCCGCCGTGGAGCCAGAGCTGCACCAGGGAGGGCTCAGAGGGTGTCGTCATGGTGGTCCTCCTCTCTGCGGGCCTCATGCTCCGCGTCCTTGTCAATGAGGTTGATACGCCGCAGGGTCAGGAAAAACAGAATGCCCGTGATGCCTGCGCCCACGGCGGCCTCGGTGATGGCCAGATCCGGAGATTCCAGCAGCAGCCACACCACGGACATGATGATGGAATAGGCCATGTAGATGATGACAGCACGCATGGGCTTTTTCACCAGAGCGGTGGCCACGGCACAGACCAACAGGCCGATCAGCAGGAGGATGCGGAAGACCGTACTCATTGACCGGCCTCCTGCTCTCCGTCGGGCAGCTCCAGGTGTTGCTCCAGATTCTGGTTCACCCGGTACTCAAACTGGGCCAGCATATGGCCGGACAGGGGAGAGGTGCACCACTGGAGGATCACCACCAGCAGCAGCTTCCACAGCATCGGGCGCAGGCCCACCGCCAGCATCACCGCCAGCACCAGCAGGGAAAGACCCAGGGTGTCGGCTATGGAGGCGGCATGGAGCCGGTTCAGGGTAAAGTCAAAGCGAAACAGGCCCACCATGGCGGTCAGCAGGGCAAAGCACCCGGCCAGCACGCACAGAGCCGTCAGGCCGAAGCGGATCCATTCACCGGTCATGCGATTTGTCCTCCTTCTTGTCCTGCCGCTTGCGCTGGTACAGGTTGATGTAAATGCGGCACAGCAGCATTACCGCGATAAACGACAGCACCACATACACGATGGCCACGTCCGCCAGGTAGTCCTCGCCCAGCAGATAGGCCAGGATGGCGATGATAATGGCCACCAGCGTGCCGGTAAGGTTGATGCCGATGATGCGGTCCGACGTCAGCCGGGCCCGGATGATATAGACCATCACTGCCAGCAGGCCCAGACCCAGAAGCACCAGCGCGCCCCAGAACAGATAGTGATAGCACTGTTGGATCAGTTCCATTCCGGGCCCTCCATTTTCCGCAGGAGCCGGGTCAGACTCCAATCCGGGATGTCGGCGGCATGAGCCTTATTCAGGCACAGCACCAGGTAGTCCTCTCCCTCCTGGCGCACCGTCACAGTGCCGGGGGTCAGGGTGATGGAGTTGGACAGCAGCATCCGGGAGACAGGCTTCTCCAGGGGCGCGTGGACCCGGACGATGGCAGGGTGATAGTCCGGCTTCCGGGACCAGATCACCCGCATCACAGCCAGGTTGGCCCGGATGATCTCCCGCACAAGGATCGCACCGTAGACAACATAGCCGCCCAGGCGCTTCAGAAAACGCCGCTCCGCCTGGGGCCGGCAGCCCAGGGCAGCCACGCAGAACGCGTAGACCGCCCCGGTGATGACCACGCCGAACAGGCAGATCTCCAGCGTGACTTTTCCGTTCAGGATCAGCCACAGCAGGAACAAAAAGATACACATGACCATGGGGGGTTCCTCATTCCTCTCTCATGCATACGGCAAAAAGCCGTTAAGTGATTTTTGCGATAAGGGCAAAAATCTTCATACAAAATTTATTGTAGCATGTATACGGAAATGAAGTCAACAAAAAATGGGGATTCCCGCAGAAAATCGGAAGATTCACCGGGAAAAAGCGAAATCAGGCGGCGAATCCGTGAGAATTCGCCGCCTGCACTGTATAAATTTCCGGAATTTTCCTCATATGGAAAGGACTGCGTATGCCGCCAGGGTGAGGACAATGGTGCGCTTATGGGTTTTCCACATGCTGCTCGTCTCCCTTCAGCCGGGTCAGCCACAGCAGGATCTCCTCCAGCACCGAGGCGTTCAGCTCATAGAATATGAATTTTCCCCGGCGGTCATCCCGGATCAGGTCCGCCTCCTTCAGCACCGACAGGTGCCGGGATACGGCGGCGGCGCTGATCGCAAAGTGGTTCGCCAGTTCTCCGGCGCTTTTGCGTCCGTCCCGCAGCAGCTCCAATATGGCCCGCCGGGTGGGGTCCGCCAGCGCCCGCAGCGTATTTTGCAGCGACACAATGAGCTCCTCCGTCATTTAACAATTAACTGAAATGTTAATCATATGATAGCAAATATTTTTCGGCCTGTCAAGTGTTGCAATTGCGACAGACAAGAGCGGGCGTTGGGCGTATACTCACAGGCGTATCATTGGAAATAAGGAGGACTCATTTGATGATTCGCAGGATCATTCACATAGACCAGGACAAGTGCAACGGCTGCGGGGCCTGTGCCAAGGCGTGCCATGAGGGCGCCATCGACATGGTGGACGGCAAGGCCCGGCTCATGCGGGAGCACTACTGTGACGGGCTGGGGGATTGTCTGCCGGCCTGTCCCACCGGGGCCATCACCTTTGAGGAGCGGGAGGCTCCCGCCTATGACGAGGCGGCGGTGAAGGCTGCCCAGGCGGCAAAAAAACAGGCCCACACCGGCTGTCCCGGCACGGCTATCCGCCAGCTGATGCACAAAAAGCCCGCACCGCCGGCACCCGGCGGGGAGACGGAGAGCCAGCTCACCAACTGGCCGGTACAGATCAAGCTGGTTCCCACCCGGGCCCCGTATTTTGACGGGGCGGAGCTGCTGATCGCGGCGGACTGCACGGCGTTTGCCTATGCCGATTTTCATAGCCGGTTTCTGGCCGGGCGGGTATGCCTCATCGGCTGCCCCAAGCTGGACGGAGTGGACTATACCGGAAAACTGGCGGAGATCCTTCGGGACAACAGCATTCGCTCCGTAACGGTGCTGCGGATGGAGGTGCCCTGCTGCGGCGGGCTGGAGATGGCTGCCCGTCGGGCCGTGGAGCAGTGCGGTAAGGATATGCCCTGGCAGGTGTGCACCGTCCATATCGACGGCACGGTGACGAAAAACTGACGTAAAAAACGCTGACCGCACGATAGAGCGCGGTCAGCGCTTTTTCAGCTGCGGGCCGTCGGCTCAGAGGCAGACGGATACAGCACCGACTCCAACGCGATGAGCCCGGTAAAACGCCAGAATGCGGCATCGGATGCCTGCGGCGGGTCCATCTATTTTCTGAACGCCGCCCGGCCCGGAAAAGTGGAAATCCGGTTTACAGGAAAAGCTTCTTATGGTATACTAAAAGGACATTGTGTTTCCTTCCAACGGTTTTTACAAGAGGAGCCTTTCATGCTGAAACGAATCAAAGATAGCATTTTGGATATTTTACGGCAGGCCGACTGGCTGCTGCTGTGCCTTTGCTGCGGGGCGGCGCTGTTCGGGCTGGTGATGATCGCCAGCGCCACCAATTTTCTGGGCTCACAGAAGATGGTCATTGTCCAGGCCTGCGCCATTGTGCTGGGGGTGGGGATCTATTTCCTCATGTCCCAGATCGACCTGACGGAGGCATCCAAGCGGTGGAAGTGGCTGCTGGGCTTCGGCATCGTCCTGTTCCTGCTGCTGAAAACACCCTTGGGCATTGAGAATAACGGCAACCGGGCCTGGCTGGGCATCCGGGGCTTCCCGGCCAATATTCAGCCGGCGGAGATCGTGAAGCTGACATTTATCCTGGTGCTCAGCAAGCAGCTGGTGTGGGTGAAGGAGCACTGGGGACTAAGGTCCCTGCGGTCCGTTGCGTTTCTGGGCGGACATCTGCTGCTGATGGTGGGGCTGTATTACGCCATCTCCTCGGATATGGGCAGCGCCCTGGTGTATGCGTTCGTCTTTGCCGCCATGGCCTTTGTGGCCGGGGTGGCGGCCCGGTGGTTTGTCATCGCGCTGCTGGGCGGCGGCGCGGCGTTTTATCTGCTGTGGGAGCTGGATAAAATTCCGGACTATATGAAGGAGCGGTTCATGGTGGTCTTTGACCACAGCCTGGACCCTCTGGGCGCAGGCTGGCAGCAGACCCGGAGCCTTCTGGCGCTGGGCGGCGGCAAGCTGACGGGGCAGGGGCTGTTCCACGGCATCCAGACCCAGGGCGAGTATTCCGGCAGTCTGCCCTTCCGGTACACGGACTTCATCTTCTCCGCCATCGGCGAGGAGCTGGGGATGCTGGGGTGTCTGGCGGTGCTGATTCTGCTGACGGCCATCATCGTGCGGTGCCTGATGGTGGCGAAAAACGCCCGAAACACCATAGAGAGCTACGTTTGCGTGGGTGTGGCGGCGGTCCTGATCTTCCAGACCATCAGCAACGTGGGCATGTGTCTGTTTGTGATGCCGGTGGTGGGTCTGACGCTGCCGTTTTTCAGCTATGGCGGCTCGTCCATTGTGACGCTGTTTGCGGCCATGGGGATGGTCAGCAGCGTCCAGAGCCATTCTCTGCCGGATTGGCTGCGGTAAAGGGGGATGCTGCCATGCATGAGACGGAAGCGCTGCATATCCGCAGGCTGACGGCGGAGGACCTGGGGCCCCTGTACCGGCTGCTGTCGGACCCGGCGGTGATGCGGTATCTGGAGCCGCCCTTCACCCGGGCGCAGACGGAGGCGTTCCTGCAAAAGGCGGGCATGGGCCGTGAGCCGCTGATCCGGGCGGTGGAGGACGGCCGCGGCTTTGCGGGATATGTGATCTATCACCCCTACGACGAGACGTCCATGGAGCTGGGGTGGGTTTTGGCTTCTGACCGGTGGGGCAGGGGGTACGCCCTGGCTCTGACCCGGCAGATGATTTGCCGGGCGCGGGAGAGTGGCCGGGACGCGGTCATAGAATGCCATCCGCAGCAGGCGGCTACCCGGCATATCGCGGAAAAGCTGGGCTTTCGTCCCTGCGGCATGGACGGCGGGTGCTGCGTGTACCGGTTGGCCGGGAAAAACGAATAGATAAGGGCTATCCGACCTTCTGATATGCTCCCTCTGTGAGAGACAGTGAAATAAAACACTGTCAGTCATGGAGGGAGCATTCCTATGCCGCACAGGCAGCCATTAAGCGCACAAGCACGAGCCGCATAAAAAAAGCGGCCAGCAGCGATTGGCTGCTGGCCGGGAAAACGATCTGTTTTTTCACTGTCCTCCTGACGGGGTGCGGTTCAAAGCTGAGTGCCGCCTTTTACGGTGTGATAGGAAATTGCCGCTTATTGATCCTGCGCCCGGCGCTTGTAGGACTCGTATTTGGCCTTGGCGTCCTCCTCCGCCTCGGCAAACAGGACCTTGGCGTTCTCCGGGAAGCTCAGCTCCAGGGAGGAGTAGCGCACCTCGCCCTTCATGAAGTCGTACAGGGCCATGCTGGGCTCCTTGCTGTCCAGGGTGAACTTGTGGGTCTCGGGGCTGTAGCGGTACAGGTTCCAGTAGCCGGAGGCCACGGCGTCCTTCATCTCCTGCTGGACGCAGCCCATGCCCTTCTTGATGCCGTGGTTGATGCAGGGTGCGTAGCAGATGACGATGGAGGGCCCCTTGTGGGCCTCGGCCTCCCGGATGGCCTTGATGAGCTGAGCCGGGTCGGCACCCATGGAGCACTGGGCCACATAGACGTTGTCATAGGTCATCATCAGCATACCCAGGTCCTTCTTCTTGGTTTTTTTGCCGCTGGCCTGGAACTGGGCCACGGCGCCCACAGGCGTGGCCTTGGAGGACTGGCCGCCGGTGTTGGAGTATACCTCGGTATCCACCAGCAGGACGTTGACATCCTCGCCCATGGCGAACACATGGTCCAGACCGCCGTAGCCGATGTCATAGGCCCAGCCGTCGCCGCCGTACATCCACATGGTCTTTTTGGACATATCCTTGCGGCGCTTGAGAATCTCATCCACCAGAGCCTGCTCCTGAGCGGAGAAGGTCTCGCTCTCCAGCAGGTGCAGCAGCTCCCGGGTGGCGGGGGTGGAGGCATCCAGATCGTCATAGGTCTCCAGCCATTTGGCAATGGCGGCCTTGACGGCAGCGTTTTTGGTCGTGCTGTCCAGCCGGCGGACATATTCCGTGACGGCATCGCGCAGCTGCTTCACCGCCAGACACATACCATAGGAGAACTCGGCGTTGTTCTCAAACAGGGAGTTGGACCAGGCCACGCCCTTGCCCTCCTTGTTCTTGCAGTACGGCACGCAGGGCATGGCTGCGCCCCAGGCCTGGGTGCAGCCGGTGGCGTTGGCCAGGAACATCTTGTCGCCGAACAGCTGGGTCAGCAGCTTGATATAGGGCGTTTCGCCGCAGCCGGCGCAGGCGCCGTTGAATTCCACCAGGGGCTGGCGGAACTGGCTGCCCTTCAGGGTGAATTTGTCGAAGCGGTCGTTCTTCTCGGGGATGGTTTGCAGGTAGCTCCAGTTGGTCTGGTCCAGGGACACCTCGTGGGCTGGGACCATACGCAGGGCCTTGCCGCTCTTGGGGCAGGAGGCCACGCAGCTGCCGCAGCTGGTGCAGTCCAGGGTGGAAACGCCCATGGTGAATTGCAGGCCCGCCAGCTGGGGACCCTTGGCGGCGGTGTGCTCCAGCCCGGCAGGGGCGTTCTTGACCTCGTCCTCGTTCAGCAGGTACGGGCGGATCACCGCATGGGGGCACACAAAGGAGCAGCGGTTGCACTGGATACACTCGTCCTTGTCCCACACGGGCAGGTGGGTGGCAATGCCGCGCTTTTCATACTGGGAGGTGCCCAGGGGCATGGTGCCGTCCTCCATGCCCTTGAAGGCGGAAACCGGCAGGTCATCGCCCTTCTGGGCGTTGATGGGCACCAGGATGTTCCGGATGATGTCGGGCACGTCGGCACGGGGCGGCTGGATGGCAGCGCCGGTGAGGTTCTTCCACTCCGGCTTGACGTGCACCTCCACCAGGGCGTTGATGCCGGCGTCCACGGCGGCGATGTTCATATTGACGACCTTTTCGCCCTTGAGGCCGTAGGTCTTTTTCACGGCGTCCTTCATATGGGCCACGGCGTCCTCCACGGGGATCACCCGGGCCAGCTTGAAGAAGGCGGCCTGGAGCACCATATTGGAGCGGTTGCCCAGGCCCAGGGCCTGAGACTCCTTATTGGCGTCGATGATGTAGAAGTGGATGTCGTTTTCGGCGATATAGCGGAGGATGTCCCCGGGGATGTGCTGCTCCAGCTCATCTTCCTTCCACTCGCAGTTCAGCAGGAAGCTGCCGTGGGGCTTCAGCTCGGAGATGATGTCATACTTGGTCAGGTACGTCTGGTTGTGGCAGGCCACAAAGTCGGCGCGGCTGACATAATAGGTGGAGCTGATGGGATGCCTGCCGAAGCGCAGGTGGCTCTTGGTGATACCGAAGGACTTCTTGGTGTCGTACTCAAAGTAAGCCTGACAGTACATATCCGTGGTTTCGCCGATGATCTTGATGGAGTTTTTGTTGGCGCCCACGGTGCCGTCGGAGCCCAGGCCCCAGAACTTGCAGCTGATGGTGCCCTCCGGCTCGGTGAGCAGGGGAGCGCCTACCGGCAGGGACAGATGGGTCACGTCGTCCTGGATGCCGATGGTGAAGTGATTCTTGGGCTGATCCAGCAGCAGGTTGTCGAACACGGCCTTCAGCTGGGCGGGGGTGGTGTCCTTGCTGGACAGGCCATACCGCCCGGCGAAGATCAGGGGGCGGTTTTCCTCGTTGATATAGGCGGCGCAGATATCCTCGTACAGAGGCTCGCCGATGGAGCCGGCCTCCTTCACCCGGTCCAGCACGGCGATGCGCCGGACTGTCTTGGGCATGGCGGCCATCAGGTGCTTGACGCTGAAGGGGCGGAACAGGTGCACCTGCAGGAAGCCCACCTTCTCGCCCCGGGCGTTCAGGTAATTGACGACCTCCTGGGCGCAGCCGGACACGCTGCCCATGGCCACGATGACGCGCTGGGCGTCGGGTGCGCCATAGTAGTTGAACAGGTGGTATTCCCGGCCCGTCAGGCGGCTGATCTGGGCCATGTAGTCCTCCACCACGTCGGGGAGGTTGGCGTAATCGGTGTTGTTGGCCTCCCGCAGCTGGAAGTAGATATCGGGGTTATCCACCAGGGAGCGCATGCGGGGGTCCTCGGGGTTCAGAGCATTGGCCCGGAAGCGGGCCAGGGCGTCATAGTCCACCAGCTTGGCATATTCGTCGTAACTCAGCACGTCGATCTTCTGGATCTCGTGGGAGGTGCGGAAGCCATCGAAGAAGTGCAGGAAGGGGATACGGGCGCGGATGGCGGACAGATGCGCCACGGCGGCCAGATCCGCCGCCTGCTGGACGCTGCCGCTGGAGAGCATGGCAAAGCCCGTCTGGCGGCAGTTCATCACGTCGCTGTGGTCGCCGAAGATGGAGAAGGCGTGGGTACCCACGGTGCGGGACGCCACGTGCAGCACGCCGGGCAGACGCTCGCCGGAGATGCGGTGCATGGTGGGGATCATCAGCATCAGGCCCTGGGATGCGGTGAAGCTGGTGGCCAGGGTGCCGGCCTCCAGTGCGCCGTGGCAGGCGCCGCAGGCGCCGGCCTCGGACTGCATCTCCACCAGGCGCACCGTCTGGCCGAAGATGTTCTTCTTTCCCTTGGCGGACCAGTCATCGGCGTGTTCGGCCATGGGGCTGGAGGGCGTGATCGGATAGATGGCTGCAACCTCGGAGAAGGCATAGGCCACATACGCCGCCGCCTCGTTGCCGTCACAGATTTTCAGGAGCTTGCTCATATAGATTCCTCCTCATACTTTTTTGCGGCGGCCCCACACAGACCGCCGTCTGCCTGTATACACAAGTGTCATTTTAGCACTTTGAATCGGGATGTCAATGTTTTAACAGAATTTTTCATTGAATTTCTCCGTAAAATCCAACCGCGAGTCGTGGAAAGAAACAAAAAAACTATGGAGCTGCTGATGCGGCTCCATAGTTTGCATAAAAATCCTTATCTTGATGAGAAACTCTTATTTCAGAAGCTCCAGAAACTCGTCCTCTGTGAGAACAGGAATGTTCAGCTCCTGGGCGCGGCGCAGCTTGGAGCCTGCGCCGGGTCCGGCCACCACATAAGTGGTCTTTTTGGACACGGAGGAGGCGGACCTGCCGCCTCTCTGCTCGATCATCTGCCCCGCCTCATCCCGCGTGAATTTCTCCAGACTGCCGGTGAGGACGAAAGTCATTCCGGCAAAACGGCTGTCAAGTATTTCCTCCTTACAGGATACGTTGACCCCGGCGGCCTCCAGACGGTGCATCAGATCCTGAGATTGGGGGCTGTCCATCCACTGACGGATGTAGGCGGCGGTGATGGGGCCCACGTCGTCGATGGCGGTGAGCTCCTCCTCCGTAGCCTGGGCCAGGGCCTGAAGGGTGCCGAAGCGGCGGGCCAGCACCTTAGCGGCCTTTTCCCCTACCTGGCGGATGCCCAGAGCGAAAATCAGCCGCCACAGGTCATTGTCCCTGCTCTTATAAATGGCGGCCACAGCGTTGGCAGCGGATTTTTCCCCCATGTGATCCAACGGAGCAATATCGGCGGCGGTCAGATCATACAGGTCGGCGGCGGTCTGGACCAGTCCCTTGTCGATGAGCTGGTTCAGCACCGCAGGCCCCAGGCCGTCGATATCCATGGCATTGCGGCTGGCGAAATGGGTGAGATTCCGCAGACGCTGAGCCGGACATTCCGCACCGGTGCAGCGCAGGGCCGCGCCGTCCGGGTCCCGCTCCACCGGTGCGCCGCACACGGGACAGGTCTGAGGCAGATAATAGGGCGCCGCGCCGCTGGGACGGCGGTCCGGCACCACCTCCACGATCTCGGGGATGATCTCTCCGGCCTTCTGCACCACCACCGTGTCGCCGATGCGAATGTCCTTCTGGGTGATATAGTCCTGGTTGTGCAGGGTGGCAAAGGTAACGGTGGTGCCCGCCAGACGAACGGGCTCCAGCTCCGCCTTGGGGGTCAGAACGCCGGTGCGGCCCACCTGGACCACGATGTCACGGATGCGGGAGGTCTTGCGCTCCGGCGGGTATTTGAAAGCAACAGCCCATCTGGGACACTTGGCGGTACTGCCCAGTATATTGCGGTCTGACAAGCTGTTCAGCTTTACAACAGCACCGTCGATATCAAAGGGGAATTCCATCCGCGTGTCACCCAGACGGCCGATCTCGCGGAGGATATCCGCCCCCTCTGACAGGGTGGTATGGGGGATGGCGGGGAATCCCTGTTCCTTCAGATACTCGATGGTCTCGGCATGGGTGGTGAACGTCCGGCCCTCTGCCAGCTGAAGGTTGAACACCGCAATATCCAGCCTGCGCCTGGCGCAGACCTTGGGGTCCTTCTGGCGCAGGGAGCCAGCAGCAGCATTGCGGGGATTGGCCATCAGGGGCTTTCCCTCCAGCTCCAGCCGGTCGTTGATCTCCTGAAAAACGGAGCGGGCCATATACACCTCGCCCCGGACGATGAGCCGGGGCAGCTTTTCCGGCAGCACCATGGGAATGGAGCGAATGGTGCGCAGATTCCCGGTGACATCCTCGCCCTTGCGCCCATCGCCCCGGGTGGCGCCCTGATAGAACACGCCGTCCCGGTATTCCAAAGCCACGGACAGGCCGTCTACCTTGGGCTCCACGCTGTATTCCGCCCGGGGCAGGGTTTCCAGCACCTTGGCCAGGAAATCCTGAACCTCACTTCCGTCGAATACGTCCTCCAGGCTCTCCAACGGGACGGGGTGCACCACCTCCGCAAAATCATTCAGCGTGGCGTCGCCCACCCGCTGGGTGGGGGAGTCCGGGGTGATCTCCTCCGGGTGCTCCCGCTCCAGGTCCTCCAGACGGCGGTAAAGGCGATCGTATTCAAAGTCGCTGATGGTGGGATCGTCCAGCACATAATAGCGGTAGCTGTGGGTGTTCAGAGTGTCCCGCAGCTCCTTCATCTCGGTTTGATAGTCCATAATCCACTTATCCTTTGTTCATGATGTAGTCCTGGGCGTACTGCTCCTGCTCCTCGGGAGCGGTGCTGAAATAGGTGTATGTTTCCGGCACGCTGCCCACAATGACGGTCTCCGCCACGGCGATCTCGTTGCTGACCTTGGTGGAGGCGGTGAAGCCCGGCAGAAGAATGCCGGTGTATACGTCCACATGCAGCAGGATCTGGTGCCTGGTCTGGTTGATGCCGGCGGCGGAAAAGGCATTGCGCAGGCTGGCGTCGGCGGAGCCCACCGCCTGCATCCGCACCCGGATACAGGGCCCCCGCCCCGCCAGCAGAGTGGAGCCGGTAAGCGTACCCACAGGAATGGACAGCTCACTGGTGGACACCTCCGACAGGCGGCGGAGGATCTCGCCGGCGATCTGGGACCGCAGGCGGTTGAAGGCCGCCATGTTGCTCTCCAGCGCCGCCACCCGGCCGCTTTCGTCCTTTTCCAGGTGGATGAGCACGTCATAGTTCACCTGTCCGCTGTCAATGGCATCCCGGACGGCGTCCACCACAATGCGGTTGACGGCATTGGAGACCCGGGCGGTGGCCAGGCTCACGATGATGGGCCTCATGTGCAGCACTGCCGCGCAGCACAGCCCGGTCACCAGCAGGACCGTCAGCCACAGCCAGACCCACCGCCTCTGCCGCCCCGTCAGCCGCAGGTAGCGTATTCTTCTCACGGCATACACCCCCTATGGGTCATTGTATGCCGCCAGGGCGGCAGAGGTTACTCCGCCCAGGAGTTGACGATGGCCTTGAAGGTCTTGCCCCGCTCCATGAAATTCCTGAACTGGTCAAAGGCAGCACAGGCAGGGGAGAGGGTCACCACGTCCCCGGGAACAGCCCGGTCACGGGCGGTCTCCACAGCCCGCTGAAAGGGCGTCACATCCAGTATTTCCGGATGGCCCGGCCGGTAACCGGAAGCCTGCTCCACGGCAGCGCGGATCTTTCCGGCGGTGGCGCCGCACAGCACCAGCAGCTTCACGTGCTCCACCACCTCGGGACCCAGCACGTCGAAGGGAATGTGCTTGTCGTAGCCCCCGGCGATGAGGATGACCTTCTCCTTAAAGGATCGCAGGCCCGCGATGGTGCGGGAGGGACTGGAGGCGATGGAATCATTGTAAAACCGGACGCCGTGATAGGTACGCACCAGCTCGATGCGGTGCTCCACGCCGTTGAAAGTCCGGGCAAAGGTGCGGATGGTCTCGTCGGGCACCAGGCCCTCTACCGCCGCAATGGCGGCCATGTAGTTTTCCACATTGTGGACGCCGGGCAGGCGGATATCCTCCGTGGTCATGATCTGGCGTTCATGGCCGTCCCGGCGGGAGATAACGGCGTCACCCCGCAGAAATACGCCGTTTTCCGGCTCTGCCTGGCGGCTGAAATACAGGGCACGGCCCGGGGCGCGCAGGGCCTGCTGCCGGGTGATGGCGTTGTCCAGGTTGAAGATGGCGGTGTCCCCGGGCTGCTGGTGACGGAAAATGTTCTCCTTGGCCCAGACATATTCCTCCATGCTCTTGTGAACGTCCAGGTGGTTGGGGGCCAGATTGGTCACCACGGCGATGTGAGGGCTGTGGGTCATGGTCATCAGCTGGAAGCTGGACAGCTCCAGCACGGCCCAGTCCGTGGGCCGGATGGTATCGGCCTCCGCCAGCAGGGGATGGCCGATGTTGCCGCCCACATGGACGGTGTGGCCCGCTGCCCGCAGCAGCTGGGCGATGATGGTGGTGGTAGTCGTTTTGCCGTCGGACCCGGTAACGGCGATGATGGGGCAGGGGCAGACCTCAAAGAACACCTCCATTTCGGAGGTGATGGTGCTGCCCTTGGCCCGGGCGGCCTCCAGCTCCGGCACGTCGGGCCGCAGGCCCGGGGTGCGGAAGATCACGTCCTGGGAAAGATTCTGAAGATATCCGTCTCCCAGCTGGAGCTTTGCCCCGGCAGCCTCCAGCTCGCCGGCCAACGCGCCCAGCTTTTCCCGGCTGCTGCGGTCGCAGGCGGTGACGGAGATACCCTCCCGCAGCAACAGCCGCAGCAGAGGCGTATTGCTGACGCCGATGCCGATAACGGCCACGGTTCTGCCCCGCAGCCGGTCAATATATTCCCGCAAGGTCATAGGATGTTCCTCCTTATCATATCTAACGTATCCAACTTACAGATTATACCGCATTCCGGGGCACAGTTCAATCATTTCCGCGAAAATCGGTTGACTTTCCGCGGCGGGTCGGGTACAATATTCGTGCGAGTAAGCCAGACAGTCGCGGGGACAAGGCGAAAGCCTGTTCATGAGGAAAGTCCGGGCTCCACAGGGCAAGGATAACGGGTAACGCCCGCCGAAGGCGACTTCAGGAAAAGTGCAACAGAGATATACCGCCCCTTCGGGGGTAAGGGTGGAAAGGCGAGGTAAGAGCTCACCCATCGGCTCGAGAGTGTCCGATGCTGTAAACTCTATCCGGAGCAACACCGGTATGGGAGCAATAGGGCGGCCCGTCCGCTCCCGAGGTGGCTGAAGCGCACCGGCAACGGCGCGCTTAGATAGATGACTGTCAAATACAGAACCCGGCTTACAGACTTGCTCGCGCACACCATATGGGCCCGCCGGCGGAGATCGCCTGGCGGGCCCCATCCTATATTCGGGAGGAGTGGCCATGCTGCACATAGAGAGACTGTCCCGGGCGTATCGGGTGCGACGGCTGACAGAGGAGGACACGGCGCAGATCCTGGCCCTGTGCCGCAGCAACCCGCTGTACTACCGGCACTGCGGCACAGAGCCCAGCGAGGCGGACATCCGGCAGGATATGACGCTGCTGCCGCCGGGAGCAGCGCCGGAGGACAAGTATTTCCTGGGCTATTTCCGTGGGGACCGTCTGGCGGCGGTGCTGGACCTGATCGACGGGTATCCGTCGGCGGAAACGGCTTATATCGGCCTGTTTATGGTAGACGGCCGCTTCTCCGGTCAGGGTATAGGCTCCCGCTTGGTGGAAGAACTGCTGGAAGAACTGAAGACCGCAGGCTTTTCCCGGGTGCGGCTGGCATATCAGAAGGCCAACCCCCAGTCCACACGGTTCTGGACAAAAAACGGCTTTCAGCCGGTGGAGGAGAAGCCGCATCCTTACGGCACCATGCTGGCGGCGGTTCGGAATTTGTCTTTTTCAGAGAATCCCTGTTAATCTATTGACAAACTCCGGGAAAGGTGATTTAATTTACAATACCAAAACAGAGAAAGAGGCGGACAGGCTATGGCGATACCGTTTGACTATACGTCGGAATATAAACGCAAGCTGCGCACCCCGGAGGAGGCGGCCCGGGTGGTCAAGAGCGGCGACTGGCTGGATATTTCCATGGGCGGCGCGTTCCCGTCCCTGATGGATGAGGCCATTGCCAAGCGGAAGGACGAGCTGCGGGGTGTGAAGATCCGGGGTTATCTGATCCAGCAGCCCATTCAGATGGTGGAGTGCGATCCCGACCGGGAGCACTTTATCTATAACAGCTGGCACATGTCCGGCTACGAGCGGAAGCTCTGTGACCGGGGACTGTGCAATTTCAATCCCATGGTGTTTCGGAATCTGGGAGCCTACTATGACCATTTCCTCACGGTAAACGTGGCCATCACCTGTGTGACTCCCATGAACGAGCATGGATACTTCAACTTCTCCGTGTCCAACGCCTCCGCCCGGGCGGTGCTGGATAAGGCCGACGTGGTGATCCTGGAGGTCAACGAGAATCTGCCCTGGGTCTATGGCGGTCTGGATGAGTGCATCCACATCGACGATGTGGACATGATCGTGGAGGGTCCTCACGGCCCTCTGCCCGGCATCAAGACCCCCGCTGCCAGCGAGACGGAGATGAAGATCGCCGAGTACGTGGTGCAGAACATGGTGGATGGCTCCACCCTGCAGCTGGGCATCGGGTCCCTGCCCAACGCCGTGGGCCAGATGATCGCCCGGTCCGACCTGCGGGATCTGGGCATCCACACGGAGATGCTGTGCGACTCGTACCTGGATATGTACAAGGCTGGAAAGATCAACAACAAGAGAAAGACCCTGGACCGCTATAAGAGCGTGTTCGGCTTTGCCATTGGTTCGCCGGACCTGTACGACTGGATCCGGGAGAACCCCGGCGTGGTGACCTATCCCATCAGCTACTGCAACGATCCCTCTATCGTGGGGAAGATCGACAACTTTGTCTCCATCAACAACTGCATCTCCGTGGACCTGTACGGCCAGATATGCGCCGAGAGCGCCGGTACCCGGCAGATCAGCGGCACCGGCGGCCAGCTGGACTTTCTGGAGAGTGCCGCCGTATCCAAGGGCGGCAAGGCGTTCATCTGTATGACCTCCTCCTTTACCAACAAGGAGGGAGAAACGGTGTCCCGCATCAACCCGCTGCTGACTCCCGGCGATATCGTCACCGATCCCCGGAGTCTGGCCTATTATGTCGTCACCGAATACGGCGGCGTGAACCTGGTGGGATGCAGCACCTGGGAGCGGGCGGAGAAGCTGATCTCTATCGCCCATCCCAAGTTCCGGGATGAGCTGATCGCCAGTGCTGAAAAGCAGGGCATCTGGCTGCGGTCCAACAAGCGGTAAAAAGCTGTACATAAAAAGCGTCTGTTTTCTTTGGAAAGCAGACGCTTTTTGTGCCTTTAAAACAGGATTTGCACCTCGTGGGGACACTCCTTGAAGCTGATCAGGCTGTTTTCGTACTCCATTGTCAGCAGCAATCGCGGCGTGCCGTGCTGATGTACCAGCTCTCGGAGCAGCAACGGCTTCCAGTGGTCACCCAGAATGGGAGCACGAAAGCACCAATAGTCTCCTTCTGGAATTTCTATAATAGCCGGGGATTCAATATCCGGCTTTTCCAGCGTGAACATACCGGCATAATACCGTTTCCGATGTCCTTCCATCAGCTCAGTGGCATCCAGAATGCTGACGAACTGACGGCGATATCGGATATTTTGCAGCTCCGGCTGTTCGCGCAGGGCCGAAAAGGCCGGATAGAAATCCTTGAAGCGATAATCTGCGTCGCAGTGAATGGCCAGCAGCCAGCGGGTGGGGCAGTGTCGTCGAAAGTATCCGCTCTGATTGGCGTGTTCGCCGCTGGTAAAGTATTCCTCATACCATTCCAGGGTTTTCAAAGAGTCCTGTGCTCGGCGGATTTGCTCCCGGACTTCCTCCTGCTTTCGGTGGAGCCTGTCTATGGTATAGTCCATGTCGTTGTGCTCCAGGATAGCCTTGATCTCGGACAGATGAAAGCCGCATTTCAGCAGATACCGCGTGCGGTCGATGTAGTGAAACTGCGCGAAGGAAAAGTATCGGTATCCGGTTTCTGGATTAATATACTCCGGTGTAATCAGCCCGATATCGCAATAGTGCCGCAGCACTTGGGCTGAAATGCCCATCATGGCAGACATTTTTCCGATAGAATACAGCTCCTTCATGGGAAACCCTCCTTTCCATGTTGTAAGAAGTATACAAGAGCTGTAGTAAAAATTCAATAGCTCCTACAAAATTCAAAAACTCTATTGACATTATGACTGTCATAAAGTTTATACTGCGTGGTAGTGAAGACCGGTCCCCATGTGCGGGGCGGAGCTGCCGCTGGCGCCGCGGCAGCTGAGCCGACCCAAATTACCAAGAGAGGAATGTACAATATCATGAGCGAGCCCTCCTTTACCGCAGGCATATTTGCCCATGGCAGAGAAGTCAGCGGAGAGACTTTCATGTCCCCCATGGTTTTTCCTTATTTTCCCAATACCGCGTTTTTTATTCCGGATCTGACTACCTCTAAAGCGCAGAACGGGACATTTTCGTATGTACGCTTCAACAACCCCGACAGAACGGCTCTGGCGGACGTGGTGACCTTCCTGGAGGACGGCGAGGATTCTGTAATCTGCTCATCCGGCATGGGAGCCATCACTACCACCATGATCTCGCTGCTGAATCAGGGAGATGAAGTAATCTGCAACAGCAACATCTACGGTGAAACGCACCAGATCATGAACTACCTGCTGCCTAAATTTGGCATCCGCAGCAAAATGGTGGATATGCGGGATTTGGATGCCCTGACCCAGGCTATTACGCCCCAAACTCGTATGGTTTATACGGAGGTATGCGCAAACCCCGTCAACCGCATGACCGACATTCGCGCGGCGGCTGAGATTGCCCATAAAAACGGGGCTTTGCTGGTGGTGGATAACACATTTACCACCGCCATTGCCGTCCGCCCGCTGGAACTGGGCGCTGATGTAGTCATCAACAGCATGACCAAGTTCATGAACGGACACAGCGATGCCATCGCGGGCTCAGTCACCGGAAGCCGGGCACTGATGGACACGGTACGCACTCATTCGATCCTTTGCGGTACTGCATGCGACCCCTATGCGGCCTTTACCATGCTGAAAAACTTCGGTACTATGGAGCTGCGTGTGCGCCGCCAGATGGAAAATGCCGCCCAGTTTGCGGCGGCCGTCGAAAAAATGCCTCATGTTGTCCGGGTGGAGCATCCCAGTCTGGACAGCTTTGCCCAGCGCGAGCTGGCTCTGCGCACATTCCGGTCCAACCAGGAGATGTGCGGCATCGTGGGCGTGGAGGTGCCGGAGGACGTGGAGAAGATCGACGAATTCATGCGCCGCCTGAAAATGATCCGCTATGCCGGTACCCTGGGCGGTATCCACAGTACGATGATGCACCCGGTCAGCACCTCCCATAAGGACGTGCCCGACGACCAGCGGCGCGCCATGGGAATTACCCCCGGCGTACTGCGGTTCACGGTGGGCATTGAAGATGTAGGTGAGCTGATCGAGGACGTGCGTCAGGCACTCAGCGCCTTTGACTGAAACACAACGACCGATAAGGAGATAAATGAATATGAACAGTGATGTGCGTTCTGTTGTGAAAGAAAAGAAAAGTCCCACAGCGGCATTCTCTCTGCTGGCCATCGGCACTCTGGCCATTCTCATCGGCATCGGTGTGGGCGTCCTGAAGATGAACGTGGGCCTGCTGCTGTTTTTCGGATGGCTGCTTCTGGCCCCGTTCGGAGCAAAGCTGGGCTACAGCTTCAGCGAAATGCTGGAAAAGGCCTATGAAATGGGAAAGAACGCCCTGCCCGCCTCGGCCATTATTCTGGCAGTAGGCATCATGATCGGAACCTGGCTGGCAGCCGGCACGATCTCCACGGTGCTGGTGTTTGGCCTGAAGGTAATCAGCCCCAGCATTTTCCTGCTGGTGACCATGCTGCTGTGTTCGGCGGTGTCGCTGATCCTGGGCTCCTCCTGGGGCACCGTGGGTACAGCGGGTATTGCCATGATGGGCGTGGGCATGGGCCTTGGTTTCAACCCGGCGCTGGTAGCCGGAGCGGTGATCTCCGGCGCCTATTTCGGAGACAAGATGTCCCCGGTCAGCGACTCTACCCTGATGAGCTCTACCCTTTCCGGCGTGCCGCTGATGACTCATATCAAGTATATGCTGTATACCTGTGCGCCGGCATATGTGATCTCCGCTGTGCTGTATACCATTTTGGGCATTCGGCATGGCAGCAGCAGTTATGACCCCACCGCCGTCAACGAGATCATTACCAATCTCAGCGGCATTTTCAAGCTGGGCTTTGTTCCCTTGATCCCCGTGATCGTGGTGATCTATATGCTGATCCGCAAGAAGGACACCATATTGACCCTGCTTATCGGGGCGGTGGTGGCGGCTGTCATCGCCATCGTGTATCAGGGCTTTTCCATCAAGGCTGTAGGCGGCTTTGCCTACAGCGGCTTTGTGGTGGACAGCGACAACGCCATTCTCAAGAGCCTTCTCAACCGCGGCGGCATGAGCAGCATGTTCAGCATGGTGGCCATCTTCATCGGAGCACTGGGCCTGGGCGGCATTATTTCCGGCATGCACCTGCTGGAGCCGGTGATCGAGGCAATTTCCAAGCGGGTCAAGTCCGGCAAGAGCCTGATGCTGATCACTGCGGGCGTGGTGATCCTGTGCATCTTGCTGGTCAGTACCAACCACTTTGCTTTCGCCATGGTGGGCACGCTGTTTGCCCCTATGTATAAGAAGTATAACCTGAAGCCGGAGAACTGTTCCCGCATTCTGGAGGATATCGGCACCATCGGCGGTTGCTTGCTGCCGTGGAACGTGGGCGGCGCTTTCGCCGCAGGGACCCTTGGGGTGGAGGCTTTTGCCTATGCGCCGTATGCATTTCTTAACTGGATCACGCCGATTTTCGGCCTGATCTTTATCCTGACCGGGTTCAAGATCGCAAAGATTGACCCCAGCAAGGATATGCGTGCTATAGAGAAATAAGCGCAGAAGGGGACCTGTTCACCGTGAACAGGTCCCCTTCTGATGGCATATTTCCTTACTGGATGGGCTCCAGAACGCCCAGGACGACATAGCGGACGTTTTTGAATTCGTAGGTGCAGGTGGACAAGGTGACGATATGGCTGTCTGCCGAGGGAACACCGGTGGTGGAGCGGAAGGTGGAGTAGTTGACCATCTGCTGCAAAAACTCCTGGGTTACCTGAAACTGGTAGACGCTGCAATCAGGGTAGGCCACCTGGCCGCTGCTGTCCAGAATGTAGCCCGCCGCGTCCACGATGACGCCGGCAAACAGACGGAGCTTGTAATTCTGCTGGGGGGTCAGCATGTACAGATAGGGATGCTGGTCATAGTACGCCTGCTTCTTGTATTTCACCAGGTTGGAGAACATGGCGCCGGACGTCATATTGTGTCCGTAGATCAGGCTGTTCTGGTCGGAGAAATCGGCCTTATTGGAGCAGTCCATAAAGATGCTGCCGTTGTCGTTCCAGGTGCTGTCCAGCAGATGGCGCAGATAGTAGTCGTTGTCGCTGCCCTGGACCACCGGGTAATTGATATGGGTATTGGCGCCGTAGATCCAGGCAATGACATCCTCATTTTGCTGCTTCAGCTCGTCAAACTGCACCGTGGGACACTCCGGATCGCCGCCGGGATCGCTGTCTGGGTTATCCGTGCTGTTATCCTCGCCGGGCAGGGTCACAAAGCGGGTGGCATCGGAAATGACCTTATCGCTGCGGTATTTCTCCAGGTAATAGCTGCCCACCTTGTAGGCGGCAAAGAGGAACACGCCGATCAGCAGAGCAAGGATCACGTAGTATACGGGCTTTTTCATGGCTATGTCTCCTTTTGTAGAGTAGCTCCATTTTACCAGCTTTTTCCCGGTATTGCAAGGCTTTTGCATTTCTGGTATAATCATGCAAAACGGCAGGGAGGCACTTTTATGCTGATTTTCGACATGGACGGTACGCTGATCGACTCCAACGGCATCTGGAGGCAGGTGGACGAGGCGTTTCTGGCCAAGCGGGGGTATCCCTATACCCGGGAATACTATGAGGGGGTGGCCCATACCATTTTCCCCATGGCCGCCAAATTTACCAAGGCATATTGCCATCTGGAGGAGTCCGAGGAGGACATTATGGCCGAATGGATGCAGATGGCCGGGGATGCTTATGCTGCGCGGGTGCCCATCAAGCCGGGAGTCCGGGCATATCTGGACCGGTGCCGGGCGGCGGGGGAGCGGATGATCGTGCTGACCTCCAGTGTGCCGGAGCACTGCCGGGCCGCTTTGGGACGGCTGGGACTGACGGAGTACTTCCAGCGCATCCTGTTTGCCCACGATCTGGGAATGGACAAGAAGGACCCGGAGACCTTCCGTCATGCGGCAGCGCTGATGGGAGTGACACCGGAGGAATGCACCGTGTATGATGACTCCGTGGCTGCCTGCCGGGCGGCGCGGGATGCCGGGATGCAGGTGGTGGGCGTATATGACGAGTTTTTCCATGTGTCCTGGCCGGAAATGTGTCAGGTCTGTCACCGGGTCATCCGGAGCTTTGAAGAATTGCTGTAAAGACGGAATCAAGTCCTCCGATGCAGTCGGAGGACTTGATTTTTTACTCCATTACCCACTCTCGTAGGTTGGGGATTTGCAGACGGATGTTCTTTTCCAGCTCCGGCCCATCTCCGTAAAAGCCCAGACGCTGCCAGAAGGGGCGCAGGCTCTCGTCGGTGCAGGTCAGCCGCAGGTGCTCCAGACCCAGACGCCGCCCCTGCTGGATGATCTGCCCCATAGGCGGGATGCCCTGGCGGCGGCCCCGCCACAGGGGGTCCATACCGTACCAGGTGATGCGCAGGGCGTCCGACTCCCGGACGGTCTGGAACAGGCCGATGAGCTCCTGGCCGTTGTACCACACGGCGGTGCTCTGGCCGCTCTCCGGTGCGCCGAACAGGCGGCACTGCTCATGACTTGCGGGGCGGTACAGCTGTCCGGGCTCCACCATGCCCTTGGTTTTCCACCAGGTCTGCTTACCGAAGGTGGACAGGCCCTCCTGGCCGGTCAGGTGGCTGTTGTCGTCACGGAACACCACCCGCAGCTCATCGCCGTCGGCTTCAATAAGGGACACGGCGGTGTTGTCGCCGTGGGACGTCTGGCCGATATCCGCCAGAGAAAGCCCCTGAAGGGTACCCAGCACGATGCGCAGGGCGGCTCCGTGGGAGAATATGGCCACCGTCTGGCCGTCGTGCTCCCGGGCTACCCGGCGCAGAGCGGGAAGATAGCGGTCCAGTACCATCTGGGCGGTCTCGCAGCCCTCCACATGCCAGCGATCCAGCTGGCGGTTGAACTCCATCAGCTGCAGGGGCCAGCGGGTCTCGATCTGGCGCCAGGTCAGCCCCTCCCAGACACCCATGCCGATTTCCCGGAAGGCAGGGTCCGGGTGCAGCGGCAGGCCCTTGGGCATGTAAATGGCCTGGGCCGTGGTCTGGGTGCGGATCAGGTCACTGGCATATACGGCGTCCACCGGGATGTCCCGGAACCGCTGGGCCAGGGCCCGGATCTGGCGGGGACCGCGATAGTCGGTAATCAGGCCCTCCTCATGGCCGTGGGCAATGCGGTAAAGATTGCCTTCGGCCTCGGCATGGCGGATGAGATAGATCCTTGTCATGGCTTCTCCTTTACAGCACGGTAACCAGCTGTTTCAGCTGCCGGACGGCGGCCTGGATGGCGTCGGCGTCGGCGTATTGCAGGGTATCGTCCCCCAGCAGCGCACCCCGGCCATAGTCATCGAAGGCGGGCAGGGCATTTTCCCCGTCGCAGCCCAGCAGCAGCAAAAATGCCCTGGGGGCCCGGGCGCGCAGCTCCTTCACATCCAGACTGTAGCCGGTCTCGGCCATCAGGGCCGCGCCATGGCGGGCCATCTGCTCCGCTGCTGCCAGGTACAGGCGGCGGTCGCCGGACATGAGGCTCTGTATCTCCGGGGCGGAGGGATTTCCGGTGCGGACGGCAGCAAATACGGACTTATCCTCCGCCGCCCGGCACACGTCGCTGCCGGGATAGGGGGTGACGGTGACGCCGTCGGCATGTATTCCTCCGGCGGTGTATACCTCCGGAGCGGAGGTCCGGGCGTCCACAATGGTGTAAAGTCCCTGGGTCTTGGCCATGTTCACCAGGTTGGCCAGCACATCCATGCCCATAAAGCCGCAGCGCAGATAGCGCTCCGCCCGCAGCACCACGGCGGGCAGCAGGGGAGCCGCCTGGCCGATGAGCTGGCTGCCGTGATAGCGCAGGGCTTCGGCCTCGGCCATATCACCGGGACCGTATAGGTCGGTGAAGTTTTTCGTGATCTTCGGGTTGAGCTTGTCCGCCTCCGGACTCAGAACCAGGGCCAGGGGCGTTTTCCGGGCGCGGATCTTATCCTGTAAAACTGCGATCGACATAAAAAATCTCCTTGTGCGCGCAAAATGATCCTTGTTATTATACGCAATTCTCCGGATTTTGGCAAGAGCGGCGGGGTTATTTTCCGCCCGGCGGGCCATACTAAGCGCGTACCGAAAAAGGAGGAATGCCGGATGTGCAAGACAGGCGCATTTTTGTGGGGCCTGGCCGCCGGGATGGTGGCAGGTGCCATGATCGAGATCGTCGTTCTCCCGCGCCCCCGGCCCAGAAAGACTGCTGTGGGTAAGGCCATGCAGCGGATGGGCAACGCTATGGACCAGGCGCTGGAGTCGGTGGCCGAGAAGATGAGCTGAGCAAAAAGCCGGGGACGATGTCCCCGGTTTTTTGCGCCGCAGCGGGAGGCAGATGCTGTACACCGGGGACGGGATGTATAGCGGAGAACGTTTGACTTTTCCCCTGGATTTGGTATAATGTACCTATTAAATCCTACCAAATCGAAAGGGAGAGGGAATATGGAACGGAACTTTGTGCTGAGCTGCTGCTCCACGGTGGACCTGCCGTATGCGTATATGGCACGGCGGGATATTCCCGTGCTGTTTTACCACTATGTGGTGGGCGACCAGGACTATGTGGACGATATGGGCCGTGACCCGGCGGCGCTGCCCCGGTTTTACGGGTTCCTGAAGGAGGGCAAGCTGCCCCAGACCTCCCAGGTCAACGTGGCAGCGTACCTGGACTTCTTTGAGGAGCAGCTGAAAAAGGGCGATCTGCTGCATATTGCCTTTACCTCCGGCCAGTCCGGCTCCGTTCACAACGCGATGACCGCAGGGAAGCTGCTGCAGGAGAAGTATCCCGACAAGAAGATCGTGGTCATCGATTCCCTGTGCTCCTCCTCGGGCTATGGCCTGCTGGTGGATACGGCGGCGGACATGCGGGACAGCGGGGCCACCCTGGAGGAAACCGCTCAGTGGGTGCTGGACAACCGCAACAAGGTGCACCACCAGTTCTTCTCCTCCGACATGACCCAGTTCCGCCGTACAGGCCGGGTGTCCGGCGCGGCGGCCATGGTGGCCACCATTATGAACATCTGCCCCATTATGCGGCTGGATGACAAGGGGGCCATCAAGGCCTATGGCAAGGTCCGGGGCAAGAAGAAGGCCGTGGAGGCCACGGTGAACGCCATGGAGGAGCACGCCCAGGGCGGCAGGGACTATGACCAGAAATGCTTCGTGTGCCATTCTCAGTGTCCGGAGGACGCCCGGATGCTTATTGACGCCCTGGAGGAGCGCTTCCCCAAGCTGAAGGGCAAGATTCGCCTGTGCGACATCGGCACCATCATCGGGTCCCACAGCGGCCCCGGCACCGTGGCGGTATTCTTCATGGGTGACGAGCGGCCGGCCATGGACTGAACATCATCATAAAAGAGAGTATCTGGTTTTTCGGGTACTCTCTTTTTGCATACAAATGAGGACAAAAATTTATATATCCAAAAGCCATCCGGTCCTCCATACTGACTGATGATAAATGCCGCCAGCTTGGGGTTGGGGTTGGCGATGCGCACGTGATATTGCAGCTTTTTTTCATAAACAAACATCAGTCCGAACCTCCTTCATCCCAGGGCCACGGGTCGTTGAGCCACTTGTAGCCGCCCTCCGTGACGGCGGTCTGGGTCAGGGGACCGTACTGCTCCTGATACCGGGCCCGGCCCTCTTTGGCCAGGGCGATATACTTCCAGTACAGGTCCAGAACCTCCTTGTCGTCCGCGTGGGTCACCAGATACAGGCCCAGCTCGTCGATGGCAAAGTCCAGCGCCATCAGCTCGGAAAGGGCACTGTTGGCCGCCGGAAACCGGCTGCGCAGCTCTTTGTGAAATGGCAGGTCCAACCCCGGAAACAGCGTGCCCTGCTGGAGAGCCTCCCGCTGGTCATACCGGGGCGGGTCCTGCTGCTGCATGGCTACAAACGGAAACGCCAACGCCCCGCAGCTGCCGGGCAAATTCCCTTGCCCCTGCCGGCAAGCGCCGGGAGATGAATTGTTTTTTTCTGTGTACAAGGGGAATACCTCCTTCATGATTCATGAGCACAGCCCCCGATTGAGGGCTCAACCCAGTATATGACTCCCCGCCTTCGTGGGAAACGGGGGGGATTCCCATTTGCCGAAAAATGTGATATGGTATAAATGAATCCTCCGGCTCATACGGTGTGGCGGAGGGGGTGCGGAGATGATCGTGTTGCTTCGGCGGCGATATGTGATGGCGGCAGCGGTGACGCTCCTGGCGGCGGCAGCTGCGGCTGCCCTGTGGGCCGGACCGTCTGCCCGGCCCGCCATGGCCGGAACGGGCCGGCAGACCATAGTGCTGGATGCCGGACACGGCGGCGAGGACGGCGGCGCGGTATCCCGGGACGGTGTGGCGGAGAGCAGCGTCAATCTGGCCATCACGCGAAAGCTGCGGGATGTTTTCCTGTTCCTGGGCCGGGACACCGTGCTGACCCGGGAGGGAGAGGAGGCCATCTATTCTCCGGACTGCGTTACCCTGCGGGAGAAGAAGGTGTCGGACCTGAAAAACCGGGTGGCCCTGATCAACCAGCAGTCCGGGGCTGTGCTCATCAGCATCCATCAGAACAGCATGCCGGACCATCCGTCGGTCCACGGGGCCCAGGTGTTTTACAACGCCGTTTCTCCCGGCGGCGAACTGGGCATGACGGTGCAGGGAGCCTTGAACGGCGCGGTGAATGCCGGAAACGAAAAGAACGCCAGGGCCATAGACAGCACCATCTATCTTATGAAAAATGTGCGCTGTCCCGCGATTCTCATCGAGTGCGGGTTTCTGTCCAACCCGGCGGAGACACGGCTGCTTTTAACGGACGAATATCAGGTGAAGCTGGCGGCGTGCATCGCTGCCGGGCTTCTGCAATATCACACAGAGGGAGCGAAAGCATGAAAACAAAGACCGTTTTTTACTGCACCGAGTGCGGCAACGAGACCCCCAAGTGGGCCGGACGCTGCCCGGCCTGCGGCGCATGGAACAGTATCGTGGAGCAGACGGATAAGCCGGTGAAGTCCGGAAGAAAGCCTGCGTCTGCCAGAGCGGTAAAGCCGGTACCCATCATGGATATCGGTACCGCTGACGAGATCCGGTTTTCTACCGGCATGGGGGAGCTGGACCGGGTGCTGGGCGGCGGCGCGGTGAAGGGCTCCCTGGTGCTGGTGGGCGGCGCGCCGGGTATCGGCAAGTCCACACTGATGCTGCAAATTTGCAAGAAGCTGGGGGAATTTTCCAAGGTTCTGTATGTTTCCGGCGAGGAATCCGCCCATCAGCTGAAGCTGCGGGCCCAGCGGCTGGATGTGGAGAGTGAGAACCTGTATGTCCTGTCGGAAACGTGTCTGGGCAATATCCTGGAGTGCGTCCAAAGTGAGCAGCCGGATGTGCTGATCGTGGACTCCATCCAGACCTTATACAACGAGGACCTGGACTCCCCGGCCGGAGGAGTGGGACAGGTGAAGGACTGCACCATGGCCCTGATGCAGCTGGCCAAGGGCCAGGGGGTCACGGTATTCGTCATTGGCCATGTGAACAAGGAGGGGTCCATTGCCGGGCCCAAGGTCCTGGAGCACATGGTGGACTGCGTGCTGTATTTCGAGGGGGATCAGCACATGACGTACCGCATTCTTCGGGCGGCAAAAAACCGCTTCGGCGCCACCAACGAGATCGGCGTGTTTGAAATGATGGACCGGGGCCTGCGGGAGGTGGAAAACCCCTCAGAGATGCTGCTGTCCGGCCGTCCCAAGGACGCGCCCGGCACCTGCGTCACCTGCGCCATGGAGGGGGCCCGGCCTGTGCTGGCGGAGGTTCAGGCTCTGATCGCTCCGGCCAGCGCCTCCAATCCCCGGCGCATGAGCAACGGCTTTGACTACAATCGGGCGGCCATGCTGCTGGCGGTGCTGGAGAAGCGGGGCGGGCTGAAGGTGTCCCAGTGCGATGCGTATCTGAACATCATCGGCGGGCTGACCCTGGAGGAACCGGCGGCGGACCTGGCGGCGGTAGTGGCCATCGCCTCCAGCTATCTGGACAAGCCGGTGCCGGACCATATGGCGGCCATCGGCGAGGTGGGGCTCTCCGGCGAGATCCGCTCCATCAGCCACCTGGAGCAGCGGCTGACGGAGGTGCACCGGCTGGGCTTCACCCAGTGCATGGTCCCGGCCCGGCGGGCCCGGGAGATCAAGCCCCTGCCGGGGCTGGAGCTGCTGCCGGTGCAGAGTATTTCCCAGGCGCTGCGGCTGCTGGTGGGCCAAAGGTGAGCAAGTATTTTCCAACGGATGAAGGCGTATTTAACACGTATTTGATGAAATATAAGATTCTTTTACAAGAAAAAATTGCTTTTTTCATAGAATACCAGACACCTGTCTTGACAATTTGCACGCATAGGTCTATGCTGTGAATGCGAAAAACCCTCCGCCGCAGTCCGGCGGGGCGTGCAGAAAGGAGACTTTCCTTTATGGTTGAATGGACAGATCTACCGGAAGGCGTATTGGAGGACATGAAACGCTACATCTCCTACGCCTGGCCGCCGGGCCGCATTGCCCAGCTGCTGAACCGGTCCTATGGTCTGGATTTGACCCGCGAGGCCGTTATCCATATGCTTCGCCGTCTGAAGCAAGAATCCGTATAGTCCGGGCCATCGTCCCCTTCGGCGGGGGTGTCCGATACAGAAAACAGATACGGACTGCACTGTTCATTTGAATGAAGATAAAGATAGGCAACATGGTGGTTTTCCATGCTGCCTACCTTTATTTTATGATTTCACTCAGACGGAGACCGGATTTGCTGATTTCCTATTCCTTAATAGGAGCCCAGGTCAGCGGACTTGTCGCCCTGGGGGTCCACACCGAACTTATAGTCGTTGCCGGGCAGGATGGCGTTGAGGATCACGCCCGCCAGGGCGGCGATGGCCAGGCCGGTCAGGGTGACGTCTGCGCCGCCCACGGTGAAGGTGATGCCGCCGGTGGAGCTGAAGCCCAGGCCGCTGACGAAGATCACCGCCGCGATGATGAGGTTCCGGGACTTGGTCAGGTCCACCTTGTTTTCCACCACGTTCCGCACGCCCACCGCGGAGATCATACCGTACAGGATGAAGCTGACGCCGCCCACGATGGCGGTGGGGATGGAGTTCACCAGGGCGTCGAACTTGGGGGAGAAGGACAGGATGATGGCGTACAGAGCGGCCAGGCGGATGACCCGGGGGTCATAGACCCGGGACAGGGCCAGCACGCCGGTGTTCTCGCCGTAGGTGGTGTTGGCGGGGCCGCCGAACATACCGGCCACCATGGTGGCCAGGCCGTCGCCCAGCAGGGTGCGGTGCAGGCCGGGGTCGGCGATGAAGTTCTTGCCGGTGGTGGAGGAGATGGCGGACATGTCGCCGATGTGCTCCATCATGGCGGCGATGGCAATGGGGGCCATCACCAGGATGGCGGTCAGGTCAAACTTTGCCAGGACGAAGTGCTGCAGGCCCACGAAGTTGGCGCCGCCGACCTCGGTGAAGTCCACCTTTCCGGCGATCAGGGCCACGATGTAGCTGCCCACCACACCCAGCAGGATGGGGATGATCTTGACCATGCCCTTGCCCCAGATGTTGGCCACCACGATGATGGCGATGGCCACCAGAGCCAGCCACCAGCAGGTGGAGGCGTTGGCGATGGCGGAGCCGGACAGGTTCAGGCCGATGAGGATGATGATGGGGCCGGTGACGATGGGGGGGAAGAAGCGCATGACCTTCTGGGGGCCCACCAGCTTGAACAGCAGGGCCAGGATCAGATACAGGGCACCGGCCACCACGATGCCGCCCAGGGCGTAGGGCAGCTTTTCCTCGCCGCTCATGCCGGCGAACTTGCCCACATCCAGGCTGGCCACCGCCTCAAAGCCGCCCAGGAAGGCGAAGGAGGAGCCCAGGAAGGCGGGAACCTTCAGCTTGGTGCACAGGTGGAACAGCAGGGTGCCGAGACCGGCAAACAGCAGGGTGGTCTGGATGGACAGGGGCAGACCGTACTTGGTGACCAGGATGGGCACCAGCACGGTGGCGCCGAACATGGCGAACAGATGCTGCAGGCCCAGCACCAGCATCCGGGGAACACCCAGCTCCCGGGCGTCGTAGATGGCGTCTTGTCCAAGGTTTTTCTTCATGTGACAGTTCCTCTCTTTCTTTTGCGCTCATTTATGTGATGTTTATTGCTAACAGAAGGGGGGATAATGACCAAAAAAAATGACCGGTAAAAATACCGGTCAAAAGGGGAAAACGAAAATGAAAACAGCGGGAGCGGAGATTTTATTGTTCAGAATACGGAACTTCATCTTGCTCACTCCCTTCAAAATTTTCTTGTTCATTATACGGGTCGCATAGGCAAATTGCAATGCATTCTTTTTCCAAGAAAGATGCAGCAAAACACCGTTTTTATTGGTCAATCTGCATAATGAAGGCCCCGCAGCAGCTGACGGGCCATGCGGCGGCCCAGCTGGGGCAGGTCAAAGCGGCCCTCATAAATGCGCCACTCGAACAGTGCGCCCCGGTGCAGCACCACCAGCTCCTCCACCACCTGATCCGGGTCGTGGGAGGGGTGAATGCTGCCCTCCTCCTGGCACAGGGTGACAAGCTCCAGCAGTACACGGAAATAGACGCGGCTGTCGTTTTTTTGCAGCACCCGCTGCTCCGGATACCGCAGCCCGTGGATAAACGCTTTATAGAGCACCGGGTCCGACACGCTGATCTCCAGAGAGCGGCCCACGAAATCCAGCAGCTTCTCCCGGGCGGAATGGGCAGTATCGGACAGGTATCCCGCCTCCAGCTCCCGGTAGGCATCGTCCACATGGCTGGTCACCTGGATAGCCAGCTCGTCCTTGCTTTTGAAGTAGTGATAAATGTTGCCCACGGAGCATCCGGCGGCCTGGGCGATCTCCTCCACGGAGACATTTTCAAAGCCCTCTTTGTCGAACAGGTCCAGGGCGGCGCTCTGAATGCGGCTGCGCATTTCCAGGGCCTGGCGTTTTCTTGCGGTCATTCTCTCGGCCATAGTCATTCCTCTGTCTCATTCAATGGTGAGTATATATTACTGCTTTGAATGGGCAAAGTCAACCCCCAAGCCAGTGGGGATATTCCAAGTTTTGTGTGGGATTTTTCTTTTCAACCCTCATTTCGACCGAGCGACTTCTCCCAACTTTTGTGTGGGATTTCAGTTTTTACCCCCAATTTCGGGTGAGCGACTTCTTCCAACTTTTGTGTGGGATTTCCTCCGAGTAAACAAAAAGCACGAAAAAATCTGGCATCCTGTTTGGACGCCAGATTTTTTTTAGTTGTCCTCTTTCTTTTCTTCGGCATCGAGGGCTTTCGTCAGAAGCCGCTCAACAGCCATGGTCAGCGTCTGTCCTTTCTCTTCGGCGTAGTCCTCCAACCTTTCGCGGAGGACGCGGTCAATGTAGCAGTTCAGATGCTGTCCATCTTTTTTAGCCCTTGGCATGGTCATCCTCCCGCTCGTTCCGCATTTCGCGGTATAGTTCCTGTGCCAGTGCCGTCATAATTGCGCGGTACTTGGCGCCATCTTCAAAGAGTTTGGTGTAGGTTTCCGTGCTTTCGATATAGGATGCCTGCGCGGTGTCGTTGAACACCTTGGGGAACACATTTTTCTCGAAAATCTGTTGTCCATCGGATTTTGCGGCTTTTCGGAGTTTCTTGTCTGCCAGCAGCTTTTCACGCAGCGTACCAATGAGGACGCGGTCTGCTTCTGTAAAGGAACCCTTATACACCTCGTTGATGGCCTCGATAACCGTTTCCAGCGGGTCTTTCTTGGTGTTCATATTGACTGCCTTCTTTGTCCGCTCAGGTTCCAGCGGAACAGCCTTGTCCTCCAACTCTATGGCTCCCTCAAAAGTCTTTTCCAGCCGGTAATACTCCAGCTTTACGCGGTTCTCCAAGTCCCACGGAGCAGCCGTTTCTGCCGGCAGCAGACGTGCCAAATAGGAACAGAACAGATATTCCTTGTGGAGTGCCTTATCAAACATCCGCACAATCTGGGAGATGTAGTTATACCACTTCACAAAGGAACGGATGGTGCGCCTGAACTGGTATTTGTCGTCCTTGCTTAACTGATTGTAGGCTCGTGCGATGGGCAGCAGCGCATTGGAGATTTTTGCCTGTGTGGTCTGCACCTTCTTGGCTTCCGGCGAAAAATAAATCTTGCTGACAGCTTCCACATCGTCGTCATTATACACGCGGAAGTCGCGGAGCTGCTTCTGCGCCTTGTAGATAAGGTCAATATTGATTTCCTCGGACAGACTCGTCTCCTGATAATACGGCTGGAACGCCTTGAGGATTTCCTCCTTGGTGTTCACGAAATCGAGGATATAGGTGTCCTCCTTGCCGGGGTATGTACGGTTCAGGCGGCTCAGAGTCTGCACGGCCTTCACATCCCGCAGTTTCTTATCCACAATCATCGTGTGCAGCAGCGGCTCGTCAAAGCCAGTCTGATATTTTTCCGCTACGATAAGCACATCGCCCTCGTCGTGGAACACCTGCTTGGTTTGGCTCTCGGAGATGTGATTACCGTCACGGTTCATGTTCATGCCGCTTTCGGTGTATTCGTGGCCGCTTTTCTCTTCGGGGTCGCGGATGCTTCCGGAGAATGCGATAAGGATTTCTACATCATCATAGTGGTTGGCATCTAAATACGCTTTGATTTCATGGTAGTAACGCACCGCCGCCAAGCGGGACGCCGTGACCACCATCATTTTGCCCCTGCCACCGATTTTGCGCTTTGTCACATCACGGAAGGTCTCTACGATGATGGCCGCTTTCTGCTGCAAGTTATGAGGATGCAGTTCTTCGAAGCGCCGAATGGTCTTGATTGCCTTGATGGTAGGCACTTCGGGGTTGTCCGGCGTATTCTTGGCGATTTGGAAGCAGGTTTTATAGGTGGTGTAGTTCTCCAGCACATTGAGGATAAAGCCCTCCTCTATGGCCTGTCGCATGGAGTAGATATGGAATGGATGGAATGTGCCGTCTGCGTGTTCCTCGCCGAACATTTCCAGCGTCTTTTTCTTCGGTGTGGCGGTGAAGGCAAAGAAACTCAGATTCTTGTGCTTGCCGTGGGTGATAAGCTCCCGCACAAGGCTGTCCTCAGTGTCCTCCAGCTCGTCCTCCGCCTTGCCCTCGATATCGGCATATTCCTTCAGCGCGTCATGGGTATCCGCCAGTGCCATTTTCAGCTTCATAGCACTGTGTCCCGTTTGGCTGCTGTGGGCTTCGTCCACGATGACCGCAAACGCCTTACCCTTTGTATCGTCCACTTCCTCATAGATAACGGGGAACTTCTGCAGCGTGGTCACAATGATACGCTTGCCGGCGTTGAGCGCATCCCGCAGGTCGCGGGAGTTCATCTTCTCGCCGATGGTCACAACGGAGCCGAGCGTATGGTCAAAGCCGGAAATCGTTTCTTGAAGCTGGGCGTCCAGCACGGTGCGGTCTGTCACAATGACCACGGAGCTGAAAATGGGCTTGTTGTCCGCATCGTGAAGACTTGCCAGCCGGTAGGCCGTCCAAGCGATAGAGTTGGACTTGCCGGAGCCGGCACTGTGCTGCACGAGGTAGTTGTGGCCGGAGCCGTTTTGCCGCACATCACCCACCAGCTTTCGGACAACATCCATCTGATGATAACGCGGGAAAATAACGGACTTCTTGAGGATTTCCTTTTCGGAGCCGTCCTTCAGCCGAATCTTCTCCTTCTTCACTTGGAAGCTGATGAACTTCTGCAAAATGTCCAGCAGACTATCCTTCTGAAGCACCTCTTTCCAAAGATAAGATGTCACATAATCGCCGTCTGCGTTGGTCGGATTGCCTGCGCCTCCGTTCTGTCCGGGGCCGTTGCTGCCCTGATTGAAGGGCAGGAAAAAGGTCTTGGCACCATCCAGTTTTGTAGTCATGGCGGCTTCGTACAGGTCCACCGCGAAAAACGCCAAAATGCGGTGGTTCAGGCGGAAGACCGGCTCCTTGGGGTCGCGGTAGAACATCCACTGGTTTTTGCCGTTGTCGATGTTCTGCCCCGTAAGCTGGTTCTTCAGTTCGATGGCGATAACAGGGATACCGTTGACCGCCAGCATCATGTCCACACTGTTGCCGCAGCTTTCCGAGTAGTGCCACTGGCGGATACACTGGCAGATATTCTGCTGATAGTGCTGCACCGACACATCGTTCAGCGTGGACTCCGGCTTGAAGTAGCAGACGCGGAAGTCGATGCCACGGTGCTTAAAGCCGTGCCGCAGCACAGAAATAAGGCCGTCATTCTCCACGGCATTTTCGAACGCCTTGTAGAATTTCATTTCAGAGTTGCCGTCGCTCTGCTTCTCCAGCCGCTGCCACGCCACGGGCTGAGTGGCTTTTACGAAGGTCGTCAGGGTGCGGATATCCAGCGCCATACCCGCGCTTTCCGGCGCACGGTAGCCGGCGTCTGAGGCCTTCTGCCAGCCACCGGCAGGGGAAATCAGAAAGGTCTCAATGTCCTGTTCAAATTGCTTTTCATTATCGGGCATTATCGGGCACCTCCTTACAGGGTCGATAGGTATAGTAGAGTTCGAGGATGGTTTGGTAGTACATATCTTCAAAAAACTCTACCTGTGCATCGGTCATATCTTCCTCTTCTGGTATACCATCGTGATAAACTCTCTGCTCCAAGTTCAGCGCGATTTCGTGTACTAACGCCATAACGCAGGCACAAACAAGGTGTTCTGGAGAAGTGCCCAATTCATAACTTTCCCAAACAGCGTCTATAGGCGGTGTTATTGTTATGTTCGTTATTCCGCATTTTTTATTAAGCTGGAGTTCAAAGTAGTCATCCACATATCTTGTGAGATTTATTTTCCCATCTGAGTGAAACACTGCATCTATGCAGGAAGCAGGAAATATCGCATCAAATAACCTCTCAGCTCCAATACAGTAAGGACGGTCATAATAATTTAGGCTTCTCCGAAAGTATTTTGCTCCATCATAGAGAACATCTCTACCCAAGTTATATGTCTGGACATCTTTTCTGAATTCTTCCAAGCACGGTTCAAGCCAATCCCAGTTTGGTAAGGTATCGCTTCTAATTGTTAAACCCGCCTGCTTCAGTATCTCATCGCGTAATTCTGAGGGCAGGCGACAAAAGTTTGTATAGATAGGTCTTATGTGTCGTTTTACCCGGCTAATATTTGCAGCAGCAACACACCAAGGCAGATAGTCCAATTCTTCAGAATTGTCCATCATAAATCGCGTCGCTTGCTCCTCCAACTCGTGCTGCCGTCGCTTTTCTTCTATCTTGTGCAGGACATTTTCGTGGCGTCTTTCCAACCAATAAAGCACAAGCGATACCACTACCGTAGCAATCAAGGAAAATGCAGCCAAAACGATTTGGATAATATCCGCAGTAGACATTTAGCACACCCTCCTTTTGCCGGTCACAACCTCGTAGATAAGGGATTTTTTGTAAGTTTCGAGGTCGGTAATTGAGGACTGCTTTTCCCAAATTAGTCCATCAATTTTGGAACATATACTATCCAAGTGCTTCTCAATAACGATTTGCTCACTAATGGGTGGCACCACAATAGGAAATCTCATCAAATTAAATTGAGATAACTTTGGTTGTGCGCTTCCGGTGATATATGTGGTATAATCACCTGCTTCTAATAAATATGCGATATACCCATAACAATTATTTGAAGAAACCTTCAAGATGTGTGCATGATTATTTACCCAAAACTTTCCAGAGGCCCTATAGACCAACGGCAAATTTCGCATTTTGAGATTTGCTCCGTCTTCACCAATAAGCAATACTGTATCGTCAACATTATAACTGTCAATTTTATCTATAACGCCTGATGCTCCATAATAATCGTATAGACCGAGTTTATTTTCTCGATTTTCTGCACTAATCGGCTCCCGCAGATTGTCCATGTTTATAGTAGCATTTTTGATGCGACAAGTATTCCACCCCTTTGGTATCTCCCCAATCCACTCAATCCCGCTATCCTTCATCTCCACATTGGGGTCAAGCCCCTTGGTGACGGCTTCGTAGATGATGGATGCCTTCCACTGTTTGTAATCCTCAATGCTGGCCTTGGCTTCGGCGATTATCTCGTCAATTTTGGCGCACTGACTATCGAGATAGGCAGCAATGGCGGTTTGCTCCTCATATGGGGGAACAGCTACAAGAATACGTTTCATTTCCTGCCAACGAGTAGTCCAAAGGTCGTCCACAATACCGTGACCCCATTTATAAAATTCATCGGCAAACAGGCTGGTGTGAAATAGCCAGTTATAATAGTCGGGGTGCATACGGCCTCGTGGCGTTAAAATCGTATTTATCAACGAAACGGAGCCATCATAGGGAGAGATTCCACAAGAACCCCGCCTGTCAGACCTACTATTGATTACAAAGTCGCCAGCACGTACCAACTTACGATTATCTCCATCATCTGTTTTTGCCGCAGTCGCAAGTTGAGGCAAAATGCCTTTCATTGTCACAGAAAGCGGCGGATAATCTTTATCGCTTACCTTCTCATTGCGAAGCGAATACAATGACCCTATCTTGGACAGTTTCCAGTGGTCAGGAATCCATCCAAGCCACTTCGTACCACTATCCTTCATCTCCGTATAACCCACAGCAGGCGTCATATCACTCACCGTCCTTCCCGAACAGGTCGTGGAGCTTCTGCATCAGAGACTGTTCATGGGCCTCGATTCGCTTGGCAATCTCTACGGCAGGCTCAATGGGCTTGTATTCATAGAAGGTGCGGGTAAAGGGGATTTCATAGCCCACCTTGGTCTTGCTCCTGTCAATCCATGCATGGGGGTTATAGGGCAGAACCTCACGACTCAGATAGGCGTCCATATCCTCGTCCAGCGGCACATTCTCCGTGTCCCGCTTGGAGGTATCTGCCACGGGTTTTCCGCGCTTGCGTATCGGCTGCCCGTTCTCGTCCATTTCAGGCGTTTCCACCACGATTTTGTTGTAGCCAAGGCTGACGCTGTCCAGCACGCGGCTCTTGCAGACGATATGTGCACCGGACTCCAGCCCCCGCTGGTAGGTGTGGTCCGCGTATGCGCCGTAGGCCTTGACGATAAGCTCGCGGCAGACATCGGTGATGTCCACACGCTTGTTGCCGATGGATTTGCGGCGGGGCTCATAGCACTTGCTGGCGTCGATAAGCTGCACCTTGCCGATATGCTCCTCTGGCTTGTCCTTGGTGATAATCCAAATATAAGTGGCGATTCCGGTATTATAAAAGCTGTCGTTGGGCAACTGAACAATAGCGTCCAGCCAGTCGTTTTCAATGAGATAGCGGCGAATCTCGCTCTGACCGGAACCGGCGTCGCCGGTGAACAGGGATGAGCCGTTTTGGATGATAGCCATGCGGCCATCCGGCTTCAGCTTGGCAAGTCCGTTGAGCATGAACAGCATCTGTCCATCGCTCTTACTGGGCAGACCGGGTCCAAAACGCCCCGCGCCGCCCTTCTTATGCTCCGCCTCGACCTTGGGGGCCTCTCGCTTCCAGTCGATACCGAAGGGCGGGTTGGAAATTTCGTAATCGAACTGATACCCACTGAATTTATCATCGTCCAGCGTGTTGCCAAACTGCATATTGTCGGGGTCGCCGCCGCGAATGAGCATATCCGCCTTGGCGATGCCAAACGTAAAGGGATTCAGCTCCTGCCCGAAGCAGGTGACATCCGCATCGGCGTCCAACTGCTTGAGCCGTTCCTCCATGCAGGTGAGCATCTGGCTGGTGCCCATCGTCATGTCGTAAACCGTCTTGGAGATGCCGTCCCCATCAAATTTTGCATTGCTGACCAGCAGGTCGCACATGAGATAGATAATATCGCGGCTGGTGAAGTGCGCTCCGGCCTCCTCGTTGTAGGACTCGGAGAACCGCTGCACCAAGTTCTCGAAGATATAGCCCATATCCACTGCGCTGATTTTTTCGGGGCGCATATCGCCCTGCTCGGAGCAGAAGTCCACGACAACCTGATACAGCAGACCGGCCTCCTCCATGCGGTCGATTTGGGCGTGGAAGTTCATCCGCGCCAAAATGTCCTGCACATTGTCAGAAAAGCCGTTCAGGAAAGCGCGGAAATTCTCATTGATGTTTTCGGGGTCCGCTTTCAGCGTTTCGAAGGTAAATGGGCTGATGTTATAGAACTGGTAGCCAGAGGCGGCGCAGAGGAAGCCCTCCTTCACGGCGAGGTGCTGCACCTCCTTGTACTTGTCCAGCACTGCCTGATGGGTCGGCAGCAGGCAGTCGTGGAACCGCTTGATGACCGCCATCGGCAGGATAACGAGTCCGTACTCATGGGGCTTAAACGCGCCAAAGAGGGTGTTTGCCACATTCCAAATTAAATTGGCTTTTTCCTGTATATTCTTGCCGGTAGATGCAATGCGTTCGTTACTGGTCGTCATGTGCTCCATCCTTTCCAATGACGGCCAATTCCTCATCCATGCCTGCGTGCAGAAGAGAATCATCCTTTGCCTTGGCAAAGGATGAGAAACGGGCCCGTTTCTCATCGAAGTTCTCTGTATTCTTCGACATTTTCATTATAGCACACATTTTTCAATTCGCAACATAATTCATCATTTTTATTCCAAAATCTACCGAAAACAGAAAATTTTTGCAACCCCCTTGCGCGGAGCGAACATTTGTGCTATTCTATGGACACGGTATACCAAAAGTAAATAGCGTAGTCTTCATCAATTATTTGAATACATTTCCCCGGCACATTATTTTTGATGAATTTGAGAGGTATACCACGATGAAGACTGTGAATCACATTCGACTGACTCCGGATGATATGGAGGAGGTCATTCCCATTCCGCACCTGATTTTGCGCGGCATAATTGAAGATGCCTGCTATCAGCCCAAGGCAGGGCATCCTTACTTACTGTTCTCCTGCCATGTGGAGGACTACCGAAACCGAAAATGCCGTTTCTGCGGCAGTACCGCCGTTCACGCACACGGCCAAACAGGGGCTCCGCGCCGCATTCACGATGTCAACAGCGGACGCACGAAGGTCGATATAGACCTGACGGTGCAGCGGTACATCTGTAGCGAATGCGGAAAGTCCTTTTCCCCGCCATCGCCGGACATTATGGAGAGTCGGCATTTGACAAGGCGGCTTTATGACGAAATCAGACATGAGGCGTTTACCAAGCCGCTGAGTACAGTCGCCCTGAAATACGGCTATTCCGACACCACCATCGGCAAGATTTTTGACGAGTATTCCAGCGAGATAAAGGAATCCTGTGACCCCGTTGTTGCTCCCCGCGTATTGGGCATTGATGAAAAGCACATCGCCCATAATATGCGGGCCATTTTTACAGACATTGAAAACCGTGTTCTGCTGGAGATGTGTCCCGACAACAAGAAGGATACCGTCATTGCAGCCATTGAGAGCATGGTCGGCTACGACACCAATATTGAGGTCGTAACGATGGATATGTCCTGTGGCTACCGTACTTATGTGCAGGAGTGCTTGCCCAATGCCGCCATCGTCGTGGACAAGTTCCATGTCTGCCAGTCCGTCTATGAGAAAATCGCCAAAGCCCGCAGCAAAATCATGGCCTATATCGGCGCCCTCATCCAAGCGGAGCCGGAGGACGGCGCAAAGAAGCGCATGATTGCGGTGCGGAACCTCGCCCAGACGAACACCTATCTGTTCAAGTTCAACGCCAAGAATCTCGCCAAGAGCGAGAGGCGTATCAACGCAATGGCAAATATCTGCGCGACTTTCCCTGAGTTCAACCATCTGCGGCTTATCAAGGAACGCTTTGACCGCATCTACACCGCCCCTGACCGCAGGACGGCGGAGGCATACTGCAAGGAATGGGCGGAGCTTATCCCGCCCTCTGGCTGCCGTCAAATCGAGGCATGGAAGAAGCGGTTCGAGGTAGAGCCGGAGCTGTTTGACGACCTTCGTTCGGCCAAGAACACCCTCACGAGGAAGTGGCACGAGGAAATCTTCAATTACTTTGAACCCAACCGCCGCTTTACCAATGCCGTAACGGAGGGCTTGAACCGGATGGTGGAGGACATGAGCCGCATGGGGAACGGGTACAGCTTTGAACGGCTGCGTGCGCGGGCTCTTTACAGCGACAAGGTTGCGGCTCTCGTTGTCTACACGATGCAGACGGAGAGCGTCCCTGTTGCCGAGGAGCCTTCTTACAACAAGCCGCCTCACGCGATGGGATATATGTCGTTCCTTTCGTTCTCGAAGCCGAAGGTACACTGTGAAACGGTCTGCTCTATGAAGCCGGAGTTTGCGCCGCAGGAAGACTCGCTGCTGGCCTTCAGCAACTATGTCCGTGAGGACGATGACAACGATGAATGCCCGTTGCAGAATGAGGATTTTGCGGCAGAAGAGCAGGAGGTGGAGTAACATGGCAATGGCAGATGTACGGATTGACATGGAAACCGCCCTGTACGAGCAAATGGCCACGCTGTGCGCCAAATTTGGCACCACCGTTGAGGCGATGGCGGTACGGTTCTGTGAGGAGTTCGTGCGGATGGAAACGCCTCCCGTGTCTGAGTCCTACGCCTCTATGAGCGTGGAGGACAGAATCGCCCTCATTGCTCAAAACATTCTGCGGGAGTACAATTCCAAATGACAGAAAGCCTCGTGAGAGTAATTCTCACGAGGCTTTTACAAAGCATTTTAACTTGAAACCCTTGTGCTGCAACGCTTCTTTGTATATAATTACTGTAAAATTAGCGAACGGAAATTCAGGGAGGCAATTATGGATAAAACATTTCAGAAGTTTTTGCGGAGTGGAATTGACCTCTCTCCTGTGGGAGTGGAACGTCGTGAAGATAATAACCCTTATTTCTGCACGCCAAAGGGTGCCTCTATATTTGGCTGGGCAGGCGTGGACGGCATCCACTTTTGCTTTATACGAGGATTTGGTGGTATGGTCTTTGCTGTCAGTCCCATGAACTCCGCGCCTGATTTTGTTCACCCTTTGTCGAAAGATTTTGCAGACTTTTTGCGGCTACTTCTTGCTTGCGGTGATGTGGCGGCACCGGAGCAGGCTTGGATGTGGGACGAAGCACAATTTGAAGCCTTCTTGCGGAATAATCCACCGACGCAAGCACAACAGGCAAGGCTGTCTGAAGTCGCTGCACGGCTGAACTTGACTCCGATGGAGCATCCGTGGGC
>ERZ779890.328-NODE-328-length-52558-cov-29.570367_pt1 | contig 52558 bp, 49 predicted proteins | sample MGYA00511553_ERZ779890 | MGnify/ENA primary metagenome ERZ779890 (study PRJEB29588, sample SAMEA2152064) | human gut metagenome | biome: human gut; feature: human-associated habitat; material: faeces | place: Denmark | collected 2008/2010 ... | reverse complement strand
CTCCGGCGCAGCCGGAGCCAGCGGCCGAAGGCCGCTGAAACCGCCCGGAGAGCGGTTTGCCCTGCGGGCCGTAAGCCTGCGGTCTGTGAAAACCCGCAAAGGAGCAAAATGCGGGCCTGCGGTTGATAAAGGGCCCGGGCCTATGGTATAATTAAAAATCAAGCAAAAGCCAAAGGGAGGAAACCTAATGAAAGAGCTTGCCATTTTTGGCAGTACCGGTTCCATAGGGTGCAGCACCCTGAATGTGGTGCGGCGGGAGCGGGATCGATTTGCGGTTTCCATCCTTACGGCAGGACATAATTTGCAGCGGCTTACTGAGCAGATACGGGAATTTACCCCCCGGCATGTGTATATCCTGGAAAAACATGACGCCGAAGCGCTGCGGGAGCAGTTCCCCGGACTGGATATCTACTGGGGCAAGGATGGGATGGAGGCGATCAGCCGGCTGACGGACTTTGATATTGGGGTTTCGGCCCTGGTAGGAGTGGCGGGACTTCGTCCGACCTGGAATATGATCCAAAACGGGAAAACAGTGGCGCTGGCCAATAAGGAAGTGCTGGTGACGGGCGGCCGTCTGGTAATGGAAGCGGCCAAAGAATGCCGCGCCACCCTGCTGACGGTGGACAGTGAGCACAGTGCCATCATGCAGTGCCTGCGTGGTGAAAACCATGCGGAGATTGAGCGGATATTGCTGACGGCTTCCGGCGGGCCGTTTTTTGAGAAGGAAATTACCGATGATATCACCCCGGAGGAGGCACTGCGGCACCCCACCTGGAAGATGGGACCCAAGATCACGATAGACAGCGCCACCATGATGAACAAGGGCTTTGAGGTCATCGAGGCCCGGTGGCTCTTTAATGTGCCGGTAGAAAAGGTGCAGGTGGTCATTCACCGGCAGAGCATCGTTCACTCGATGGTGGAATTCCGGGACGGCAGTATTATGGCGAATATTGCCCCGCCGGATATGGAGATTCCCATTGCGTACGCACTCTCCTACCCGGAGCGGATGCCGGCTCCCCACCGGCTGGATATTTTTGCGATGAAGGCGCTGGAATTTAAGGCACCGGATGAAGAGAAGTTCCCCTGCCTGCGGCTGGCCATAGAGGCGGTCAAGAGCGGACATAGCGCCCAGGTGGTCCTGAATGCGGCGAACGAGGTGCTGGTAGCCCGCTTTTTGGCGGGAGGGCTGCGGTTTACCGATATCCCCCGCGGGGTGGGGGCAATGCTGGAGCAACACGCGGCCTGCGCGCTGGGAAGCGTGGATGAGGTGCTGGCGCTGGATGGGGAAATACGGCAAAGGACCGAAGAATGGATCGAGACAAGACTGTGAGGTGACGGCATGAAGGCAGCGATCGGGCAGGATAGCCACCGCTTTGAGGAGGGGTACGGCAAGCCGCTGATTTTGGGCGGTGTGGTGTTCTCCGGAGAGGTGGGACTGCTGGCCAACAGCGACGGTGATGTGGTGCTGCATGCCATCACCAATGCCGTTTCCGGTATTACCGGGCGGAATATACTGGGCAGGGTGGCCGATGAGATGTGCCAAAGCGGCATCACCGATTCAGCGGAATACCTGCGGGAAGCCATGAAATCACTGGAGGGGAGGATCGTCCACCTCAGTGTTTCGATGGAGTGCCTGCGGCCGAGAATCAGCCCGATGATCCCCGCGATGCAGGAAAAGATCGCTGAATTGTTGGGGGTGGAGCCCGCGGCTATCGGCATTACCGCCACCACCGGCGAGGGACTGACCGACTGCGGAAAAGGGCTGGGCATTTCGGTGCTGTGCATCCTGACAGTGGAGGACGGACCATGCGAAAGGTGATGGAAGCGGCCTATGCCAAGGTGAACCTGACCCTGACGGTGACTGGCCGGCGGGCGGATGGCTACCACACCATCGAATCGCTGTTCCAGAGCGTGAGCCTGTGTGATAAGCTGACGCTGGAACAGCGGGAGCGCGGCTTTTGGCTGAATGAAACGGCCGGGATCCCGGCGGAGGAGAATATCATCACCCGGGCGGACCGGCTGCTGCGGCGGGAGTTCCCGAACCTTGGCGGGGTTGCCGTGACGCTGGAAAAGAATATCCCCACCCAGGCGGGACTGGGCGGCGGCAGCACCGACGCGGCGGCCTACCTGCGCGGGATGGACCGGCTGTACGGGCTGGGCCTGGGCCGTGAAGGGCTGCGGGCGCTGGCGGCGGAGTTGGGTGCCGATGTGCCGTTCTGCATTGATGGCGGGGCGGCGGCAGCGGCCGGGATCGGGGAGAGACTGACCCCGGTGGAAAGCCATTTGCCGCTGTGGCTGGGGATCACCAAGCCGAAGGCGGGGTGCTCCACCCCGGCCATGTACCGGCGGATCGACGAGATGGGCGAGAGCCTGCGGCAGCGCTTTACTACCCAAGAGGCGGCAGAGGCGCTGGAAAAGGGCGACCTGGCGGGGCTGTGCGGCAGCCTTTACAATGTATTTGAGGAAGTGACCGCCCTGCCGGAGCTGAGTGAGATCCGGCAGGAGCTGCGGCAAAGCGGAGCCCTGGCGGCGATGATGACCGGCAGCGGCAGTGCGGTATTTGGAATATTCCCGGAGGAAGCCGCGGCCAAAGCGGCGGCGGAGAAAATGGCCGAGAGCCGCTGGGCGATCGGCTGCCGGGGAATAGGTAGGCCGGAGTAAGCGGAAAACGGCGGCGGGCGCCCGCAGCGAGCGAGGGCCGGACGGCCTGTGGAACACAGGCGGCCGGCCCGAGACAAAGCGGAGGGCGACCGCCGCAAGAAGGGAGAGCGGAGCGATGGTGAGCGGCATCATACTTGCGGGGGGAAGCAGCACCCGCTACGGCACCGGGGAAAACAAGACGCTGGTGGAACTGCTGGGCCGGCCGGTGCTGGAATACAGCCTGCGGGTATTCATGGCTGCGGATGTGGTGGATGAAGTGGTGCTGGCGGCCAAAGCCGGTGAGGAAGCGGCCCTGCGAAAGCTGGCGGAGGGTCTTTGCCTGCAAAAGCCGGTGACGGTAGTGACCGGTGGGGCAGACCGGGCAGCTTCGGTGGAAAATGCGCTGGCGGCGGCCCGGGGCGAGGTGGTGCTCATCCAGGATGGGGCGCGGCCGCTGGTGACCGAGCAGATGCTGGAGGACTGCCTGGCGGCGCTGGAGGAGGCGGACGGAGCGACCATTGCTACCCCGAGCCGGGATACCGTAAAGCTGGCGGATGAAGAAGGCTATGCGGAGGCGACAACCGACCGCAGCCGGACATGGCTTATCCAGACGCCGCAGGCCTTTTACCGGGAGAAGCTGCTGGCGCTGCACCGGGCACTGGGCAATGGGCCGGAAAGAGGCCGGATCACCGATGACTGCATGCTGCTGGAGCGCGCCGGCCGACGGGTAAAGCTGGTGCCGGGCAGCTGCAGGAATTTGAAGATCACGACGCCGGAGGATAGGGAACTGGCGGAATTTTACCTAAAAAAGGAACCGACTGAATGAATGTAAAAGAGATCAAGGACCCGGCTTTTCTGCGGCGGATGGATGAGAAAGAGCTCCAGAAGCTGTGCGGAGAGCTGCGGGAATTTATCATAGAGGGTGTATCTCATACCGGCGGGCACCTTTCCTCCAATTTGGGATTGGTGGAGCTGACGGTGGCGCTGCACCGCGTCTTTGAGGTGCCGCGGGATAAGCTCATCTTTGATGTGGGGCACCAGTGCTACACCCATAAGCTGCTGACCGGACGGGCGGCGGCTTTTGATACGCTACGCTGCACCGATGGCCTTTCCGGCTTCCAGTGCCGGGAGGAAAGCCCCTGCGACTGCTACGAGGGCGGCCATGCCGGGACATCCCTTTCAGCGGCGTTGGGCTTTGCCATGGCGCGCGAGGCGCGAGGCGGTAAGGAAGCGGTGGTGGCGGTGATAGGGGACGGCGCGCTGGGCAACGGTCTGGCCTACGAGGCGCTGAACCACATCGGGGACTACCAAAAGCCGCTGATCATCATACTGAACGACAACCGCATGAGCATCAGCGCCAATGTGGGGGCGCTGCACAATTCGCTGGAGCGGATAAGACTGCACCGCGGCTACCGCAGCGCCAAAAGCCGCACCAAGGCAGCGCTGCGGCGCATCCCCGTGGTGGGGGACGCCATGGTGCACGGCGTGGAGCAGGTAAAAGAGGACCTGAAGCGGCTGTACCTGCGGGATGGCGCCCTCTTTGAGGAGATGGGCATTACCTACTACGGGCCGGTGAACGGACACGACCTGGGAGAGCTGGACGCCTTTTTGCGGGTGGCTAAGGAGGCCGAAAAGCCGGTGCTGCTGCATGTCGTTACCGAAAAGGGGCGTGGGTGCGATTTTTGCCGGGATGACCCCGATGGTATCTGGCACGGGGTGGGGGCCTTTGATGCCCAAAGCGGGCGGCGGCCGGTGGCCGGCGGTACCACCCAGGGAAAGGCCATCAGTGAAACGCTGATGAAGCTGGCCGCGGAGGATGAGCGCATTTATGCCATTACCCCGGCGATGACTACCGGCGCCCATCTGACGGAATTCGCGAAAAAATACCCGAAACGGTTTATCGACGCGGGCATTGCCGAGGAGCACGCGCTGGTGCTGGCCAATGCCCTGGCACTGAGCGGCATGAAGCCCTATGTGACCATCTACTCCACCTTTTTACAGCGGGGATATGACCAGGTGAACCACGATATTGCCCGGATGGGCGGCGATGTGGTGGTGGGCATTGACCGGTGCGGCGTGATAGGGGAGGACGGTGTTTCTCACCAGGGGATCTTTGATGTTTCTCTGTTGCTGCCGATCCCCGGCATTACGCTGGCACAGGGCAAGGATGCCGCGGAGAGTGCCCGGCTGTTGGCCACGGGATTTGCCACGGAGGGTCCCTACCTGCTGCGGTACAGCAAAAATACCATGCAGGAGCAGGCGCTTTGCACCGAACCGCTGCCGGTGGGGCGCTGGGAGCGGCTGCATACGGGCGAGATGACGGTGATCTCCTACGGGGACTTTGTGGGGGAGGCCGAGGAAGCCCGGCGGCTGCTGGAGCTGGACGGCATCGCAATGGGGCTGGTGAACGCAAGGTTCCTGAAGCCCTTTGATACCGAAATGATGGATGCCCTGCTGGCCGAGGGTAAGCCGCTGTTGATCTACGAGGAGGTGGCGGCCATTGGCGGGCTGGGGAGCCTGCTGCAGCAATATGCCGCCGAGCGGGACAGCAAAACGCCGGTGCATGTGCTGGCGCTGCCGGACCGGTGGATCTACCACGGAAAGCGGCGGGAGCTGCTGCGCCGCATGGACCTGGACGCCGCCGGACTGCGCAAAGCGGTGCGGGAGCTGCTGGGCAGATGAATATTTTTCACCCGATCGGGCGCAGGGGCGCTTGGTCGGGTGATTTTATATGGGATGATAAGAGGGCGCATTTTACCGAAAGGACTTGGCAAGGGGAGCGGCGCTGTGGTAAAATAAGCCCATAATGAAAGGGGGCGGCAGTATGCCCAAAAAGAATACCCGCAATACCAAGGGCCGCATCGTGGCGGCGGCGTGGAAGCTCTTTTATGAACAGGGCTATGAGGAGACCACGGTGGAGGATATCATTTTTGAATCCGAGACCTCCAAGGGGTCGTTCTATCATTACTTTGATGGTAAGGATGCCCTGCTTTCCTCCCTTTCGGTTCTCTTTGATGAGCGGTACGAGGAACTGATGCAGCAGGAGCACGGCGATATGGACTGCATAGGACTGCTGTGCTGGCTGAACTATGAGCTGTTTGTGACCATTGATAATACAGTTTCCATTGAGCTGCTGAGCAGGCTTTTTAGCAGCCAGCTGGTGACCAAGGGAGAGCGGCACCTTCTGAGCCGCAACCGTACCTACTATAAGCTGCTGCGGCAGATCATCACCCAGGGGCAGGAAAACGGCGAGCTGACCACCGACTATACAGTGGGGGAGATTGTGAAGGCTTACGCCATGTTTGAGCGGGGGCTGATGTACGACTGGTGCCTTTCCAGTGGGGAGTATTCGCTTTCCCAATACACTAAAACCATGATGCCGATGTTTTTGGAAGGGTTCCGGAAAAAATAATTTTTTACTGGTTATAAACAGAACGGAAAATCGTCTATATATAAATGCTTTAATTAAGAGAAAAATATGATATTTAACGATTCGTCGTACAGAATAAAGTCTGTACGCCGTTCTGTATTTTCGTCTACTAATTTGTGTGGTATACTTCGTGCATATTAACAGTAACCCCAAAGGAGAGACGGAAAATGTTAGGTTCTCAAGTAGTTATTCTGATAACCATAGCGGTATACCTGATTGCCATGGTGCTCATCGGTGTATACTTTGGCAAAAAGGGCAGCGGCAACAGCAGCGATGACTTTTACCTGGGCGGCCGCAAGATGGGCCCGCTGGTGACGGCCATGAGCGCTGAGGCCAGCGATATGAGCAGCTACCTGCTGATGGGTCTGCCGGGACTGGCATACCTGTGCGGCCTGCCGGAGGTTTCCTGGACCTGCATCGGGCTGGCGATAGGCACCTACCTCAACTGGCTTATCGTGGCGCGGCGGCTGCGGCGCTATTCGGCCCGCATTGGGGCCATCACCGTGCCGGACTTTTTCTCCCGCCGGTATGGCGATAAGAAAAACCTGCTTTCCGCCATTGCGGCGGTGGTGATCCTGGTTTTCTTCATCCCCTATACCGCTTCCGGCTTTAAGGCCATCGGTACGCTGTTCAACAGCCTGTTTGGGGTGGATTACCATACCGCGATGATCATAGGCGCTATTGTAGTCATTGGCTATACAGTGCTGGGCGGTTTTATGGCGGTTTCCTTCACCGACCTGATCCAGTCCATCTTTATGACCATTGCGCTGATCGTTGTAGTGGTGTTTGGCATCCAACAGGCGGGCGGTGTGGATACCGTCATTGCCAATGCCGAGGCGCTGCCCGGCTACCTGAGCATGACCAAGGGCTATGATGTGACCACCGGCGGCGCGGCTTCCTTCGGGGGGCTCAGCATTATCTCCACGCTGGCGTGGGGTCTGGGCTACTTTGGTATGCCGCACATCCTGCTGCGCTTTATGGCCATCAAGGAGGAAAAGAAGCTTAACGATTCCCGTCGGATCGCGACCGTCTGGGTGGTGATCTCGATGTTCATTGCGGTGGCTATTGGTGTGATCGGTTATAGCGTTTCGGTGGCGGGCAAGGTGCCCTTCCTGACCAACAGCAGCGATGCAGAGACGATCATCATTAAGCTGGCGGACCTGATGAGTCAGCACGGTATCCTGCTGGCCATTGTGGCGGGCGTAATCCTTTCTGGTATTCTGGCGGCGACGATGTCTACCGCGGACAGCCAGCTGCTGACAGCGGCTTCCAGCGTTTCGCAGGATCTTTCTCAGAATGTGTTTGGCATCAAGCTGAGCAGCAAGACCGAGATGATCGTGGCACGGGCGACAGTACTGGTTATTGCGGCCATCGGTATTACTCTGGCGTGGGACCCCAACAGCTCGGTATTCCGGGTGGTTTCCTTTGCCTGGGCGGGCTTTGGCGCGGCTTTTGGCCCGGTGGTGCTGTTCTCGCTGTTCTGGAAGCGCAGCAACAAGTGGGGCGCCCTGGCCGGTATGGTTGCCGGCGGCGTGATGGTATTTGTATGGAAGTACCTGATTGCCCCGATGGGCGGCGCGTGGGCCATCTACGAGCTGCTGCCGGCCTTTGTGGTGGCGTGCATTGCCCTGGTGGTGGTTTCTCTGCTGACTGAGGCCCCGGAAAAGGAAATTGTAGAGACCTATGAAAGCGTGTGTGCCAAGAAGGTAAAGGCGTAAGCAAAAGTGATAAAAAAGCACCGGTATCCCAGTGGGGTACCGGTGCCTTGGTGTTACAGGGGGTTAGTGGCCTTCCACAGCGATCATGTGCATAGCGTGCTCCAGTGCGCCGATGACAGCGGAAAGGTTTTCCCGGGCGGCTTTTTCGGAGCCGGGGAGATTGAGAATGAGGCTGCGGCCACGGGTGCCGGCTACGGCTCGGGAAAGCATGGCGCGGGGGGTAATTTTAAGGCCCTCCACCCACATGGCCACCGGAATGGCCCGAATTTCACGGTCCAGGACGGCCAAGGTGGCTTCAGGGGTGACATCCCGCGGGGAAAGCCCGGTGCCGCCCGTGGTGATGATGAGATCGATGTGGCGCCCATCGGCCGCAGTGGTGAGCTCGGTTTGGATTTGGGGGATCTCATCCGGGACAATGGCGGTGTAGGTAACGGTAAAACCGGCTTTCTCCAGCATGGCGCAGATGGCGGGGCCGCTGGTATCCACCCGCTGGCCGCGGCTGCCCAGATCGCTGACGGTGATAACTGCTGCTGTATATGCCATAATTATGTTCTCCTGTTTTTTTGAATTGGTTTTTATCATACTCCACCGGGGCGGGAGCTGTCAAGAATAAGTGGGGATGAGGAACGAGACGGATGATGAGAAGAAAATTGACGATGTTTTTTCGATATTGACGAACGCATTTACCATTATGCCGAACGGCACCATTGAAAGAGGGCGCCGTTTTTTGCAATAATCGGTTATACTCATATAAGAATATCGAATGGGAGGCTTTTGCGTGAAGCTCATCAAAACAGAGGATGCCGTAGGGAAGATGCTGTGTTACGATATGACACAGATCATAAAGGGAGAATACAAGGATGCGCGTTTCCGCAAGGGACATATCGTCACCGAGGAGGATACCTTGGGACGATTTGTCCCAAAGAAAAATCGAAAAAACCTGCGACCAAACCAGAAAAACAGGTAGTATAGGGGTGAAAGGCCTTTATTTCAAACTGCAGGAGGTGGAGTAATGGAGGATAGCAAGATTATTGATTTATATTGGGAGCGGAACGAGAAGGCAATTAGCGCTACAGGGCAAAAGTACGGAAGCTACTGTTATTATATTGCCTATAACATCCTTCACGATCAAGAGGATGCGGATGAAAGTGTTAATGATACATACCTCGGCGCATGGAACGCTATGCCGCCGCACCGCCCGAATATGCTAAGAACATTTTTGGGCAAGATCACCAGGAGCATTTCACTGAAAAAATGGCGTGATGCCCACAGGGATAAGCGAGGCGGTGACGAAGTTTCTCTTGTACTGGATGAACTCTCGGAATGTGTCCCATCCAATCTTTCAGTAGAGGACAGTGTCATTGCGGGTGAACTCTCAGCGCAAATTAACCGGTTTCTCGGCACACTGGCCCCAACGGAACGACAGGTTCTCCTCTGCCGTTACTGGTATTTGGACCCAATAGATAAAATCAGCACAGATTTTTGCTTTAGCAATAGTAAGGTAAAATCGATGCTCCATCGGACAAGAGCAAAATTGCGCGCTTATTTAGAAAAGGAGGGTGTTCTATGAACGCGGATTTGATCCTTGACGCATTCGAAAAGATTGATGATAAATATATTATTGAAGCAAAGGAGCGCGGATTTATGAATAGCGGTACCGGAAAGAGTATTAGAAGCCTGAAGCGCACCTTTATACTTGTTGCTGCCATTGTTGCATCGCTGGCACTCTGTGGCTTTGCTGCGTATGAATATGGCTTGTTTGACAATTGGCTGCAAAAACCGTCTGTTTATCCAATCGAAACCGTACAAAGTGCAATTGAAGGGCAAATCAAAAAAGAATACACCCTGACTGTCCGAATTGACGAGATCTCCGTCGATGAGACCGAAACAAAACGAATGATTGAGAACTATACCGGAAGTGAGCTTGCGCAGTCTCGCGGATGGACAGATGACTACCTCGCAGAACACTTTTTAGCGGTAAGGGCAAAATACTATATTGAATATGACCATACAAAAACATTTTTGGATGATGGGAACATCGATCAGTTTTTCTACCTGATTGAAGATACTGAAAGCGGAGTTTGGACTATTATCGATAATTCTACGAATGGGGAGCCAACCGCAGCGACATCTCCATGATATTCCTTCCCCGGCATTATTAAAAAGATATTGAAGCCCAATAGAAGCCCCCGCTCCATTCTTGTAAAATGAGAACAGAGCGGGGGTTGACACTGATATTGATTGCGCAAAGAAATACTCCAAAAGCCGCTCAGACCAAGTAAAAAAGGACGCCAGTCGGCGTCCTTTTTTACTTGGTCTGAGTGACTAGACTCGAACTAGCGGCCTCTACCACCCCAAGGTAGCGCGCTACCACCTGCGCCACACCCAGATTTTATACCGGAACTTTCGTTTCAGCTTGATTATAATACCATAGGCCCGGTAAAAAATCAAGCCCTTTTTGCGGAAAAACCGAAAAAAGTTTTCTCCCCTTATTCTTCTGTCACTTTGGCGTTCTCTATCAGCATCCGCATCCGGGGGACACAGCTTTTCCAGTACAGCTTGCTGGTCTCATCCCATTGGTTCCACGCGGCGGGCCCCACACAGCTGATGACTTCATTCAAAGTGCGGAAGTCTTCATAAATAGCGCGGGGCAGCAGGAACTTGCCTGCCTCATCGGTGGGGATGCGGTTGATGTGCTCGATGTAGCCCAGGCATTCGGTGAACTGCCCAGTAAGATCCTGCAACAGAGCAGCCCAGCTCATTACCTGGGGGACTTCCAGCGTATTGGTGTACCCGGTGATGCGGGTGGCCTGGTTCTGCGCTACCTTGGCGCAGTATTTGCGGAAGGCCGGCAGCAGCTCATCAAACTGAAAATCGTTGGTGGTTTTGCCGGTGGGGACCTTTACAATGTATTTTTTACCGTTTATCGTCATGGGAGAACTCCTTTTTAGCGTGTGTGTGTTTTATTATAGCGTTTTGCATTGGGGTTTGCAATCCTTTGACCGTTGAATTATAATAATGAACGGAGTAAAGCAGAGAGGGGGGAGCAGATGCATCCCATCAGACATTTTAGAACCATTACCCATCACCGGCACCTGGTGCGGAAGTACTGCTTCCAGGTGGGACTGTACTGGCGGGGTCTTACCCACGATCTTTCCAAATACTCTCCAACGGAATTCTGGCGTGGTGCGAAGTATTACCAGGGCACCTTTAGTCCTACGCAGCAGGAGCGCCGGGAGAATGGCTATTCGCTGGCGTGGATGCACCACAAGGGCCGCAATCGTCACCATTTTGAGTACTGGACAGATGTGAGCCCGGTGACCCACCAATATGAGCCGCTGGAGATGCCAACTGAATTCTTTGTGGAGATGTGTATGGATCGCATTGCTGCCAGCCGGACCTACCTGGGGGATCAATACCACGATGGCGCTCCGCTGGAATATCTGCAGCGGGCGGGGGATAACCGCTGGATGCACCCGGTGACGGCTCGCAAGCTGCGGTTTATCCTGACAATGCTGCGGGATAAGGGGGAGGAGAAAACCTTTCGGTTCATCCGGGAGGTGGTGCTGCAGGAACTTCCCTTTGCTGAGGATGATATGGAGCAATAAAAGACCGGGATCCTGAACAGAATCCCGGCCATTTTTCTGTTTTATACTCTTGGGGTATCCACGGTAATGACTGCGTAATAATTGCCTTCCAGTGCCGTTACCGCCTGCCGGATGCGTTCTTCCAACTCTTCACTGGTATAGGAAGAATCCAGTGGACGCACCACATCAAAGATGAGGTTGGTGTGGTCGGGGCCGCTGGTGATGCGAAAATCGTGCATTGTCAGCCTTGGGTCAAGCCCGGCCAGCAGCCGGGCCACCATAGTGCGGCATTCCGCTGTCTTTCGGTCACCAACGGCAATGGGATCCATATGGATGCAGACTTCACAGCCCAGTTCGTGCAGAATCTGCCGCTCCACCCGGTCAATGACATCGTGAATAGCGGAGATATCACCGTTTTTATCCACCTCGGCGTGCAGCGAGGCGAACAGCCTGCCAGGGCCGTAATCATGGACGATGAGATCGTGCAGGCCGAGAATTTCCGGAGGGGCCAGCACCCGGCGGCGAATGCCATCCACCAGTTCGGGATCGGGCGCCCGGCCCAGCAGCGGATCAATGGTATCCTTCATGGAATTGTAGCCGGTATACAGGATGAACACGGCAACCAAAATACCCAGCCAACCATCCAACTGGATATTAAAGAAATGTCCGATCAGGGTGCCGAGCAGCACTACACCGGTGGAGACCATATCGCTGAGGCTATCGGCAGCCGTGGCCATCATGGCGGCGGAATCCAGCTTTTTGCCCAGCTTGCGGTTAAAAAGGTACATCCAGCCTTTGACCAAGATGGAGACCGGCAGGATGATGACCGGCAGCAGAGAAAATTCCACCGGGGCAGGGGAGAGGATCTTCTCGAAGGAGGTTTTACCCAGCTCAAAGCCCATCAGCAGGATGACCACCGAAACGGCCAGCCCGGAGAGGTACTCTACCCGACCGTGGCCGAAGGGGTGATGCCGATCGGGTTTTTGCCCAGCCAGCCGGAAGCCGATGAGCGTGACCACCGAGGAGCCGGCATCGGATAAGTTATTGAAAGCATCGGCCGTGATGGCGATGGAACCGGAAACAGTGCCGGCCACCAGCTTGCCCAGGAACAGCAGGATATTCAGGCAGATGCCGGTCAACCCGCTGAGCGTGCCATATTGCTGGCGCACCGTGGGGTCCTGCACATTGTCTTTATCACGGATAAATAGCCGGATGAGAAGTTCTGTCATGGAATACAGCTCCTTTTATCTTGGACGGATGTCAAAGGGTCATTTCGGTCATTATAGCACAGAACAAGCCGATATGCACAAAAATTTATAAATGAGAATAGAAATACCGCCGGGGCTATGCTATAATAAACCGTAAAAGTAAAAACTATCAGTGTAAAGGAAGTGGGTACCATGGAAATTCTGCGGTTTCCCGGTTTGGGGTGGGAACTTCCCATTAGCCGGGTGGCGTTATCCATCGGCAATTTGGATATTTACTGGTACGGTGTGATCATCGCGGTGGGCTTTGGCCTGGGATTATGGGTCTATCTTTCCCATAACCGCACCTGCGGCATCCACCCGGATGAGGGGCTGGATGTCATTCTGTGGGCCATGGTCGGCGCCATTGTGGGCGCGCGGGCCTATTATGTGGCATTCCAGTGGGATAATTATAAAGATAATCTAAAGGAAATATTCAACCTGCGTGGTGGCGGACTGGCCATCTATGGCGGCATTATTGGAGCGCTTATTGTGGCGTTTATCGTCTGCCGCATCAAAAAGCTTCCCATGCTGCCGGTAGCGGATGCGGCTTTCCCCGGCGTTATGTTGGGACAAGCGATTGGCCGCTGGGGCAATTTCTTCAATATGGAGGCCTTTGGCACCAATACCACCCTCCCCTGGGGTATGACATCAGATACCATCTCCGCCTATCTTTCCCGGCATCAGGCGGCGCTGGCCGCCCAGGGCATTATGGTGGATCCCACCCTGCCGGTACATCCCACCTTCCTATACGAGAGCTTGTGGAACCTTATCGGTGTGGCGATCCTGCTGCTGTGGCTGTTCCCGCGCCGCAGCTACGATGGCCAGATCACACTGGGCTATACCGCCTGGTACGGCCTGGGGCGCTTCTTTGTGGAGGGCCTGCGCACCGATAGCTTGATGTGGGGCAGTGTGCGGGTTTCCCAGGCGCTGGGCGGCGTGCTGTTTATCGTTGCCGCCGGGTTGATGCTCTTCATCTTTCTGCGGGGCCGTAAGCCCATGACGCTAGAGTATATCGAGGGCCAGAAAAAGCCGCGCTTTACCCTGGGCCGCTATGTGGATACCAAGGAAAGCCGGGAGCGTATAGCCGCCCTGGATGCCAAGCTGGCCGAAAAAAAGAAGAACGGAAAGAAACCGACCCAACCGGAACAGAAAGAGGAACCCCATGAGCGCGAAGATCATTGATGGAAAAGCAGTGGCGGCCCAGTGCCGCGCCGAATTGAAAATCCAGGTAGAGGCTCTGAAAGCGGAGGACATCACCCCCGGCCTGGCTGTGGTACTGGTGGGAGAGGACCCCGCTTCCCAGGTGTATGTGCGGAATAAGCACAAGGCCTGTGAGGAGCTTGGTATTCACTCCGAGCAGTACACCCTGCCGGAAAATACCGGCCGGGAGGAACTGCTTGCCCTCATTGCCGAACTGAATGGCCGGAAAGAGATCGATGGCATTTTGGTGCAGCTGCCGTTGCCCGCTCATCTGGATCAAAAGGAGATCCTATCCGCGATCGACCCCGAAAAGGATGTGGACGCTTTCCATCCGCAGAATGTGGGTCGTATTGTCATTGGAGATTACTTTTTTGCCCCCTGTACGCCCAGCGGTATTCTCACCCTCATCGATAGCACCGGTGTAGACATGGCCGGCAAGGAGTGTGTCATCATTGGACGCAGCAATATTGTAGGAAAACCCATGGCACTTTTGGCACTGCACCGCAATGCTACCGTTACTATTTGCCACAGCAGGACCCAAAATCTGCCGGAGGTGACCCGCCGGGCGGATATTCTGATTTCCGCTGTGGGCAAGGCTGGGTTTGTCACCGGGAAGATGGTTAAACCCGGTGCGGTAGTCATTGATGTAGGAATGAATCGCAATGCAGCAGGGAAACTTTGCGGTGATGTGGACTTTGAGAGCGTTTCCCCGGTGGCAGGGTGGCTCACGCCGGTCCCCGGTGGGGTAGGCCCCATGACTATTACCATGCTGCTGCGATCCACCGTACTGGCCGCCGAAAAGCACCATAAAAAGCCGTAAAAATCCGCCCAAAAGCACTTTACAGCAGCCATATTATATGCTATAATTCCATATTGATATGACCGGATCCCGGTATTTGGGAGTGTTCCCCCGTGGGAACTTCACCGATCCCGATACTTAGATCTTGGCGTAAATAATTTATGAGGTGAAATAACATGATTCTCAAGGAAGAAAAGAACAAGATCATTACCGAGTACGCGACCCACGAGGGTGACACCGGTTCCCCCGAAGTTCAGATCGCTGTTCTCACCAACCGCATCAACAGCCTGACCAAGCACATGCAGCAGAACCCCAAGGACTTCCATTCCAACCGTGGTCTGCTCAAGATGGTCGGTCACCGCAGAAACCTGCTGAACTACCTCAAGAAGAAGGATATCGAGCGTTACCGCGCGATCATTGCCAAGCTGGGTCTGCGTAAGTAAGCAAAACTGCCGGAGGGCAGGCGGGGATTCCGTCTGCCCTCTTAGCCGGTTTTTAGCCCATTTTTCATAGGTAAGCAGGGCGGCTTTTGCCCTCGTGTTTAGCAGTGAATCGTTCCCCCGGAAGGCAAAAATCTTCCCCGGAGGAAGGCTTTATTGCTAAAACGAAAGCGGAGCCGTCAGACCAAAAGACACAAAGTAAGGAGAAAAAAGATGTTTGAAAACTTCCGCGTATTTGAAACCGAATTTGCCGGACGCAAGATGACCTTTGAAACTGGCAAGATGTGCTGCCAGGCTGGCGGCTCTGTGCTGGTCCGCTATGGCGAGACCACCGTATTGGTCAATGCCACCGCTTCCGCAAAGCCCCGTGACGGCATCGATTTCCTGCCGCTTTCCGTCGATTTTGAAGAGAAGCTGTATGCCGTGGGCAAGATCCCCGGCTCCTTCCTGAAGCGGGAAGGCCGCCCCAGCGATAAGGCCGTGCTTTCCAGCCGCGTGGTAGATCGTCCCATCCGTCCGCTGTTCCCCAAGGATATGCGCAATGATGTTTCCGTTGTGATGACCGTTCTCTCCGTTGATCCCGACTGCGTGCCGGAAATCGCTGGTATGATCGGTGCTTCCATGGCGCTGTCCATCTCCGATATTCCTTGGAATGGGCCCATCGCCGGCATCAATGTCGGTCTGGTCGATGGCGAGATCATCCTAACCCCCAATGCCGAGCAGCGCCAGAAGAGCGATCTTCAGCTCACCGTGGCCGGTACCGCCGAAAAGGTCTGTATGATCGAGGCCGGCGCCAATGAGGTGGATGACGATACCATGCTGGAAGCCATCATGAAGGGCTTTGCCGAGGTGCAGAAGATGGTTGCCTTCATCAAGGAAGTCCAGGCCGAGATCGGCAAGCCCAAGTTCACCTTTGAATCCCAGGAGATCGATCACGATCTCTTCGAAGCCATCAAGGATGAATTCATCGAGGATGTCCGTGCTGCCATGGATACCGATGATAAGAATATCCGTGATGAGCGTATGCGCCCCATCTATGACCGCCTGCATGCTGAGTATGATGAGAAATACCCTGAGCAGGGCGCTATGCTGGATGAGTGCATCTACAAGCTGCAAAAGTTTGTGGTGCGCCGCTGGCTGCTGGATGACGGCAAGCGCGTAGACGGCCGCGGTATGGATGAGATCCGTCCCCTGGATGCTGAGGTCGGCATTATCCCCCGCGTTCATGGCTCCGGCATGTTCACCCGCGGCCAGACCCAGGTGCTGACCATCGCCACCCTGGGTACCATCCGTGAGGCTCAGATCCTTGATGGCATCGATGAGCAGACCACCAAGCGTTATATCCACCAGTACAATATGCCCTCTTATTCCGTCGGTGAGACCCGTCCCAGCCGCGGCCCCGGCCGCCGCGAGATCGGTCACGGTGCGCTGGCCGAGCGTGCGCTGGAGCCTGTTATCCCCAGCGTAGAGGAATTCCCCTACACCATGCGTCTGGTTTCCGAGGTGCTTTCCTCCAACGGCTCCACCTCTCAGGGCTCTATTTGTGGTTCCACTTTGGCTCTTATGGATGCCGGTGTCCCCATCAAGGCTCCCGTTGCCGGTATCTCCTGTGGCCTTATTACCGAGGGCGACCGCTGGATGACCATGGTGGATATTCAGGGCGTCGAAGATTTCTTTGGCGATATGGACTTTAAGGTAGGCGGCACCAAGAAGGGCATCACCGCCATCCAGATGGACCTCAAGATCGACGGCTTGACTCCCGAGATCATTAAAGAGGCCTTTGCTAAGACCCACAAGGCCCGCAACTATATCCTCGATGAAGTCATGCTCAAGGCTATCCCCGCCCCGCGGCCTGAGCTTTCCAAGTACGCGCCCAAGATGCTCAGCATGACCATCGATCCCGATAAGATCCGTGAAGTCATCGGCTCCGGCGGCAAGACCATCCAGAAGATCTGCGCCGAGTGCAATGTCAAGATCGACATTGAGGATGACGGCCATGTATTTGTTTCCGCCATTGATATCGATGACTGCCGCACCGCTATCAATATCATCGAGACCATTGTCAATGATCCCGAGGTCGGTGCTATCTATAAGGGCGTTGTTACCCGTCTGATGAACTTCGGCGCCTTTGTTGAGATCGCACCCGGCAAGGAAGGCCTTGTCCACATCTCCAAGCTGGATGCGAAGCGCGTGGAAAAGGTGGAGGATGTGGTATCCGTCGGCGATGAGATCCTCGTTATGGTTACCGAGATCGACCAGCAGGGCCGTATCAATCTTTCCCGCAAGGATGCCATCGCCAAGATGGAAGCCAAGAAGGAAGGCAAGGAATAATCACCTTAGCGTAAGCCAGCGGGGCAGGGGAGAGTCAATTACCCGTGCCCCGCCTTTTATCACCAAGCTGTGAATAAAACCTGAACATTTTATCCATGGTCTTGCCGCATTATCCTCTTTTTGCTACAATATAAAATAACACCGTCTCCTGTGATGGTGCTATCAACATTTTTACTCAAACAAGGAGTGTGTATTTTTTTGGACGACATAGGCAGTACAACCTACCTACTTATTCTGGTTCTGTTAATGCTATCCGCTTTCTTTTCCGCATCCGAGACCGCGTTTTCCGCGGCCAATATGATCCGTCTGCGCACCATGGCCGAGGACGGCAATAAGCGTGCCGCACAGGCGGTAAAGGTGGCCGCGCAATACGATAAGCTGATTGCGACCATCCTTATCGGCAATAACCTTGTTAATATCGCCATTTCCTCATTGGTCACAGTGATCGCCACTGCGTACTTCAAAAATTATGCGGTTGCGATTGCTACCGGTATTTCCACCCTTGTCGTTCTCACCTTCGGCGAAATTATCCCCAAGAGCTTTGCCAAGATGAACGCCGAGAGCATTTCGATGGCGTTTGCCGGGGTGCTGCGTATCCTTATGGTCATCTTTACCCCGTTCAGCTTTTTGTTCCTGCGACTGATGCAGCCTTTTAAGAAGAAGGACGATGGCGAAGAGCAGCCCACCATCACTGAGCAGGAACTGATGTATATGCTGGATACCATCGAAGAGGAGGGCGTGCTTGAGGAGCAGGAAAAAGAGCTGGTACAGTCCGCTCTGGAGTTCAATGATACCACCGTGGAGGATATCCTTACCCCTCGCGTCAATATGGTCGCCATCGATGAGGAATCCACCCCGCAGGAGGTACTGCAGATCATCACCGAGGAAGGATTTTCCCGCATTCCCGTTTACAGCGAGACAGTGGATCACATCATCGGTGTAGTGCATACCCGTGATATTCTGCAAGCTGCCCTGCTGAATAAGAACTTCGATATCAAAAAACTGATGACCGAGCCGATGTATGTGCATCGCAGCATGAAAATTGCCCGTCTGCTCTCGGAATTCCAGCGTAAAAAGGTGCATATCGCCATCGTTATGGATGACTACGGCGGTACGCTGGGCATCGTCACCATGGAGGATGTCCTGGAGGAGCTGGTCGGTGAGATTTATGATGAGCGTGACGAGGTCGTCACCGAGTTCACCGAGGTGACCCCCGATACCTACGAGATCAGCGGTGATATGCCGGTGGATGACTTCTTGGATGAAATCGACTACCATCCCGCCGATATTGAGGAAGACGACTACGATACCATGAATGGTCTGGCGCTTTCAGTGTTGGAGCACATCCCTGCTGTCGGTGAGACCTTCCAGCTTGGCCGGCTTACCTTTACTGTGTTGGAAATGGAAGAACAGAAGATCGAAAAAATGCGTGTCATCCTTGCCCCGGATTCTGAAAAGGAAGCCGAAAAGGAAAAAGAGAAGGATTGATGCAACGCCCCTTGTAAGGAAAGGAACCTGTTATGAGTACAGAGAAAACGAATGCCCGTAACCGTCACGCGGCGCCGATTGGCCTCGTTTTTATCGTGCTGTGCGTTATTGGGCTATGCACCGTGTTTAATTGGTGCTATGGCCTTACCCGCAATCTGGCGGATAACACCGCCCAAAAAACCAAGTACGAGCAGATGCTGCTGCCAGTGGTCATGTTCGACCCGCCCGATTTTACTGACCCCGCTACCTGCGATAATGAATTTTTGCTGCAAAGTAGTTTGTGGGCCTGTATGCTGGGCGAACGCCGCGGCAGCTACGAATTTGATGAGTACGGCCGCATGGTCATCCCGGCGGCGGATGTGGACGCTCAGGCTGTTAGTCTGTTTGGTCAGAATATCAAGCTGGAGCATATGACCATCGGTGATATGGAAAATGCCTATCAGTACGATAGCGATATTGCTTCCTATCATGTGCCCATCATCGCCATGACCGGCTTTGCCACCCCAAGTGTGGAAAAAATTGTAATGAAGCAGGATAGCTGCCAGCTTACCGTAGGTTATGTACCACCCACTACAGTGCTCAGTATCAATTATGATAGCAAGGGTAACCTGGAGGAGACTCCCTCCAAATACATGCTGTATGAGCTGCGGAAAAACGGAAAGGATTTTTATCTTTACTCCGTCACCACCATCATGAATGATAGTGTTTCCGGCACCGAGTTTAATACCGGTACCGTCGGCCGGGTAGATACGCTCACCCCCTCCGATAGTCAGGGGAGCGGTAATACCCAGGCCCCGTAAGCCAGTTCACTTATAACCCCCGATCCGCTGTGGTCGGGGGTTTTTCTGTCATAACTGTTGTGTTTTGGCACAAATTGCGCTATAATATTAGCGTTCTTTTTGATTCTGACGGAGAAAAAGAGGGGGTAGGCATATGACCGTGGCGAAAAAGATTATTTCCACGCTGTTGTTAGCTGCGGTAGCTGTCGGCATTGGACTGGTGCTGGCGCTGCTTCTCCCTCAGGGGGAATATCCCCCGCCGGAACCCTCCCACACTGAAATGGCGGATACCACCATCCATACTGGCCGTCTGCCGGGCTACGAAAATGCCCCACAGAACACCACTCCGGAATACTTTTGGTATCTCTTTAATGGCAGCTTGGCTATGGGGAAGGATGGCAGCCTGCCGCTGCTGCTGGAAAACACCCCAGGCAATGAATGTGTGATGCGGGTGCGCTACACTCTGGCCGATGGCACCGTGCTGCTCACTACTCCGATTATTAGGGCGGAGGAATACCTGCTGTATGCCTATCCGGATTTCTTGCCAGAAGCGGGCAGTTATCCTGTTACCGTCAGCATTTTGGTGTTCCACGCCCAGCAGGATCCCGCCACCGATGAACCCTTTGCTACCTACACCGAACAGGCCACCCTTACTGTTCCGCAGGGTGCTGCGCTGTCGGTCAAGACCACATAAATCAGAGGAAGAAAGGATGTTTTACTATTATGAGCGATTATATCACCCGTGAACGCAACCTGACCCTGCTTACCGACTATTATGAGTATACCATGGTGAATGGGTACTTCCATGCAGGTATCCAGGAGAAGATTGCCGTATTCGATGTCTTTTTCCGCCGTGTGCCGGAAAACGGTGGCTTTGCCATCTATGCCGGCCTGCAGCAGATCATCGAACTTATTAATGGCCTTTCTTTTACTGAGGAGGACATCGAGTACTTCCGTAAAAAGGGCTGCTTCTCGGAGAAATTCTTCAATTTTCTGCGGAATTTCAAGTTCCGTTGCGATGTTTGGAGCATTAAGGAAGGCACCCCCATCTTCCCCAATGAGCCGATTATTACCGTCCGTGGCCCGCTGGAGCAGGTACAGATGGTAGAGACCATGTTGCTCGTCACTTTTAATTTTGAGACTCTCATTGCCACCAAGGCCAGTCGTCTTATCCGGGCAGCGCAGGGCCGTGCTATTGTGGAATTTGGCTCCCGCCGCGCCCAGGGGTACGATGGCGCTATGCTAGGTGCCCGTGCCGCCTACATCGCGGGCTGTGCCGGTACCGCCTGTACCATCAGCGACCGCATGATGGGCGTTCCGGCTTCCGGCACCATGGCCCACAGCTGGGTTCAGGCCTTCGAGAACGAGTACGAGGCCTTTAAGGCCTATGCCGAGACCTACCCCGATAACTGCTGCCTGCTAGTGGATACCTACAATGTCCTCAAATCCGGTGTGCCCAATGCCATCCGGGTATTCAATGAGGTCGTCCTGCCCAAGGGCTTCCGTCCCAAGAGCATCCGTTTGGATAGCGGCGACTTGGCCTACCTTTCCAAAAAGGCCCGTAAGATGCTGGATGATGCCGGTTTCCCGGATGTCAAGATCATGGCATCCAACTCGTTGGATGAATACATCATCCGCGACCTGCTGCTGCAGGATGCCAAGCTCGATTCCTTCGGCGTGGGCGAAAATCTCATCACCAGCAAAAATGAACCTGTTTTTGGCGGCGTGTATAAGCTTGTTGCCATCGAAAATGACAATGGTGAGCTGATCCCCAAGATCAAGCTCAGCGAGACTGCCCAAAAGATCACCACCCCTGGCTTCAAGGAGGTCTATCGCTTCTATGGCCGGGATAATGGCAAGGCCCTGGCGGATTACATCGTGTTGGCTGGCGAAGAAGTGGATGACACCAAGCCCATTACCATCTTCGATCCCAATGACATTTGGAAGAAAAAGACCCTCACCAATTTCCGTGCCGAAAAGCTCCAGGTGCAGATCTTTAAGAAGGGTGTTCAGTGCTACACGGCGCCTTCGCTGGAGGAGATCCGCAGCTACAGTGCCGCCCAGATGGATACCCTGTGGGATGAGATCAAGCGCTTTGAGTACCCCCACACCTATTATGTCGATCTTTCTCAAAAACTGTGGGAGACCAAGCAGCGCCTGATGGAAGAGATGAATCAGCAGTAATTTTACCCGCAATAGGGAGGAGATAGTATCATGGAAAAAATGTATCATGTAGGTTTCGATGACACCCACGGCGCCAAGTATGTCATCCTGCCTGGCGATCCCGGCCGTGTGGAGAAGATCGCGCAGTTTTTGGATGAGCCGCACTTCTACTGCCAGCACCGCGAATACACCACTTGGCTGGGCAAGGTAGATGGCGAAACGGTCATGGTCATGTCTACCGGCATGGGTGGCCCTTCTACTGCCATTGGTGTAGAGGAATGCTATAAGACCGGTGTGCGCACCTTCATCCGCATTGGCACCACCGGCGGCATCAATCTCAAGGTCATGGGCGGCGATCTTGTCATCGCCAACAGTGCCATTCGTATGGAGGGCACCACCCGCGAGTATATGCCCATTGAGTTCCCGGCCGTCGCCGATCACGATGTTACCTGCGCTCTTATCCAGGCCGCCAAAAACTTGGGCGCCCGCTGGCATGTCGGCACCGTCCAGTGCAAGGATGCCTTCTACGGCCAGCATGAGCCGGACCGCCTGCCGGTCGGCCCCATGTTGGAATATAAGTGGGAGTGCTGGAAGAAGGGCGGCACCCTCTCCAGCGAGATGGAATCCGCAGCGCTTTATGTTGTCTGCGCCACACTGGAGGAAGCCCGTGCCGGCTGCATCCTGAATGTCTGCTGGAACCAGGAACGCAAAAAGCTTGGCCTGCCCGATCCCGAGCAGCACGATACTGCCCTGGCCTGTCAGGCCGCCGTGGAGGCAGTCCGTCTGCTTATCCAGCAGGATAAGGAAACTGCCGGGCAGCAGTAAAAGAACTTCCAAAGAGCCGTGCCCCACGCGGCTCTTTTCCGTTCACGGAGGAACGATATGACCGAGCGACTGGATAATCTGATTTTGGTCGATGTGTTCGATAATCCCATCGGTACGGCAGATAAGCGGCGAGCCCATACCGTCCCGCTTTTGCACCGGGCCTTCTCAGTGTTCCTCATCAATGATCGTGGGGAGCTGCTGCTGCAAAAGCGTGCGGCGGGGAAGTACCATTCCGGCGGGCTGTGGGCAAATGCCTGCTGCTCTCACCCACGGTGGGGGGAGCAAACCATACCCTCTGCAGAGGCGCGGCTGGGGGAGGAGCTGGGTATTACCTGTCCCTTGCGGGAGGTTGGCAGCTTCGTTTACCTGCACCGCTTTGCCGACCGCCTGTACGAATACGAGTATGACCATGTTCTCCTTGGACGGCACTGCGGCCCCTTTACTCCTGATTCGGAGGAGATCGAGGAGCTGCGCTGGGTCACACCCGCACAGCTTACGGAGGAACTGCGTACCACCCCGGAGCGCTTTGCCTCATGGTTCCTCACCGCCGCGCCCATGGTGCTGCGGTTTCTGGAATAACTTGACGAAATCGAATGAATATGGTATTCTAACACACGACAAATGAATCAGATGCAGGCAGACGCTTCCACTCATTTAGGGGAGCAGGGAATCAGGTGTAAGTCCTGAGCGATCTCGTCGCCGTAACGGGGAGCCGACCTCCATTTATGTCACTGGGTAACCGGGAAGACGGAGCAAAGCGATGATCCGAAGCCGAAAGACCGGTCTGCCCGCGGTGCAAAAAAGTACCACGAGGAATTGGTCAAACGCACAAAAGACCCGCAGGGGAGCATCTCCGACGGGTCAGTTTGGCTGTCCCATTTTGCACGAAGGGGGCAGCCTCTGTCTATTTTAAGGAGGAAAAAAAGAAATGCAGAAAAACAAAAAAGTTCTTATCATTGCAGCAGTGGTGCTGATACTCATTGCAGCAGCGCTGTTCTTCATCGAAGGCTCCAAAAAACCCGTCCCGATTGAAGGCGCCAAGACCATCACCGTTACCGTGATGCAGGAGGGCGTGGAGAATAAGGTTTTCACCATTCACACCGATGCCGAATTCCTGCGCGGCGCCCTGGAGCAGGAAAAACTCGTTGAGGGCACTGAGTCCCAGTATGGCCTCTATGTCACCACCGTGGATGGCGTTACCGCCGATGACAGCCAGCGTCAGTACTGGTGCTTTAAGGATGGCAACGGCAATGACCTTACTGTCGGTGTTGATTCTGCCCCCATTGCCGATGGCGATGCCTTCCAGATCGTACTTACCACCTATTAAGCTGGCCGCATGAAGCTGAAAACACGGGAGTTGGTGCTGGCGGCAATGCTGTCGGCCCTGCTCATCGCCGCCAAGCAGGCCATGTCCTTTATCCCCAATTTTGAACCGGTCACTTTATTGCTGATCCTGTATACACTGCACTTTCCCCGCATGACGCCGCTCATCATCTATGTGTTTGTGGCGGTACAGGTGCTTCTTTATGGCTTCAATGTTTGGGTGTATATGTATCTTTACATCTGGATCATTCTCTACGCTGTAGTGCGCCTGCTGGCCCGGTGGGGCAGTTACCTTTTGTGGATTATCGTTGCCACGGTGTACGGGATGCTCTTTGGCCTGCTTTGTTCACCGGTTTATCTTTTCATTGGCGGTTGGAACATGGCACTTTCGTGGTTCGTTTCCGGTATCCCGTTTGATATCATGCACGGGATCGGCAATGCCATCATGGTGGCGGTGCTGTTTATCCCGCTGGATAAGCTATTTGCCCGCCTGAAAACCGAAAAATTCGCATGAGACCGGGCATAGGGCCGCAGGCCCGGCGGCTTCGCCGCCGCAGCGAACTCCGTTCGCTGAAACCGTCCTTCGGACGGTTTGGCCTGCGGCCCTCCCGCCCTGCGGCTTCTGCAAACCCAAAAGCTCCCCCGCCCGCAGTAGGGCAGGGGAGCTTTCCCGTTTATTCCGGCCGGTTAATTCTGCACGCCCAGCGTCCAGACCCACTCCGCCCCATCGTAGGGGTCGCGCTCGTCGGCGCTTTCATCCAGGTGGTAATACAGCCGTCCGTCGGTGCAGGCAATCAGATAGTAACCGTCCCACATCTGTGCTTCGGCATAAACGCCCTTCATCGGCAGGGAGAATACCGCCGGCTTTTCACCATAGTTGGGCGCAAAGAACAGATAGCTGCCATCCTCCTGATGCAGCAGCACACAGCCATTGGCCGCATAGACCGGCACGCCGGAAATATGATATTCTTCGGTTTTGGGCTGCGGTATATTGGGGTCGGTCGGCGTTGTCGGGTCAAACCACTCATAGCTGTGGCAGTAAAGGGTATCCTTTTCGGCCGTGGTGTACCAAATGCAGCTGGTGTAATACATTTTATTGGCAGAGGAATAACAGAAATCCAGAACCTTCTGCGCTGTTTCTATGCAGCTGCCGTCCTCCATGCTGTAATCCCACAGGGTATTGTTTTGGTCCAGCACCAGCAAACGCTGACCTTTATCTTCGGCAATTTTCTCGGCTTTGATATCCTCAATAGGATGCCATGCACCATCGTAGTAATACTGCACCGTGCCGTCCTGCATCAGCGCCGCACAACCGGAGATCTCTGCAACGCCCTCCAGCGGCTCCGGCAGCTCGCCGTAGTCATGGTCGGTCCAATACCGCTCCAGTCGGCCGGTCGTGTACAGGATATTGATATACTCGCCAAAGGAGCCCAGCGAAAAATCCTGCACGTGCTGGTACGCCACCTCCATCGTGCTCATATCCGGCTGGTTGTTTTCAAGCTGCATCCGGTACAGGTTGTGATCCTCGCTCAACGCCCACACCCCGTAAAAGCCGCTTACCGCCTTAATGATTTTCTCCGTAGCTTCACCGGGCTGCCGCTCCGGCATCGTCACGGCGATCATTTCGTATTCCGGCGTGGGGGTTGGATTTGGTGTAGGGGCGGGGTCCTTTCCGCACCCGGCCAGCGCCGCCAGCAGCACCAGTGCGCACAATAGCGCAATCAGTCTTGTCGTTCTTTTCATGGGGATCCTCCTTTTTGTGAATTTTTTCTACATAAATAGAATAACATAACCGTTTTCGTAAAGCAACCATTTCATAAAAAGTTTGCAAAACTGCCGCCCTTGGAATAGGACGGCAGTCGTGCTTCGGTTATATCAGTCGGTCGGAAAGATACCACAGCGCGAAGTTAAAGTAGACCAGAATGGAGAATGCATCGGTAATGGTCGTGATGAGCGGCGATGCCATAATGGCAGGGTCCAGCTTCAAAATCTTTGCCAGAATGGGCAAAATGCAGCCCAGCGATTTCGCCATGCAGATGGTGAGCATCAATGTGCCGGAAACCACCAGCGCCACCTGCGGGTCATGATACTGGATCAGGATACGGATGAAGTTTACGCTGCACAATGCGATACTGCACAGCAGCGCTACTCTTATCTCCTTCCACCACGCCTTGGTAAAGTCCTTGGGGGAGATCTCATCCAGCGCCAGACCGCGGATGATCATGGTAGAAGCCTGACTGCCGCAGTTTCCGCCGGTATCCATGATCTGCGGGATAAAGGTGACCAGCAGCGGAATGCTGACAAAGGCAGCTTCATAGTATTCCAGCATGGCGCCGGTCACCATGGCGGAGAGCATCAGCACCATCAGCCAGATAATACGGTGCTTTGCCAGCGTGATAACGGGGGTACGCAGGTAGGTATCATCACTGGGGGTCATACCTGCCATCTTTTCAAAGTCCTCGGTGTTCTCATCCTGGATGACATCTACCGCGTCATCGATGGTGATGATACCAACGATCCGATTTTCGCTATCCACTACCGGCATGGCCAGCATATCGTACCGGCTGAACATCTTGGCGATCTCTTCCTGGTCATCATGGGTATGCACATGGATGGGATTGGTGTCCATCAGTGTATCAATGATGGTCTCCGGGGCGGTGAGGAGCATCTCGCGCACCGTCACCACGCCCAGCAGCTCCTTGCGGGAAGAGGTCACATAGCAGGTGTAGATGGTTTCCTTATCTACCCCGTACTCGCGTATAATTTCAAAAGCCTTGGCCACGGTAATGCCGCTGCGGAAGTAGACATACTCGTTGGTCATCAGACTTCCGGCAGAATCCTCCGGGTACTTTAGGTACTGGTTGATGAGCTTGCGGTTGGCCGGTGTGGTGTTCTGCATCACGCGCTTCACCACATTGGCGGGCATCTCCTCCACCAGGTCCACATAGTCATCCATAAACAGGTCGTCCAGGATATGCTGCAATTCGGTATCGGTCAGCGTCCGGACGATTTTTTCCTGGATTTCAGGCTCCATGTAGGAGAAAACCTCGGCGGCGGTCTCCTTGGGCAGCAGCCGGAACAGCCGGTTGAACTGGTCGGCGTCCTCCTCGTTTTCCAGCTCCTCAAAGAGCTTTGCCAGGTCGGCCTCCTCCATTTGGCCGATCAGCTGCTTTACAGCGGAGTACTTCTTCTCCGCCAAAAGTTCCAAAATTTCCTGGTTCATTGGCGCACCTCCTTAGGCGGGCAGTGTGCCATAAACCGACACCATGCCCGTAGGTTTCATTAAATTACAACTGGGATACGGACCGGCGTCCATTTTGGGACCTCCTTTTTTAGAATGATTCGGCTGGGAAACGCATTTCCCACCACATAGTATTGTACTCGTTTTTTTCGCAAACCGCAACCGCAAAAATGACATTTTCCACGCCATCTTAACCATTTCTTAAACTTCTGCCTGATTGTTTCTTAATTACTTAAAAGGTACACTCTTATTGTACCCTAAAGTAACCCCAAAACACGGAGGGAAAACCCATGAAGTTGACACTTGAAGCCATCAATCAGACCATTGCCGTTCTGTTTTTTGTTTGCTATGCCTATCAGTTTGTCTATATCCCTGTTGCGCTTCTCCGCAGGAGAAAGCGCCTTCCTGCCGCAGCCCCGCATCGTTTTGCGGTGCTCATTGCCGCCCGCAATGAAGAAACTGTCATCGGCGATCTGCTGGATAGCCTGCATGCCCAGGATTACGATATGTCACTGATCACTGTTTTTGTCATTGCTGATAACTGCACCGACCGTACTGCGGCCATTGCCAGTGAAAAGGGCGCGGTGGTCTATACCCGGCAGAATAAGCAGGCGGTAGGGAAGGGCTACGCCCTGGAGGCTCTGCTGGCCCACATCAAGTCCGATTACCCGGATGGCTACGATGCTTACCTGGTCTTTGATGCCGATAACCTGCTGGCACCGGATTTCCTCACCCGTATGAATGAAAGCTTCTCCGCCGGTAATGAGATCATCACCTGCTACCGCAACAGTAAAAATTACGGCAGCAATTGGATCAGCGCGGGCTATGCCCTGTGGTTTTTACGGGAAAGCCGTTTCCTTAATGGCGCGCGGGAAGCGCTTGGCAGCAGCTGCGCCGTTTCCGGCACCGGGTTCCTCTTTTCGCAGAAGATCCTGAACGAATGCGGCGGCTGGCCGTTCCACCTGCTGGTGGAGGATATCGAATTTTCCATCCACAATATTCTTTCCGGTCACCGTATCGCCATCTGCCAGGATGCCGTCATCTACGATGAGCAGCCCACCGATTTCGCCCAGTCCTGCCGCCAGCGGCTGCGCTGGTCTCGTGGCTACCTACAGGTCTTTGGCCGGTATGGTTCCGGCCTGCTGCGCGGCGCCGCCCGCGGCAATTGGAGCTGCGTCGATATGTCCATGGCCATCATGCCCGCCATCGTTCTTACCTCTATCAGCCTCTTGGACAGCATTGCCCTGGCGGCGCTGGGCATCCTCAAAGGGACCGGAGTGCTGCCCGCACTGCTCTCTTTGGGCGGGGCGCTGCTCAGTATGTACCTCATGCTCTTTGCCATCGGTCTCATCACCACCATCACCGAATGGCACAAGATCAACGCTTCCATCTCCCGCAAGGTACTCTCCGTCTTTACTTTCCCCATCTTCATGTTTACCTATATCCCGGTCAGCTTTGCGGCGCTCTTTGTCAAGGTGGAATGGAAACCCATCCACCATACTGTCACCGCCAAGGAACTGGACCGCGGCTAAAGCTTTTTGCGGCATTTCTCTTGTGCGCCGCCGCAAAAATGCGTATCATAGGGGAGAGAAGAAGTGAAAGAGAGGACTAACCAAAATGTATAACATTATCGTCTGCGATGATGAAAGAGATATTGTTTCGGCACTGGAAATTTACTTGACGGCAGAAGGCTACCATGTGCTGCGCGCGGAAAACGGCCGGGAGGCTCTGGCACTGGCCAACAGCGAGGATGCCCACCTGATGCTGCTGGATGTGATGATGCCCCAAATGGACGGCCTGGAGACCCTCTCCCGGCTACGGGAGTTCTCCAATATCCCAGTCATCCTGCTCACTGCCAAAAGTGAGGACACCGATAAGATCTTAGGGCTTAATGTCGGCGCGGATGACTACATCACCAAGCCCTTTAACCCAGTAGAAGTGCTGGCCCGGGTACGCAGCCAGCTGCGGCGCTATTTGCAGTTGGGGGGCGGTACGGTGCGCCCCACCAGCTTTGTTATCGGCGGGATAGAGCTAGATGATAACGCCAAAGCGGTCACCGTGGATGGCGAACCAGTCTCCCTTACCCCCAAGGAGTACGATATCCTTCGCTTTTTGATGCAGAATGCCGGAACGGTTTTCACCCCGGCGGAAATTTACCGGCGGGTGTGGGATGATATCCCCCTCAATGCCGCCGGGGCCATTGCCGTGCACATCCGTCATCTAAGGGAAAAACTCGAGATCAATCCCGCCGAACCCCGCTACATCAAGGTGGTGTGGGGCAAGGGCTATAAAATGGAGGTGAACCCCATATGAAGCGCTTTTTGGATAAGACTTGGACAAAGGTTGTCGCCTATTTTTTGTTTTTTATATTCACTGCGCTGGCTGTCGCTAATACGGCAGGCGTTGTTTATTTCTTCTCCCATGAAATCTATCTGCAAGGGGAGGCTGCTGCCCGGGAAGCACTGTACTACAGTCAGGCCGATAATGTAGCCGATGCTGTGCAGGTCTGGCTGCTGAACAGCAAAAGCGAGGAGGAGTTTATCAAAGCCGTTCGGGACCGCTGCCCCGCCGAAAATGGCTATGGCATTACGGTGACTCAGCCAGATGGCAAGAACACAACAGTGACTGCTTTGCCGGAGGATGCAAAGATCGTCTATACTTACGATAGATGGTTGGATATAGATGGAAAGGAACTTGTCATTACCGTTTCATTGCAGGAGGGCTTTTTGCCCCGCACCTATGAGTATCGGTTTGGCCTATGGCTGCTGGATATGAAAAATGCCCTTATCCCGCTGACAGTGCTGTTCGTGGTGCTGACGCTGTTCTGCTTCTTCTGGCAGATGGCTGCCGCCGGTCACTGGCAGGGTTTTGACGGCATTCACCTGACATGGTTCGATAAGATCCCGCTGGATCTCATGGCGGTCGGTATTCTCATTCCCGCTCTCGCCCTTTTCAGTGAATACTATTTATACAGTTCCGGCTTGTTGACGGCGCTGTGGGGAACAGCTATTCTCTGTTTTGTTTATCTGTTTATCATCTCCTTTGTCACCCGCTGCAAGGCGGGAACGGTGCTGAAGAACAATGTCATTTGGTATGCCATCCGGCTGCTGTGGCGGATTCTGAAAGCCATTGGCCGGTGGATCGGTCATCTGGTGCGCTCCATTCCGGTCATTTGGCGGACGGCGCTGGTCATTCTGGCTGCTTTTATCTTTGCGCTTGCTATCGGCAGCAATATGTCGGTGCTTTCGTTGCCCATGCTCCTGCTGTATCTGCTGCTGGCGGTATTTGCGCTGTATATTGCCATCGGATTTGCTACCCTGCAGCGCGGTTCCAAGGCATTGGCGGAGGGCGATTACAGCAAGCCGGTGGATACGCGCTTTTTGCGGGGCGATCTGAAGCGGTGCGGCGAGAACCTGAATAAAGTGCAGCAGGGCGTGCAGCGTGCTGTAGACGAGCGTCTGCGCAGCGAGCGCATGAAAACCGAGCTGATCACCAATGTTTCCCACGACATCAAAACGCCTCTCACCTCCATCGTCAATTATGTCGATTTGCTCAAAAAGGAAGATATTGACAATCCGAAGGCGCAGGAATACCTGGAGGTACTGGACCGCCAAAGCAAGCGCCTAAAAAAGCTGACTGAGGATCTGGTGGAAGCCAGCAAGGCTTCCAGCGGCGTGATCCCAGTGGACTGCCAGCCCACCAATGTGAATGTGCTGCTTTCCCAGCTGGAGGGCGAATATGAGGAGCGGCTGCAAAAGGCGGAGCTGACGATGATCGTCCACCCTGCCGCAGGCGATCCCGTGGTGCTGGCCGATGGCAAGCTGCTCAGCCGGGTGATGGATAACCTGATGAATAACATAGGCAAGTACGCCATGCCAGGTACCCGGGTTTACGCGGCCGCGGCTGCCGATGAAAAGGAGTCGACCATCAGCATCAAAAATGTTTCCCGCAATGAATTGAATGTTTCCGCTGATGAACTGATGGAGCGCTTTGTCCGTGGCGATAGCAGCCGCCACACCGAGGGCAGCGGCCTTGGGCTTTCCATCGCCAAAAGCCTGGTGGAATTGCAGGGCGGCCGGTTCGAGCTCTCCATTGATGGAGACCTGTTCCGTGCCGATATTTCCCTGCCGCTGTACCGTCCCCAATAAAAGATATAAACCGTCGTTCCCATCCTGGGCCGGCGGTTTCTCTTTTCCGTAAAAATGTTTCACGTGAAACATTTGTTCTTCTCTCGGCAAAAACTCCCCCGACCGGGGGAGTAAATATCATTTTTCATCCAGCACATAGTAGGTCCCCACCGCGGTGACACAGGGCTTTTCCGGAGCATTGGGCAGGTACATGGTGCAGTGGGTCTGGTTTAGGCGGCGGCCCATGTGGTCAATGGTAGAGGTGACATAAAAATCCTGCTGGAGCGGCACCGGCCGCAGGTAGTTGATGCTGATATTGGCGGTGGGGGTGACATGGGCGCCGTGGGCGGAGAAAATGCTGAGCATACCCATGGCAAGATCAGCAATGGAGGAGAGAATGCCGCCGTGGGTGACACCAGCCGGATTGCTCATCCATTCCAACGGATGGAAGGCAAGAGTGCAGCTTTTAGCGGCCCAATCCACCGTGACCAGGCGGGGGGCTAGCATGGCATTAAAGCCGCCGCGCTCATTATTGATCGTCTTGGTAATAAGCTCTTGGATGGCCTGCTCCATCCCGGCCTGAGAGTAGTATTCCTGTTGCATTTGGCTATGGATTCCTTTCCTTTGGGTCAATCAAAAATTTGAAATGAATTATACCATAAAAAAGAGAAGAAAGCAAAAGTTGCTTTTATGGTTTACTTTCATGCTCTAAAGTGTTATATTAGTGGTATCAAAACAAAGGGGGCATTTGGTTGATTTCCAAAAAGCCGGACGATAACCTGTCATTCCTTTACCGCGCTATTCTAATGCTGCAGACCGAGGAGGAGTGCGAACGCTTCTTTGATGACCTGTGCACCGGCCCGGAACTGAAGGCCATAGCGCAGCGCCTGGAGGTAGCAAAGCTGCTGAAGGAGCAAAATGTATACAGCAGGATTGTGGAGAAAACGGGCGCCAGCACCGCCACCATCAGCCGGGTAAACCGTTCCCTGCAGTACGGTGCCAATGGCTATGATATCATCTTTGAACGACTGGAACAGGCCGATGGCAAGCTATAAGGAGACCTTCTCCGCCTACTATGACGCCCTGACCGAGGATGTGGACCGGGCTGTGATAGCCGACCGCTGCGAGGAGCTATTGGCCCAGTACCACCCCAAGCGGGAGTTGGCGCTGGACCTGTGCTGCGGCACCGGCACACTGGCGACCGAGCTGGCCCGCCGTGGTTTTGAGGTTATCGGGGTGGATGCGTCCCCGGAGATGCTGATGCAGGCTGCCGAAAAGAACATGGCGCTGGAGCGGCCGGTGCTGTACCTGTGCCAGCCGTTGGAACAGCTGGATCTGTATGGTACGGTGGACCTGGCAGTGTGCACGCTGGATAGCCTCAATCACCTGCCGGGAAAGAAGGCACTGCAAAAGGCGCTGCATCGGTTACAGTTCTTTGTGGAGCCGGGCGGCCTGTTCCTCTTTGATGTGAATACCCCCTATAAACACCGGGAGGTGCTGGGAAACAACTGCTTCGTGCGGGAGAGCGAGGCTCTTTTTTGCGTATGGCAGAATGAATATACCCCTGAGGAGCACAAGGTAGAAATCCAGATGGACTTCTTTCGGCGGGGGAAGGGAGAACAGTATACCCGGGATGGCGAACAGTTCTGTGAATGGGCCTGGGAGGACAAGGAGCTGACGGCAATGTTGGAGGCGGAGCACTTTGAGGTGCTGGAGCGCTGGGGTGGCTATGACCGAGTGCCGGTGATGCCAACGACCCAACGGATGGTGTATGTAACCCGGAGACGGTAAAAACTTTCTGCAAAAACAGCAAAAAAGGGATTGACAAGAGCGACTGTTTCCCGTATAATTACTAATGTTGCCGATACGATACGGCAGATTAACCGGCGGCAAACACATGGCCCGGTAGTTCAGCTGGTTAGAACGCTAGCCTGTCACGCTAGAGGTCGTGGGTTCGAGCCCCATCCGGGTCGCCATATATAAGCGGGTTTAGCTCATCTGGTAGAGCGCCACCTTGCCAAGGTGGAGGTAGCGAGTTCGAGCCTCGTAACCCGCTCCATTTTTTTCGGCACCATAGCCAAGCGGTAAGGCAGAGGTCTGCAAAACCTTTATTCCCCGGTTCGATTCCGGGTGGTGCCTCCAAAACCGGCAGCACTTTTAGAAGTGTTGCCGGTTTTACCTTTTTCCATAGAAAACAGCTGCGGGGTGGCAGCTTTTCATTGACACATTAGTTAGCATAAACTAACCGCATGGACAAGATACCGTAGCAATAAAGAGGGAACGGATGAAGTATTTTGAGTATGGGGCAGAGCGCCCAGAGGGGCTTTCAGAAAGAAGTTCAGGCGGCATACCGGCAGGATGCCCAGCAGTAAAAGAGCGGAGGTGTGACGAGGTTTTGGAATAATGTGGCGTTGGTATACGATATTTTTGCGAATGTCTTTTCTCGCTACGCATACATACTTCCAATCGGTTTAAGGCAACGTCCAAAACCGGAAGGCGAATAAAAAGCTGTGCGATACGGTGGCGATGCTGATCCGACCCACCGATGAGGTGCTGGGATGTGCCTGCGGTACCGGACTGGGACCGGGGTGATCGCCCACAAGCGCAGAAGCCGGCTATCCACTGTGTGAGGGGAAGATCCCGTGCGCAGTGGCGGTACTGAAAAAGAGAAACTGAGGGAGTGGTGATATGAAGGCGAGATGTATTGGAGGAAAACATCTCACTTACTGAGATTGCCCATAGGAAAATGACAAGCTATGTGGTATAATGACCCCATATAACCACAGTAGGAGGAAAAAAGCATGAGATATGGGATCATCGGTGCGCTGGATGAAGAAATAGCACTGGTAAAGGAACAGATGACCGAGGTGAAGGAGCATAAGCTGTATGGGCGCAGCTTTTACACCGGGCGCATCGGAAAAAAGGAGATCGTGCTGGTGTGCTGCGGTGTGGGCAAGGTAAACGCAGCGCTCTTTGCCAATGCGGTCATACGGGAATTCCACGCCGAGGCGGTCATCAATATCGGTATTGCCGGGGCTATTGGCGCGGGCATTGGAGTGATGGATGTGGTGCTGAGCACGGAGGCGGCGTTCCATGATCAGGATGAGGTCATGGTAAAGTATTACCCGTTTCGCAGGTCCTTTCAGGCAGATCCTGCTCTGCTGGCATTGGCGCAAATGGCGTGTGAAGGCGTGACAATACACGGGAAGGTCGTTTCCGGATTGATTGTAAGCGGCGACCGATATGTAACGGATAACGCTATAAAGCAAAGCCTGCGGGAACGCTTTGCCCCCTGCTGCACCGAAATGGAGGGTGCTGGCATTGCCCATGCAAGCTTTGTAAACGATACTCCGTTTCTCATCATCCGGACGATGTCTGACAGTGCAGATGAAGGGGCAGATGACAGCTACGATAATTTCATCGATGTGGCGGCGCACCAGTCAGCGGCCATTGTGCTGAAGATGCTGGAGCTAGCCGAATAAGCCCAACAAAACAGAAAAACCAACCCCCGATGCCTTCCGTAGAAAAGCACCGGGGGAACTTTTATATTTTCTCCAGCAGCCGGGCAATGGGGGAACGCTGGACCTTCATGGCGCCGACCGGACAGAATTCCTGACAGCAGAAGCACTTGATGCACTTTTTGCGGTCAATGCGTGGTTTGCCGTTTACCATGGTGATGACCTTGGCCGGACAGATGCGCTGACACTCGGCACAGCCGATGCATTCCTCCTTTTGAACACCGGGCCGAGAGCTCATCGCGGCGCGGAGCAGGCGGTTGAGCGCCTTGCCCCAAATGGCCGCGTTGCCATCCTGCTGGAGAAGGTTTTCGGCATTGCGGATGTTTTTGAAATCTGGAACAATATAGGGTTGCCAGGGGTCGCTGACAGTGATTTCTCCGATTTCCTTGGGGGAGAGGGCGCGCTCCTGCGCGGCGGCAATGGTGGGGATACAGGCCGGCGGCAGGCCGATGATACCGGCACAGATCATATCCAGGCGGTAGGGGTTACAGCTGGCCAGCAGACAACCGATGGGCCGGGGCGTACCGGCGGTGGGACCATTGCCCTCCATTCCCACTACGGCATCCACTATGTGCAGCTGGGCAGGACGGGCGAGGTTCAGGTCCACGATCATGCGGGCGAAATCCATGGGGTTGGAGTAGCGGTAGTGGTATTCCGATTTGACACTGCCGGGTACTATGCCGTACATATTCTTGACGGCGCAGGTCATGCCCATCATGCCGTGGGTTTTCAGCTTGCAGCAGTTGATGACAGCGTCGGCGTCATCCAAGTAGGCGGTGTATTTGAAGTCGTGAGCAACAGCTGCTTCCGGAAAATGGGCCTCCCGCACCTCAAAATTCTGATTGAGGTGTGCGCCGTATCGCTCGGCTTCCACCGAGCCGCACCGCTGGTAGATGCGGCCGAGATAGGCAGCATTGTATACCCCGCCAGGGCTATCGCCAATGACGACCGAAGCGCCGCGAGCGATCAGCATTTCACTGAGGGCACATAGCAGCGCCGGGTGGGTGGTCACGGCATCCTCTGGCGGGCGGCCGGCAACAAGATTGGCCTTGATGACGATCTTCATACCGGGGGTGACCCAGTCCAGACCGCCCAGCGGTGCCAGCAGACGGTCAAGGGCCGCGCGGATATGATCTATTTCATAATCGGTGCAGCGCACCAGCGATACATCACAGCTCATGGTATTTCTCCCAGTGGGTGGTTTATGATGTTTATTATAGCAGGAAATTGCCATCGGGGAAAGAAAAATCTCCCCCGGTAGGCGGGGGAGTGAAAAGGGACTTAATTTGCTTTCTTCTTTTCCGGGATAAGGAAGATGAACACCAGTGTACTGATGAGCAGCAGGAATGGGTAGAACAGATAGGGGATGATCTGGAAGGCGGTAACGCTGTGCCCCAGCTCTGTTACAGCGGTGATGGCAACCAGTATCTGTGCGCCGTAGGGGATGATGCCCTGGAAGACACAGGAGAAGGTATCCAGGATGGAAGCAGTTTTGCGGTTGCTGATGCCGTACTCCGCGGCCATTTCGACAGCGATGGGATTGGCCATAACGATGGCGACGGTATTATTGGCAGTAGCGATATCCATGGCGCCAACCAAAAGCCCCATACCAAGTGCTCCATCTCATAGGGAAATAAACTGAACCCCCAGGGGGCACTGCCGGTACGGAACAAACAAAATAGCCGCAAGTCATCGTTTTGATGGCTTGCGGCTATTGTTTTTATAGGCTATCCAATATCGTTTTTAGCGCATATGGTTTCGCATATTTCAAATGTGCGTCGCTTACGAAGATAGTGTTTTCTTCTACAGGCTTAGTCCACATGGCAGGGTAAACCACTACTTTCTTTTTGCTGTAGCGGCCTTCTGCCCAAACAGGATCATGCTTGACATCGATATGGACACCGGAAATCTGTAGTATCTGCTCCAACGATTGAAGTAAATACTGTTGATTTTTATCGGGGAGTGCAGATGCCCTAATGCCTGTTTCACCCCAGTTCAACAAATCAAGCGCAGCCTTGCGGTCAAGAACACTATGGATATACTGATTGCGATAATGCTTCAAGCATTTATGGCATGCACTATCGCAAGAACAACCGGCAAGCAACTCTCTCGTCTTGGTAAGCAGTTTCTGAATGGAGGACTCAATGCTGACGGCATAACCAGCACCACTCGAAAGACTGTCATATAAGTAGACATCGACGAAGTCACCGTTTTGATTGTGTCTAACACGATAGCCAGTGACAAGCTCAGTAAATTCGATATCCAGTTCCTGACACGCAGCTAAACGTAGCGCTTCCGCAAGAGACTGACCTGCCCGATTAAGCCAGGAGTTTCGTTGAGGATTTATATCAATCAACTGCCTGTCCAAGGCGAATTCTAACACAAGCATATCAGTAACGAAGTCATAGCCAAGATTCACATTATCGGTATCTGTATGCCTGCAGCGTGTTTTATTGAATTTGGAGCGATAGGGGCGAAGAATATCTTTTAGCACAACTGGGTCATCTCCAGGCATTGCCGCCCCGCAATCACAACAGATAGTAAATCCCTTGCCACCAACACCTTTATTGAGCATGATAATTCGCTGATTTGGCCGAACTGCCATGCGAATATTAGCACAGCCATCAACATCTGTAACATCGTCAGCATCAGGCAAAGTGGAATATAAGGGCTGCTGAGTTGCCGTATATTCTTCGTTCAACTGCGCCGTTTCAATCGATGTAGCATTTCTCGGCGCAAATCCCCACGGGCGTAACATTGGCAGCATATTCGTCAAAACCGAATTACCGCAGAAGGGACAGGCTTCGTGATTATCCTCTTCCAAGCCAAACCACCCACACTGTCCACATGTACGGATTGTTTTTCGATAGCTTGCATCGTTAATGAAGGATCTTGCGGGAGATGCAGCTATTCGCTCGCTCCGCTCTCCACCAGGATAATATAGACCACCGATCTGGTAGGTCGTTTTATCAACAACAATGGCTCTTCCGGGGGCATATTCACCGATAGCAACATCCAAGCCTCGTTCAACTTGGTATTTTACTTTTCCCCCCATATCGGAGATATAGGTGCTAACGACATTTTTGGGGAAAGAATAGGTTGGAATGACGCCTTCTTCATAGAGCGCATCCAGTAGCGTTTTCTTTCCGGAGTCACTGTTATCATCTGTTTCGAACAGTTCGGGATGATTGTCTCGTTTCTGTTTCAAAGCAAACAGAGATTTTTCGAGATCGCCTTTGTAGCTGTACAATGCGCCTTGGGAATTTGCAGGAACAAGAATGTCATTTTCACTGATTTCGAAGGTCGTCAGAAAACCGCTAAAAGGCTGTAGATGGTCGTCCAAAAACTCAATAGCAGAAATTGCATCCAGACTATTGGCTTTTGTTCTCAGATAGGATTGAAGTGCGACCATACCAAGATGACGCTGGACGATCTTCTCGCTGCCGATATCAATCCAAGGCCTCCTGGGATCACCTCTAAATATTGGCACAGGATTAGAGAAGTATAGAGAATCATGCGGTCCATCTTCACAGAACGTAACGATTGTAGACAGACTTGAACCACGACGACCGGCACGACCGGCACGCTGCTGATAATTCTCTCGCATAGGGGGAATATTTCGTAGTCCAACAGCGACCAGTGAGCCAATATCGATACCCACTTCCATTGTAGTAGTACTGCTCAGAATATCAACTGGCGCCTCGCCATCTTGTAGGAAATCTTGGAAACGGAGTTCATACTGCTCTGTTTTGGACCAAAGCTCATCCCGCTGATCTTTGTGGGACAGCTGTGCTGTATGTTCTTCCGTATCAATTACACGGATAGTCTCACCTCGGAGCGCTTCATCAATAGGTGCGCGCCAGAAATCCAGTGCATCAATTTCTTCCGCTGTCATGGGATGGATTTTTTCACACTGGCAACTTGGACATTTTTCTCTCAGCAAATACGGAGTGAGCTCCGAACAGCGCTCACACCGGAACCAGGTATGCTCTAAATCGAAACGCGGTTTTACACGGGACAGATCGATATAATACTTTCCATTAGAAGACTGCCCTTCGTCCATGAATTTTTCCCGCAAAATCCGACTCCATTTTGCTGCGATAGGATCATTATCGCCCCATCCCATTATTCCTCGTATATCGGTAGAGAACTTTTTATCCTTATCAATACCATATCCTACATAGTTCGGGCGTACTTTTTCGCGGATTACATCAGGAATCGTATGGCCAAGGACCACAGAGGTATCACAGGTGGAAAGAATCCATGCATTGAACAGTTCCATAAATTCTTCCTCAGTAACTTCAATGCCTGCCTCCTCCAATGCGTCAATCGCATCCCATTTTGCCGCATCTGTAGGCTCTATCCAGCTGAGTGCAGAGTCAATCAGCGTATTATATCCGCCGCAATAGAAACGAAAGAGTTGCTCTTTCATTTGTGCCGGCGCATTATCAATGGTGAAGCGAGGGGTGTATTGCTGGTTCCGTTTCTTTGCGCGTGTGTAATTCTTCAATGCTTGCGTGCCGTGCTCAATCAGCCTTGCTCGTTGCTTTTCGGTTTCACTGTCATGGAAGATCTGAACATGATGCTCCACGGCTACCATGGCAAAGTAGTCATAAAAATAATTCATGGACTGTTCCACAACTTCTTGTTCCATTCGATCGATGGCAAGCGCAGCAAGCTGTCTGGCGGCTGTCATATCAGAGGCATCCGACATATCTCTTGCCAGCTTCGCTGCCCGCTGCCGGCTATCCGAGAACAGCAGGACCTTTCGCCCTTCATTGGGTAGCCGATTCGGATCTCCTGTTTTTCCGGGAACCGCAGGCTGCGCCTGGAACTGTGCCTTGATCAAATTGAAGAAGGACTGATTGCCTCTTGTACTGAAAGAGGTAAGCTGCATTTTGGACAACTCATGACGGCAATGGGGACAAGTGGCAAATGTCAGAATATCAGGACGAGCCTTTGCGGTAAAACCGCTATAATACAGTTTTCTGATGCCCGGCTTTCCTTCCAAGGAATCATCCAAAAAATCAATAAAACCGCTATACACATCCAAATAACAAGGCAAAATTTTATTCTGCCCCTGTCTTTCCGGCAGCCGATAGTCGGCAGACGGAATAAAGAGATGTATTTCCTTGACCTCATCTTCATTCATCATACCAGGTTGATGCCAAAGATAAGTGCGTTTGCTGGCTTCAAAATCCTGTTTTAGGACAAAGCCTCTGAAGAAAATACTACCGCAGCGGCGATCATTGTACAGCTCATAAATTGTGCTTCCACATTCCTTACAGGTCAAATTGCCATCTGCAAAATAGATTTCCCCCAATGTTAAACCATTTTCTGTGCGGGAATGAGAACACTTGGGATTTGTGCAAGCATACACACCTTTGATTCCTCGGAAGAGCATGTGCATTCTCGCCGGAAATAGCACGCTGCCACTTTCGCTTCGTGCCAAGGGTGCAATTGCAAGCATGACACTGACAGCTTGAAGGGCGTCTTCCGGATTATTGTCTGGAAAAATAGATTCTGCCAGTTCTTGTAGAGAGGCCGCTGTACCACGGCAGCGTTTGAACATTTCGCAGAAAGGCACATAGTCAACCAGGTGGTCATATAGCCACTGATATGCGTCTTCGGAGGAGCTAAATGGTGCAGCACTATTTGCGATGCCTGTCCAAAAGCGATTGAGTGCCATGAGCCTCTCCGGGTCATCACCCTCAAATTCATCGGGAAGCGATTCGTTGAATTTGCTGAAAGGGATGGTAAACGCACTTCCGCCTCCAATTTTCTCTTGTTCACCGGTGAGATAGCAGAATGGATGCATATCGTCAGATGCGGTCAGTTCATTTGCAAATGTTCTAACAGCTTTGTGGTCATCTTCATTCTTGTTTGGCATACTTGCAGTGGTCAGTATAAATTGAACTCTACTGCGATCAATGCCCAAGCGATGGAACAAACGCCGAATAAGCAACGATACCTCGCCGCCTGCAGAGCCTCGATACATATGTGCTTCATCAATGACAAAAAGAAGCTTATTGCTCGAATCTGCATTTAGCCATGCCTGGGTATCTGTCCATATTTTATGCTCTCTTGGACGAAGCAGCATATATTCGAGCATGGAATAGTTTGTAATAAGAATATCGGGGCAGAATTGCTGCATCTCAAATCGAGTTACCAGTTCTGCATCTTCGTCATTCGGGATATGTCTGCCGTTGTAGAGTTTTTCAAGAAATTCATCAAAATCTTCTTTGGCAGGCAGTTTTCCGTCCTTAATCAGCTTCTGTAAAAAAGCTTTTTCTTCGTCGGTTTCCGGATTGACCATTCGAGAATATGTAGCGGCAAGTAAACGGTCCTCGCTGCGCTTAGGCTCCTTGCCCGCATAAGGTGTTCTGCCCGTATACATACCGAATTGAGGCCGACGCGAATTACTACCACAGGTATCTCGGAAGATGTTTACAAAACGGTGGCCTGGATCACCGATTAAACGCCGCAAACGACTGACCTGGTCTGAAACCAGGGCATTCATGGGATACATGATAATCGTTCGGACACCACGCATTGACCAGCTATCTGGGCTATTTCTTGCTTCAGATGCAAGTTTTGCCATCAAAGGCCACATAAAGCACTCTGTTTTACCAGAGCCAGTACCTGTTGCCACGAACAGATCCTGTCCTTCAAATGCCGCTTCCAGGGCAGATACCTGATGGCAGAACGGTGAAGGATATACGCCAAGATTTGCATCTGACAGCGCCTTAAAGTAATCCTTCAGCCAATCGGGCAACTTCGCAGACAATTGAATTCCATTCGGAGAACTCTTATACGCAGGAGATGACTCAACATATGGTTTCTGATAAAGAACTCCTTCTTGATCCAACTTACCTTGCATAGCTGAAAGCAAAATAGGAGACTTCCCGAAATACTGCGATTTTATATAGTTTTCCAGAGCTTCCCGCAGTTGCAAATGAACTCCGTTTGCACCATTAGCCATAATCATTCCTCCACAAAGCAATAACCAATCGATTCCAATTCATGCTTAAACATGGGATAGATTTGCATTGCCATTTTTCTTGTAAAAACCTGCGGCGATTTAAAAGTAATGTTATATCGCATTGGCCAACTGTATAGCTTGAAAAATTCTTCTTCCGAAGGCGGCAGTCGATAACCGACTTTGATTTCCATGAGATTTCCACTCTCTTTGGCTTTGATTTCCGGAAGTGTGCCGTACTGTTTTAAGAACGCTATTGCGATTCTTCTATATTCGCCATAGCTACCCGTATCGTTTGAGAAATAATCCCGTATTCTCCATTCAGGAATTGGTTTGTGCTGATACACTCCATTATCGTATCGGTAAAAAACAAAAATTTTGTTTGGATCACCATATCTTGCAAGCGATATGCGGCCATCTCTACCAGGAATCTGTTGCCAATACCCCCATTTGAAAGGGGGATCAAGACGAAGAAACTCAGTATTATCTGGCCAATCAATCGCTTCCCACTCGCCATGATCCAACAGTTCTTCAAGATAGATTTCAAACGCCTGCTCTTGTAAACAAAACATTTTTGCTACTTTCCTGTCGGGAGTAGACTTCTGAGTAGAATAGAAACCTAATCCACTCATGAACAACTTCGAATCAGGTGAACTACCTCTGTGAAGGGTCAAGTTTCCGTAGGCTGCCGTTGTAGGTGCTGCTGGAGAGATTTGATAAGCGGAATGATAGAGAAATCCATTTCGCAGATAAATGGAATAAATCTCATCAATCAAGCATGTTCTGTCTTCTGGCAATAAGAATCTAATTTCAGGGTATATACCCTCATATGCATCAAAAATTTGGTCGATTCTATTTTTGAAATGCTGAACAGACACTGAATTACTGTCCTCACTGTGATCCCAAAGCGATGCAAGTGCCATTTGTCCCGCAACACTGTAAACGATCTGACAGATCCATTCGTTATCATCTGACTTTGGAATATTCAGTTGTTTTCCGATTGAAATGATCAGATCGTTTGTCATATGTATCACTCTTCCTCAATATATCTTGCAACTTCGGCTTGTACAGAATTAGAGATACCGCTTTCGGTTTCAATGACATCCTTCAAAATATCCACTCTCCCGGTAAGCACGCAAAGGGGGAGCATACCAAAAAGAACTTCCATATCCTTATCCTTGGCCGGATTGTCCATAATAGCCTTTGCGTCTGTGAGTACAATTTCTAACTGTTGTGTAAGCAGTTTGCTAAGCCCCAATCGCTTGAATGCGGCTATGCGAAGTGGCTGTTTCTTTTTGTGGGAATAGCCCTTGAAGCCGTCAGCGCGTTTCCCTGGAGTAGGAATGGTTGCAGGAAAAGCACCAATTCCAACAAAGCATTCGCTCAGAACCGGGAGCATATAGTTATACAACCCTTTTGGCTCAATTGCGAGGTCTTCAACATAGGGATGGGTCCAAATTATGTGTTTTCCAAGGGTGCTAAATGCTTGAGGAAGAACATCTGCCCACCCCTTGCCAAACATATTTTGCACAGACACAACCGGTTCATCGTATTTCGCAACTTCATCTGCAACGTCATAGTCACATTCATTACACAAAGTTAATTGTCCTGCGCCACTTGTGTAAATTGAGGCAGACAATGCATCGGCCATATCATGTCCTCCAGGCCCTGCAATTAGCAAAGGAACATTATTGATATGCGCGGCATATATAAATGCGGCCAGCATAGAACACAGTTCGTTTTCAACCTTTGCACTATGAACCAAATTATGAGAAATAGTATAGAGTTCATCTTCCCAATTATCTGCCAAATCGATATCATCCTCAGAATACAACCAATCCGTAGCGCCAGAATACTGCCAGTTGGTAACTCGTTTTCCAGGTGTAGCTGGTGAATTGGATTGCGGTAAAATTACAGAAAGATCAGCGATGAATCCCGCCATATCTTTTTGCGCATCAGAAATCTTCTGGCGAACCGCTGCCAAGGTGTCTTTCCCAAGGGCTTCATATTGCTCTATCTCTGTATGTAGTTGGTCAAGTCTGCTTTGTGCCGTTGTGATTTCTGAAAGTATGTTGTTCCGCTTCGCTTCGGCAGAAGATATGGATTTTTCGATATCCAAGAGGTGCTGTTTTGCAGCAACTGCTTCTTGCTCTGCTTTAGCGCGAATTGCTACAACTTCTTCTTTTGCTTTTTCTGTTTCTACTTTGTGCTCCCCACACCATTTTTTGTATGCAAATTCATCACATGTTTGTTTTAGCCCTTTGTGATTGTCGAGCATTTGAACAATTAGCGTAGAATCCACATCTTCAGCATGTACATAATTTTCAACCGTTTGCAGGAAAGACTCCACACAGGCCTGTGCTTCTTGAGGTGACATGTCGTACATCTCAGATAACTTTTCAAGAATGGAGTCTTTGGGAATTTCACTCAAGAATTGCTTGAATTTTTGCCAGTCGCTTTTGCTGATGCCTTGCGCCTTGAAAACTGGCCAACTCATACGTTGCAACAACATTAGCTCTGTGTTAGCATTTACATACTCGACCCCGTAAATCTGGCTCGGAATAGAGCCGACGCTTAAGTATGTTGTTCCAATCCGCTCAATACGTTCAAAGGAGTATTCATAAACCTGATGAGAGTCGCCTGCAATCTTGATTTTGTCACAACGAGCCTTATTGTCTGGTGGGTAAAAGAACCCTAATTGCAAAGAGAAGCTCGTTCCAGTTATGAAAAGACGCAAGGGCATTTCATGACTATTTAGCCCTCGCATGGATCTACCATAGGTTGGATCGAAATACGCTTGGCGCTCGTCACATTCTTTGTTTGGTGATGCGGGATCGTGACGAAAGTGTTGAACATTCAGGCCAGGTGCAGTGAGTAAAACATTTTGTGCGCATAATTCGCACACAAAATGACCGCTTCTTGCTGACGCACCATAAGGATACATTTCGCATGCTTCTTCGACCGTGACACGACGATATCCAATTTTAGAATCCCATACACATACATGCGTTAACGGCATATTTAGTCACCCGTACTCCCTTTATGGTTCTGTACTCTCCACAGGAGTGTCATCTTTGATAAAATCCATCATTTCTCCCGCGTTGCAATCCATAACAGTGGCAATTTTAAGGAGGACAGATAGATTCACTTCTTGATTTTTTCGGAGCTTAGTAAATGTAGCAGAAGAAAGTCCTGCACGCTTGCGCAATTCAGCTTTGCTTATCTCCCGTTCAGCACAAAGAACCCATAATTTTTTATAAGTTACTTTCATGGTTTCACCCCGTAGCAGATATATGTAATTATAATACCATAAAATTTCTGATTTTTCAACAAGTCTCGACTTTTTGCGAGGTGTTCGGTGAACAAAAGAGAAAGTTATTGCAAAACTAAACAATTCTATTTTAACGGGAGATTTGAAATTATTAGTAGCTATTTCTCTTCTTCTGTGGTAATGTGTGTTGCTACCAGGAGGTGCAACACATGAACAAACTACGCAAAGACCTGTACGATTGCTTCTATACTCCGCCAGAGCTCCCGGCACAGAAGCAGGAAATCGAGGAATGCCATCAGGCACTCATCGAAGCACTGAAAAAGCCGGAACGGCGGCTGGTGCTGCAGATCATTGATGCCAAGGACCGCATCGTGGAGGATACATCTATTGACAGCTTTATCTCTGGATTTGAACTGGCGTGGCAGCTCTCCATGGAACTGAATCAATACGAAAAAGAGCGCTCAGTCTCTCGCTGTATGGCGAAGAAATCGGGCGCTCTTTCCATGCCTGGAAAGGAAGAAGCAAAATGAAGAAACAAATCATCACTGCCACAACATTCGCCGCCTGGCTGGCCCTGTGTGCCGCTGTGTGGCCGCAGAGTGAGCCAACCGAGGAAACATCCGCGCTGCCCACACCGCCCGCCGTAATCGCCGCTCAGCCCGAAGTTCCGGAGATACCAGAAATCGAAGAAATCATAATGCCAGAGGAAGAAAAGACGGATGTAACGCAGCCGGAGCCAATCGAAGAAGCTGGCGCCGCTCTGGAACCAACACCCGTCCAAACATCTCCGGTGAATGGAGTACAGGCCACCCCCGAGCAGAGTGCCACACCACCGCAAGAAGCAGAGCCTGCCCCGGCATCACCTGACAGCACTCCGGACAACATGGTCTTTGTGCCGGGCTTTGGCTGGATAGAAAGTCAAGGCCCCAACCATGTCGAATACGCCGAGGACATGTACGAGAACGGTAATAAAATCGGCATCATGGGATAAACGAAAAGCCGTACGGTATCAGGCTAAGCCTGGTGCCGTACTGCTTATTCTGTTTCGTTCTCCAATGCGTCGCTGAATATCTCGTGGACATGGATCAGCGAAACGACCTCGCAGATAAACCGCTCCATCAGTTCCTTTTCATCCAGCCACGTGGCCTGCGGAGTTGTGTAATGCCCAGAGTCAGCCTCCGCTTCCGCTCTGGCCTTGTTAATGGCTTTCTGGATGGAAAGCCACTGTCCATAGGCGCCGGAGTGAAGTTCCTTCTTCAATTTGCGCAGCGCACTCTTGTATGCTTTCTCCGCACCACTGGGACCATTGTAGTTGAGCCGAATGGCCAGCTCCTGAAAAGTCATCCCTTCCTCGTCCAGCTGACCAATGCCGAGATAGTACCGTACCAGATTCAGCTCTCTGGGCTTCAGTACTTCCTCCATCAGTTGGAACAGAAACCCCCGGCGCATATAACGGTCATAGGCTTTGGCCGGATCTCCGCCGTAGCTGATGTAATCCACCCGGTCTCCCAACAGCCAGATGTTGAACAGGGTTCGGTATTCCTTCAGCAGCTCCGCGGCTACCCTTGGGGATACCTCCAGTTCTTTGCAGACAGCATCAATGAGCACGGGCTCGGATTCGTCCTGCGCCTCGGCGCAGACATAGGCCACCTTGCGAAGCTCATGGTACCGGCTGGGCGGGATGCTGATTGCCAGCGAACTGTGAGAACCATAATCCATCATGGCCGATTCAATGGCTGGCGTTGCGTAGGTCAGCAGCTTTGTTCCATAAGACAAATCAAACCGCTTCGCCGCCTCCAGGAGAGTCATCGCGCCCTCCTGCTTCAAATCTTCCAACTCACACCACTCAGCATGATCAAGAGCCAGATCCGTGAGATACCCTTCGTTCTGTGAGATGAGCAGATCTGCGGCTTTTCTATCTCCGGCCTGTATCCGCAGGGCCAAATCTTCATTGCTGGGGCAGTCCCCGGCAACGGTATACATATTCTTTGACATGGGACGGCCCCCTTTCTCACTTCAAGCGTTTTCTTGCTTCCGCATAGACATGTTCCTGTTCCATGTCCTGCTCGTAGCCCTTAGCGGCGTAGTCATTATCCATCAGAGCCTTGTCCCGATAGCACTCCGCAACATACAGCGCCTCCCGGCGCAGCTCATCGGAGATCTTTCCTCTCTGGTGGTGCTTACGGATGGTATTGGTGCGAGTGGAGAACAAGCGGTAGATGGGATGCTGTTTATTTTGTTCCTTCTGCCGCATCATGGCGCCGTACTGCCGGCAGGTCATGCGATTGTCCTGCGGTGCGATGCCGTCACAGTACTTCGGCATGTGACCGTCCGTGGTCAGGAAATACTTTCCACAGCCTTTACACTGGCTGGGCGCGTGACCGTGCTGAAGCCCGTTCAGCAGATCGAAGGTATAGAAGCTCATGAAGCGCTCAAAGAAGTAGCGGTTGACGAATACCATTTCCTTTTCGTGCTTTGGATGGCGGGCAAACACATAGGAGGATTTCAGTTCCGGTGTGATGGTGAATGGTTCAATGTCCTGTGCCTGAAGGTCATGCATCTCCTTCCAGAGCAGCTCACTGTTGAAACAGTCGTGAGCGGCGACGGCAAAAAAGGTCTCGTTGCGTTTCCCAAGGCGGCGCAGATAATCCAGTTCAAAAAACCAACCGGCAAAAGCAAAGTGATAGATTGCCGGTGGGATACGAACGATGGCGTTCAGGTAACGCAGAAAAAAGTTCCTGGCCTCGGATTCCCGTCTGGAGATGTCGTTCAGAGTCTCCGGCGCAAGCATCACTTCAATCAGATGCCGTTCTTGCTCTTTGTCGTTGAAACAGAAGGGAGGGTACTTCCACAGCAGCTCCGCAAGCGTCAGCACCTGTTCTTTTAAAGATGGCAGCATGGCGCCCAGCTTTCTCTTGTTGGCATTGGCGATCATCGGGAACCGCTGGAGGATAACGCCTCCAGCGCCAATCAGTTCCATGATCTCATCCACAGAAATATTTAGAATGGAAGAAGCAAAGTAACCCGCCGGATATTCCTGCTCATTGTAGAACACCTTATCCTGCCAGACATCTATGGTGAGTCTGAGAAAACTGTTGTTCTGCTTGATCCCCAGCGGCATTTTTTTCACCTCTCTGTCCTATATCTTTTGTAAGGCTGTCTTGCGACAATCTCATTATATCAAAATCAACAGAATAATCAAGTGAAAGGGCAAGAGCCACGGTGGCCGCGTGATCTCTGTCCTTATCTTTTTATCTGGAGGTGTTCATTTGAACTCAGAAAACAAAAAACGTTTTCACACTATCGATGGAGAGGCGCTGATGAGCCTGCCGCTCAAGCCGTTAAACTTTGTGGTGGACACGCTGCTCTCCCAGGGGCTGCACATCCTCGCTGGCTCACCCAAGGTAGGCAAATCCTGGCTGGCGCTGTGGCTGTCCGTCATGGTGGCAAAGGGAGAATCAGTCTGGGGTATGCCTGTAAAGCAGGGTACGACGCTCTATCTTTGCCTGGAGGACTCCACGCTCCGTATTCAGAACCGACTGTTCGAGATCACGGAGGACGCTCCCGCGAATGTCCACTTCACTACCCAGAGCGACATTCTGGGCAAGGGCCTGGAGGAGCAGCTCCGCACATTCCTCGCCGAACATCCTGACACAGTGCTGGTCATCATCGACACGCTGCAGATGATCCGCGGCTCCAACTACGACAACACCTACGCCAACGACTACCGTGACCTCTCCGCTCTGAAACGGATTGCGGATGCCCACGGTATCGCCATCCTGCTGATCCATCATCTGCGAAAGGAAACTGCCGATGATGTGTTCAACCGCATCTCCGGTACGACAGCCATCAGCGGGGCTGTCGATTCCAGTTTTACTCTGGTGGAGGACAAACGCGGCAGCGGCAAGGCGAAGCTCTCCTGTATCGGTCGTGACATTGAGTACCGGGAGCTGACGCTGGAGCGCAACGGTGAGAATGTGTGGGAGATGGTAGCAGACAGCAGAACACAACCGGAGCTGCTGGGCGACCGGATCGTTTATCTCATCTCTGAACTGATGCGCGAGCGCACGGAATTTATCGGCACTCCCACAGAGCTGTCTGAGAAGATCGACCCTGTAGGTACGGAGCGTATCTCGCCCAAGAAAGTATCCCGCCTGATCCTGCAAAGCCTTGACACGCTAAGCAAAATCGGCATTTCCGGTGTGGTGCGCCGCAGCAACGGAAAGCGGCTCATTGAGCTTCGCCGTGCCGAAAGTGACGATACCCAAGGTGCCCCGACGGTCGACCCTGTTGACCCTGTTGGGGCGCTGTGCGGAGATTTGCGGGAGGTTTCTGGGCGTGTCGAGTAAATTTCCGCAGAGAAAAAGAAACGCCGTTTGTGGCCATTTGTGGCCGAAAGCGGAGCGCGGGTGTCCGGTGCGGGAGAATCACCTCCTTGGAGGTGGCCAGCATCGCGTTTGTCTGGTCACCGGCACAGCCGCCGCCCGCCTTCCGCCTGTTTGCGGGGCACCACCCCACACCCCACTTTTACGAAAGACTGGAGGAAATAGCATGAAAAAAGATATTAAGTTTAGCACCCGTATGGCATCCGAAGACCGGGAGACCATCAAGGAATTGGCGAAACGCTCTGGCATGTCCATGAGCGATTATGTGACGGCCTGCTGTTTGGGAAAGCAGGTCGTTATCATTGACGGACTGAAAGAAGTGCTGAAGGAGCTGAAGTCTATCGGCAGGAATCTGAATCAGCTCGTGACCCTGGCTCACATGGGACGAGTGACGGTGATCAAGCTGGACTGTATGCTTCAGGTGTTCTCTGAACTCCGTGATGCCGTCCGTATGCTCCTGGAACGAAAGGGCTGGTGAGCTATGGCGATCATCAGCTTCACCAACTACAAGCGGGGACAGACCACCGGTTGCATGGGCGCCGTGATGCGGTACACCATGCAGGATAAGAAGACCCAGTTCGAGGGGCAGCGGTTGGTTACAGGCATCAACTGCCAGCCGGAATCTGTCTACGCAGACTTCATGACGACCAAGCGGTTATATCACAAAACGGATGGCGTGCTGTTCTACCACATGGTGCAGAGTTTCCCAAAAGACGAAGCGGTCGATCCTGTCACTGCTCACGCCGCCGCGCTGAAGCTGGCTGAGTACTACGAAGGCTATGAAGTTCTGGTCTGCACTCATGCAGACCGGGAACACATCCATTCCCACTTCCTCATCAACTCGGTCAACTTCGATACCGGACGGAAACTGCATATCGCAAAGGAGCAGCTCCAGGAACTGCGGCAGCGCAACGACCAGGTGTGCATAGAATTTTCCCTTCCTGTGTTCAAGCCCAAGGAGAGAAAACAGAAAACCAAGACTATGACCATCGGTGAGTATCACACGGCGGCCCGTGGTCAGAGCAAGAAGCTGCAGCTCATGAATATCATCAATGACTGTATGCGCCACGCTTCCAACCGCGAGGAGTTCATTGCGCTGATGGAGAGCGAGGGCTACAAGGTTCGCTGGGAAAAGTCCCGAAAGAATATCACCTATACCACGCCGAGTGGCTGGCAGTGTCGGGACCGTTTGCTGTTCGGTGACAAATATCTAAAGGAGAACATGGAATATGAATTCAGGATCAGAGAAGAAATTATCTATGGACGAGCTGTTGGAGAAGAACCGTCCTGCACAGATAGCGCAGACCACATCAGCGCTGACTGTACAGAGCACGCCGCAACCCCTGGCACAGGAGCAGACACCTACTCCCGAAGCGCATCCCACGAAAGAGGACTGGAAGGATCTGCAGAGCGACCTCTACACGCTGGGTTACCACGCCGAGAGACAGACCAGCTATCTGAAAAAGGTCAGCGAACTGCTGGAGCAGCTTCCGACCCGGACACAGGTGGACGAGGTGCTGAAAGTTCTGAAGCATCTGGAGCAGATGAGCGAACAGGCTGGGAAGCCGAAAGAGAAGCGTTTTTCTCTGCCCAATATCAGACTACCCAGGCTGCATATGCCGCACCTGGATGGCCCGACGTGGGTAGTCCTGCTGATGGCGCTGGCGGCGTTGCTCCTGCTCTGGTCGGCCTGGGCCGGAGATTGGAACAATCTCAGCCTGCTGAACCTGTAACCGACAGCACAACCACGCATCATCACACAGAAAGCAAGACACTCCGCAAGGAGCGGCGGAAGAAAATCGCCCAAGGCCATGCCGTGGACGATCACGAAGAAAAACAGACTTGGCAGCAGACCATGTGACGGTCTGCTATTTTTGTTGCCCGAATTGGTTTCGGGAGAAAGGAGCTTCATGAAAAGCGAATACGAGATCTATCGAGATACTGGTATCCTTGGCGGGTATATCCCTGAGCGCGTTGTTGCCCGCCGTGATGAAAATGCGGTCACACCTATTTTCCGTGACACTTCCTATTGGCATACAGACAAGGGCTTGGAACTGCACCGTGAGATGATCGTGGGTGAGAGAAGATTCCTCATTCGTTCCATCCTTTCCAACGCAAAGAAAGCAAAGACTCCTACAGAGCAGATGCTCCATGTTATCGATAGTGATTTGAAAAAAGATACGAATTAAGAATAGACTTTGGGCAGGAGATACGGTATGTTTGTTGTTACCGTATCGGCTTGCCCGGAAAGGAGTAACAATGGCAAGCAACGAAAAATACACCATCCTCTATGGCCGACTGAGCCAGGAGGACACACAGAAAACGAACAAGACGGATGACTCCAACAGCATCCAGAATCAAGAGTTAATATGTAAAGGGTGGTTTCTCCCACCTAATACATATGACTGCGGCTCATTTGTGGTGAATGGAACAGCAGTTGTAGGAAAGGAGCCCAAAAAACCTTATAACCGTTGCAAATCAACACAAAAAGGAGCTGAACTTTATGAAATCTCTATTTGAGGAAATGGGCGGCACTTACCGTCAGGAGGGCGATTATCTCATTCCAAACCTTGCGCTGCCAGAGGAACCGGAATACCAGATTGGCAAGTATGGACATATGCGCCGCAGCTATCTGAAAGAACATCGCCCTATTTTCTACACAAACCTGCTCACAAACGGAACGCTGCATCGGCACCTTGCCGAGATCGACCAAGCCTGCAACGAGCGCATGGAAATCATCGTTTCTGCAATGGTGAAGCAAGAAGGCGTGACCGAAGCACTCAAAGCTGCCGATCAAATGGAATGGGTACGCCGCATGAACAGCATCCGCAGCCGCGCGGAGGAAATCGTTTTGACCGAGCTTGTATATGAATGACAAATGCCCGTTATCGGTTGCGTGGCCGATAACGGGCATTTTTACACTTTAGTTCTTTTGTTCCGTGCTGGCTACCAGACGGTCAAAGTCGCTCTGATACAGATGATCCTGAATGACGCGGTACTGCTCAAACTCGCTTTCGGCAAAGGCTTTTGCAATGGCAGCGGTGACTTTTCCCTTATTTTGCAGAAT
>ERZ779890.321-NODE-321-length-53387-cov-21.735637_pt1 | contig 53387 bp, 49 predicted proteins | sample MGYA00511553_ERZ779890 | MGnify/ENA primary metagenome ERZ779890 (study PRJEB29588, sample SAMEA2152064) | human gut metagenome | biome: human gut; feature: human-associated habitat; material: faeces | place: Denmark | collected 2008/2010 ... | reverse complement strand
AAGGATGGACAGCAGCTTTTTCATGCTGAATTTGTTCATAACAATTCTCCTATCATGTTATTCCTTTCCCGCCTGCCTTGAAACGGCTGCGTGAAGGGGTTCGCTATTTGGTATTCACAAACAGCGCAGATATTGTAGCATAGATTCCCATTTTTTTCAATCGGAAAAAATCACGATGCGCGGCGGAAAGACATTGCAGTTTTTCGGAGATTATGATAGAATATGCTGCATAGAATAAAAAAGGAAGCTCTGAATAAATCGACGAGAGCTGACAGCGAGAGATTTTGCCTCCAGACAAGGTATGGAAAATGCGGGAATACTGTATGTATTTCCCATTTTTCATACCGAAGGCTGGGGGTGAAAGATCCGCTGTCAGCCGAAGACGATTTATTCAGAGGTTCCTTAATAAAGTCGGGTCACACATTGGAATGGGGCAATCCCAGCGGTACCAAGCCGCCGTAGATGGACAGTTGAGCCGCGGAAAGTCATTGGGGCATCCTGAGAAGACCTTCGGCAAATGGCGTCCAGAGCCGGAATACGGTGACCTGACGTTTTTCCCGGAAGGCTCTTGGGGATGCCTGCCGGAGGTTTTTGTGAAGTCCCCATTTGGGGACTTTTTCTTTTTGGGGGATGCTATGACTGCGGACGCTTTTTCCAACTGCCACCCGGCGGTGAATTTCCTGTTTTTTGTGGGAGCCATTGGTTTCAGCGTGCTGATCCAGCACCCGGCGTACCTGATCGCGGGGGCGATCGGCGCGGCGGTTTATTATCTGCTGCTCAGCGGCAGGGCGGGCTGGAAGCGAATTGCCATGCTGCTGCCCATGTTTCTCGCGCTGACGGTGGTGAACCCGCTGTTCAATACCTACGGCGAGCGGGTGCTGTTTCACGTGTTCGGAAGACCCTACACGGTGGAGGCGCTGCTCTACGGCGCGGCCATTGCCGGGGTGTTTCTGGTGATGATGCTCTGGTTCGGCTGCTACAACGCGGTCATGACCAGCGACAAGTTCACAAGCCTGTTCGGGAATCTGATCCCGGCAATTTCATTGCTGCTGGTGATGGTGCTGCGGATGATCCCCAGCTTTATCCGCAAGGCGGGGCAGATCATGGGCGCGAGAAAATCCATCGGTCTCGGTGCGGGGGAGAACAGCACCATGAAAGAAAAACTCACCAGCGGAATGCGAACATTGTCCGCCCTGACGGACTGGGCGCTGGAGGGCAGCATCGTGACCGGGGACTCCATGCGCGCCCGGGGCTACGGCACAGCCAAACGCACAAGCTTTCAGATCTACCGGATGAAGGCGCTGGACTGGACGCTTCTTGCAGTGATGCTCACCCTTGCGGGTGTGGCCGCAGTGGCGGCCGCCATGGGCGGCGCTGCGGCGGAGTTTACGCCGAAGCTTGCCATTCAGCCCGTCACCGGCATTTACGCGCCGGGCTTTATTGCCTACTGCGCTTACCTCTTTATCCCCTCTGCACTACACATGAAGGAGGCCGTTCAATGGCACATATCGAGATCGAGAATCTGACCTTTTCCTACCCTTCCGCCGGCAGACCGTCATTGTCCAACGTCAGCCTGACCATCCGGCGGGGGGAGTATGTGGTACTCTGCGGCAAAAGCGGCAGCGGCAAAACAACGCTGCTGCGGCACCTGAAATCGGTGCTTGCGCCCCACGGAAAGCGAAGCGGTGACATCCGCATCAACGGCGTTTCGCTGAAAGATATGAGTCAGCGGGATCAGGCCGCGAAGGTGGGCTTCGTCATGCAGAATCCGGACGATCAGATCGTGACGGACAAGGTCTGGCATGAGCTGGCCTTCGGGCTGGAAAGCCTGGGCTGCGACCAGAAGACCATGCGCGCCCGGGTGGCGGAAATGGCCTGCTATTTCGGCATTCAGGACTGGTTCCACAGAGACGTTGCCAACCTGTCCGGCGGACAGAAGCAGCTGCTGAATCTGGCGTCCATCATGGCCATGCAGCCGGAAATCCTGATCCTGGACGAACCCACCAGCCAGCTTGACCCCATTGCGGCTTCCGATTTCCTGAACACCCTGCGGAAGATCAACGCAGAATTGGGAACGACCATCCTCATTACGGAGCATCGGGTGGAGGATATTTTCCCTTACGCTGACCGCGCCATCGTGATGGACGGCGGCAGAGTGATCGCCAACGACACCCCCCGGAACATCGGAAAGCGGCTCTGGGAGGAAAAGAACGATATGTTTACCGCCATGCCCACGCCGGTGCGGGTGTTTTACGGCAGCGGCGGGGCGGGGGAGTGCCCCCTGACCGTGCGGGAGGGCAGAAACTGGCTCAGCGATATTTTCCCGAACCCGCCGGAAATCACCGAGCTTCCGGCACAGCCACAGACCGAAGAAGACGGCGAGATCGCCCTTTCGCTGAAAGAATTGTGGTTCCGCTATGAAAAGAACAGCCCGGACGTTCTCCGGGGGGCCAGCGTCGAGGTGGCGAAGGGAAGCCTTCACGCCATCGTGGGCGGCAACGGCGCGGGAAAATCCACAACACTGAAAGCCGTCTGCGGCATTTGCAGACCCTATCGGGGCAAGGTGAAGGTGCTGGGAAAGCCGGTGGAAAAATACAAGCAGCAGGAGCTGTTCCGGGGCTGCCTCGCCATGCTTCCTCAGGACCCCAAGAGCCTGTTCGTCAAGAAAACGGTGCTGGAAGATTTGCAGGAAATGACGCAAAACGAGCAGGATATCCGGGAAACGGCGGAAATCTGTCAGATCACGTCCCTGCTGAAAAGCCATCCCTACGATCTGTCCGGCGGTGAGCAGCAGCGGGCGGCGCTGGCGAAGGTGCTGCTGACCCGGCCGCAGCTGCTCCTGCTGGATGAGCCGACCAAGGGCATCGACAGCTTCTTCAAGGAGACCTTTGCGTCCATCCTGACGGAGCTGAAAAAGAAGGGCATCACCATCGTCATGGTGTCCCACGACGTGGAGTTCTGCGCAAAGTATGCCGATCAGGTGAGCATGTTCTTTGACGGGCAGGTCCTGACCACGGATACGCCCCGCCGGTTCTTCGGCGCGAACAGCTTCTACACCACTGCCGCAAACCGTATGAGCCGCCATGTGTTCCGGAACGCGGTCACGGCGGAGGATGTAGTGGATCTTTACAAACAAAACCGGGAGACAAAGGCATGAAAAAGTCCCGTATTGCCACGTTGATCGTTTTTTTCGTGCTGATTCCCCTGACGCTGATCGTGGGCAGCAGACTTTCCGGACGGGCGTTTTATGTCACCAGCACGCTGGTGATCGTGGAGCTGCTGATCCCCTTCTTTCTGGCCTTTGAGGGGCGCAGACCTCAGGCGCGGGAGCTGGTGGTGCTGGCAGTGATGTGCGCGCTGGCGGTAGCCGGGCGGGTCGCCATTCCCATCCCCAGCTTCAAGGCAATTTTCGGCATTATCATGATCGCGGGGATTGCCTTTGGCCCGGAATCGGGCTTTCTGGTGGGGGCAATCAGCGCACTGGCAAGCAATTTCTTCTACAGCCAAGGCCCCTACACGCCGTGGCAGATGATGGCCTATGGCGCGGGCGGAATGCTGGCTGGCTTTGTGTTCGCCGAGGGCAGACTTCCCCGCAAGCCGGTGGTGATGGGGATTTTTGGATTTCTGGCGGTGGCGTTTTTCGTCGGGCCGCTGCTGGATACCTGTTCGGTGTTTCTGGTGATGTCCAGAATCTCCCTCAAGGGGGCGATGGCGTTCTATATTTCCGGGTTCCCGGTGAACCTGAGACAGGCCGTCGCCACTGCAATCGTACTTCTGGTTCTGGGGAAGCCCCTGCTGGAAAAGCTTGACCGGATCAAAACAAAATACGGAATTCTGGATGATGAGGGGAGGAAGGAAGCATGAAAAAAAACCAGCTGTTTCTTTCCACCATTGCCCCGGACGCCGCAGAGGAAGCCCGGCGGCACGGCCTAGGGCTGGAAATCGCGGAATACTGCACAGCGTGGAACATGGATGAGCAGTTCGAGACGACCCACGCTACCGTGACCAAGGAGTTGGCAGGCGTGGGCAGGAGACTGCTGCACGCGCCATTCAGCGAGCTGTTCCCCTGCGCCGTTGACCCGAAAGCACGGGAGCTGGCGGCGCTCCGCTACCGGCAGGCGATCGCGCTTGCGCGGCGGTATGATGCCCGGAAGATCATCATTCATGGGGGCTTCAACGAAAGATTGTACTACCCCTGCTGGTATACGGAGCAGTCCATTGTTTTCTGGAAGGATTTTTTGAAGGAAGACCCCGGCGTGGACATCGTGCTGGAAAACGTGCTGGAGGAGCAGCCGGAGATGATGACCGAGATTTTCCGGGAGGTGGACAACCCCCGGCTGCGGATGTGTCTGGACGTGGGGCATGTGAACGCTTACTCCCCGGTTCCCGTGGAGGAATGGGTGAGCGCCTGCGCGGAATTTCTCTCCCATTTCCATATCCACAACAATGACGGCTCTCAGGATACCCATTGCGCCCCGGGAGAGGGAACGATCTCCATGGCCGCGCTGCTCCGGCAGGCGCAGACGCTCTGCCCGGAGGCGACTTTTACACTGGAAGTGCTTCAGGCGGCACCGGCGGTCAGCTGGATGCTGGAAGAGCGTATTTTGGAGGGGTGAACATGGAAGAAAAACTGAACAAACTGCTTTCCGCCGTTTCCCCTTTGGATGACGCCGCTATGGAAAAGGCGCGGGAGCGTCAGGCGCAGCTTGCAAAGCCCCCCGGAAGTCTGGGGCGGCTGGAAGACCTGTCCGTCCAGCTGGCGGGCATCACCGGGCAGGTGCATAATAAAATGGAGAAGACCCATCTTCTGGTATTTGCCGCCGACAACGGCGTGGTGGCGGAGGGCGTGTCCAGCGCACCCCAGTCCGTGACGCTGATGCAGACGGTGAATCTGACCCGTGGAAAAACCGGCGCAAGCGTTCTTGCGAAACATTTCGGCAGCGGCATCACCGTCTGCGATGTGGGCGTCAATGCCGATATCAAAGAGAAAGCGGTGCTGAACCGGAAAATTGCCTACGGCACGCAGAATATTGCGAGCGGCCCCGCCATGACCCGGCAGCAGGCGGTCACGGCCATCCTCACCGGTGCCAAGCTCGCCGCCGAGACCGACGCCGATGCCCTCGGCGTGGGGGAAATGGGCATCGGCAACACCACTACGTCCTCCGCCGTTCTGGCGGTGCTGCTTTCGGCGGAGGTGGAGACCGTCACCGGCAGGGGCGGCGGCGTGACCGACGAGAGCTTCCTGCGGAAGAAAGCAATCATCCGTCAGGCAATCGAAGTGAACCGTCCCGACAGGGACGACCCGGTGGACGTGCTTGCCAAGGTGGGCGGCTATGACCTTGCCGCCATGTGCGGCGCGTTTCTGGGGGCGGCGGCGACCCGCCGTCCGGTGGTCATTGACGGGTTTATTTCCGCCGTAGCGGCGCTGTGCGCGGTGCGGCTGTGTCCCCGGGCGCGGGACTATCTCGTCCCCAGCCATGCGTCCTTTGAGATCGGCTACCGCCTTGCCATGGAGTCTATGAACTTGGAGCCGCTGTTCCTGCTGGGAATGCGTCTGGGGGAGGGCAGCGGGTGCCCGCTGGCCTTTCAGGTGCTTTCCGCTGCCTGCGCCGTTATGAACGACATGGCGACCTTCGATCAGGCGGGGATAGACGACGGGTATCTGGACGAGATACGTCAGGGCGACCAGTTTACCGTGGAGGGGAAAGCATGACGATTTTCCTTTCCGGCGGCGCGAAAAACGGAAAATCCACGCTGGCGCAGGAACTTGCGGTGAAGCTGTCCGGGGCGGGAAAGCGCTACTACGTGGCGACGATGATCCCCACGGACGAGGAAGATCTGGCGCGCATCCGGCGGCACGTTGCCGACCGGGACGGGCTGGGCTTCGAGACCATTGAGTGCAGCAAAAATATGCTGTCCTGTCTGGATACTGCGGACAGGGACGGCACGTTTCTGGTGGACAGCGCCACGGCGCTGCTGCAAAACGCCATGTTTCCCGCGGAAAAGAACTGGCAGCTGGATTTGGACGGGGCGAACCGGTGCGCCGACGAGTTGATCGCCTTTGTGAAAACCGTGAAAAACGCGGTGGTCGTCAGCGATTTTATTTACTCCGACGCCCAGCGGTACGACGAGACCACGGAGCTTTACCGTAAGTGTTTGGCCGCCATTGACCGCCGTCTGGCGGCGGCCTGCGACGTTGTCGCCGAGGTGGCGGCGGGGAATCCGAAGCTTTACAAGGGGGCATTGCCGCTGTGAAAACCTATCTTTGCGCCTTTGCCATGTGCCAGTCCATGTTCTGCGCAATTCCCTTTCCCGGACGGCTCTGGGACGAGAAGGCGAGGGGAAAAATGCTCCTGTTTCTGCCCGTGGTTGGGCTGGAAATCGGGCTTGTCTGGGCGGCGCTTGCATGGGCCGTCCGCTTTTTGAAGCTCCCGGCACTGGTCGGGGGACTGGCGCTGTGCGCGTGCCCCTTCCTTTTGACGGGGTTCATCCATCTGGACGGATTCATGGACGTCACCGACGCGGTGAAATCATGGCGGGATCTGGAAAAGCGCCGGGCGATCCTGAAGGACTCCCACGTCGGCTCTTTCGCCGTGATCGGCCTGTGCCTGCTGATGCTCAGCCAGTTTGCGTTCTTTTCTGCCGCCTCCGAAGGGGCGGATTTCCGGATTCTGCTGTTTATCCCGGCGGTCAGCCGGTGTTGCTCGGCGCTGGCGGTGACGGGGCTTCGCCCCATGTCCTCCAGCCAGTACGCCGGGCAGGAAAAGCCCAAAGCGCAGCTGTGGATTCTGACGGGAATACTGGCCACGTATCTGGCGGCGGGATTTTTCATTTGCGGAAAGTACGGTTTTGCGCCGGTTGGGTGCCTTGCCGGGTATGCTCTGGCGCTGCGCCGGGGGTACAAGTCTCTGGACGGCATGAACGGCGACATTGCAGGGTACGCGCTGACCATCGGCGAACTGTGCGCCGTGGCGGTCTACGCGCTTTTGTAGGAGGGTATTATGGTTTTGATCATCGGCGGCGCTTATCAGGGAAAGCTGGATTTTGCGAAGTCCGCCTTTGGCCTGAGTGAAAGCGACGTTTTTACCTGTACCGGCGGAGAAATCGACTTTTCCAGACGGTGCATTGACCGTATCGAGGAATTTACCCTTTGGTGCGTGCAGTCGGGGGTGGACGCCGTGGCGTTCTTCCAATCCCGCCGGGAGCAGTGGCAAGACAGCATTCTTATTTGTGAGGATATCTCCGCGGGCGTGGTGCCCATGGGGGCGGAAATGCGGGCGTGGCGGCAGATGAATGGGCTGCTTTGCCGGTATCTGTCCAGAGAAGCAGCCCGGGTCAGCCGCTTGTTCTGCGGATTGGAGGAACGGCTGAAATGACCATTTTTCTCATTCGCCATGGCCGCACCCTTGCCAATGAGCAGCACCTCTACTGCGGCAGCACCGACCTGCCATTATCCAGAGCGGGAAGGGAAGCGCTGGCGAATCGCCCTCCTATCGACGTGGGCGCGGCACGCTTTATCACCAGCGGAATGCGGCGGTGCAATGAAACGCTGGCGCTGCTGTTTGGCAATGTCCCCTATGAGGTCGTGAGGGATTTCCGGGAAATCGACTTCGGAACGTTTGAGATGAAAAGCTATGAGATGCTGAAAGACGAACCGGCCTATCAGGCATGGCTCTCCCGCGACCCGGAGATCAACCCACCCCCCGGCGGCGAAAGCGGCGAACAGATGACGAGGCGCGTTCTGGCAGCGTACAAGGCACTGGAAAGCCGGAAAGAAAACACGGTGATCGTGACCCACGGCGGCGTCATTGCCGCGATCATGGCCAGCCTTTTCCCGGAGGAAGGGAAGAACCGCTACCAGTGGCAGCCAAAGCCGGGAGAGGGGTACGCCGTAACAGACGGCACCTACTCGGCAATTCCATAAGGACAGCAAAAATTCCCCGGCACAGCCGGGGAATTTTAACGGAAATGCCCCCAAACCATGCGGTTTGGGGGCAAAATCATTATTACACGCAGTGCCCCTTGGCGCGGATGACCTCGATCACGGAATCCACGTACTGCTCGCAGACGTCCTTGCTCTCGGCTTCCACCATGACCCGGATGACCGGCTCGGTGCCGGATTCCCGCACCAGAATGCGCCCGGTGTCGCCCAGCTTGGCGGTGACCTCCGCGACGGCCTTCTGCACGTCGGGGTCAGCTTGCGCCGCGGCCTTGTCGGCCACCCGGACGTTTTTCAGCACCTGAGGATAGAAGGTGAAGCCCTCGCAGAGCTGGCTCAGGGTCTTCTTCTTCGCCATCATCGTCTCCATGATCTTCAGGCTGGTGAGGATACCGTCGCCGGTGGAGGCGTACTTGGAGAAGATGATGTGACCGCTCTGCTCGCCGCCCAGACGGCAGCCGTTGGCCATCATGTATTCGTAGACGTATTTGTCGCCCACCTTGGTCTTGGCATAGCCGATGCCCAGCTCGTCGAAGGCTTTGTACAGGCCGAAGTTGGACATGATGGTGGTGACGACGGTGTTGCCCAGGAGCTTGCCCCGCTCCTTCATGTACTTGCCGTAGATGTACAGGATGTGGTCGCCGGTGACAATATTGCCCTTTTCGTCCACGCACAGGCAGCGGTCGGCGTCGCCGTCGTAGGCAAAGCCCACGTCCAGCCCGTTCTCTACCACGTAGCGCTGCAGAACCTCAATGTGGGTCGAACCCGCGTTCTGGTTGATGTTGTAGCCGTCGGGGGCGGCATTGATGACGTAGGTCTTGGCGCCCAGCGCGTCAAAAACGCATTTTGCAATGTTCCAGGAGGAACCGTTGGCGCAGTCCAAGCCAACCTTCACGCCCTTGAAGGAGTACATGCCCAGACTGATGAGATAGCCGATGTAGCGGTTTCGTCCGGCAACATGGTCAACGGTGCGGCCGATCTGGTCGCGCTTGGCCAGAGGCAGTTCCTCCCATTTCCGGCCGAAAGCCTCCAGATTGCCATCCAGATACGCTTCCACCAGACTGATGACGCTTTCATCCATCTTCTCACCGAAGTTGTTGATGAGCTTGATGCCGTTGTCATAGTAGGGGTTGTGGCTGGCGGAGATCATAATGCCGCAGTCGAAGCCCTCAGTGCGGACGACGAAGGCCACGCTGGGGGTGGTGGTGACGTGCAGCAGATAGGCGTCCGCGCCGGAGGCTACCAGACCGCCAACAAGGCTGTACTCGAACATATAGCTCGACCGGCGGGTATCCTTGCCGATGACGATTCTGGCGGAGCCGTCAGAGCCGGAGCGGCGCTTCAGCTGGGTGTAGTACCAGCCGAGAAAACGCCCGACCTTGAAAGCGTGGTCAGCGGTAAGATTGCAGTTGGCTTCTCCCCGGAAGCCGTCGGTTCCAAAATATTTGCCCATGGAAATGGACTCCTTTCACTTTCTGATGGCCGGGAAATGTCCCGAAAACATTATTTTTTGGCGACAATAATTCCGCCGGTTTTCCAGATGCTGTTGGCGGGAACCATGCCCCGGACGCAGGAGGTGGGGTAGACGTTGGAATGGGGGCCGATGACGGTGCCGGGATTCAGGACGCTGTTGCAGCCGACCTCCACGAAGTCGCCCAGCATGGCGCCGAACTTTTTCAGCCCCGTGGGAACCTGCTCTTCGCCGTTTTTCACCACGACCAGCGTCTTGTCGGACTTGACGTTGGAGGTGACGCTGCCAGCGCCCATGTGGGACTTGTAGCCCAGAATGCTGTCGCCCACGTAATTAAAGTGGGGAACCTGCACGTTGTCAAAAAGAATTGCATTTTTCAGCTCCACGGAATTGCCCACCACGCAATTCTCGCCTACCAGAGCGGAGCCGCGGATGAAGGCGCAGTGGCGCACTTCGGTGCCCGCGCCGATGATGCAGGGCGCGCCCAGAAAGGCGGTGGGGGCGACTGCGGCGGTCTTATGTACCCAGACGGTGGGGGACACTTCCGTATAGTCCTCGCCCAGTGTGGGGCCGAGGGCTAAGATCAGCTCTTTGATGCCCTTCAGCGCCTGCCATGGGTACTCAAATCCGGAGAGATAAGCGCCTGCCAGCGTGTGGGACATGTCGTATAATTCAGCGGTTTTTAACATGGATATTTCCTCCATTTGACCTGAGGAACCTCTGAATAAATCGCTTTCGGCTGAGTCAAAATCTTCAGCCGCCAGCCCTCACCGATTTAATCAGAGTTTCCTTGAGGCTAAGTCGTGATAACGCCCCTACTATACACCCCGTGTCGGGCGTTGTCAATCAGATTTGGCAAATTTGGTGCAATATTCAATTATTTTTGTGCAATTTTCTACGAAAAGGGAACGGCAAAGGACGGGCAGTTGTGTGTGATACTGATATTCTATGGAGGTCGGAAGCAAAACGTGTACCCGAACCGTACAGAAAATCAGGCTGCGGAATGCCTGCATAAAAGAAAAGCGGAGCCGTATAAACGGCTCCGTCGATCATTTACCGTATTTCTTTCTGCACAAGCTCCAGAAGTTGCTGTAAATCTGCCTGAGTGACTTCCTCCCGCTTCAGCAACGCCTTGAACAGACCTACCGGTTCCGGTTTGTGGCGATGGCTGAAAATGGTGTTGGCAAAGTATTCCTCCCGGGTCATGGTCGGTGCGAATACGCGGCCAAAGGTTTTGCCGCGCTTCACAAGGCCGGCCTCCCGAATGGCCTCCTTCTGCAGCAGACTGTTGAGCAGTATGTGTACGGAACTGTCCTTCCAGGTCTTTTCCTCGGTATGCTCCAACAAATCCGCACGGGACAGGGGCTTTCCGGTTTCCCAGAGGACATCCATGATTTCCATTTCGCTTCTCGTGAGTTCCATGTTCGCACCTTCTTATTATTTCTCAGTCATCGCCCATTATACCTTGAATTGCGGAACTTGTCAATTCGGATAATGCGTGTTTACAAAAAATTTTACAAATATTTTTTGGCATCATGAAACAAAAATCCAGAACATGAAACATTCAGGGGGAAAATTACAGGAAAATATTTCCATTTATGAAACGGGACATAGTGCGGGTCATCCGCCCAGAGTGTCTTTCAGCACCTGCCGGTTGGCTTCCAGATCGGCCACCAGCACTGCCATGCCGTCGATATTGCGGCTGGCATAGGTTCCGGCGGCGGGGATGTGCTGGCTGACGACCTCTCCGCCGGTCATCAGAGGAAAGAGGCTGACGGCGTAGCCGAGGATCTCCCTGTCTGTCATGTCCGTGGTGATCAGGGGGAGAACCTGCTCCAGAAGGGACAGGGCGGAGGAAAGACTGGTGTCCCGGTAGGCATCCAGCAGCGCGGTGATGACTTTGCGCTGGCGGTTCGTCCGGCTGAAATCCCCGTCGGCATCCAGTTTGCGGATGCGGGCGTAGGCCAGTGCCTGCTGACCGTTCAGGAGATTTGTTCCCTCGGAAAGGCCGCTGCCGGTCTCCCGGTTGACCCATTGGGCTTCGTCGTTGCGCAGGTCTACCTCCACGCCTCCCAGAAGATCGACGATGTCGGCAAACTGGTAGAAGTCCACCTCCACGTTGCCGTCGATGTGGACGCCGAAATTGTTTTCCAAAGTCTTATTCAGAAGGGGCATTCCGCCGGCGGCGTAGGCCACATTGATCCGGTTCTGGCCGTAGCCGGGGATTTTGACATAGGTATCCCGGAGGAAGGAAGTCATGGTCAGTTTCTTTTCGGATTTGTGGAAGGTACACAGGATCATGGAATCCGAACGCGCCCGGGTCTCGTCCTCCCGGCGGTCCTGACCGATGAGCAGAATGTTGATGATGTCGCTGTCCCTGCCGATGTCGGCGTCGTAGTCCGGGAAGGTGACGTCCTCGGGGTCCATGGTGGGGGCGGTGCTGATCTCCTCCGGCTGGGTGGCGAGATAGGCGTCCAGCTCCTCCGGGGAAAGGGTCGGGGCGGTGCCGGAATCCACATAGTGGATGCGCCCCAGCAGGTGCTGTAAGTAGACCGTTCCCACAAGCATCACGATCAGGATCAGCCCCAGCACGAAGCACAGCAGTACGAGCCTGCCGCGGCGGTTAGGGGGAGAGGTTTGCTTTTTCATGACAGCGCCTCCAAGTCAGTTGGTATCATTAGGGTATGTCCATTTTTCCGATTCATTCCTCATTGTTTCCGGCGTCCTGATTCAGCCGCAGAGCGTCTGCCAGACGGGAAATGAAGGCGGCGTTGGACGGGCGGGGAATGACGCCGTCGGAGCCGACGCGGAAATACCGCTGCCAGACACGGTCGTCCCGCTGCTTCCATGCGGTATCGATGGCGCTTCGGATGGAGCGCTCCACGTGGGTGCCCTTGCAGCCGAAGACCGCGCCCACCGCCGGATACAGCACCTTTGTAATGGGCTGGTCGGGGTCCTTCATCATCCTCGGAATGGCTTCCCGGAGGTATGCGTAGCCCCGGAGTTTGGAAGGAATGTTCAGGGAAAGCAGCAGATTGGTCACCTGCGTCTGAGGGTCGGGCGGCGTCACCAGCGGCGCGCGGATATGGCGGCTCAGGTCGCCGATTCTGGCCGCGGTAGCGGGGATGTCGCAGGGCTTTCGCATCATGTAGCCCACGCTCAGCTCGCCAAGGGCGCCCAGAATATAATCGTTATAAAAGCGGGAGGTCACCAGCACCATGGGACACAGTCCGGCACTGGCGGCGGATTGCAGCAGACTGATGCCGTCCAGCTCGGGAAGCATCAGATCAAGCACCAGAACGTCAGGGACAAAGGAACGCAGAAGCGACAGTGCCTCTTTCCCGTCGCCGCAGCACCGGACATGGTATGCCCCCTGCAGCTCGGCGGCAAGCGCCCGCCGGAATTCCTCGTTTCCATCCGCAATCAACAGCTTCATTGCGTCCATATGTCTCCCACCTTCCGATGGATATAGAATATCACAGCTGCACTCAATTTTCAATTCACTTCCTTTCGCCAATTTTCGACAATTTGGGGACAGGAAAGAAGCGCTGTGCATAGAATGGTCGGGAGGTGCTTAGATTATGAGAATTCCATCCACGAATCCGCAGGCGATCGCCTGCGTCCGGGGCGGCATGGGTGCGCCGAAGCTCAAGGGGACGGTGCGGTTTTACGCCATACCCGGCGGCACGCTGGTGACGGCGGAGGTCAGTGGGCTTCCGGAAAACGACACCGGCTTTTTCGCCGTTCACATCCACGAGGGCAGCGGTTGCGGCGGCACGGACTTTTCGGATACCGGAGGACATTATAACCCGGGTGGCCGGGAGCATCCCCGTCACGCGGGAGACTTGCCGCCGCTGCTCAGCATGGCCGGGCGGGCGTTCCTCGCGGTGGAGACGGGCAGATTCACGCCCTGCGAGGTGGTTGGGCGGACGGTGGTCATTCACGGAAGCGCGGACGATTTTCACACCCAACCGGCGGGAAACGCGGGCAAAAAAATCGCCTGCGGCGTGATACGGCAGGTGTAATGAGGGGATTTTTCGGAAAAAAAGGAAGATTATGACGAAAAACTTCCCTTCGCCCGCTTTTTGTGGTTGTAAAATTCAAGGCAATGTTGTATAATGCTAAAAGTTGCGGAAAAATTTCGTTCTGTGCTCCGGCGTAAGGGAATCAGAGATTCCCCGGGTCCGGCCGGGGCAGGATCACCTGTGGGGGAACTGACATACATGCTGAATAGTAAGAAAATCACGGAATATCTGACGCCCGGCCATCATGTGCATCTTGTGGGGATCGGCGGCGTATCCATGCGGCCGCTGGGTCTGGTGCTGAAGGGCATGGGCATGGAGGTCACTGGTTCGGATATGAACGCATCCGTGTCCACGGATGAGCTGATCGGGCAGGGCATTCCCGTCGCCATCGGACACCGGGCGGAGAATATTGAGGGCGCGGACTGCATCATCCGCACTGCCGCCGCCCACAATGACAACCCGGAGATCGCTGCCGCCCGTGCCGCAGGCATCCCCGTGTTTGAGCGGGCGCAGGCATGGGGCGAGATCATGAAGTCCTACCATAACGCCATCTGCGTCTCCGGCACACACGGAAAGACCACCACCACGTCCATGGTGACCCATATCCTCATGGAAGCGGATATGGATCCCACGGTCATGATCGGCGGCTACCTGCCCCTGCTGCACGCGGGACACCGGGTCGGCCACGGGGACACCATCGTGCTGGAAAGCTGCGAATACTGTGATTCCTTCCTGAATTTCTTCCCCACGCTGGCGATCGTGCTGAACGTGGAGGCGGATCATCTGGATTATTTCAAAGATCTGGCGGACATCCAGAAATCCTTCCACAAGTTTGCGTCTCTGGCCACCTTCGGCGTGGTCGCCAACGGCGACGACCCCCATACGGTGCAGGCCATGGAGGGCATCGACTATGTTTCCTTCGGCCTTGGGGAAGGAAACCGCATTCACGCGGCCAATATGCACCCCGACTGGCGGCACTTTGACGTGATCTGCGACGGGAAATACTACTGCCATCTGGACATGGGCGTTCTGGGCAGGCACAATGCCATGAACGCTCTGGCGGCGTCGGCTGCCGCGTGGATGATGGGTATTCCCGGAGAGACGGTCTCCAAGGGCATCCAGTCCTTCCACGGCGCGGGACGGCGCATGGAGTTCAAGGGCAAGTTCAACGGCGCGGATGTTTATGACGACTACGCTCACCATCCCGACGAGCTGCGGGCGACGCTGGAAGCCGTGCGCTCCATGGGCTATAAGCGGGTGGTGCTGGCCTTCCAGCCCCACACCTATTCCCGCACAAAGGCGCTGTTTGACGACTTCGTCCGGGAACTGAAAAAATCCGACGTGGTGGTTCTGGCGGAAATCTACGCCGCCCGGGAACGGAACACCATCGGCATTTCCTCCGCCCAGCTGGCGGAGCAGATCCCCGGTGCGGTGTACTGCGAGACCCTGCCCGACGTCACCGCCTATCTGCGGGAGAACGTCCGGGAGGGGGACATTGTGGTCACCATGGGCGCGGGCGATATTTTCCGTGCCGGTGAAGCGCTGATCAGCGGTGAGTAATAAAAAAACGTGCCGGGAAACCGGCACGTCAGAGGTTTAGGCGTTTTCTTCATCCAGAACCAGATGGTCAACGCCGGACAGCTCAAATTCCGACATGTACCGATCCATCCGTGTGACGATCTCGTCGTAATTGTCGTCGGTGATCTCCGGATAGTCCATGTCCCGGCGGGAAAGTTCCTCCGCCAGTATTTCGTAAAAAACGTTGTCCTCATAGCAGGCGATGGCCTCGTGAATCCCGCCCTCCTGATAGGCGCGGGAGGGAACGACGGTTCCGTTCCAATGCTCGGACAGGGCGGGGGACAGGGCAAACAGTTTGCTCTCCAGATTGTCATAGTCGGCGAAGCGGTCTTCGCCCCGGGTGGAGTTCAGCACCCAGTTTCCGATGTACACCAGATCCAGCAGCCGGCGGAATTCTTTCGGTGTCAGATTGATCTGCATACATACCCTCCTTTCAAAAAGCGCGTGGAGCACACTCACGGGAAAGCGCGGGGTATCAGCCGCCGCGCCGCTCTTATATTCTCTCTATTATAGCACCAAAGTTTCGGATTTCCAGATGAAAATTGTAAAAAATATATTTATAGCAGCATTGCGCAGCTGCATCCGCTTTTCTGGCGAAAAAGCAGCGGATATTCATACTATTTCTCGATAAAATGGTTAACACCATTTTATCCTGCGAATATTTCGCAGGCCGCCGACGGCGGCGAGAAATGTATGGACTTTCGTTTTTAGCGGCTACGCCGCAGACCGCTGAAACAGCGGCCTGATAAAATGGTTTATAACCATTTTATCAAAAACTAGTATCAGGTAGAATGAGGCGATGACGTGAAAAAACTCAGTGTTTGTATTCTCTTCGGCGGGATGAGCCCGGAGCATGAGGTTTCCCTGCGCTCGGCGGAGTCTGTGCTGAATCACATTGACGAAAGCAAGTATAATCTGTTCCCCGTGGGCATCACGAAGGAGGGGGACTGGATACTCTACGGCGGCAAAGACTATTCCAAGCTGGTCACCGGTGAATGGAGAAGCTGCCCCGAAAACCGCCGGGCGACCATTTCTCCCGTCCGGGGACAGGGGCTTCTGAGCTTCGAGGGCGACTGCGTGGTGCGGGAGCGCATCGACGTGGTGTTCCCGGTGCTCCATGGCGAGAACGGCGAGGACGGCGCCATGCAGGGACTGCTGCAAATGGCGGGCATCCCCTATGTCGGCCCTCACATTGCCGCTTCCGCCGTTGCCATGGATAAGAGCCTGACCAAGCTGGTGGCAGATCAGGCGGGCGTCCCTCAGGCGGCGTGGCAGCTGGTTCGGGTCAGCGAGCTGGAAAACCATATGGAGAACACGCTGGATCTGCTGGAAAACCGCTTCCGCTATCCCATGTTCGTCAAGCCCGCCGGTACCGGCTCCTCCGTGGGCGTTTCCAAGGTCGGCGACCGGGACGCTCTGCGCAGCGGCCTTCGCTATGCCGGAAAGTACGATAAGAAGATTCTGGTGGAGGAGTTCGTCAACGGCAAGGAGATCGAGGTGGCCGTCATGGGCAACGATAACCCCATGGCTTCCATCTGCGGCGAGATCGACTCCGGCGCGGAATTCTATGACTATGACGCCAAGTACCTCACCGAGACCTCCAAGGCGTATATCCCCGCCCGCATCCCTGCCGAGGTGGAGGAAGTGGTGCGGGAGACGGCGGTGAAGGTCTACAACGCCGTTGGCTGTCAGGGCTTAAGCCGGGTGGACTTCTTCGTGACGCACGACGAGAACCGGGTGGTGTTCAACGAGATCAATACCCTGCCGGGATTCACCTCCATTTCCATGTATCCCAAGCTGTTTGAGGCCAGCGGGATTCCCTATTCCCAGCTCATTGATGAGCTGCTGCGGTTGGCCGTGGAGGCGTTCCGATGAAGCGGGACGTGGTTCTTTCCATTCAGGGACGCCAGCGCTACGGCGAGCAGGAGCCGGAGACCATTGAGCTGGTCACCGGGGGGACGATGGAATTCCGGGACGGCGGCTGGGACATCACCTACGAGGAAAGCGAACTGACTGGCCTTGCCGGTGTGGTCACCACCTTCCGGGTGGAGCCGGGGAAGGTCACGCTGAACCGGGAGGGCGCACTGAATTCCAGAATGCTCTTTCAGGAGGGGGTTTCTCACGAATCGCTGTATCAGATGGAATTTGGAACGCTGATGATCACGGTGAAGGCCACCAATGTATTTTATGACATTGTACCCGACGGCGGAACCATCGATCTTACGTATCAGATCGTCATTGAAAACACCGAAGCCGGTATGATCGATTATCATCTGGACATTCGGGCAAAATAAAATGCTGCCAACAGTGAATGGAGCGTATCGATACAGATACGCTCCATTTTTCGTGCCAACAAGCTATGTAACGGGGTACGGACCCCTTGGCTCCCCCTTTGGGGGAGCTGTCACCGAAGGTGACTGAGAGCGTATTGCAGCCTAGTATACCCTCTCCGTCCTCGCTGCGCTCGGCCACCTCTCCCATAGGGAGAGGCAGGGGAAACTCGTACGGTACACCAACTGCCGCGGGAGACAGTTTGCCTTTATCCGACATTCCGGTAGTAGGTGGAGAAAGCTTCCCGGTCTTTGCTGATCAGCTCGCCGGTTTCCTTGCTGTACTTGTTCTTGTAGCTGACGGCGTAGATCACGTCTTCTCTGCTGTCGTCGTAGCCGGAAGTCATTTCAATGTAATAATCCTTTTCATCCGTACCCAGAATCCGCATTTTCACAAGATCGACCGTGGTTTCCGCTTCGATTTTCACGGGGAAGTGGAAATTGTTGCGGAACTGGAAATCGGTGGTTCCCCAGTTCACGGCGGCGTCCAGTCCCAGAGGAAGATAGGCCACCGTGGCGCCGTGGCAGGAGCGGGTGACGACCTCCAGATCGGCAAGCAGTACGCAGTTGTACAATGTGCTGGAGCCCTGACACACGCCGCCGCCGATGGCGTCGGTCAGGCGGTTGCCGGAGTAGGCGGGGGCGGGCTTGTAGCCCTTTTCCGCCGTGCGCTCGCCCAGCGTGTCGTTGTAGGAGAAGGTTTCTCCCGGCTGAACGACGACCCCGTTGAGGGCTTCGCAGAGCAGGCGCAGATTGGTATTGCGGTTTTCATTGTCGCTGTGCTTCGTCTCGCAGGAGCCGAGAACATCCCGGAAATAAACCGCGTCCCCCAGAATTTCCGGCTCCACGAACGTCATGGGAACGGAGACGGTTTCACCGGGCCTGGCCTGCGCCAGCGCCGCCTTCGCCGCGTCCAGATCGAAGGAATAGCCGTAGGAGCCGGGGACGAACCGGTATTCCGTCATGTCGAGGGAATCGTCAACGGGCGCGGTGCAGATTTCATCGTAAATGGCATCCAAGTCCAGCTCCGCGGGGGCGGATTCCGCAGGGATGTCCACGGTGACGCGGTATTCTCCCGCCCGGCAGGCGGCCACGGCCTGACTGTAAGCCCTCAGAATCTGGTCACAGGCGCTGTCCACGTCCAGATGCGCTTTGGGAACGCCCACGGTCAGTTCCAACGTCTGGCAGGGGGCGCTGGGGTCGTGGTTTTCCGTGCCGAGGTCGGGGGCGTCGCCGGTGAGGGTGTAGTGGGAGTCGCTGAATTCTGTGTCAAACTCGCTGGCATAGCCCTCCAGCGCGGTGCGGATAAATTCGGATTTTACGCTCAGATAGGGACGCAAATCCATGTCGCCGGGGAGAGAGCCGTCGGAACGACCCATGCGGTAGGCATCGTTCACGGCGGCGCGGACGTCCACCTGAACGCCAGTGTCGGCGGGGGAGAGGGTAATGGATTCCATGGGCAGCGCCACCGTCAGGTTTTCCCGGTACAGCGTCTCGTCCAGAGCCGCCTGAAGGGCTTTTCTGGCCTCCCCTTTGGTCATGCCGCCAACGTCCACTTTGGCGATGGAAACGCCGTCGGCCATCCGGCAGCGATAGGGGTCGAGGGCGGGACGGACAAGAAAGAATCCCGCCGCTGCCAGCGCCAGAACCAGTACGCAGACCACGATTACCGTGACGATTCGACGGGAAGATATGCTTTTTTGCGGAGAATCCGCAGAAAAATGGCCTTTTGACATGGAATTTCCTCCTGAAAAAAGTCAATGCAGAAACGGAAACGTATTTTCCTCATTATACTACATTTCCCGGCAAATGCAAGGGGTGTAACAGCGGCTCTTGTGCTTCCTGCCGTTATATGGTAGAATGGGGGCAAACGTTGCAGAGGAGAGCGGATATGGAGATCAGTCAGTTTTTCATGAACGGTGATATCAAAGGCGCTATCACGTACATGCGGAAACATGAGGAATTCAAGGACATTCTTCCTGCATACGTGGCGATCTTTGAAAATAGCAAATACCGCAGGTTTGACGTACCGGACAAGCTTAACGAGATACTCCGCTTGTACCAAATCTATTACCGGGATACCTTTTACTGCGGCTTGCCGGAGGCGGAGACCGCAGAGAAGCTGCTGGCGGGGCTGAAAGCGCTTCTGAATATGCCCGACGCGGAGGAAGCGCTTCTGACAGAGCGGCTTCAGGCGGTGTTTGAGGCGGAGGGCTATCATGCGCTTTTCGGGAAAACACAGGGCTATTACGGCCCCTACGTCTGGCGGGAAACGGTTCCCACCGTCTATCAGGTCGGGCTGCCGGGCGGGACGGCGGAATATACCGTCAACATTCTCAAGGGCTTCGTGTTCCGCAGCTGGATGGATTATCTGACCTTCGGCAGGTTCGGTACGGGCGGCTGGGCTTCCCCCGACGGCACGATCAACTGCATCGAGCAGGCGTATGACTTTGAAAGCGAGCGGTTTCTGGTTTCGCTCCTGAAGCACGAAGCCCAGCACACCGTAGATATGAAGCAATTCCCGGGAATCACCCCCGCAGAGCTGGAATACCGGGTAAAACTGGTGGAGCTTCACTATTCCGGCAATCTGGGGTTGCTGCAAAAGTTCCTGTCGGAAGCGGATGAAAGCAGAACCGGCGACAGCCACGCAATGGCATCCGCAAGAATCAAACGCAAGTTTGCGGATACGAATCAGAGGTCGCTGCCCTGCGTTCAGGCGCGGGCGTTGGAGCTGCTTCATGCTCACACGGACGAAATGGAAGAAAAATATGGAAAGCAAAAAACCGTGTCCAACGGCTGATTACGGTAAATCCCGCTTTATTGAATAGAAACAAACGGCGTGACCGGGGAAGGTCACGCCGTTTGTGTATTCAACTGTCTTACTCATTCACCGCCGTTCTCCGAGGCTTCGGTAGTGGAAGGTTCGGAAGTGGATGGCGTGGTAGGCGGTGTGGTAGACGGTGCCGTGGGTGTGGTGGCAGGTTCGGTAGAGGGGGCGGTGGAGGGCGTCGTGGGTACGGTCGTAGGTTCTGTCGGCTCTTCGACCCGCGCGACGACCTTGTTCACTGTCTTGTACCGGGAATTGGCGACAAAATCCTTGGAGATCAGCACGCCGGTGGCCTTGTCGTACTTGCTCTTGTACGTCTTGACGAGATACCCGGTGGTGCCTTCCTCAATCACGTCTCCGTTCTTGTAGCCCTCAGGGTTGTCGGGCTTGAAGTCCTTGTACTCCGTCTCGGGCTTGTAGGTCTCGGAGACGACATAGCTCATTTCAATGTAATAGTCCTTCTCGTCGGTGCCGAGGATCTGCACATTGACATAGCCGCCGCTGACGCTTGCCTCAATTTTAATGGGGTAATTGGTGTTGTTGCGGAACTTGAAGTCGGGAGAGCGCCAGCTGACGGTGGCGTCCATGCCGTAATTGATATAGTTCACGGGGAAACCGTGGTTGGTGCGGGAGACAATTTCAAGATCGGCCAGCAGGGTGCTGCAATACAGCGTGGAGGAGACCTGACAGATGCCGCCGCCAACCTGATTCACCAGATCGTCGCCGGAATATGCCGGGGCGGACTTGTAGCCCTTTGCGGTGGTGCGTTCGCCCAAAGTGTCGTTGAAGGAGAAGGTCTCGCCGGGGTTCAGCACGACGCCGTTCAGCGCCTTACATGCCAGCTCCAGATTGGCGGTGCGGTTGGCGTTGTTACTGTGGGGCGTGCTGGTGCTGCCCAGAACATCCCGGAAGAACACGTCGTCGTCCAGAATTTCCGGGGCGACATATTCCATGGGAACGCGGACGACCTCGCCGTACTGCGCCGCACTGACCTGCTTCTGCGCCTGCACCATGTCGAACACGTAGCCGTAGGAGCCGGGGATGGCCTTGAAGGTCTGCATATTGACGGTGGCGTCCACGGGCTCTACGCAGACATCGTCGTAAATTTTCTGCAAATCAACGGCATCCGGTTCGCCCTCGGCCTGCGCGCCCTCCGCCTTTACGGTGAAAACGTTCATGCTGTAGGCGTCCAGAATCTGGTTGAACACATCATCTACGTTGAAATTTACGCCGGGAGTTCCCATTGTGATGACCAGCGTCAGCTGAGGGGCGTGTTCTTCGTCAAATTTGTCCGTCGCAAGATCGGGGACGTCGCCTTCCAGCGCATAGGTGGTCTGGGTCAGCAGACTGCCGGCGGTTCCGGCGTAGTCCTCCAGAACGCCCTTGATATAATCCTGCTTCAGATGCAGGTAGGGCAGCAGCCCGATGATGTGGTTGCTCCTGAGGGACGCCTGATAGGCTTCCTGACGCTCGGCCTTGGTGCCGGTTCTGCCGTAGGCATAGGCGGCGTTGACGGCGGCCTTTACGTCCAGCTTTGCGCCGGTATCGCTGGGGGACAGCCGCAGAGTGGTGTCGCCCAGGGTCACCACCATGTCCTGCTTCGTGTAGGTCTGGTCGGTGACGGCGCGGACGGCGGTGATGGCATCGGACTTGCTCATTCCGCCCACGTTCACACCGGCGACGGTGACATTGTTCAGAATTTTTTTGCCGTAGGGGTCGCCGGAGACGTTGACGACGAAAATGGCGATGAGGGAAATGATCAGAACCAGCGCGGCGGCGCACAAGGCTACCATCACGGGCTTCTGGTTGTTGTCCACAAAGGAAAGAGCCTTATCAAGGAAGGACGGAGTGCCGCGCTTCGGGGGGTTCTCCTTCTCGTCCAGTGAAAAGTCCAGTTCCTCGTCGGGAACCGGGCTATCTTCTCCGGAAAACAGACTGTTCTCTTCGGGAAACAGGCTGTCGGCCTCGGTGATAAGGTCGGCGGCCTCCGGGTCGGTGGCGTCCAGATCAGGGACGGAGGCTTCGGAGAAGATGGGATCCTCCGGCTTCGCGGGCTTCTCCTGACCGGTCAGCTGACGGAAGCTCTTTTCGATTTCGCGTTCTTCTTCCCGGTATGGCCGGGGGTTGGAAAATTTGCCTTTAGACATAGGCTGCTCCTTTCCTGAGGGAAGGTTGGATTCAACGCTATTATAACACGGAATGTCAAGGGAACCTCTGAACAAATCGGCAAGAGCTGTGAGCGCGAGATTTTTCGTCCAATCGAGGTATCGGAAACGGTGGAATACTGTATGTATTTCCCGTTTTCAATACCGAAGAGTGGGCGAAAAAGATCCGCTCACAGCCGCAGACGATTTATTCAGAGGTTCCTAAAACGTCAGCTCTGGAAAAAGCTGGTATAGTGCTCCACAAACAGCTTGCTCTGCTTCAGGCTGTCCACGCCGTTGGCGAGCTTGAAGCGGAGGGTCGGTTCCTTGGCGCTGGCGAGGAAAGTGACCCGCTGCTTGTAATCCGGGTCGGAACACAGCGCGCCCACGGCTTCGAAATTCAGATTGCTCAGGGTGAACAGCACGTCTCCGGACTTCTGGCGGATGTCCTTGATGCCGACTTGCCGAGCCTTTGCCCGGAGAAGGGCGATGTCGATGAGGTTCAGCACGCCCTTGGGCGGCTCGCCGTAGCGATCGACGATCTCGTCCAGCAGATCGTCGGCGTCCTCCTGAGAGCGGATGGCGGCCATGCGGCGGTACAGGTCCATCCGTTCCTCGCCCCGGGAGACGTAGTCTTTGTCCACATTGGCGGTGACGTTCAGGTCGGCGGTGCATTCCGGTGCCTTGGGGGCTTCGCCCTTTTCCTCCAGAACCGCCTCGTCCAGCAGCTTGAGGTACATGTCGTAGCCCACGCTGGACATGTGGCCGGACTGCTCGGCGCCTAAGAGATTGCCCGCGCCCCGGATTTCCAAGTCCCGCATGGCGATTTTGAAGCCGGAGCCGAATTCGGCAAAGTCCCGGATGGCAGATAGCCGCTTCTCGGCGACCTCGGTGAGATTCTTCTCCGGACGGTAGGTGAAATAGGCATAGGCGTGGCGGGTGGAGCGTCCCACCCGACCGCGAAGCTGGTGCAGTTGGCTCAGGCCGAACCGGTCGGCGTTTTCGATGATGAGGGTGTTGGCGTTGGGAATGTCCAGACCGGTTTCGATGATGGTGGTGCATACCAGCACCTGAATCTCGCCCTCGGCCATGGACTGCATCACGTCTCCCAGCGCGTCCTCGCCCATCTGGCCGTGGGCGACGCCCACGCTGATGCCCGGAATCCGGCGTTTGATCGCGGCGGCGCACTGGTCGATGGTTTCGGTGCGGTTGTGCAGATAGTAGACCTGCCCGCCCCGTTCGATTTCCCGGCGGATGGCGTCGTCCACAATGGGCTCGCTGTACTCCATCACGAAGGTCTGCACGGGATAGCGGTCGGCGGGGGGGTGCTCGATGGTGGACATGTCCCGGATGCCAGACAGTGCCATGTTCAGCGTCCGGGGAATGGGCGTAGCGGAGAGGGTCAGCACGTCCACGCCCTTGGAAAGCTCCTTCAGCCGCTCCTTATGGCTGACGCCGAAGCGCTGCTCCTCGTCCACAATGAGCAGACCCAAATCCTTGAACTGGACGGTTTTTTGCAGCAGCTTATGGGTCCCGATGATTAAGTCAACGGAACCGGCGCGGAGCTTCTGTAAGGTCTGCTGCTGCATTTTCGGGGTGCGGAAGCGGCTGAGCACGTCGATGGTGACGGGGAAGCCCCGGAAACGCGCCACGGCGGTCTGATAATGCTGCTGGGCAAGCACCGTGGTGGGAACCAGAATCGCCACCTGCTTGCCGTCCATGACGGCCTTCATCACGGCGCGGAGGGCAACCTCGGTCTTACCGAAGCCCACGTCGCCACAGAGAAGACGGTCCATGGGGATGGGGGACTCCATGTCGTGCTTGATGTCCGCGATGCAGCGAAGCTGGTCGTCGGTCTCCGGGTAGGGGAAATTGTCCTCAAATTCCTTCTGCCATGGGGCGTCGGCGGAGAAAGCGTAGCCGGACTGGCGCTTCCGGGCGGCGTAGAGCTGGATCAGCTCCCCAGCCATGTCCTTCGCGGCTTTGCGGGCTTTGGCTTTTGTCTTCTGCCATGCGTCGGAGCCGATCTTGTTCAGCTTGACATTGCTGTCTTCCCCACCGCCGCCGATGTATTTGCTCACCAGATCCAGCTGGGTGGCGGGGACAAACAGGGTGTCGCTGCCCTGATAGGCGATTTTGATATAGTCCTTGACCGCGCCGTCCACCTTGATCTGCTCCATGGCCACGAACCGGCCGATGCCGTAATTCTCGTGAACCACCAGATCGCCGGGGGTCAGGTCGGTGAAGGAATTCAGCTTCTGGCGGTTAGTGGAGCCGGTTTTTTTCGCGGGTTTCCGCTTCGGCTCGCTCCGGGCAATCAGCTGCCCCTCCGTCAGAACGGCGATTTTGGACAGGGGATACTCCATGCCGAAGGGGAGCGTGCCCTCCGTCAGAAGGATCTGGCCGGGCTTGGGCAGAGTGGTCAGGGGAATGCACTGGAATGCGGACAGCCCCTTCTCGTGGAGCAGCTGCTGTAACAGCTCCGCCCGGCGGCGGGTGCCGCAAAGCACCAGACTGCCGAACTCCATCTTCTGGTAGTGACTCAGGTCGGCTACGGCGGTGTCCAGATTGCCGCCGTAGCCGGGAAGCTGCTTGGCGGTGAGGGGGTACAGCTGCTTTGGGGGGCAGTCCTCCGGGTAGGAGGTGCCGCCGAAGGCATCAAAATAGACGACGGTTTTCTTCCGGAGACTTTTGCAGAAGTCCTCCCACTGGCACACATAGTCGCACAGCTCGCCCGCCACGAGACCGGCCCCCAGCATACTGTCCAGCTGCATCCCCATCTCGTCGCAGCGGCTGCGGGCGGCGCGCTGAAGATTCCCGTGGTCGCAGACGGCGACCACGGCACCGTCCGGAATATAGTCCGCGGCGGTGGCCATTTCCGGATAGATCAGCGCCATATACCGGTCGGAAGCGGGATTGTGCAGGCCGCTTTCGTATTTGTTCAGGTCTTTTTCCAGCGTGGCGATCAGCGGCTCGTTGATGTTTTTCCGCCGCTTCTGGCGGGAGATCAGGGAGGTAATATCTTTGCACAGCCCCTCCACGCCGCCGGGATGAAGCCCCGGCTGAGTCTCCGCCACGGGCAGGACGGTGACGGAGGTGATGTTCTCACTGCGGCGCTGGGTCGCCGGGTCAAAGAAGCCCATGGTGTCCAGCTCGTCGCCGAAGAATTCTGCCCGCACAGGCCGGTCTTCGGCGGGGGAGAAGATGTCCAGAATGCCGCCACGGACGGCGAACTGACCCGGTCCCTCCACCATGCCGCAGCGGTTGTATCCGGCGGCGGTGAGACGGGAGATCAGGTCTTCCACGGCGTATTCCCGGCCAACTTCCAAAGAAAAGGCGGCGGAGAGAAGCGCGGCCTTCGGCATGGTGCGCAGGCTGAGAGATTCCCACGTCATGATTTGCAGGCCGGTCTTCCCGGTGGCAAGATCATACAGCTGCCGCAGGCGCTTCTGCTCCCAGCTTCTGGACACCACGGCGGCGTCGTAAAGGGTCAGATCCCGGCCGGGGAGAATGGGGGCGGTGTCCGCAAGGAAGCCCTTCAATTCCTCCTGAAGCCGCCGCGCCGCAAGATCGTCCTGACACAGCACCACCATGGGACGATTCAGAGTGCGGCAAAGCCCCGCAATCATGTGACTGCGGTTGATCTGGCCGATGCCGGTGACGGCGACGCTCTCGCCGTCCTGCAGAGAGGACACCATGGCGGCGTATTCGGGAATGGTTTTCAATAGAGACAGAAGCTGTTCCATAAGTTTTACCTCAAGAAGAAAAGTGCACAACGCGGCAACGCGGAAAGGGGGATATATCCCCCTTCCCGTGATTTTATGACAATATTTTTATGGGTGACTGCCGTTGAACCGGTTGGCGGTCTCCGGTACGCCATTATCGATGATGCTCAGGGCGGCGTCGGCGGCGTTTTTCAGGGATACGGCCAGCGCCTTTTCCTCACTTGCCGAGAAGGTGGACAGCACCCATGCGGCAAGGTCGTATTCCGGGTTCGGCTTTGCGCCAACCCCAATCTTGACCCGGGGGAAATCCTGACTGCCCAGCTCCTGAATGATGGACTTGATGCCGTTGTGCCCGCCGGCGGAACCCTCGGCGCGAACCCGCAGCCGTCCCGGCTCCAGAGAGATGTCGTCAAACATCACAATGATCCGCTGGGGCGGAATGCCGAAGTAGGCGGAAAGCTGCAATACGGAACGCCCGGACAGGTTCATATAGGTCTGGGGCTTGAGCAGAAACAGCTTTTTCCCACCGTAATTCACCTGCGTGTACAGACCCTGAAATTTCAGCCTGTCCACTTTGGCGTTCAGCTTTTCGGCCAGAATGTCCATTGCCCGGAAGCCGGTGTTGTGCCGGGTCTTCTCGTATTCCCGTCCGGGATTGCCCAGCCCGACGATCAGCCAGCTGTCGCTGCTTTGTTTCAGAAACACGGCTTTAGAACAGGTCGGCGATGGAGGTGGCGCCGTGGATGTGACCGATGGCACGGGCAAACACGGGGGCGACGTCCAGGAATTTGATCTTGTGGCTGGGGGTGTTGGCGACCTCAGGGATGGTGTTCAGCAGCACCATTTCCTTGATGGGGCTGGCCTCAATACGGTCATAGGCGGGACCGGAGAGGACGCCGTGGGTGGCGCAGGCGTAAATCTCCTTCGCGCCGCCGATCTCTACCAGAGCCTTGGCGGCGTTGCACAGGGAACCGGCGGTGTCCACCAGATCGTCGTACAGGATGCAGGTTTTGCCCCGGACGTCGCCGATGATGTTCATGACCTCGGAAACGTTGGCCTTGGGGCGGCGCTTGTCCACAATGGCAAGACCCATATGCACTTTGGCGGCGAAATTCCGGGCGCGGCCAACGGAGCCGACGTCGGGGGAGACGACCACAAAGTCCTCGTGGTTGTATCCACTTTCGGGGAACTTGTTCATGAAGTATTCAACGAAGGTAACGTTGCCCAGCAGGTGATCCAGCGGAATGTCGAAGAAGCCCTGGATCTGGGCGGCATGGAGGTCCATGGTCAGAATGCGGTCAGCACCGGCGGCGGTGAGCATGTTGGCCACCAGCTTGGCGGAAATGGGGTCACGGGACTTGGCCTTGCGATCCTGACGGGCGTAGCCGAAGTAGGGGATGACGGCGGTGATGCGGCCGGCGGACGCGCGGCGGCAGGCGTCGATCATGACCAGCAGCTCCATGAGATTGTCATTGACGGGTTTGCAGGTGGACTGGATGAGGAACACGTCGGCACCGCGGACGGTTTCCTCCAGGGTGACGGAAGCCTCTCCGTCGGCAAAGTGGGTCACAATGGCCTTACCCATGGGTACGCCCAGCTCTTTGCAGATGGTCTGCGCAAACTGGGGATTGGAATTGCCGCAGAAAACCTGAATGTTTTCACCGTAAGCAATCATCGGATGAATACCTCACTTTTTCTTTTTTTCTGCCCCCCGGCAACAGCCCGGACGCAAATCTACACATCCATTATATCATCCCGGCACCGGAAAAAGCAATATGAATAAATGTGAAATAACGCCGAAAAAACAAACAAAAATCCGGGCGTTTCTGGCGAAGAAAACAGAATATTGAGATGGTGTGGAAAACGAATTTTTGTTTGAAAAATATCTTGAGAGATTTCGGGATTTGTGATATACTAACGAATACAGATTTTTACGCATTTGGGAGCATCATATAGTATGAACGACAAGATCATCATTCAGGGCGCGCGGGAGAACAATCTGAAAAACGTGAACCTGACCATCCCCAGAGACAAGCTGGTGGTTTTCACCGGACTTTCCGGTTCCGGCAAGTCCAGTCTGGCATTCGATACCATTTACGCCGAGGGACAGAGACGGTATGTGGAGAGCTTAAGCTCTTACGCCCGCCAGTTCCTTGGGCAGATGGACAAGCCGGACGTGGATTCCATCGACGGCCTGTCCCCGGCCATTTCCATTGACCAGAAGACCACCTCGAAAAACCCCCGCTCCACCGTGGGAACGGTGACGGAAATCTACGATTATCTCCGCCTCCTGTGGGCGCGGGTGGGCGTTCCCCACTGCCCAAAGTGCGGCAGGGAGATCCGCCGCCAGACCATTGACCAGATCGTGGACCGGGTGGAAGCGCTGGGAGAGGGGACGCGCTTTATCGTCCTGTCCCCGGTCATCCGGGGGAAAAAAGGCGAGCACAAGAAGGTGTTCGAGGACGCCCGGAAGTCCGGCTTCGCCCGGGTGCGGGTGGACGGTATTCTCTATGATTTGACCGAGGACATCCCCTGCGAGAAGAACAAAAAGCACACCATCGAGCTGGTGGTTGACCGGCTGGTGCTGAAGGACGGCCTGCGCCGCCGCCTGACGGACTCCATCGAGACGGCCTGCAGCCACTCCGGCGGCCTTGTGACCATCGAGCTGCCCGCCACCGGGGAGGAGCTGAGCTTTTCCCAGAACTACGCCTGCGAGGACTGCGGCATCAGCCTGACGGAACTGGAGCCGCGAATGTTCTCCTTCAACAACCCGGCGGGGGCCTGCCCCAGCTGTACCGGCCTGGGCTTCCAGCTCATCGCCGACGCCGATCTGGTGATTCCGGACAAGAACAAGTCCATTTTCGACGGCGCGATTCAGGCGTCCGGCTGGCAGAGCGCCCGGACGGATTCCATCTTCCGTATGTATTTTGAGGCGTTGGCGCAAAAATATCATTTTTCCCTGACGGAACCGGTGAAGAACCTGCCCGAGGACGTGATGGACGTGATCCTCTATGGCACCAAGGGAGAGAAGCTGCGCATGAGCTACAACCGGGGCAACGGTATGGGCGTGCTGGAGCAGCCCTTTGAGGGCATCCTCAACAACATTTCCCGCCGCTTCCGGGAAACGCAATCGGACGCCGCCCGGAAGGAGCTGGAGGAGTGCATGGCCACCGCGCCCTGCCCCCAGTGCCACGGCGACCGCTTATCGGAGATCGCCCGGGCGGTGACGGTGGGCGGCATCGGCATTATGGACTTTTGCCGCATGAGCGTCCGGGACGAGCTGGAATTTATGAAAAACCTCCGTCTGGAGGGCAGTATGGCCATGGTGGCCGAGCAGATCGTCAAGGAGATCAAGTCCCGCCTGCAATTCCTGACGGATGTGGGACTGAGCTATCTGACCCTGTCCCGGTCGGCGGGAACCCTTTCCGGCGGCGAGAGCCAGCGTATCCGGCTGGCCACCCAGATCGGTTCGTCCCTGATGGGCGTGCTGTATATTCTGGACGAGCCGTCCATCGGTCTGCACCAGCGGGACAACGATAAGCTGCTGGGGACGCTGAAGCACCTGCGGGATTTGGGCAACACCCTGATCGTGGTGGAGCATGACGAGGACACCATGCGCGCCGCCGATTTTATTGTAGATGTCGGTCCCGGCGCGGGCAGTCACGGCGGCGAGATCGTGGCGGCGGGAACGCTGGACGATATTATCAAATGCCCCCGTTCCGTAACGGGACAGTACCTCTCCGGCGTGAAGAAAATCCCCGTTCCCACCACCCGACGGGCGGGGAACGGCAATTTCCTGTGCATTCGCGGCGCACGGGAGAACAATCTGAAAAATGTGGATGTGTCAATTCCGCTGGGAACCTTCGTCTGCGTCACCGGCGTGTCCGGTTCGGGAAAGTCCAGTCTGGTCAATGAAATTCTGAACAAGACCCTGCTTGCCACATTGAACCACGCCCGTACCCGTCCCGGCCTCTGTGACGGCATTGACGGCATGGAGTATCTGGACAAGGTCATCGACATCGACCAAAGCCCCATCGGCAGGACTCCCCGAAGCAACCCCGCCACCTACACGGGGCTGTTCAACGATATCCGGGACCTGTTCGCGTCCACCAACGAGGCGAAGATCCGGGGCTATGGGCCGGGACGGTTCAGCTTCAACGTCAAGGGCGGCCGGTGCGAAGCCTGCTGCGGCGACGGCCTTGTGAAGATCGAAATGCACTTTCTGGCGGACGTTTACGTTCCATGTGAGGTCTGTCACGGCGCGCGGTACAACCGGGAGACGCTGGAAGTCCACTACAAGGGGAAAAACATCGCTCAGGTGCTGGACATGACCGCGGAGGAAGCGGTGGATTTCTTCGAGAATCTGCCGAAGATCCGCAGAAAAGCCCAGACTCTGGTGGAGGTCGGTCTTGGCTATGTAAAGCTGGGGCAGTCCAGCACGACCCTCTCCGGCGGCGAAGCCCAGCGGGTGAAGCTGGCGACGGAGCTGGCGCGGGTCTCCACGGGAAAGACCATCTATATTCTGGACGAGCCGACCACCGGCCTTCACGCCGCCGACGTGCATAAGCTCATTGAGGTTTTGCAGCGGCTGGTGGAGGCGGGGAACACCGTTCTGGTCATTGAGCACAATCTGGACGTCATCAAGACGGCGGACTATCTGATCGACCTCGGCCCCGAGGGCGGCGACGGCGGCGGAACGCTGGTCGCGTCCGGCACGCCGGAGGAAGTGGCGCAGATTCCCGAAAGCTATACGGGACAGTATCTCAAGTCTTATTTGTAAAAATATTGTCCGGTCTGCTCAGCAGACCGGACGGGGAAATCATTCATACAGCTCTGTGGGAAGACACTCGGAAAGCTCGATCAGCCCGTGATCCCGCTCTCCGGCGTAGTCCACCCGCAGGACGTTGGAGCGAAGCGTTGCCTGCTTGCTCTGGCGGATGGACATGGTCATGGTGATTCTGGTACCCACACCTTCCGGCTGGTCGATGAGGACGGCGCCCCCGTGGTGGGCGGCGGCGGTGCGGATGAGCACCATGCCGAGGCCGATGCCGTACCGGCTGTCCTCCAGAGCGGGCTGGCGGAGATACCGGGAGAAGACGCTGCTGCGGACGCTCTGGGCAATGCCGGAGCCGCTGTCCGTCACGCTCAGGCGGAGCATCCGGCCGCTGCGGGTCAGCTTGGCCGTGACAGTCCCGCCCTTCGGGGTGAATTTGATGGCGTTGGACAGGATGTTCAGAACCGCCCGTTCCAGCTGTTCCCGGTCGGCAAGACCGTAGATTGGCTGGTCAGGCCCCTCGTAGGTCAGGGTGATGCCGGTGTGAGAGACAAGGGTCTCCGCCTTTTCAAAGAGTTCGGCGAACAGCGCCGGAATGTCCACCGTTTCCTGGTGGGAGACGGCGGCGCAGCGCTCGGCGTCGGACATATTGCCGATGATCCGGAGGATCTGGAACAGTCCCCGGTTCAGGCGGGCGACCTGCTCTGCCGTCCGGGGACTGCTCTCCGCAGCGCAGAGGGGGAACAGGCTGTCGGCGGTGATCATCACGTTGGTCAGCGGCTCCCGCAGCTCCCGGGCGGCCAGCGCCATGGAGCGAAGCTCGCCGTTGTCCGATTCCTGTTCCAGCAGGAATACATCAATGTCGTCCACCCGTGTGACCGACGCGCCGCAGCTGTGGGAGGACAGGTTCAGCGTCAGATACAGACACCCGCCGGTGAACGCGGCGTACTCCTCCGAGCCTGTCAGAAGCAGCGGGCGGACATCCGTGCCGGGGGTGATGAAAAGGCTCTCGGCGGCCTGATTGACCTTGATGATCTGATTTTCTTTTACGCAGAAGCCGGGGCGGATCACCAGATCCAGCATTCCCAGCGTATCTTTCTTTTCTTCCATGACGATCCTCCTAGCAGTCCTATCATGCGCAGAATGGGTGAAAACTTTCCCGGCAAGATTCGACGTTTTTTTCATTTCTCATTCTAGCGGAAACGGGACAAAATAGCAAGGGGTAAGAACTACGAGGTGAAAAATATGTCGATTCATGACGGACACCGCCAGCGGCTGAAGCAGCGCTTTCTGGAGGAAGGGCTGGAGAGCTTCACGGACATTCAGGTGCTGGAGCTGCTGCTGTTTTTCAGCGTTCCACGGCAGGATACCAACCCCATCGCCCATGCGCTGCTCGACCATTTCGGCAGCCTGTATCAGGTATTGGAAGCACCGGTGGAGGAACTGCGGAAGGTCAAGGGCGTGGGCGAACAGTCGGCATTGCTGCTCAGCCTCATGAACGACGTGGCGCGGTACTATCAGGTGGACAGAACCATGCGGGAGAAAATTCTGCCCACGGTGCAGGCCTGCGGGGAATATCTGGTGCCGTTCTTCTTCGGACGGAACGTGGAAACGGTGTTTCTGCTGTGTCTGGACGCCAAATGCAAGGTGCTGTGCTGCAAGGAGGTCGGGCAGGGGAGCGTGAACTCAGCGGGGATATCCGTGCGGAAGATCGTGGAGACGGCCTTGGCTGCCAACGCTACCACGGTGGTTCTGGCGCACAACCATCCCAGCGGCATCGCGGTGCCCTCCAGCGAGGACGTGCAGACCACCTGCCGGGTGGCCATGGCCTTAAACGCGGTGGAAATTCAGCTGGCCGACCACATCGTGGTGGCGGACGGGGACTATGTCTCCATGGTGCAGTCGGGCTACCGGCTGGATGAAGGGAGTTATTATGGACAAATTCAAACTGGTATCGGACTATAAGCCCTCCGGCGACCAGCCGGAGGCCATCAGCGCGCTGGTAAACGGCGTGAACTGGGGACTGCGGGAGCAGACGCTGCTGGGCGTCACCGGCTCCGGCAAGACCTTTACCATGGCCTCGGTCATTGAAAAGCTGAACCGCCCGACGCTGGTGCTGGCGCACAATAAGACGCTGGCCGCTCAGCTCTGTTCGGAATTCCGGGAGTTTTTCCCGGAAAACGCGGTGGAATACTTCATTTCCTACTACGATTACTACCAGCCGGAAGCCTACATCGCCCACACGGACACCTACATTGAAAAGGACGCTTCCGTAAACGAGGAGATCGACCGTCTCCGTCACTCGGCGACTTCCGCGCTGTTTGAGCGGCGGGACGTGATCGTGGTCTCCTCGGTCAGCTGCCTGTACGGTCTGGGCGACCCCATCGATTATAAGAGCATGGTCATTTCCCTGCGGGTGGGGCAGGAGTACCCCCTGGACAATGTGCTGAAAAAGCTGACGGAAATCCGCTATGAGCGGAACGATCTGGACTTCTCCCGGAACAAGTTCCGCCTTCGGGGGGACACGCTGGAAATCTATCCCGCCTACTGGTCGGGACGTGCCATCCGGGTGGAATTTTTCGGGGACGAGGTGGACAGGATCAGCGAGATCAACGCCGTTTCCGGCATTGCGGAGCGGTATGTTGACCACGTGGCCATCTATCCCGCCAGCCATTACGTTGCTTCCAAGGAAAAATTGCAGCGGGCAATGGTGGAAATTCAGCGGGAGTGCGACGATCAGGTGGCCTTCTTCCGCGCCCACGACAAGCTCATCGAAGCCCAGCGCATCGCCCAGCGGACGGCCTATGACCTGGAAATGCTGACGGAGATCGGCTTCTGCAACGGCATCGAGAACTATTCCCGTGTAATTCAGGGGCGGGCGCCGGGGACGCCGCCCACCACGCTGCTGGACTATTTCCCCAAGGACTATCTCATGTTTATCGACGAGAGCCACGTGACCCTGCCCCAGTGCCGCGCCATGTATGCCGGAGACCGGAGCCGGAAGGATGCGCTGGTGAATTACGGCTTCCGTCTGCCCTCGGCTTACGACAACCGCCCGCTGAACTTTACGGAGTTCGACCGGAAGATCAACCAGGTGATCTACGTCTCCGCCACCCCCGGCGACTATGAGCGCACCCGTTCCGGCCAGACGGTGGAGCAGGTCATCCGTCCCACCGGACTGCTGGATCCGGAGGTGGAGGTGCGTCCCATCGAGGGGCAGATCGACGACCTGATCGGGGAGACCAACGCCCGCACCGCCAGAAACGAGCGTGTTCTGGTGACGACCCTGACCAAGAAGATGGCGGAGGACTTGACGGTATACCTGCAAAAGGCGGGCATCAAGGTGCGCTATATGCACTCGGACATCGGTGCAATGGAGCGGATGGAGATCATCCGGGACATGCGGATGGGAAAATTCGATGTGCTGGTGGGCATCAACCTGCTGCGTGAGGGACTCGATTTGCCGGAGGTCAGTCTGGTGGCCATTCTGGACGCGGACAAGGAGGGCTTCCTGCGAAGCGAGACCAGTCTCATTCAGACCATCGGCCGCGCCGCCCGGAACGCGGGGGGCAGGGTCATCATGTACGCCGACTCGGTCACCCCCGCCATGCGGGCGGCCATCGACGAGACAGCCCGCCGCCGGGAGATTCAGGATGCCTACAACAAAGCCCATGGGATCGTCCCGAAGACCATCATCAAGTCCGTGCGGGACCTGATCGAGATTTCGTCTCCCACCGCCGAACGCAAGGGCAGAACCGGCGTGAAGATGACCAAGATGGAGAAGGAAAAGGAGATCGCCCGTCTGGAGAAGCAGATGAAGGAAGCGGCGAAGATGATGGAATACGAGTACGCCGCCGTACTGCGTGACCAGATCATCGAGCTTCGCGGAAACGGAACGTAATCATGAAAAGTCAGAAAATCGTGAAAACCCGAAATTTCCATCGGGTTTTCACGATTTTTTGCTGAACCGGATTTTAGGGTCTATCTGATACTATTTCCTGTAAGGTCTGGAATGGTCGGTCAGTCCCAGAATGTAGTCGGTCGAGGTTTTGTAGAACAGAGCCAGACGAATCAGCACATCGGTTGGAATATCCCGCAGGCCGCGTTCGTAACGGCTGTACTGGGGCTGCTTCATGCCCAGATAATCGGCAATCGCCTGCTGGGACAAATCATGATCCTCGCGCAGATCCTTCAATCTGGGGTAATAATTATCCATGTCCACACCTGCTTTCATAACTGTTTGGTGTTGACAATTTAACACAGTTATGGTACTATCTATTCATACCATAACCATATGGTTATAAATAGGAGGTAGAAAGAGATGCGGATTTCTTGGAGAAAATACAAATACTCAGGTCTGGCCACACTCATCAGCTTTTTCGGTGGGGCGATGCAGGGGCTCGGTCTCGCTTTTACCATCTGGGGCATCGTCCCCGGTATCGATGTCGTAATGGCTGTTACGGGAGTTATCTGTCTCGCTTTGGGGTTTGGGGCGGATCCTCTGGCGGAGTATGTAAACAAGAGAGCGATAGAGCGTCTTCTTCGCGATAGTGAGCAGTAGTGCCGCCCGCGTAAAAGAGGGCGGTCTTACCGAGAGGCAGCCCTGAAAAAATACAAAGCCCGACTCTTGCTGAGAGTCGGGCTTTGTTTCTGCCAACACCTGAAAAGCCGCCGTTTTGAAAAAAACGGCGGCTTTTGCAGTATCGCAAAAACAGTAATATTTTGGTAAACACACGAACACGGTACTGTGCTATAATGACGAAAACGCCAGATGGAGGGGATTCCATGAGCAATAAAATCCTGATTATCGAGGACGACGCGGCCATCGCCCAGGTGCTGCGGCTGAATCTGGAATGCGCGGACTACACCGTGACCGCTTTTGATAACGGCCTTGCCGCGTGGAATGCGCTGGCAGCAGACCACGACTACGATCTTGCGCTGCTGGACATGATGCTGCCGGGGGTGGACGGCTTTACCTTGCTGCCGAAGCTTCAGGAATACGGAATCCCAGTCATCTGCCTGACTGCCATGAACGACGCCCAACATGAGGTGCAGGGACTGCGGGGCGGCGCGGAGGATTACATCGCCAAGCCCTTCGATATGCTCGCCCTGATGGTGCGCATGGAAAAGGTACTCAGGCGCAGCGGTAAATTCAACGAAATCTACCATTTCCGGGACCTGACGCTGGACAACGGCAACCGCCGCTTAAGCAGGAACGGGGAGGAAATTCCCCTGCCGCCGCTGGAATTTGATGTGCTGGCGGTGCTGATGAAGAACAAGAACCGCACGGTTTCCCGGGAGCGCATCCTGAACGAGATCTGGGGGCAGGACTATTTCGGGGACATCCGCACCGTGGACGTCCGCATTGCCAATCTCAGGAAAAAGCTGAACCTGTCCGAGGAAATCCGTACCATCTCAAAGGCCGGTTACCGGTTGGAGGAACGATGAAGCTGAAAACAAAACTGACAATTCTCTGCGCGGCGCTGCTGTTTGCCGTGGCGGTGAGCCTGACGGCGGCCATGCTCTGGCAGGTGCGGGAGCAGTCTTATGGAGCCCTTCTCCAAAGTACGGAGGAAACCCTGAATGATCTGGTGGATGATTTCGGGACAGCCGTCTACCGCAGTTCCACCGACGGTCTTGACTCGCTTTCCCGGAAAGTGCTGCTGACCTACTGCTTCCGTTCCTGCAGCGTGCCGGGAAGCGCCCTCACAGTCAATGGGGAGTGCCTGAACGCGTCCGCCCGGATCGACCCGGAACGCTATCTGGATGTCCATTGCGGCGGTACGCAATCAGCCAGAGCCTGCGTGGGCGGCAGGCATTTTCTGATTCTGGGCAGGGTCACGGATGTCTGGGGGATGGATTGCAGCGTGTATCTGGCGGCGGACGCCACCTACATATATTCCCAGCTCTGGCAGCTCAGCGGGCGCTTTGCGCTGCTGGCGCTGTCCATTGGGCTGCTGGGGCTTGGGGCGGTTTACTGGATGATCTCCCGGACGCTTCGCCCGCTGTCCCGGCTTTCGGAAGCCGCCGGCAGCATCGCGGACGGGAATTACAGCCAGCGCGTCCCTGTCGTTTCTCAGGACGAAGTGGGCACTCTGGCGGGGAATTTCAACCGGATGGCGCTGGCGGTGGAGACCCATGTGGACACCCTGCGGGAGCAGAACGAGCGGCAGAAGCTCTTTGTCGGCGCGGTCACCCACGAGCTGAAAACACCCCTGACGTCTCTGCTCCTGAACGTGAACACTCTGCGAAATGTCTACCTTCCCGAAGAAAAGCAGGAAGCGCTGCTCACCAGTATGGACGCCCAGCTCCACTGGCTGGAAACCATGGTCAGAAAGCTGCTGACGCTGCTTTCCATGAAAAAGAACGCGAAGATAGCGCCGGTGTCCGTGCCGGAGCTGCTGACACAGGTGCGGGAGCTGACCCGGCCGATCATGGAAAAGTACGGAACTTCTCTGGAAATCACCTGCAACGGGGACATTCTGCCTGTGGACAAGGATTTGATGTGCATTGCCCTTGTCAATCTCGTGGAAAACAGCGCCAAGGCATCCGCACCGGGGCAGATCATCCGGATTCAGGCGTCGGAGATGGGCTTCACCGTCACCGACCATGGCCGGGGCATCCCCGAAAAAGATCTGCAAAGAGTGACCGACCCCTTCTACATGGGCGACCCCTCCCGAAGCAAGGCAAACGGCGGCTTCGGTCTGGGACTGGCGCTGGTGCGGGAGATCGCCGCCGTCCACGGTGGAACGCTGACGCTGGAAAGCAGCGTTGGCGAGGGGACGACCGTGCAAATCGTCATCGGTAATCAAACGGTAACGTGCCGGTAAACTCTTTTGATTCTGGCTATGGTATTCTGGAACCATCCAAAGAAAGGAAGTGTTACCATGAAAAAGAAAATAGTTCGTTTTGCCGCCTTCACGCTGGCGCTTGCCATGCTGCCCGGATGCGGCAAAGGCCGGACGCCCGCCGAACCCACCACCGTCAATCAGGCGATGCTCCTGGAGCAGAGCGCCCGGGAGCAGACGGAGTACACCTTCCCGGAAAAATTCACCGGGGACTGGGTCAGTCAGGAGGGAAGACTTACCATCCACGCCGACGCGCAGGTGGTGGCGGAGTTGGGGACGGTGCTTCCCACCGCCACCGTGACGCCCAGAGATTTTACACAGGAGGACGTGGACACCCTTCTGCGGGTGCTTCTGAAGGGACAGCCCCTCTACAGCACTGTCATGACGAAGCAGGAGTGTCAGGATTCCATTGATTTTGTCAACTCCCCCGAATGGCACGCCGACCCGGACGCCCCGGAACAGACGCCGGAGCAGCTGGAAGAACGCCGGAAGGAGCTAATCGCCTATTACACCGCGGAAATGGCAAAGGCACCGGAGGAAAAGCCCATCATCCACGGCTTTGAGGATTCCGGAACGCCCAATGAGGTCAGCGGCGATGCGACCGTGGATGGAGCCAAGTACGAAATCAACATCATGAACCGCTTCGGCGGGGACTGGACGAACGCGACGATTGTCAACAGCGACTTCAAGTATTACCGCAGCACCGACTGGGGCAGCATTTCCAAAGAGGACGCCATTGCCAGGGCGGATGAGGTGATGCGGGAGCTTGGGCTGGGCGATATGGTTCTGGCCGACGCGCAGACGCCCAGAGAGGGCGAACGGAAGGGCACATGGGAGCTTTACTATACCCCCAGCGTAAACGGCGTGCCCATTCCCGGCATCCGGGAGGATCGTGTGTTCAGCGATCCCGCCATCGGAGAGGATCATCAGTACTGGACTTACCGCTGCTCAGAGGAAACCAATGCGGATACCGTTTCCTGGTACATGGAAAGCGTCTGGATCACGGTGGGAAGGGACGGCATTCTTTCCTTCGAGTGGGATTCTCCCAGCACTGAGCCGGTTGTCAAGGAAACGCAGACCGCCCTTATGCCCTTTGAGGACATTGCGTCCATCGCAAACACCATGCTGCCCGTGGTGGTCATCGGACCGTCGGAAGCCCGCAGTCTCGTGGAGATCGACAAGATCAACGGCGACGAGACATACATGGACGTGGAGATTACGAAGGTTTCCCTGTCGCTGATGCGCATCCGGGATAAAGGCTCCTTGCAGGGGACGATCGTTCCCGTGTGGGATTTCTGGGGAACGTGGGACTGGTATGAGCCCGGAGACAACGCCCCGGACGCCATGAAAAAGGGCGCAACCTACGTGACCCAGCCCATGCTGACCCTGAACGCCATCGACGGCAACGTTGTCAGCAGGATGTTTGGCTACTGACCGTTGGGAGAAAAAGAGCCGGGAGCAGTCCAAAATGGGCTGCTCCCGATGATTTTTTGCAAAGGTCAGGACATCTTGGAAATATCCGTCCCGAAATACTTGACCGACAGCGCGCTCAACGTCCCGTCGGCGTCCAGCTCTGCCAGTGCCTGATTGATAGCGGCCAGCAGCGTTGCCGTGTCGGCGCTCTTGCGGACGGGGATGGCGACCTGCTCCACATCGTCGGAATAGGCCACAATTTTGATGTTGGCTTCGGGATGGGCTTTCTGATACTATTTCCTGATTAAAATCTTAAGGCAGCACCGCGCAATTGCGTCTTCGAGTCTCAGCCGCCTTTTTGCCCCACTTCCGCAGTTCCAAAAATGGGAAATACATACAGTATTCCTCCATTTTCGGAACTTTGAATTGGGGCAAAAATTCTGGCTGAGACTTCTTGCCGAATTGTGCGGTGCTGCCTTAATTTTAATCAGGAAGGCATCGCCTGACGGCGCTGCCTGTTTTGTGATTTATAAGGAAAGAAATCACAAAACAAGTCTCATATGAACTCCATGCCCTTCAGGCAATTAAAATCTTTTTTAAAGATTTTAGGGTCTATCTGAAAACCGTCAACATGCCCAAACAGCGGGTCTTTTCCGCCTGCTGTGCACCATTTTCCCTTGTAATACACAAAGTATTCCTGCGGAAAAATGGCTTCAGCAGGCGAAAAATCCCTCGCTGTTGGTCATATTCCCGGTTTTCAGATAGACCCTAATTGGAGTTCAGTATGATAGTCCGCAAAGACCACTTCCGCGTTCAGCGTCGCGTCGATCCGACCGGCCAGCAGCAGCGGGATTCCGATGGTGAATTTGGGATGCTTCGTCTTGTGGCGCACTGTGTACATACCCAGCAAACTGCCCACGCTTCCGCCCAGCACCGCAACGGTCATCAGGGTCACTAGAAAACGGGCGGATTCCGTTCACACAGAATCCGCCTGCTTTATTACGCAATTATTCCCGGAAATTTTGCCATCACCACGATGGCTGCGATGATCTGAAGCGCCAGCAGCAGCGGGATTCCGACGGTGAATTTGGGATGCTTCGTCTTGTGGCGCACTGTGTACATACCCAGCAAACTGCCCACGCTTCCGCCCAGCGCCGCAACGGTCATCAGGGTCACTTCCGGAATGCGCCAGAGTTTTTTCTTTGCCTTGTGCTTGTCCGCAAGCATAAGCAAAAAACCGGCCGCATTGATTGTAACCAGGTAAAGAAGGAGAAGATCTTTCATACTGATTTCCTTTCGGGAGGGATTTTTGTGAAAAAGCTTTGGATTTTACTGGCGCTGGCGTCGCTTCTGTGCGGCTGTACTTCGGAGGAAACGCTGGAAACAATTTCAGACGACATCGTTCAGCCCGTGATGGCGCAGCCGGGGGAAATTTCCGTCCGCCTGCCGGACAACGCCGTGGCGCCGGTGCTGGAAAGCGACTCGGAGCAGGTCTATCTCAGCGAGGACTATGAGATCATCGTCGAGACCGTCAGCGGCGGGGACCTGAGCGCCACCATTCAGCGGATATCCGGCTACACCCCGGACAATCTGACGGTGATGGAAACGGCGCAGGACGGGGCAAAGCGGTATGACTTCGTCTGGGCATCGGCGGGGGAGAACGGCGACCAGCTGGGCAGGGCGGTGATTCTGGACGACGGGAACTACCATTACTGTCTGTCCGTTCTCCGGGACGCGGACACCACGGAAAAGTCCCAGATCGTGTGGCGGGACGTGTTTGACTCATTCAAGCTGGTCTAGGTATTGTTTCGCCGCTTCCCGGCACATCTGGACGCAGGCATCGGCCACACTTTGGGGATACAAAATTTTCGCCTTGCCGCCGAAGCCGATGACCCAGCTTAGGAACATAGGGGACACCGCCACATTGACGGTAAAGACAAAATGATCGTCCCCGTCCGGAATTAAAAGAATGTCCTTGCCGAAGCGGTCTACCACTACGTTGATCAGACTCCGGTCGAAGCGCAGCTTCACGGCGGTTTCCTCCCCGGAGAACATCTGAAACAGCCGGGAAGCATGTTCCGCCAATGCCTTGCCCGTCAGTTCCGGGCAGGGGGTGCGGCTTTCCCCCGTCAGGCGAATATTGCTCATGCGGTCAAGGCGGTAGGAGGTCACGCCGTGGCGCAGGGAGTGGGCGAGCAGGTAGCAGTTTTCGTTGTCCTGACACAGACCGTAGGGGCTTGCCTGATAGCTTTTGTCCCGGTATTTCCGTTTGCCGCCCAAGTCCCAGTCAAAATACCGGAAGGTGATCTGCTTATTCTGGGCGATGGCCTCCTGAACGGCGTCCACGTTGAAGTAAATGGATTCGTTCATGCTTTTGACCCGCCCGGAAACCAGCACGTCCCGGCGCATGAGCCTTGCGTCGTGGACGCTGCACTGGCTGCACAGCTTTTCGATCAGTTCCCGGGACTTTTTCTCCGTGAGGAACCGGCTGGACTGGACGGCGTCGATGAGCAGCTTCAGTTCCGGCAGCTCAAAATTCCGGGAGGCGATGTAGTAGCCGCCGTTCTTTCCGGGAATGGAGAGAATGTCCACGCCGTAATCCTGCAGGGCCGCGATGTCCGAGTAGACGGTCTTGCGGTCGCAGACAATATCGTGCTCTTCCAGCATGGAAAGAAGCTCCGACGTTCTCACCGGGTGATCCTGGTGAGAATTTTTTTGCAGGTAGTCGAGGATGTACAGGATTTTCAGCTTCTGATTGTCTGACTTGGGCATGAGAATTCCTCCCGGCGGTTATTCCTGACATTATAGCACATCTGCGCTGCCGGGGGAAAGAGAAAATTTGCTTTTTCCCGTGGAATATGCTATAATGTCCAAAAAGGAGTGATTGTTTTGGGTTATTTTGGCTGTCATCTTTCCGCATCCGGCGGAAACGCGGCGATGGTGAAGACCGCGCTGTCCATTGGAGCGAATACCTTCGCGTTTTTTACCCGGAATCCCCGGGGCAGCAAGGCCAAGCCGGAGGATCCGGCGGACACGGCAAAAGCGGCCGCCATGCTGGAAGAAAATCACTTTGGCAAACTGGTCGCCCACGGGGCGTATACCATGAATCTCTGCACCGCTGACGCGGACGCCAGAGCCTTTGCCGCAGGGATTCTGGAGGACGACCTGCGGCGCATGGCGGCGCTTCCCGGAAATTTCTACAATTTCCACCCCGGCAGCCATGTGGGGCAGGGGACGCAGGCGGGAATCGACTACATTGCCGCCGCCCTGAAAAACGCCCTGCGCCACGACTATCCGGTGACGGTGCTGCTGGAAACCATGGCGGGGAAGGGCAGCGAGATCGGCGGACGGTTTGAGGAACTCAGGGACATTCTGGACGCCGTGGGAAGCGAAAACGTGGGCGTGTGTCTGGACACCTGTCACGTCTACGACGGCGGCTACGACATCGTGAACGACCTGAACGGTGTACTGGCGGAATTTGACCGGGTGATTGGTCTGGACCGGCTGCACGCCCTGCACCTGAACGACAGCAAGAACCCCTTTGCCAGCCACAAAGACCGCCATGAATGTCTTGGAAAGGGCAGTCTGGGGCTGGAAACCTTCCGCCGCATCGTGAACCACCCGCAGCTCAAGGATAAGCCCATGATTCTGGAAACGCCCAACGAGCTGCCCGGCTACGCCGGGGAAATCAAAATTCTGCGGGAAATGGAAGCTTAAGGCAACACTCCGGCTCGCCTTAAGAAAATGTTCATTTGACATCTGAACGAAAATGTGTCATTTTATTAAACATAAGAATTACCCGAAGAAAGGAGGGTGATGGTATGCAGAATATCCTGGAATCGCTGACGCTGGCCCAGGAAAATTACGCAGGCTCCTATGTGGGGATTCTGCGCTATACCGTACCGATACTCAGCGCCATACTGCTTCTGCGCTGCGTCCTGCCCCTGCTGACCTTCCGGCGGGAGCCGGAGATCTGGGCGTGGCTGAACATGACCGACGGCAGTCAAATCCCCATCACCCATTGGGAGAACGTCATCGGCCGGAGCAAATCCAGCGACGTGACCATCGACTTTCCCACCGTGTCCCGGAACCATGCGGTCCTGACCCGGTACGATGACGGCAGCTGGACGATCACGGACGCCGGTTCAAAAGACGGAACTCTGGTCAACGGCAGGAAGGTTCAAATTTGCGCGTTGAAGCCAAAAGACCGTATCTCCATCGGCGGTGTGGAAATGCAGCTCCAGCCCATTACGGAGCATCAGGAGGCGCGTCAGGCAGAGCTTCGCACCAAGGCAGCCAGCGGCTGGGACAGCGTGGCGAATCTGATGGTGCTGTCCATCTTGCAGTGCCTGATGCTGCTGGGCTTCCTGCTGGGCGGGGAGCAGGAGACGATCGCCAGCGTTCTCATGGGCTTCGGCGGCATTTTCCTGAGCCAGTGGCTGCTGTACATTTTCTACTGCATGATCCGCCGGAAGTCCTTTGAGGTGGAGACCATGGCGTTCTTCCTGTGTACCATGGGTATGGCCGCCATCGCCACGGTGAAGCCGGGGGAGACGGTGAAGCAGCTTGCCGCCATGGCGCTGGGCGTGGTGACGTTCCTCGTCATCGGCTGGTCGCTGCGGGATCTGGAACGGGCGAAGGTCGTCCGGTATCTGGCCACGGTGGCGGGCGTGGGCTTTTTGATGGTGACGCTGGTGTTCGGCACCGAGTATTACGGCGCGAAAAACTGGCTGGTCATCGGCGGGCTGTCCTTACAGCCGTCGGAACTGAGCAAGGTCTGCTTCGTCTATGCCGGCGCGTCCACCATGGACAGAATTATGAGCAAGCGGAATATTTACATTTTTATCGCCTATTCCATTCTCATCTGCGGCCTGCTTGCTCTGATGAACGATTTCGGCACGGCGCTGATTTTCTTCTGCGCCTTCCTTGTGATCGCGTATCTTCGTTCCGGCAGTATGGGCACCGTGGCGCTGGCCGTTACGGCGCTGATCTTTGCGGGAGTGCTGGCGCTGAAAATCGCGCCCCACGCTCTGCGTCGATTTTCCGTGTGGCGGCACGTGTGGGACGATCCACTGAACGCCGGTTACCAGCAGGTTCAGGCGCTGATGTGCGTGGCCTCCGGCGGCCTGTTCGGTCTGGGGCCGGGACAGGGCTTCCTGAAACACGTGTTCGCGGCGGATTCCGACATCGCCTTTGCCACCATCTCCGAGGAATGGGGGCTGATCGTGGCGGTGATGATGGTGCTGTGCGTGGCGGCCTACGGCTTCTTTGCCATCCGTACCGCACGGGTCGCCCGGAGCAGCTTCTATTCCATCGGCTCCTGCACCGCCGCCAGCATTCTGGTCATTCAGACCATTCTGAACTGTCTCGGCACGCTGGATATTCTGCCCTTCACCGGCGTGACCTTCCCGTTTCTGAGCAACGGCGGCACCAGCATGATCGGCGCATGGGGACTGCTGGCCTTCGTCAAGGCGGCGGACACCCGGCAGAATGCCAGCTTTGCCGTCCGCCTGAACAAGAAGGGAGCGTGAGCGGATGAACCGGGTAACCAAAAGAACATGGATCATGGGTTTGTTCCTGGCCGTGCTTCTGGGGGGCATGATGTTCTTCCTGTGGGAGTACGTGACTCAGGCGGGGGAATGGGTGACCTTTCCCGGCTCCCCCCATGTGTATAACAACGCCAACATCGGCTGCGGCACGGTGACCGACCGTTCCGGGAACGTGCTGCTGGACATTACCGAGGAGCGCACCTATTCCTCTGATGCCGCAACCCGCCAGTCCACGCTCCACTGGCTGGGCGACCGGAAGGGCTACATCAGCGCCTCCGCCGTCTCCCACTACGCGGGGAAAATGGCGGGCTTCGACCTGGTCAGCGGCGTATACGACAGCAGCGGCGAGGGGGGCGAGATGACCCTGACGCTGTCGGCGAGGGTGCAGAACGCGGCGCTGGACGCCATGGCGGGGAGAAAAGGCACCGTCGGCGTGTACAACTATAAAACGGGAGAGATCCTCTGCGCTCTGACCACGCCCACCTACGACCCGGACAATGTGCCGGACATCGCCTCGGACACCTCCGGGCAGTATGACGGCGTGTACCTGAACCGCTTCTTACAATCGACCTACGTCCCCGGCTCCATTTTCAAGGTGGTCACCACTGCCGCGGCGCTGGACTGCGTCCCGGACATTCTGGACAAGACCTTCACCTGCTATGGCGCTTACGAGTACGGCACGGAAAAGGTGACCTGCGAAAAAGCCCACGGTACCCTGACCCTGAAAACCGCTCTCGCCAATTCCTGCAACTGCTCCTTCGCCCAGATCGCGGAGCTGGTGGGGAAGAAGAACATGGTAAAGTACGTGGAGCAGTTCGGCGTCACGGACAGCCTGAGTTTTGACGGCGTCACCACCGCCGAGGGCAACTACGACATTTCCAACACCGCTCCGGTGTCCTTCGCGTGGAGCTGCATCGGCCAGCACACCGACCTGATTAACCCCGCCCGCTACATGACCTTCATGGGCGCCATTGCCGGGGGCGGCGTGGGTGCGGAGCCGTATCTGGTGTCGGAGGTTCGCAGCGGCGAAGAGATGACCTACGAGGCAAAAACGAAAACCACCGGCCGCATCATGTCTCAGGATGTGGCCGATCAGGTCAGGGCGTACATGCGCAACAATGTGCAGAGCGTCTACGGCGACTGGAATTTTAACGGCATGAACGTCTGCGCCAAGTCCGGAACCAGCCAGCTGGGCGGCGGACAGAAATCCAACGCCATGTTCGCGGGCTTCGTGGAGGACGAGCAGTACCCTCTGGCCTTCATCGTGGTGGTGGAAAACGGCGGCTACGGCAGCGCCACCTGCGTGCCGGTTCTGAGCAAGGTTCTCGCCGCCTGCAAGTCCGTCCTGGACGGGGAATAATGTCCTTGGGAACCCCTGATGAAATCACCTCTGACCGGCGGCGATTTCATCGGAGGTTCCCTTGTGCGTTATACACAAAAAAGGCGAAAAAACGCAAAAGATTCTGTAATCTTTTCCTCGTTGACAAATGTCTTTCTGTGGGATACAATATGCTAAAATTCTTCGGGAGGTACATGACGATGACGGCACGGTTTTCTACCACTTACAGCTCTACCCGCTGCACTATGGCAGCGGCATGTTCCTCTGCGCGAATTAGCCCCATTCTGGACACTGCCATGATTCTGGCGGTGTCCATTTGCGTTGTACGACTGCTGCTGGCAGCAGCGGCGTGACCGGGGCTTCACATGGTATGAAGAAGCGGTTACGCCCTGGGCGAACCGCTTTTTTATAGTAAGAAATGAAAAAGGAGAACACTATCATGAAAAAAGTACTTGCTATGCTGATGGCTGCCCTGATGGTAGCCGCAATGTTCACCGGATGCTCCTCCAGCAAGTCCGCGACGGAGACCACCGCCGCTGCTGCTGCCGCTACTGCCGGTACCGTTAAGATCGGTATGTCCGGCCCTCTGACCGGCGGTGCTTCCGCTTACGGCTTGGCTGTTAAGGCCGGCATGGAAGTGGCAGTTGAGGAGATCAACGCCAAGGGCGGCCTGCAGATCGAGTTCAACGCCCAGGACGACGAGGCCGACGGCGAGAAGGCCGTGTCCGCTTACAACGTCCTGAAGGACTGGGGTATGCAGGTCATGGCCGGCCAGGTTACCACCGGTTCCGCTCTGGCCGTAGCTCCCGAGTCCACTGCCGACAACATGTTCAACCTGACCCCCTCCGCCTCCGCTGAGTCTCTGGCTCTGTCCGGTGCCAACATCTTCCAGATGTGCTTCACCGACCCCAACCAGGGCGCTTCCGCCGCTGAGCTGGTTTCCACCAAGGCGCTGGGAACCAAGGTCGGCGTGATCTACGACTCCTCCGACGACTACTCCTCCGGCCTGTACAAGGGCTTCTCCGACAAGGCCGCTGAGCTTGGTCTGGAGATCGTTGCCACCACTTCCTTCACCGCCGACAACAAGGCTGACCTGTCCACTCAGGTGACCCAGTGCCAGGATGCCGGTGCGGATCTGGTGTTCCTGCCCATCTACTACACCGAGGCTGCTCAGATCCTGTCCTACGCCAACAAGATCGGCTACGCGCCCAAGTTCTTCGGCTGCGACGGCATGGACGGTATCCTGACCGTGGAAGGCTTCGACACCTCTCTGGCCGAGGGCCTGGCTCTGATGACCCCCTTCGATGCCAACGCTTCCGATGAGGCGACCCAGTCCTTCGTTGCCAAGTTCAAGGAGAAGATGGATGGTCTGGTTCCCAACCAGTTCGCCGCTGACGGCTATGACGTCATCTACGCCCTGTACAACGCCATGACCGCCGCCGGTATCACTGGCAGCGAATCCGCTTCCGAAATCTGCACCGCTCTGGAGGCTCAGTTCGCCACCATGACCATTGACGGCCTGACCGGCACCGGCATGCACTGGGACGAGAACGGCATGATCTCCAAGGCGCCCGCCGCCGTGGTGATCGAGAACGGTGTTTACGTTCCCATGGGCTAAAGATAGTCCGGAAAAATGATTCCCTCAAAGGGGATGGGGCGGTTTGCGCCCCATCCCCTAACGAGGTATCATCCATCAGCAGTCTATGAAAACCTCGTTGGCGGACGGGGCTTTCATAGACTGTTGAGTAAAAAAGGAAACTCTGATTAAATCGCCTTCGACTGTGAGCGGATCTTTTCCGTCCACTCTTCGGTATCGAAAACGGGAAATATAGCGCAGTCGTTGCCGGCATAAGCCGGCTTACGGATGCGGCATACCCCTTGCGGGTACACAAAGTATTCCACCGCTTTCGATACCTTGATTGGCCGAAAAATCTCTCGCTTACAGCTCTCGCCGATTTAACCAGAGCTTCCTAAAAAAGAAGAAAGAGGGGGACAATCATGAAAATTATTCAGTACCTGATCAACGGCATCAGCATCGGCTCTGTCTACGCCATCATTGCCCTTGGCTACACCATGGTCTACGGCATTGCCAAGATGCTGAACTTTGCCCATGGCGATGTGATCATGGTGGGCGCGTACATTTCCTTCTGCGTCACCAACTATCTGGGGCTGCCGGTTGTGGTGTCCATTCTGGCGGCCATGGCGGTGTGTACTTTGCTTGGCGTGCTGATTGAGGGACTCGCCTACAAGCCTCTGCGGGGAACGCCCAGTCTGGCAGTTCTGATCACGGCCATCGGCGTCAGCTACTTCCTGCAGAACGCGGCGCAGCTGATCTGGTCTTCCAGCCCGAAGAACTTTACCAGCATCGTTACCTTCCAGCCTCTGCGGCTGGTGGGCGGACAGCTGGTGGTCACCGGCGAGGTGATCTATACCATTGCCGCTTCCGTCATCATCATGCTGGGCCTGACATGGTTTACCACCAGAACCCGCACCGGCAAGGCCATGCGTGCCGTTTCCGAGGATCGGGACGCCGCCCAGCTCATGGGCATCAACGTAAACCAGACCATTTCCATGACCTTTGCCATTGGCTCTGCTCTGGCGGCCGTAGCCGGTGTGCTGCTGTGCTCCACGGTTCCGACCTTGCAGCCCACCACCGGCTCCATGCCCGGTATCCGCGCCTTTACCGCCGCGGTTTTCGGCGGCATCGGCTCCATTCCCGGGGCTATGCTGGGCGGTATTCTGCTGGGCGTCATCGAGACCTTCAGCAAAGCCTATCTCAGCCCCCAGTTCAGCGACGCGATCGTGTTTGCCGTCCTGATTGTGATCCTGCTGGTGAAGCCTGCAGGTCTGCTGGGCAAGCAGGTTCAGGAGAAGGTATGAGGTGGATGTTATGAAAAAAAGACTGACAAAGGACAAAATCATGGGTGCGTCCACCTACATTCTGGTAACGGCGGCGTTCCTGATCCTCCAGCTGCTCATGAGTCAGGGCAAGCTGAGCAGCACCATGAAGGGATTTCTGGTGCCTGCCTGCGCCTATATTGTGCTGGCAATTTCCCTGAACCTGCTGGTAGGTATCTGCGGTGAACTGAGTCTGGGTCATGCGGGCTTTATGGGCATCGGCGCGTTCACCGGCGTGATTGTGACCGCTCTGCTGGCCACGGCGGTTCCCAACGGCATTGTGCGGCTGGTGATTGCCATGGTGGTGGGCGGCGTGATGGCCGGTGCCATCGGCTTTCTCGTCGGCATCCCGGTGCTTCGTCTCCGGGGCGACTATCTGGCAATCGTGACGCTGGCCTTCGGCGAGATCATGAAGAATATCTTCGGAAATCTCTATCTGGGCATTGATGAGACAGGACTTCATGCCACCATGAGCTCCGCAGGGTTGACTCTGGGCGCGGGCGGCCAGATGATCGTCTCCGGCCCCAGAGGCGCCACCGGCATTACCAAGCTGTCCACATTTGCCGTGGGCTTTGTGCTGATTCTGTTCACCCTGTTCGTTGTGCAGAACCTGATCAACTCCCGGGAAGGCCGGGCAATCAAGGCCGTCCGGGACAACCGGATCGCTGCCGAATCCGTGGGCATCAATGTCACTGCTTTCCGGATGAAGGCGTTTGTGGTCTCCGCGTTTCTGGCGGGTATGGCCGGTGCGCTTTACGCCATGAATTACGGCTCTATCACGGCTACCAAGTTCAATTTCAATACCTCCATCAACATTCTGGTCTTCGTTGTTCTGGGCGGCATGGGCAACATCCTCGGCTCCATTATCTCCGCCACGGTGCTCTACATCCTGCCGGAGGCCATGCGCGGCCTGCAGGACTACCGGATGATCCTCTACGCTGTGGTTCTGATCGTCGTGATGCTCTTTACATGGTCCCCCAAGGTGAAAGAAGCCATGTCCGTGGTCACCGACAAGATTGCCGGTGCATTCAAGAAGAAGGAGGCGGGAAGCAATGAATGACTATTCCAAGAAAATCCTGAAAGTTCCCACCGTGACCTTCGTCCGTGAGCAGGATCGGGGCAAGCAGCCCGTTCTGGACGTGCGGAACCTGGGTATCGACTTTGGCGGCCTGACGGCTGTGGACAGCTTCAACATTACCATCGGCCCCACCGAAATTTCCGGCCTGATCGGCCCCAACGGCGCGGGCAAGACCACCATTTTTAATCTGCTCACCGGCGTCTATCAGCCCACCCGCGGCTCCGTGCTGGTCAACGGCATCGACATCAAGGGAATGCCGGTATACAAGGTCAATAAGCTGGGTATCGCCCGAACCTTCCAGAATATCCGTTTGTTTACGGATATGACCGTTCTGGACAACGTCAAGGTCGGTCTGCACAATTCCATGAAGTGTTCCTTCTTCTCAAGCGTTTTGCATCTGCCCGGCTACTTCAAGGCCGAGAAGCGCGCCAATGAGAAGGCTATGGAGCTGCTGGATTTCATGGGGCTTGCGGAACATGCCAATGAGAAGGCAGGAAGCCTGCCCTACGGCGTCCAGCGCCGTCTGGAGATCGTCCGGGCGCTGGCGACCAATCCTTCCGTGATTCTGCTGGATGAGCCTGCCGCCGGTATGAACCCCAGTGAGACAACCGAACTGATGCATCAGATACGGCGGATTCGGGATGCCTTCCACGTGGCCATTTTCCTGATCGAGCACGACATGAATCTGGTTATGAACGTGTGCGAGGCCATCGCCGTGGTGAATTACGGCCGGATCATTGCCAAGGGAACTCCTGAGGAGATTCAGGCGAATCCTGCGGTCATCGAGGCATACCTTGGCAAAGAGGAGGGGAAAGCAGATGCTGAAAATTGAAGACATGCACGTGTATTACGGCGCTATCCACGCGGTGAAGGGCGTGTCCTTTGAAGTCGGCGAGGGCGAGATCGTGGCGCTGATCGGTGCCAACGGCGCGGGCAAGTCCACCATCCTGAAGACGGTTTCCGGCCTGATGCATCCCCGCAGCGGCTCCATCCACTTCTGTGATCAGGATATTACCCATATGGAAGCCTATAAGCTTCTGCGTACCGGTCTGGCGCACGTCCCTGAAGGACGGCGGATTTTCCAGCAGATGACGGTTCAGGAAAATCTGGAGATGGGCGCTTACATCAAAAAGGATGTGTCCCAGAAAGATCTGGAGACGGTGTTCACCTACTTCCCCCGTCTGAAAGAGCGGCGCAAGCAGATCGCGGGGACCCTTTCCGGCGGCGAGCAGCAGATGCTGGCCATGTCCCGCGCCCTTATGAGCCACCCGAAGCTCATGATGCTGGACGAGCCGTCCATGGGTCTTGCGCCCATTCTGGTCGATCAGATTTTTGACATCATCAAGGAGCTGCACAAGGCCGGCACAACGATCCTTCTCGTGGAGCAGAACGCCCGGAAGGCGCTGCAGATTGCCGACCGTGCCTACGTTCTGGAAACCGGCAGCATCACCTTAAGCGGCACCGGCGCGGAGCTTGCCAGCTCTGACGCGGTGAAGAAGGCTTACCTCGGCGGTTAAAAATTGGACACCCCCTGCATAGGATAGGCAGGGGGTGTTTTTATGTGCCGGAAAAACCACCTGCATGGGTGCTGCTGCCTGTTCTTCGGACTGGGGCTGATCGTGGGGCATTGTGTTTCCAGCTGGTTCGTCTGCTGCTGCGGCGGAATCGCGCTTCTGGCGCTCGGTTTTTGCATTATGCGAAGAAGATGACATTCGTTTGTCATAAACTTGTCCGGCGTTGAATAGACTGTATCGACAACGTGGGATAAGGAGTGATCCAACTTGGAATTTGAGTTTCAGAAATCCGCCTGCCCCTGCCTGGAAACGGTGCTGCGGGAGGTTCAGAATGTGGAGCAGACCCAGGAGATCAAGTTGTCCGACGGAATGCCGGACATCGGCAGAGTCCTTGCCGCATGGGGACAGACCATCCTCCGGGGGAAAGAATGGCGCAGCGACAGCGTCTCCTTTTCCGGCGGGATGATGGTCTGGATTCTCTATGCGCCGGAGGATGGCAGCGAGGAGCGGTGCATCGACGGCTGGATTCCCTTCCAGATGAAGTGGGATCTGCCCGAACGGACGGAGGAAGGGAGCATCCGCATCCAGTGTCTCACCCGGTTCGTGGACGCCCGGTCGGTGTCCGCCCGGAAGCTGATGGTGCGTGTGGGAGCTGCCGCCATGGCGGAGGCCTGTGTGCCGAAGACCGCGGAAATCGCCGCCCCGGCGGAACCAATCGAGGGCGTGGAGCTGCTGACAAGCAGCTACCCGGTCAGAATGCCCAGAGAGGCCGGGGAAAAGGCGTTCGCGCTGGACGAAGAACTGACGCTTCCCGAATCCAGCCCATTGCCTGAGAAGCTGGTCTATTACTGCCTGCACCCCAGAATAACGGAGAAAAAGGTGCTGTCCAACAAGGTGGTGTTCCGGGGAAACGGGAACCTGCACGTGCTTTACCGCTCGGAGGAGGGGCAGCTCCACGGATGGGATTTTGAGCTGCCTTTTTCCCAGCTGGCAGACCTTTCCGGGGAACACAGCGGCGACGCCCAGGCGGACATCCTGCTGGGCCCCACCAGTCTGGAGCTGGAAGTGGACGACGAGGGACATATGCGCCTGAAATGCGGCATTGTAGGGCAGTATCTCGTCTCTGACCGGGAAATGCTGACGCTGGCGGAGGACGCCTACAGCCCGGGACGGGAGCTGTCTGTGCAAATGGAAAATCTGGAAGTCCCCGCCATTCTGGAAAGCCGCCGGGAAACCGTCTACGGCGAGCAGAGCATCCCCGCGGAGGCAAACCTCACGGCGGACGTCAGCTTCCTCGTGGACTTCCCCCGGCAGCGCAGAACCCAGAAGGGTGTGGAAATGGAGATCCCCGGCTCGTTTCTGGTGCTGTATTATGGCGAGGACGGCATTCTGCATTCCGCCACAGCCCGCTGGGAGGGGCAGTGTATTCTGAATGCGGATGAAAACACCGTGATAACGGCAATTCCCATGCCGCCAGAACAGATGCAGGCCAGTCTTGGAAGCGGCAGCGTGACCGTCAAGGGGGAAGTCCCTCTGGAAATGACGTCGGAAAGCAGTCGGGGCTTCTCCATGATCACCGGCGTGGAGCTGGGTGAGGAAAAGGAGCCGGACGCGAACCGGCCGTCGCTGATCCTGCGCAGAGCGGGGGATGGCCGACTGTGGGACATCGCCAAGGAAAGCGGCTCCACCATGGACGCCATCCGCAAGGCAAACGGCCTTCAGGAGGAACCGGCGGCAGGGCAGATGCTGCTGATTCCCGTATCATAAGCAAGGAAATGCGCTCCGGTGAACGCCGGGGCGCATTAGACAGTTAACAGATGCAGTGGGATAATGAACTGCACCTCTTGCCTCTCCCTCTGGGAGAGGTGGCTGAGCGCAGCAAACTGTACCCATAAAAATGGACACGGAGGGTGAGGGGTATCCCTGAAAAGTGGA
>ERZ779890.308-NODE-308-length-54517-cov-6.644798_pt1 | contig 54517 bp, 39 predicted proteins | sample MGYA00511553_ERZ779890 | MGnify/ENA primary metagenome ERZ779890 (study PRJEB29588, sample SAMEA2152064) | human gut metagenome | biome: human gut; feature: human-associated habitat; material: faeces | place: Denmark | collected 2008/2010 ... | reverse complement strand
AAATTCTTCCCCTGTGCAGATGCATTTCTTGCATCTGTCAGTCCGCCATAATGATATAGAAACAATAACGACAGATCCTTATCATAAGTAATCTGATACCCCAGCCTCTGCTCAACTGCCCTGCTTACTTCTGCGAACTGCGTCTCTATCATTTTCACAAGATGTCTGGTTTTGAGATGGTTGAACATAATGATATTTCCTGAGGCAATCCTGGAGCAGATTGCCTCAGGGAAAAGCTGCTCCCCGGTATATGGATTTTTATCTTTCCTGATGGCATCAAGCAGAACGCTCTTAGGCATCCTTGTATAGTCACCGCTCGTCCCATCTTCATACAAAGCTTTTCCTGCATTCGATGTAAAAATGATAATACTTTCTGAAAAATCCTCGTCCTGATCCAGAAAATCATTATGTAAAAGTCCCCGGTCAAGAATCTGCAAAAATAAGTGAATCACTTTTCTGTCCGCTTTTTCTATCTCATCAAAGATCAAGATTCCATCCGGATTTTTCCTCACGAACCTTACAAGCCGCCCCTCTTCCGCTCCCGAAAATTTTTTAGAACTTCCCATCAGTTCGGTAATGGAAGATGGATTTGAATATTCGCTCATATTAAATACAATCGTCTTTTTTCCGAGATACTCTGCTCCTGTCTCTGCAAGAAGAGTCTTTCCAACTCCCGGAGGCCCTGCAAATAAGAACACTGCCGCAGGTCTTTTTCTTTTTTCCAGGATATGAAATACCTCCCCTCGAAAGCAGCCCTGAACAAATTCCATTACTGCTTCGTCCTGGCCCTTAACAGTATCCAGCAGACGGCTTGTCAACTGCTGATATTTCACTGATAATTGTCGGAAATCTATCTTTTCCGTCTCTGGTGATTTTTTCACTCCGGGATGATTGTCTTTTTCCGCATTCTCTATCTTTTCTGATCCTGACGTCTCTTTTAATTCTACTGACTTCTCTGATCCTGATGCCTCGTCTAATCCTGATGCCTTGTCTGATTCTGATGTCTTATCTGATTCTGATGTCTTATCTGATTCTGATGCCTTGTCTTTCTGAGCTTTCATCCTATTTTCTTTTTCCTGCTTTAATTCATGCAGACATTTAAAATATTTTTCCTGATCCGTTTCTTTTTTAAACCAGTTTAATTCTATTTTTCCACTTTTCAGCAGCTCTCTCATCAACTCTCCTGAAGAAAACGGCATCCCCGACATTCTCCACCCTTTAAAAAGTTGATCTACGTTTACCCACGAATCCTCCCCCAGCAATGGAAATAAAGTTGGTATTCTTGCTTTTGCATAGCTATACAAAATCTCATTTTCTTCCAGGACCTTCCGTGCTTTTTCAATATCAGCCCTTTCTTCTTCTGAAAATAAAAGATTCAGAGTCTTCTCATCCATCTGAAAAAGAAGTGAATATCCGTATAAAATATGATAGCCCGTCACTCCCGTTTCTTCTTTCAGGGAAGGGACTGTTCGTGCCATTTGTATTGCAACCTTATATACATTATGACTCATCTTTTTCTCCTCGTAACCTATAAAACTTCGTCTGATAAAGCTACAGTAATACACTGCATTTTGCAATTTTTTATTGCAATAATAAAAGCCCCAGGAAAGATAACTTTCCTACAAAGTCTCTCCCCCGGGGATCTTTCTTTTCAATTAAATTCAACTATGCCCACAATGCCTTCATGATCGTCGGATATGCCTCATCACAAATTCCTACAGTTCTGTAAATCAGCTCTTTACATTCCTCACCACAGGTATCCATATCCAGGATTGCATCCATCTTTACTATAAGTTCATTATCAGTATTTATAACGAAAGTACACCATCTGAAATTCAGATTCAACTCATTGATAACCGGATAAATTTTTTCTTTCAGATTTTCCGGGATTTTCACATATTCCTTTGTTCTGATATGCACATAGTTGCCATCCTCATCAAAAAAAAGATAAAGTTCGAGATGATCTATATTATCAAGACCTCCCATTCCAGTCTCGATAACATCTTCATCCTCTCCTAAAAGTGTATGCTGAAAATCATCTGCCATATACACAGGTCAGCTCTGTCCTTCTACAAGATGGATCTGTTCAGTCATTCCGCAAGATATTTGCATGCCGCAAGTGCAGCCACTGCTCCATCTGCCGCTGCCGTCGTAAGCTGGCGGACTTCCTTTGTCCGGCAGTCTCCGGCTGCAAAGATTCCCGCTCCTGATGTCATACAGTCTTCTGCTGCAAGAATAAATCCGTCTGCATCCAGTTTCACGACATTTTCAAATGGATCATTCTTCGGGATCTGTCCCACAGCAACAAATACTCCCGATACAGGCAATTTCTTCTTTTCTCCCGTCTTCAGATTCTGAAGTTCCAATCCTTCTACCTGAATTTCTCCACAGATTTCTTTCACAACCGAATCTAAAATAAAAGTAACATTTTCCTTTTTCTTAAGTCCCTCAACGATTCGTTCCTCACCCCGGAATGAATCTCTCCGGTGTATCAGATAAACCTTACTGCAATATTCTGATAAAAATTCGGCATCCTGAAGAGCGGTACTTCCGCCTCCGACAACCGCAACTTCCTTTCCCCGGAAGAACATTCCGTCACAGGTCGCACAATAAGAAACTCCCGCACCTGTCAGACGTTCTTCTCCGGGAACGCCCAAATGCCGGTGCGTCACTCCTGTTGCCAGAATAATACTCTTACAAGGATATTCTCTCTCAGTCGTTACAATGATCTTGATCCCGTCTTCTTCTAAAATCCCCGTCACACATTCTCTCACCGGCTCTGTCCCAAGCTTCATCGCCTGATCCAGCAGATTCATGGAAAACTCACTGCCGCTGACACTGGCGATACCCGGATAATTTTCCACCTTTGGTGACGTTGTGATCTGACCGCCAAAAGCTCCTCCCTCGATTACCAATGTTCTTTTTCCTGCACGCTGTCCATAAATCGCTGCCGTAAGTCCTGCAGTCCCCCCACCGATAATTCCAATATCATACATCATGTTCTGTCTTCCCTTACCTTTTCTGCAAATTTCTTCTTACCAATCTTCCCGCAGATCGCTTTCTACAAACTTCTTGAAACCTCTGCACATGCCTTTTCTGCTTCGATCACTGCACTCCGGAAACCGCTTTGTTCCAGGACACGGACCGCTTCGATCGTCGTTCCCGCCGGAGAGCAGACCATATCTTTCAGTTCTCCGGGATGCTTTTTGGTTTCCAAAACCATTTTTGCACTTCCATAAACTGCCTGTGCAGCAAACTCATATGCCTGTGCCCGTGGCATTCCCTCCGCAACTGCTCCGTCTGCCATCGCCTCGATCAGCATAAAGACATATGCCGGAGAACTTCCGCTTACAGCCACAACCGCATCGATCATATGCTCCGGTACGACCTCTACTTTTCCAAAAGCTCCCAGTAATTTAAGTGCATATGCTTTGTCCTTCTCTGTCACATACTGATTCGGGCAGGCTGCCGTCATCCCCTCGCCTACCAACGCCGGAGTATTCGGCATGGTACGCACGATCCTGACCGGTTTGCCAAACTGCTCTTCCAACCATGCCAGTGTCTTTCCCGGTGCGATCGTAATGACCATCTGGTCTTCTCTTACGGATTCCCGGATTTCCTGAATCGTCTCTGCATAAAACTGCGGTTTTACAGAAAGCACCAATATGTCTGCCTTCTCTGCCACTTCTTTATTATCCGCTGTCACCTGGATTCCATACAGTTCTTTCACATGATTTCTTCCCGTTTCCATAATATCTGATCCAATGATCTCTTCTGCAGGAATGATTCCTTTTTTAATGATGCCTCCCATGATTGCTCCTGCCATATTTCCTGTTCCGATAAAACCTAATTTCATGTCACATTCCTCCTGTATCAATAATTTCTGCAGAATCTTTCCACAGGATGCCCTTGAAGAATCCTTTGCAGCATCCTCTGCTTTTTCTCCTGCTTCTTCTCTTATTTCACCCAGAAACTGTTCTCCTGCTCCACAGGAATTTCTTTTGTATCCATCCAGTCTATGGTAATAAACTGATTATGATTCAACCCTACAAGCAGTTTATTGATCAACATTTCCCGCCCCTGGATTTCAAGTGTCACTGTTCCGTCCCATTCATTTCGCACCCATCCGGTCAGCCCCAGTGACTGGGCAAGATATTTCGCCGTATAGCGGAATCCCACTCCCTGAACCCGTCCGTGGAATACAATTCTTTTTCTGATATCAGCCATAAGATCTCTCCTCTTTTTTGTACGCTGTTCATTGCTATTCTATCACAAGTTTTCTTTTTCTGACAACTTCCTATAGCATTTTCATAATTTTTTAACTCTTTTCCTTTCGACACTTTCATTTACAAATTTTCAACAAAATGATATAATTTTCTCAATATTTCTTCTGTGAGGAGGGAACTATGAAGGAAGAATTTCACTTGATCGATCAATTAGAAATAGATCAGTTTCTTTCACGCGATGAATGGATCTTTCTGATCGAACACCGTTCTGATGCACTGGAACGATATCTTTTTGAAAAGTCTGAAGCAGTCCGCATCCGCGAATATGGCCATGATATTTATATCCGCGGACTGATTGAATTTACCAACTACTGCCACAACGATTGCTATTACTGCGGTATCAGGAAAAGCAATCCAAACATTCTGCGTTACCGCCTGTCTCCGTCTGAGATTCTTTCCTGCTGCCACATCGGTTATGAACTGGGGTTTCGCACCTTTGTACTTCAGGGTGGTGAAGATAACTGGTTTACAACAAAACGGATGGCAGAGATTGTTGCAGAGATTCACTCGCATTTTCCTGATTGTGCTATTACACTGTCCATCGGTGAACGTTCACGGGAAAGCTATCAGGCTTTGTTCGATGCGGGTGCTGACCGTTATCTGCTCCGTCATGAAACATATGACCCTGTCCATTACCGCAGGCTTCATCCTGATTCGCTTTCTGCCGTTCACAGACGGAAATGCCTTTGGGATCTGAAGGAAATCGGTTATCAGATCGGGACAGGCTTTATGGTTGGCTCTCCATTTCAGACCGCAGAAAATCTGGCTGATGATCTTCTCTTTTTGAAGGAACTCAATCCACAGATGGTCGGGATCGGACCTTTCATTCCTCATCACGATACCCGATTTTCCCATGAGCCACCCGGAACTCTGGAGCTGACGCTCTTTCTTTTGGGCCTGATCCGGCTGATGATTCCGAAAGTACTGCTGCCCGCAACTACGGCTCTTGGAACGATTTCACCCCAGGGACGGGAACTGGGAATCCGGGCAGGAGCAAATGTCGTAATGCCGAATCTTTCCCCAACAGAAGTAAGAAAGAATTATCTCCTGTACGACAACAAGATCTGTACCGGTGAAGAATCTGCTCAGTGCAGGGGCTGCCTTGAACAGAGAATGGCATCCATCGGATACCAGGTTGTTGTGTCCAGAGGAGACTCACGAAACCGATCAATTTAACTCAGTATACTTAAGGAGGCTTTTATGTACGATATCACTTCATCCTGTGCAGATGATTTCATTAATCATGAAGAGATTCTTGATACACTTGCCTATGCAGATCAAAATAAAGAAAATAGTACCCTGATCGATTCTATTATTCAAAAAGCAAAAAAAAGAAAAGGATTGTCACACCGGGAAGCCTCCGTGCTTCTTGCCTGTCCGATCCCGGAAAAAAATGAAGAGATCTTCCGGCTTGCAGAACAGATCAAAAAAGATTTCTATGGAAACCGAATTGTGATGTTTGCACCACTTTACCTGTCAAATTACTGTATCAATGGATGTACTTACTGCCCTTATCATGCCAAAAATAAGCATATCGCAAGGAAACAGTTATCGCAGGAAGAAATACGGAAAGAGGTCATTGCCCTCCAGGATATGGGACATAAACGTCTTGCCCTGGAAGCAGGCGAAGACCCAGTCCGTAATACCATGGACTACTATTTAGAATGTATCCGGACCATCTACAGTATCCACCACAGAAATGGAGCGATCCGCCGGGTCAATATCAATATTGCAGCAACAACTGTCGATCATTACCGACTGCTCAAAGAGGCAGGGATCGGAACTTATATTCTCTTTCAGGAAACCTACCATAAGGAAAGTTACCTGTCACTTCATCCGACCGGACCAAAGCATGACTACAATTATCACACCGAAGCCATGGATCGGGCAATGCAGGGTGGAATTGATGATGTCGGCCTCGGAGTTTTGTTCGGGCTTGACAAATATCGCTATGAATTTGCCGGACTGCTCATGCATGCAGAACATCTTGAAGCCGCATTCGGAGTCGGCCCGCATACCATCAGCGTTCCACGGCTCAGACATGCCGATGATATTGATCCTGACCAGTTTGACAATGGAATTGATGATGATACCTTTGCCAAGATCGTTGCCTGCATCCGTATTGCAGTTCCCTATACCGGAATGATCATTTCCACCCGGGAGAATCAGCAGTCAAGAGAACGTGTTCTTCATCTTGGTATTTCTCAGATCAGCGGCGGATCACGTACCAGCGTCGGTGGTTACTGCGAACCTGAACCTGAAGATGAAAAATCGGAACAATTTGACGTCAGCGACACCCGGACACTGGATGAAGTCGTCCGCTGGCTTATGGAAATGGATTATATCCCCAGCTTCTGTACTGCCTGTTACCGGGAAGGCCGTACCGGTGACCGCTTCATGTCGCTGTGTAAAAGTGGACAGATCCAGAACTGCTGCCACCCAAATGCCCTGATGACACTGAAAGAATATCTGACAGACTATGCCTCTCCTGAAACGGCAGCAATCGGAAACCGGCTGATTGAAAAGGAAGTCCTGAATGTTCCGAATGAAAAAGCAAGAAAGATCGTGCTTGAAAACCTCAGACTGATTGAGCAGGATAACCGGAGAGACTTCCGGTTCTGAGACTGAAGATAACCTGTAATACGATTGATTCTCATAAAAATAAGACAGACAGAGAACTGCCTTCTCCTTTCGGGTATTCCCTGTCTGTCTCATTTTATCTTATCCTTATATGGATGTTGGGGGCAAAAGCCCCACAATCCTACCCGCTATTCGCATATCATGGTGCTTACGCCCCACTTTTATGCTCATATCGGGGCGGGTCTCAAGGTCATTCTACCACCAGTGTGCAAGCACACGTGGTTTCAGACCTTTTGACCCTGACATCTTATATGTTCTTTTCTAAAAAATCAAATACTTGATCTCTGCCAGTATCTCTCTTAGCACATTATTCGGCAGATACAATGCTGTCGATTCTGCAGCAATTCCTGACGGGTCTTCCAGTCCCTGCCTTTTAGCAATCTGCAACGCACGGAACATATGAAAGTTATTCGTGACGATGCCAACTGATTCCTTGCTTTTTATGAACTTTTTGCTATATTGGATATTTTCAGCCGTCGTCGTCGACTTCTCCTCTTTCAAAATCCGTTCTTCCGGGATCCCCTGCCGGATCAGATATTTTTTCATTCCTTCTGCCTCGGAACAAGGTTCATTGCTGCCTTTTCCACCTGATACAATACATTTGGTCTGTGGATTTTCATTTAAATATTCCACTGCTTTATCCAGCCGAAACCTTAAAACTGCACTTGGACCACGCTCATAGATCTGTGCCCCAAGAACAATGATATAGTCCAGTCCCGGTTTCCCTTCTGTGTTCATTTTACTTCCGATGCAGCCACCAATTCCTGTAAAAAGTACCAATATCAGACATAACAATACCAATGTCACTCTCCGCAGAAACTGTGGCATTATTCCCCACAAGCCGGCCTGTGCTGCTGCCGAACATCCCACGAAAATGACTGCCAGTGCAATCCACACAAGAAAGAAACCGGTTCCCGAACCAATCGCCCGGATCAGGAGTCCATATCCACCACAAAGAACCGCCAGCAGAATCCAAAATATCGTAACTATTTTCATCCTTTCAATCCTCTATTTACCTGACGGCATAAATTTCAGGATCTCACCTGCTACATTAGAGATCGGCATCGTCTGCAGCCAGACCCGCCCCGGTCCTGTCACTACTGTATTGAAAACGCCCTCTCCCCCCTCCAGATAGCAGACAACAACAGGAAGTGTATCACCTTTTATTTCGTATCTCATACCCAAGACCTCCTCTTTTCTTTTCATTTTGAGTGACATCTGTCGAAAAGTCAAGTCTTGCATATCAGATTGATCTATTTACATATTTCCTGCATAATGATCATGAATATACGCCATCATCAGCTTGATCTTATCATTATTTTTATTTATAGCGTTGTCTGTTCCAAGCTGATCTTTGCATTGCTCATACAATTCAAACCAGATTTCTGACAATGCATTCCTGAGTCGCAGTTATTTTAAACTTCTGTCTGCCCGGTCTGTCCCTCGCTCAGCCTGGGCAGCACGATCTCAGCCTTGAAAAGATCTGCCTCTGTCGTAATCTGCAACGTACCATGCTGCAATTCAATAAAGCTTTTTGCAATCGCAAGTCCCAGTCCTGATCCTTCTGTATTTCTTGAAGAATCGCCACGGACAAACCGATCCGTGATCTCATTCACATCAAAATCCAGTTCTGTTGCTGATACATTTTTCATAGAAATGCTGACTTTATCCGAAAACTCTTTCATTTCTATATAAACTCTCGTCTGTGCCATGGCATACTTTGTGATATTCACGATCAGATTTTCAAAAATGCGGTAGGTCTTTTCACTGTCCAGCCACATAATCACCTTATGATCCGGCAATTTCCAGCGGAACTCCAGCTTTGCATCCTGGATCTTAGAATCATTTTCCAGCTCCACCTGCCGGATCAGCCCCACCAGATCAACCTGCATATAATTCATCTTCACACTCTTGCTTGCTGCTTTACTGATCTCAAATAAATCCTCGATCAGCACTTTGAGCCGGAAAGATTTCCGCTCCAGTACCTCAATATACTCTTTCTGCTTTTCCGGATCTGTCTCATTTTTCAGAAGATCTGTATAAGTGATAATGGCAGTCAGCGGTGTCCGCAGATCATGTGAAACATTCGTCACCAGTTCCGTCTTCATCCGCTCATTTTTTACCTCTTCATCCACTGCCTTTTTGAATCCCTGCTGGATCCTGCACAGCTCCTTCTGTATCGGCATGAAAACTCCTGCATCCCCCTCGATCACCACATCAAGATTTCCTTCTGCCAGTTCATTTGTCGCATGAAGCAGCATCTGATACTTTCTCTGTACATCCCGGAAAAACTTTCTCAGGATCAGGAACAGTACAATCGAGTAGATCACCAGTGCATAAAATTCAAATCCGCACATCAGGCTGACCAATTCAACCACTACAAGTATAACAAAATTCACTATAACAATTCTTAAGATTGCTTTATGCGTCTTATCACGGAAGTCTATATGGGTCAGAGCATCATACTGCTTTCGTACCAGCTTTTTCAGCCTTTTCATGATCCCTTTTACCAGGCTCACAAAATCTTTTCCCATATGCAATTCATGCTGATTTTTCCACCGGATCAGCATGCCGGTCAGCGTCTGCTCCTTCCAGTATGCTCTCTTTCTTGTGAATATACCACAAAGACACGCCCCTGCCCAGCAGAGAATCAGAAAAATACCGCTCCACATCGCCAAATTAATTCCTATCTCTGCCATTTGCCGGAATGGTCTTATCATATGCACCAATGTCCCATCGACTGTCCTGCAGAGAATATTTGCCGGATAGTACAGCCAGTCGGCACTCCATCCAAAAATAGCAATCAGAATCAATATGACTCCTTCAAATGGTACGCGGAAAATCTTTCCTTTATATTCTTCCGTCCTTAAAAGTGTCGGAAGAAGTGCCGCAGCCACTGCCAGCAAAAGCATCATGCAGTTGACAGAACGGCTCAGTCCACTATACCATATGACCATATCCCCGCTTCTCTGATCTTCATAAAAATTTTCAGCATAACTCTCTACATTCGCAGCCGACATTCCATAAATAAGCGTCATACTCTGTCCACCGGATAATTCAATCCCATAAGCATCTTCCATAAACCGTACATCAGCTAAAAAGCTCTGCTCTGCCTCATATTCTTCTTCCGGTGTCAGCCTGCTGCCTGACACTTCAATATCTGACAGTTCCCCATCCGCATCATAAGTATATGCCACCCGAATACCATAAATGGAATCCGAATCCGACAGAAGCCTTGTTGCCACAGAATCCGACGTACTCTTTAAAAGACTCTCTCCATTTCGGTCAAATGCCCCGTACTCCATATATTTTTTCAGCAGATTAAACTGAGACATTCCATATTCTTCCAACAGCTCCGACTGCTCTCGCCCTCCGGATATTTCATTGTCCAGAATACAGTTTCCGATCGCAAGTCCGTCACCCATATCAGAAATGACATTTTCCATAGAATCTGCCTTCTCTTTCTGAGCCTTTTCTCCTGCCTCGTAAAACGATCCATACCGACTGAGCAATACGGTTGAACAGATACAGATCAGGATCACCAGGATCAGATACTTCAGATTATCCCTGCTTTTCAATTTTGTAACCAACGCCCCACACCACCTTTAAATATTTCGGATTTTTTGGATCAAGTTCAATCTTCTCTCTGATATTTCTTACGTGTACCATAATCGTATCCGTATTGATCGCTTTTTCCTGCCATACACGCTCATAAATTTCCTCTGAAGAAAAAACTCTTCCCGGATTTTTTGCAAGCAACAGCAGAATTTTGTACTCGATCGGTGTCAGTCTGACCGGCTCTCCGTCCACAGATACTTCCACCGTATCCTCGTTGATCTCCAGACCTCCGATCACATGGATATTTTCCCTCGGTGCAAGCCGCTCCATAAATTTCCGGTATCTTCTGAGCTGGGAATTGACCCTCGCCATCAGCTCCATCGGTGTAAAAGGTTTCGTCACATAATCATCTGCCCCAATATTCAGTCCCATCACCTTATCTACTTCCTCTGACTTTGCCGATAACATAATAACCGGGAAATCATACTTTTCCCTTAATTTCATCGTCATCCGTATTCCGTCCAGTCTCGGCATCATAATATCCACGATCGCCAGATGGATCTCCTCTTTTTCCAGTACTTTCAACCCCTCTATACCATCCGCAGCCTCGTACACTTCATATCCCTGACTTTTCAGATAGATCTTTACGCCTTCCCTGATCTCTTTATCGTCCTCTACTACCAGTACATGATTCATTTCCATTGCTTTTCCCTCCTGCATATCCTTATATTAGCTGCTAAATCTAAAGGTCTCAGATACAAGTTTCCAAAGATTTTCTAAAGAAAAACCGGCCTTTTCATTCAAAGACCGGTTCATTTTTATCTATTTACTTCGCATCCCACTGTGGCTGCTCTCTGAATGTGATCTCACCTGTCGCCGCGTCCATTCCGTCAACGATCGCCAGTGACTCTAACTGGAATCCGAGATTACGGATCATCCTTCCACCCGACTGGAAACCTTTCTCCACTGCGATCCCGATTCCCTCTACAGTAGCACCTGCCGACTGCACGATCTGGATCAGTCCCTGTAATGCACAGCCATTTGCAAGAAAATCATCAATAAGCAGTACATGATCTTCCGGAGAAAGGAACTTCTGTGCCACGATCACATGGTTCTTACACTTATGAGTAAACGACTCTACCTCTGCCACATACATATCACCATCTAAATTGATGCTCTGGGATTTCTTTGCAAATACGACCGGCACATCAAAATGCTGAGCTGCGATACAGGCAATTCCGATCCCGGATGCCTCGATCGTCAGAATCTTGTTGATCTGCTTATCTGCAAATCTTCTTTTAAACTCTGCTCCCATCTCATTCAACAGGTGAATATCCATCTGATGGTTCAGGAAACTGTCTACTTTCAGGACATTTCCTTCTTTTACAACACCGTCCTTCATAATTCTCTCTTCTAAAAAGTTCATTCTTCTACTTCCTCCTCTGTATGATCTTCAATTCCTGCAAAAATTCTTCTTAATAACTTTGAGTTGATCCAGAAAATGATCGAAACTCCAAATAATGCCCAAAATGGAAGAGCAAATGTGATCAACTGGAGATTCCATATTGATATACCGATCAACGCTATCATGATGGCTACCATCAGTATGGAAGACGGAAATCTTGCCAGTGTCAGCGTCAATGCATTACGGATGGTTCCCTTGATACTGTTCTCATATCTCGCGGTCAGTCCAAATGCATAAATCCCGACTGCAAGTACCAGCAGTTCCAGTGCTGCAAAGATCGCTCTTAACGCCATTCCCACAGAACCTTTGGCCGAACTCGTCAGATATAAATCTGCCCCCAGGAAACCCCCGATCACCAGCAGGATCAGCCAGATGATCGTACTCTTTTTAAAATTCTCTTTAAATGCCTTAAAAAAGCCTTTTACAATATATCCTTCCTCATTCTTTACAACCTTCAGCATCACCGTATACATCGCTGTCGTAGATGCACCGATCGTAAAAATCGGAAGAGAGCAGACCAGCCAAAGCACATTCAGACACATCATATCGAATATTCTTGACATACCACTTATTACCGGGTTATCCGTCACATCAAGTCTCATCGTTCATTGCTCCTTTATTTCATTCTTTATCCAAAAGTAAACTCTTTTAAGTATATCATATCTACATTCAAGAATACAACAAGGGAATAACAGGAATATAAGAAGAAACGCAGATTTAAGAGAATTTTTAGAAAAATAAAAAAAGAAGCGGGTGATGGGAATCGAACCCACGTATCCAGCTTGGAAGGCTGGTGTTCTACCATTGAACTACACCCGCGTCATCTCTGACACGATTGATATGATATCATATTATTTTTATTTTTGCAAGTATTTTTTATACTTTTTTTATTGCTATTTTGAATCAGAATGTATATCATGTTACTTATCGGTAGATCCGACCCAAAAAAGCGTTATTTCAATATGACAGAATGGAGTATATTATGAATTTTTCACAATTAGGAAAGTTTCAGGAGTTAAAAAAGCATCTTGATCTTTTTCGTTCCAATCATCCTAAGTTTCCTCTTTTCCTTGGGGCTGTAACCCGCGAGGCTCTCGAAGAAGGCACGCTTCTCGAAATGTCCGTCACCACTCCCGAGGGAAAGCATTTTGAGACGAACCTCAAATTAAAATCGGAGGATCTTGAATTTATCCGTGCGATCCAGAGTATGACAAAGCAGTAGATCGCCTGGTTGTCTGTTCTCTGCTATGTGATCTTTTCTCGGTCTTTTCACCTGTTACAGAAAATATTCCGAAAGTTTTTTGACTTCTCAGCAGACACGTTATATAATAGTAAGTGCCGAACGAAAAAAGAAAAGGGGATAAAATCATGAGCAGAAGAACTGATAAAAAGAAATTAAAAAGAATGAATGAATCCGCAGTTTCCCAGGCTTCAGTCACAGTTGCAACTGTTTCCACGGTTAAGGCAGATGACGTAGCTCCTGCTGCAGAGACTACAGCACCGGTTTCCCAGCCGTCTGCAGCATATGATCTTTACATCCAGTATCAGGGAGCTGACTACAATGCTGAAGAGCTTGCCTCACAGATTCTTGAGAAATGCAAGGCAGAAGGCATGGACAGTGCTGATCTTAAGATCTATGTAAAACCTGAGGATAAAAAAGCATATTATGCATGTGCAGGAGGTAACAGCTACATCGAACTGTAATCCATTCTGCAACGTATCAGAGAGGGGCTTTATTCACCGTAATGAATCCCTTCTTTCTTTATCAGCAGAAAATCCGCAGAGCGAACTTTCCAGGTTCGTCCCTGCGGATTTTTTACTGTATATCATTTCAGATATCTTTATCTATGATTCCATCGATTCTATGATACACCGTTCTTTTTACAGATATCAGCCAGGCAGCAACGCTCACAATGTGGCTTTGTTCTCGCTGTGCAGACTTCCCTTCCATGCCACACCAGTCTGTGACAGAAATCACTTCCCTCTTCCGCTGGAATGATCTTCCATAATGCCATCTCCACCTTTTTAGGTTCTTTTATCCCATCTACAAGACCGATCCGGTTCACAAGACGGATACAATGGGTATCTGTGACGATTGCCGGCTTTCCAAATACATCTCCCATGATGAGATTTGCACTCTTTCTGCCCACTCCCGGAAGCTTTAACAATGCATCAAAATCCTCCGGCACTTTACCGCCATACTCATCTCGCAGCATCTTCATACAGGCACTGATATCACGTGCCTTGCTCTTCCCCAGTCCACAGGGACGGACAATTTCCTCTATATCCTCCACCGCTGCATCTGCAAGAGCGGCTACATTCGGATACTTTTCAAAAAGTCCTTCTACAACTACATTCACCCTTGCATCGGTACATTGTGCGGCAAGCCTGACGCTGACCAGCAATTTCCATGCCTCATCATAATCCAGGGTACAATCCGCATCCGGATATTCCTTTTTCAATCTCTCGATCACTTCTAATGCCCGCTGCTTCTTCGTCATGACTCCACCCTCCCGTCTGTCTACTTATCTTTTTCCGTATATTTCTTTAATTCCTCCAGTACATCTTTAAATCTTGAAGATGCTGCTGTCGGGTTTCTACGCAACTGCTTCATTGCTCCTGCATGAGTTTCGTCCGATCTGGATAAGATCTTCTGCAGTTCTTTTGCCGCATTTTCTTTTAATTCTGCCAGCTCCAGGCGAAGCTTTTCCGGTACATCTCCTGCTGCTGTACGAAGCTTTTCGGAGCGGTCCCCTGCTGCTGTACGCAATCTTCCCGGCATCTCGCCTGCTGTTGCTGCTGCACTGCGAAGCTTTTCAGGCACCCCTTCTGCTGCCGTACGAAGTTTTTCGGACATTTCTTCTGACGCCTCTCTGATCCGCTCCTGCAGCTTCCGGATCTGAACTTTCGTCTCATCCAACTGGGCAAGCATCTTCTTCATATCCATTGCCTCGTTGAAAGACTGGGTGAAATCCACCGCAGCCACAACCGTAAGAACAAATGCAAGTCCGTCTGCGATCGCCATCGGAATTTTCAGAATCACTTCTTCAATCGGAATATGCACAACTTTCACCATCATAATAGAGAAAACGCCCCAACACAGAGAAGCAACCGGACAGATATATCCCTTTACATTGAATTTCAGATGGCTGTAATCCCAGTATCTGACATGGAACAGGGATTCCATGACCATCCCCGTAAAAAATTCCAGCAATGTCGCTCCTATCATCCCCATGATGAATACCAGCGGCAGATTATCTCTCACCGGCAACGTAATAATCAGTACACTGACAGCTCCCGAACCATACAGTGGGAGCATTGGACCGTGCATAAATCCACGGTTTACCCATCGGTGTTCCCTTAGCGATACATAACAGCTCTCCCAGATCCATCCAAAAAAACTGTATAAAAAGAAAAATAAAAGCCATTGAGAGAGTGTGTATACATTCATACCCACACCTTACTCATTCCGGTTTTCAATATCCATCAGCATATCCACTCTTCTCTGATGACGGCCACCCTCAAACTCTGTATCAAGCCATGTCTCCACAATCATCTTAGCCAGTTCTGCACCGACAACCCTCGCACCAAAGGCAAGAATATTGCAGTTATTATGAGCTCTGGACATCTTGGCTGTAAACGGCTCACTGCATACGGCCGCACGAACCCCTTTTACTTTGTTCGCAGCCAGTGAAATACCAAGACCCGTTCCACAGATCAGGATTCCTCTTTCAACTTCTCCTGATGCAACTGCACGTCCCACTTTCTCTCCATAAACGGGATAATCACAGCTCTCCGGTGAATTTGTCCCATAATCTACTACTTCATGTCCCCTCTCTTTCAGAAGTTCAATAATCTCTGCTTTCAGTTCCAGTGCTGAATGGTCATTTCCAATTCCGATTTTCATTCCTCTATTCCTTTCTTTTTAAAAAATTATGCCGGGCAAAAGATTCGTCCAGCTATCATGCTTAACGCTCTTATCATAGCAAATTTACTCCCAAAAGTAAATGCCGCACACCTCTGATTTACTCAGCAGGTATGCGGCATTTCTATTACCCGGATTATCTCCGATTTATACTTTCCGATCCGCTTTTATATCTTTTGGATATTTCAGCTCTCGAAATTCACATTAAATTCAAATCCTCAATTACTGGATCTCGTACCAGATGATTCCGTTCGGCTCCATCTCAAGATCGAAACTGCTTCCATCTCCACGATAGATTGTTGTACTCTGCGGATCATCTGTATTATTTACTACGCAGTATTTGTTATTCTTCGGATATGCGTGTACATCCACATTGTAGTTTGTGCTGAACCATTTCTTCAGCTCATCCTCGCTGTGAGTACTCCACATGATCGCACGATGAAGAACACGGTTGTTCTCAAAGCTATACGGAAGTCCGCTGATATATACAGCACGTCCTTTCCCATATTCATTAACAGCCATCTGAACTTCTTTGTCCTTCTGAACAAGGATTGTAGATCCTGCAAGTGCATAGATATTCTTCTTGCCCTCACCGAAATCAACACTCTCTGTCTCTTCCAGAATGAAATGCTCATGCTCATCCCAGTTATATTTATCATAACCAAGAGTAAATCCATGCTCTTCTTCAACTCCAAATACATCTGCAAGCTGGAAGAAACGTCCCTGGAACTGATGTCCTGTCGGCTCACCTACACCAATGATACCACCGCCGTTGTAAACAAACTTTCTGACAGCCTCAACGATGTGTGGATTTACCCACCAGTCTCCACCTGTATGTGCTGTATCAGCATCCCCCACATTGATAAGAACATCAATGTCATCTAAGATGGAGCTGTCATCCAGAATATCCTGGAAACTGATGAACTTCACATCAAACGGTGCTCCTGACAGAGACTCGATGATTCCTGCATAAGAATAGTTCTGCTTCTGATACAGTGCATGATGTACCATGTGGCATCCCCATGCTCTCATCTTACCCCAGCAGTTAAGAACTGCTACCTTCTTAGCACAGAAAGGTGTTGTGCCTTTTACATTATCATACAGTGTACGGAACTCATCACATACCTGTGATACATAATCAATAAAATCCGGGAAGTCAAGTGCAAGCTTTAAGTATCCGCCGTATCCGATTCTGTCGATTGGCTTTCTTAAGATAGCTCTTCTTGCTGTTACCCAGTTATAACGTGCCTCTTTTACAGGATCTCCACCCTCATGGAATACATCCGGGAAGAAATACGGAAGAAGACGTCCTTCTGTATATTTTACTCCGTCAATATCGCTGATCAGTCTTAATGTAGAACCATTTCCCACACTACCTACAACTGCGTCAAGTCCAAGTGTCTTGAACTCTTCCATGAACGGCTCTGTTCCGATCCAGTGATCTCCCAGGAACATCATGGCTTTCTTTCCACACTCATGAGTAATGTCTACCATCTCTTTTACGATCTTGGCAACTTCTCTTCTCTGGAATGCCTGGAAATCCTGATACTCTTTGCTCGGAATACGGTACTGGTTGTTGTAGTATCCCTGATCAATAATATACTCAGCACGGAACTTGTATCCGACTTCTTTCTCAAACTGCTCTAAGATATATGGGCTTACAGAAGCTGAATATCCATACCAGTCTACATATTTCTCTCTTGCAAGCTCATCAAAGATCAGTGTGAACTGATGGAAGAATGTGGTAAAACGAAGTACGTTTACATACGGATGATCCTCAATAAACTTTCTAAGACGCTTCATTGTATATTCATGCGTCTTTGGCTGACGTACATCAAATGTGATCTGATGCTCAACATCTTTCCAGTCATTTGTAACTGCATTGTACATATGCACCGGATCCCACATAATATAAGCAAGGAAACTTACTGTATACTCATGGAACGGAACAGCAGCAAGTGTAACCTTTCCTGTCTCTTCACTGTAGTCCCATTTATCTGTCGGAACAACTTCTCCTGTTGTTCTGTCGATTACTTCCCACCAACGTTTGATATCATCTCTTGTATTCGGTTTCAGCATATCCGGGTAAAGTCCCTTCATTACTTCCACTTCAAGAGTTTCAGACTCTGCTGTATAGAAAGGTGTCATAACATACATCTGCTGAATTTCTTCCGGATTGGCTTCAGCCCATGCATTATCTTTACGAGTTGTATAATATGTTGAATAAATTTCTGCATCTGCATCTTTCAGCTCTGTAGGGAAATCTGTTCCATCGCAATCACGGATTGCATCAGCACCCCAAAGCTTCATTAATTCCAGTGTCTGTGGCACTACGTCCAGGTCAGTAGGAATTGTAACGAGTCCTTTTGATTTCTCCATTGAATTATCCTCTTCTATTCTTTAAATACTCTGATTTTTAGTTTATATAAGGAAATCTGCCGGTGGCAGATTTCCTTATGCTTTCTTATCACAGGTATCTTTCCTGCAATGTAGACAATTATTTATATTTGCTGTTGTAAAATGCCAGCAGTCCGACCAGACCTGCAAGACCTACGATCTCAGTAAGAAGACCCTTTGGTCCGATATTTCTCTGTCCGACAATGATAAGGCCGATACAAACAACGAAAATCACGATAACAACAATCGCAGTGATAATCTTTTTAGTTCTTTCATTCATTGTAAATACCTCCTTAACCTTTCAATCCACCCAGAGTCATTCCCTGAGTAAGTGTCTTCTGTACACACATATACAGAATCAGAACAGGAAGCATAACGATAACCAGTCCTGCGTACATCTGACCATACTGAACTGCTGATTTCTGAGCAGCCATCAGGTTCATAAGACCTACCGGCAGAGTCTTCAACTTGGCATCTGTCAGCAATGTCATGGAAATTACATACTCATTCCAGAATGACAGGAAGTTGAAAAGAATGATCGTTACGATACTTGGTTTTGCCATCGGGAAGATGATCTTAACCATTGTCGTAAAGTATCCTGCACCATCCACATAAGCTGCTTCCTCGAAGTCTTTTGCAAGACCACTGAAGTATCCTGACAGCAGGTAGATTGTGAACGGAAGTGCCGTTGCCATATATACAACCGCCAATATGAACAAGTTATTTAGGAAGAAGCCTCTTCCGATCATCTGTCTGAGTGACTTGTCCCAGTTGTTCAACATAAGGAAGATCGGTACTACGATGTAACTTACGTTGATGAAAAGTCCTGCCATGAAGAGCAGATTCCAGAACTTACATGTACGGAACTTAAATCTTGACAGTACATAAGCTGCCGGAAGTGCAACTGCGATCAGCATTGCAATCGCAAGTGCTGTAACAATCACAGAGTTCAGGATGTAAGATCCCATGTCTGCTTTCGTCCAGGCATCTACAAAGTTCTGAAAATAAAGTTTCTCAGGAAGTGTCCACGGATTTCCGTAGAATTCCTTATTCTGCTTTACCGATGCAAGGAAGACCCATGCTACCGGCACGATGATTGTAATTGCAAGAAGAATCAGGCAAATATACACAATCAGTTTACTAAAGCCAAACGGTTTTTTTGATGTATTCTTTTCCATTCCGATTCCCCTTTCCTTAAATTTCTACTTCCTGACGTTTTGTTGCAACGTTCAGCAGTCCGGCAAGTGCAAAGGAGAACAGGAATACTGATACACCGATTGCCATACCATATCCATATGAAGAGTTTGTATAAGCCTCCTGGTACATATAGCTCAGGAATACGCTGGAAGCTCCGTCCGGTCCACCACTCGTCATTGCTGTAACGAGAAGGAAACTCATGTTGATCGTACTGATTACGAAGAATGTAAGTGTTGTTCTGATATTTGTCCAGATCAACGGAATCGTAATTGTAAAGAACTGATAAATCTTACCTGCTCCTTCAAGGCTGGCAGATTCGTACAGACTCTCTGATACGTTCGCCATACTTGCCATATACATTACCATGTAATATCCAATGGCCTGCCATACCATGGCGATCACAATACTGTAAATAACTACCTTCTGATCACCAAGCCAGAGGATCTGATCATCACTGTGCTTGAAGATTCCGATGATGGAATTCAGAAGTCCTGTATTTGGTTTGTAGATAGCAGAAAAGATAGCACTGATAACTACGATTGAAAGGATATTCGGGATATAGAAGATTACTCTGAAGAATCCCTGTCCTTTGATTTTTTCTCTTGAAAGTATGTATGCAAACACTAACGCAAATGCAAATGTAATGATCGTAACTAATACAATCAGAAGAATCTGGTTCTGGAACGCCTGATAGAACTTCTGATTCTGTAACAACGATTTAAAGTTGCTCAGTCCTACAAATGTCTTGTTATCTGTATATCCGCCCCATTTATATAAGGAAATACGGAAGATTTCGATCGTAGGAACAATCATAAATAAGATAAATAATATTGCTGCCGGGGCCAGGCAACAGAATACAAACAGCCCCTTGCCTTTTCTTTCTTTCATTGGTTCATCTCCAATTCTATAAATCCGTTTCATTGAATAACCGCCGCCATCCAACGGCTATTCATACCGTCATAGCAGATATCGGCATTAAAACAGGCGGTGAAGAGATTTCACCGCCTGCCTCACCTGTGAGATTCCTTCCAAATCATTTTATAGTTGTAAGGAAATTCCCGGTAACTTATTCAGATTATTTTAAAGCAGCACGAAGTTTGTCGCTATCTGTCTTAATCTGATTTACCCAGTCGTCTTCTGTCTTGTCACCAGTTACAAGAGAGTTAACCGGATCAAAGAATGTTGTACGAACTGTTACACCTTCTACTGGATCTGTTGTAGCGAATGCATCCATAACAGCTACAGCACCTGTATCATAGATTGAGTAGTACAGTTTGTTGTCTCCGTCAAGCTTGTCAGACATTCCTTCGATTGGCTGGATTGCTCCAGATTTAGCGAAGATCTCTGCTGCTGCATCAGAGTACATATAAGCGATAAATTCTTTTCCAAGATCTTTGTTTTCAGCACCTGATGGCATCCAGATCTGCTCGAAGAATGTATAGGAAGCTCTCTCTCCGTCTTTCTCTACTGCCGGAAGAGCTGTGAATCCCCAATCGAATCCGTCTGCTCTCGGAGCGTCTGCCATCTCACCGATTACCCAGTTACCATTTGGCATGAACAGAGCTTTGTCATCAAGAACAAGCTGCTGGTTGTTACGGAAGTCATTGTCGTTAGCATTTGCTGTTGTTGTAGGCTCAACGTGAGAAGCAAGCTGTGTAACGATATCGAATGCCTTCTTAGCTCCGTCTGTATCCCAGATTCCTTCACTATAGTTCAGAGCCTTTGTGAAGTCTTCTGATCCCATTGTCTCATGCAGTAATGCATAGAAGAATGCATCAAAGTATCCTGTTGTAGGATATGTGAAGAGTGAGATTCCTTCAGCTTTTGCCTTGTCAGCAAGTGCCCACATGTCATCCCATGTCTCCGGTACATCCCATCCTTTTGTCTTGAACAGGTTTGCATCGTAGAACAGTCCACATGGTGAGTAGAACATTGGCATCAGGTATGTCTTTCCGTCTCCGTAAGGATTAACGATGGAGTTCTCTGTGAATCCTGGAAGGATCTTGTCTCCAACCTTAGCGTCCTCACCCGGTACAGTCATATCAAGAACGTCTGTAAGTTCCTCTACGTTGTTGTCCTTGATGAATGTCTCTGTGATAGCTGACTCAGAACCAACAGCTCTCATGATTACGTCCGGATACTCTCCAGATTTCATCTGTGGCTGAATGATATCCTCGATGTTCTTGTCGATTGTAAGCTCAACCTTAACACCTGTCTCTTTCTCGAATGCAGCCGCAACATCGTTCCACATATCTGCACCGTATGCTGTCTCAACTACTGCAACCTTTACTACCTTATCACTGTCTGAATTTCCTTCAGATTTCTTGTCTCCACCATTGGATCCACATGCTGCAAGTCCGAAAACCATAGTACCTGCAAGCACAAGGCTGATAAGTTTTTTCTTTTTCATTTAAATAGTTCCTCCTTATAACTTTTTCCAGTTTTACTTGGTATGTCTATCATATACTATTTCTCCCTCTTTTTCAACCTTTCTTTTTGCCTTTTTTTTTATAAATCTTGCTTTTTGGACTATTTCCCAATATCACCATATCTTATGACCCCCAAAAATGTTTTTTCATATTCTTTTGTTATTTTTTCACACACTGACATAAAAAATGTTCCTTTTTTTTGCTAAACTCTCCCGAATCCTGTTGAATCAACCTCTAAATTTCTTTATAATATTTGTATAACCAGTTGAAATCGTTTTCAAGACAATATTTCTAAATTTTGTGGAGGACACTTATGGGTAATATACGACACACTTTTACTTCCCCCTTAAGGCATGACCACACCTGTCATCTTCTGTATTCTACCTATTCAAAATATGAAGAGGACTGGAGCAGTTATCCGCACACACATTATTTTACAGAACTTTTTTTTGTGCTGTCAGGAAGTGGCAGTTTTCTCGTTGAAGACGAAACCTTTCCGATCGCAAAGCACGATCTGATCGTGATCAACCCGAATATCACCCACACCGAAAAATCCAGCCTCGAAGACCCGCTGGAATATATTGTACTGGGTGTGGATGGTCTGAATTTTGTCATTGACGATGCAAATGAATATCTTCTGTTCCATTCCGATGAAATGAAAGACCGGCTTGATTTCTATTTCCGTACGATCCTGGAAGAGACAGAGAACTCGCAGAAAGATTACGAAAAGGTCTGCCAGAATCTGCTGAACATCCTGGTCGTCCATCTTTCCCGCTACGCTTCCTCTTCTGTGGAGATTTTTCCGTTCCATAAGATGGAATCCCGCGAATGCAGCCGGGCAAAGCGTTATATTGATTCTTCTTTCCAGGAAAATATTACATTGGATAAACTTGCAGAGATTGCACAGATCAACAAGTATTATTTTTCTCATACTTTCACAGAAACCTATGGGATCTCTCCGATGAATTATCTGACCCAGAAGCGGATCTTTACCAGTCAGGAACTGCTGACTTCCACCGATATGAGTCTTGCACAGATTGCACAGCAATGTGGATTTTCTTCCTCCAGTTACTTTACGCAGTGTTTCCGTAAATCCTGTGGTATGACACCGACTGCCTACCGCAAGCAGTTTCTGCGAAACCAGTGATCCGAAAATTTCTCAGACGAAAAAGGAGTACCGCACATCGCGATACTCCTTTTCTTTTACAGAAAATTCTTAAATTTTCCTTTTTCATCTTACCTTTCGGAAAGAATCTTTATCTTCTTTTACGTCTGCGTGTCACAACTGTAACAACAGCACCTGCTGCCAGCATTGCCATAGCTCCCCACAGAATCAGCGGAGTAGCATCTCCGGTCTTTGCTGCTTTGTCGGATGAAGTTGTTCCGGCATTGGTTCCTGATGTAGAACCTGCGGTATTATTTCCTGTATTGTTGCCAGTATTTGTACCGTTGTTGTCACCCTTGTTGTCGTCACCCTTATTATCGTCGCCCTTGTTGTCATCGCCCTTATTGCTGTCGTCACCTTTGATCTTTGTAACGATCACATCCACGCTGACTTCAAGACCATCCGGATTTTCAAACTCATCACCAAGAACAAGTTCTCCTGTCAATGTATAAGTTCCCGGAACATCTGACTTGTAAGCACTCAGATCCCAGTCAACATCAACCGTTGCGGTTGTTCCATCCTTAAGTTCTACTTCAACCTGTCCCGGAAGTCCGAGATTGGTTGCAAGAGTTCCTTCTTTTACAGAAATATCATCCAGTTTTGCATTTACAATGGATTTAATTTCTTTCTTCGTTTCCGGCTTCGGCTCTTCTGCCTTCTTCGCAACTGTCACTTTTACAGAAGCTGTCAGGTTCTTCGGATTTGTAATATTATCTGCAAAGGAAAGGGTTCCTTCCAGTGTATAATCACCTGCCGTATTTCCATCATAGCTGTCTGTATTCCACGTAACACTTGCTGTTCCGGTTGTTCCGTCTGTATAGGTTACTTCTACCTCTGTTGGAAGATTCAGTTCTGATACAGCCGTTCCGTATGCAACTTTTTTCTTATCCAGTTTTGCAACAGACTTGATCTCATACTGCTTCTTCGTAACTGTTACCTGGATAGAAGCTTTCACGCCATCCGGGTTCTCCATGTTCTCACCCATTGTCAGGGTTCCTTCCAGTGTGTAAGTTCCCGGTGTTGTCTGATAATCACCTTTCGCCCATGTTACGGCTACTTTTTCATTCAGATTTCCTGTCACTGTGACAGTTACTTTCTCCGGTAATTCAAGATCCTTAAATGCAGTTCCTTCTTCTACAGAAATTCCTGCCGGATTTGTTACGCTGAGTACATTCTTTGTTGTCTCACCACCACCGTTATTCTCAATCGTAAATGAGAACTGTTTCGGAAGTACTGACTTTCCTGCTGCTGTCTTTGCAACGATCTTAACAACATAGATACCGTCATCCAGATCGCTGAGCGTGAACTCTGTCTTGGTTGTATTGCCTTTCAGCTCGCCGTTTACATAAACGTCATAGCTTGCGAAGGAAGAACCTTCTTTTAATGCCCATGTGAGTTTTACAGAATCATCACTGACTGCTGTTTTTGTAATGGACTCGATCTCACCTGCTGCTGTTCCGTCAGCAATCGTTGTTACATTGCCGATCTCGATGGCCTTCGCTGATGCCTCACCTGCATTGCTCAGGGCATATACCTTGAAGTTGTAGGTTGTTCCCGGTGTCAGGTTTTCCAGTGTTGCGGTTGTGCCGCTTACTGTCATCTCGATTCCGTTCTCTTTATCAACGACTTTATACTGTGCTGCTCCTGAAACCTTGTCCCATCTCAGCACAACCTTTGTGCTTTCAACAAGAACTGCGGAACCTGTCTGGTCTTCTACTACAGGAACTGCCGGTGTGCCAAGTGCTGTGATTGCCGCATCCAGTGCTGCTTTCTTTGCATCCACAACATCCTGTGTTGCATCCGCAGCATTCATTGCCTCAACTGCTGCATCATAAGCCGTTTTAAATGCATTCCATTTTGTCTCTTCATATGCTGACTTAGTAAGTGCCGCACCTGTCTCAATCGATGTCTGGAGTGCTGACTTATCAGCCGTTACACCTTCACCCGGTGAAAGGATCTTCAGGTAATCCAGGTTGACCTGATATTTTCCATCACGTGCAACTGCTACACACTTGATCGTATGCTCACCATTCGTAAGATCCGTCTTGGAGAAGATCAGTTGCTGATTATCTCCGCTGCTTGAACCATTCAGTGAATAATTACCGATCTTTACGTTATCAACGTAGATATCAAAGCTTGCAAAGTTGGCATGCTTCTGAGAATAAACCTCTACACCTGTTCCATTGAACGTGTATTTAAAATAGCTTCCCGCCGCACTTGAATCATTTCCGGTTTCTGTCTTTGTTCCGCCATGATGCTTTGTCTGTTCTCCTGCCCAGTTAGACCATGCTCCATTCCAGGTGATCGCACTGTTCGTTGTTCCCGCTGTTCCGGATGCCGGTACGGTACCGTCTTCTACAATTGTCTCGACATCTGCCACATCCTCTTTTATTGCAACTTTCAGTTCAATCGTTCCGCTCTTTGTAGCATCTGCACTGGAAGTTGCTGTGATCGTAACGGTTCCGTTCTTGCTTAAGAATGTTACCAGTCCGTTCGCATCTACTGTTGCGATACTGTCATCGGAGGTACTCCATGTAACTGTCTTGTCTGTTGCATCATCTGGTGCTACAGTCGCTTTTAACTGTAACGTACTGTTTGCTTTGGATACTGTAGTCATTCCGGATTTGGAACTTACTTCCACACCTGTCGGTGCTACCAGTGTTGAATCCAGGATTTCAAATGCATCCAGCTCGATCTTTGTGTTGGAACTTGCTGTCTGCTTCTCATTGAGGACTTTCAGCTGGATCGTATGGATTCCTGCTGTAAGGTCTTCTTTGCTGAAGTATTCTGCCTGACGTACTGTGCTTGCACTGTATGTATCAACAACGCCCTGTGACTCACCGTCAATCAATACTTCGATCTTGCCTCTATCCTTATTCGTACAACCGATCACCTTGATTCCTGTTCCCTTAAATGTAAGAGTCACAGTCTCGCCGCCATTCGGATTCTGCAGATACTCGATCGTATCCATATAGTTTACATTCTTGTCCTGTGTCCAATTGCCCCAGTCACCTACATATGCGATTCTTTCGTCCGCATTATCAATCTTGCCGGCTCCAACCGGTTCAACCGCAGTCACTGCTGCACTCTTTTCAGATTCATTTCCTTCTACAACCGCAGATACCTGGTACTTCATCGTTCCAAGCGTCTTGTCTGCTGTTGTATCTGTATAAGTTGTTGTTGTCAGGCCTGTCTCGATGCAGATTACATCACCATTTTCTACCTGACGGTATACATTGTATGTTACATTGCTTCCCTCTTCTGCTGTTACAGCATCCCAGGAAAGTTTTACATTCTCACCGTCTGCACGAAGAGCTGTCAGTCCTGTCGGAGCTGCTACCTCAGCGGATGCCGGGATATCTTTTAATGTATAGCTCTTTCCGGCTTCTGTCGCGAAAGAGATACGGTTTTCTTTTACAGGTGTCACATCGACTACATTTCCGTTGCTGTCCACTACTGTTGCAAGAGATGCATTCTTTGTCTGTACTACTGCTTCTCCGCCGTTCTCGGAAAGAATGGTAGCAGTTGTTACATTTCCGTCTTTCCAGTCCATGGATACTTTAAAGTTGCCCTGTGCAACCAGTCCATTTACACTTCCGTTTGCCCAGTCATCCGGAACTGCCGGAAGAAGATTGATGTATCCTGCATTGCTCTGCAGAAGCATCTCAGCCACACCGGATGTATAACCGAAGTTACCATCGATCTGGAAATATTTCGGCTGATGATAATCGAACAGATTCGCATAGATTCCGCCGTTGAACAGGTTCTTGATGATCTGATAAGTTTTATTTCCATCACCCAGTCTTGCCCAGCTGTTGATTCTCTGTGCCATTCCCCATCCGGTACTTTCATCTGTACGGTTCTGCATGGATACCTTTGCTGCTGCAAACCACTCTGCATGATCCTCTGTAATGAGGTCTCCCGGGAAAAGTCCGAGAAGGTGGGACATATGACGGTGGTTATATCCTTCTCCGAGTGTAGCTCCACTTGCAGTATGGTTAAAGGTTGTCTCTGTATACCATTCTTTGATCTGTCCGCTGTCGCCGACCTCGATCGGTCCTTTCAGGTCAGCCTGGTTTGCTTTCCATGTAGCTACCAGATCTGCATCTGTTCCAAGGACTTCTGCTGCTTTGATTGTATCTTCATATAACTGCCAGATCAGTGTCTGCTCATACGTGTTACCACTTGTGACCGGTCCATGCTCCGGTGAATATGCCGGTGAAGATACCAGCTTTCCATCGCTGTCGCGGACAAGCATCTGATCATACAGTTTTGCCTCTTCTTTCATCATCGGATAGATATTGTCTCTTAAATAAGATGTATCTCCGGTATACTCATAATAAGCCCAGCAGTTCTGCAAGATCCACGGTACTGCTGCCGGTGACCATCCCCAACTGAAACTCCATCCGGGGCAGGTCCATCCGAACGGGTTGTTCTGCGTATGTGCCATGAATCCCTTTTCCTCGCCATCGGCACTGGAAACTCCTGCATAAATTGCCGCAGTCACACGCCCCGGTTCTCTCAAAGCATCGATATAATCAACCAATGGCTGTGCACACTCTGCCATGTTGGTAGAATATGTCGGCCAGTAGTTCATCTGTAAGTTTACATTCATATGGTAATCTGAATGCCATGGAGAGTTGTTCGCTCCGACCCACAGTCCCTGAAGGTTGGAAGGAAGTGTCTCTCTGACATAACCATTTCCATCTGTCTTTGTCTCTCTGGAAGACTCAATGGTCATAAATCTTCCGTACTGGAACAGCATAACTTCCAGCTGACGTCTTTCAGCTTCTGATGCAGTTCCTGCTTTGTATGCGGAAAGAAGTGCATCTGTTGTCTTTGTTGAGACAGTCTGTCCAAGATCCAGATCAACACGGTTGAAGATCTCCTGATAATCACTTACATGATTCGCTTTCAGTTCTTCGTATGTCTTAACTTCTGCCTGATCTACATACCATTTTACACGGTTTGTCAGTTCGCTTTCAGTCTCACCTGTTCTGTAGCTCGGATATTCATCCTTATAATCTGTTCCCATGGAAGTGATGATCGTAACCTCACTTGCACCGGAAACACTTACTTTTCCATCCCCATCTGTCACCGTACCGGCATTGTCGGTAATAACCTGGGTCTGGGATGAAAATTTCATCTGGTTGTCTGTGAGTTGTCCGTTAATGGAGATCCGTCCATCTGACACGGTTGTATCCCATGTTCTCTGATAGCTGCTATCGCCAATCCCATTAATAGCACTTCCTCTGCTATTATCCGGTTCTACGCTTACATCCAGACTGATCTTTTCAGAACCGTCTGCTGTGATATGTGTAACAATAACATTGTCCGGATAACTTGTGAAGTTCTCTCTTGAATAATGAGTACTTCCCTTGTCATAGTTTACACCTGCGATGGCTGTTTTCAGATCCAGGTCACGGGTATAATTCGTCACATTGTTGTTCGATGATACATTTTTGAAATCAATATACATATTTCCCCAGCTCAGGTAATATCCATATCCATTGGTTCCTGCATCATCGCTTACACCGACCAGGTTGCTGTTTGCAAGACTGATTGCGGAGCTGTCCTGGCCATTTGCGAAATAGTTGTGGATTGATGTCATGGTCGCTCCGTTATTTCCCTTGTTCTCCAGGTTACCTCCATTGTAATTCGGTCTGCTGTCGCTTGGTCCTCCTGACCAAAGCGATTTGTCATTCAGCTGGATACGCTCTCTGGTGATTCCGCCGAATACCGTTCCACCGATTGCACCATTACCGATCGGAAGTGACTTTTCCTGCCAACCTTCGTAATACTTGGTAATATCTGCCGGACTCGTATACCACAGCTTCAGATCATTGTCACCGGTCTGCTGCGTTACAGCGGCCGGTTCCGCATTGACCTGCGTTGCCATATACGGCAGAGACGTCACAGCCATTGCTGCTGCACAGGCACTTGCAAGTACCCGCCATTTCATTTTTCTTCTCATAATACCCCTTTCTGATACGTTTCTGATGTATCTTAATTTATTGTCATGAAATTCCTCTGCCTTCGATTCCTATGGGCAGACTCCTCCCAATGTCCAATTATCTACATTATAAAACTTTTCTTTTGAATGTGCTTGTTTAATTTACTCTTTATAATCGCTTATTTTGTCAAATTCAGAACCTCTGAATTTACATTTTATTTATATTTTTTAAAAAAATATTCACATTTTTTGTATTTTTCGGTACATTTTTTCTTTATTTCTGTTATAATACAGATTAACGCTTATTAATTGTGCTTATCTATGGAGGCTTTTTTTACACATGAAGAAAAAAACTACTGTTCAGTCAGTAAATGAACATTCTACTCCTCCTGCTGAGGAGACTAAGATTCAGAAACACGAAGTACCTGGATTGATGACATTGTCCGATTCCATCCTGTCCGGTGCTGTTGTTGAATATCGTAAAGCCGGTTATAGTTTTGCCCGGCACTTACATACAAATATTGAGATTTATCGGATTCTTTCCGGTGAATGTTATATGGATATTCAGTCGGAAACGATCCACTGTACAGCGGGCGAATTTATCATGTTACTCCCCGATGTAGTTCATTCTTTTTATCTGAATGACACATCTGACTGTGAATTTCAGCATATTCACTTTAACCCTGAGATGTTTTCCACGATTGTTCTTGAAGATGAGGGAGTTTTTCCTATCACCCTGATGCATGCGATCCTCTTTTCTGCCCAGTTCTATTACCGGATGGAATCTGATCCAGTCATCGACGAACATCTTCAGAAGCTCATTACTCTCTATGCTTCATCCAACAGTCTGTTCTCTGCTGCAAATATTAACGTTGCACTGATGAACCTGATGTTATATATCCTTGACCATACAGAGGCAGATCATGGATTTTCCGAACCACAGCTTCAGAACAGCTATGTTGCTTATACACTGAATTACATTCGGGAACATTTTACCCAGAAGATCCGTCAGGAGGATATCGCCTTACAGCTGCATATCTCTGTCCGCTATCTGAGTAAGATCTTCAAGAATTATATGGGGGTAACCCTTTCTAATTACATTAACATTTACCGGATCAACCGTTCCATTGAATTAATGCAGAATACAAGTCTGACACTGACAGAGATTGCCCTTCAGGTCGGCTTCAAAGATTCCCAGCATTATTCTAAGGTCTTTATGAATGTAATCAATGCAACACCATCCCATTACAGAAAAGCGATTTTGAAATAAAAACCACAAAAAAATTCCTTCCAGGAAACCCCCGGAAGGAATTTTTTATTCTTTTATTGCATTGAAAATTCGGAACTCACTTCAGATTAGTTTGTTCTTCTTCTCTTTGCCATTACTACAACAAGTCCTGCTGCCAGGCAAAGCATTGCCATTCCTGCTACATTTGATGTATCACCAGTCTTGGCTGCTTTCGCTACATTTGATGTACCATTTGCAGTACCGTTATTGGATGATCCATTGTTGAAAGAACCATTATTATTTGATCCGTTATTCGCATTGCCGTTGTTATTTCCGCCATTATTATCGGATCCGTTATTATCGTCTTTCTTGTCATCATCCTTATTGCTGTCGTCCTTCTTATCATCATCTTTTGCTTTCAGGGCTGCTCTTGCTTCTTTTACAGCCTGTACTGCTGCATCAATCTCATCCTGAGTTGCATCTGAATTCTGAAGAACTGCATTTGCCGCATCGATTGCTGACTGAAGAGCTGCAAGTGATGCTTCTGTATACTTGTCTGTTGCTCCGACAACTTCTGTTGCATCTGCAACCGCCTTTTCAAGCTCCTCTTTTACAACCGGTGCTTTCTTCTCTTCGAGTGCTGCCTTTGCTGCATTTACAGCTTCAACCTGTGCATCTACCTCTGCCTGGGTTGCGTTGTCATCAGCCAGAACTCTATTGGCTGCATCAATTGCTGTCTGAAGAGCTGCGATGGATTCTTCTGTATACTTATCTGTCAGGGCTGCTTCACCCTCTGCTGCTTTCACTGCAAGTCTCAGTGCAGATTTGTCTGCCTTCTCTTTCAGTGCTGCAATCTTAGCTTCTACATTTGCTTTTGCATTGTCAACTTCTGTCTGAGTTGCATCTGCTTTGTTGTAAACTGTCTGAGCTTCATCTACAGCATTCTGAAGTGCTTCCAGAGAAGCCGGTGTATAAGCGTCTGTCTGTGCGAGCTTCTCATTTGCTGTATTGATTGCTGCAAGCAGATTTTCCTTTGCAACTGTCATTGCATCTTTTGCAAATGTTACTGCAATCGTATGGTTTGCTGTTACGTCTGAGAATGTATATTCTGTTACAACGTCAACTGCAGTTCCATCTACTGTAAGGCTGTCTACATGATATCCGTCATTCGGTGTGATCGTGAATGCTTTGGATGTTCCTTTGTAAACATTTGTTGCTCCTGTCGGTGCGATCTTTCCACCATTACCTGCTGTTGCTGTAATTGTGAACTGAGTCTGGATGTCAGCAATCTTTGCTGTGATCTCAGCTTTCTTCGCATCTACATCTGCCTGGGAGCTTTCTGTTGTCAACTGCTTTCCTGCATTTACAAGTTCCTGAAGCTCTACAAGTGCTGCTGCAGAATATTTATCTTTATCTGCTGCATTGAGAATTGCCTCTGCATTTGTGATCGCTGTCTGAAGTTCTGTAAGGTCAGCTTCGTCTGCCAGTTTTACTAACTCGATATCGAATTTATCTGTCTGTGGTGAATCTCCGTCTGGTGCTGTAAATACAAGAGTTCCTGCTCCTGCAGTTGTAACAACCATGTTAAATTCAACAGTCTTTGCCTGAAGCACATTATTCACCTTGGAGTTCGGTGTTGCCACCTGACCGGCAGTGATCTTTCCATCCTGCTCACTCCATGCAAGTTTGTTCGTATCAGAACCACTTCTATAAGTTACTGTTACTTTATAAGTTCCTGCTACCGGTGCATTATAAGCATAAGCAACTGAATCTGCTCCTGTAGATGTCTTATTCAGAGAATTAATATACTTTCCATTGCTTGCCCAAGCTTCTGAGTTTACTTCGCATCTCCACTCTGTTGCTCCGCATGCCTCAGTAATTGTTGTTGCGTGCTCTGCTTCCAGAGTCTTTGTCGTTCCCTTTGTTGTCGGGAATTCAAATGGATTTGCTGCAGTATAATTTGCAAATGCAAATGTTGCCTCAATTGTATGAGCTGCAGTTACATTTTCAAATGTATAGGAAGTTCTCTTTCCTACAGATGTTCCGTCAACTTTAACATCGCTGACTTCATATCCATCATTTGCGGCGATCGTGAATGTTGCACTTTCACCTTCTGTAACAGATACCTTGCCATCTGCAAGACCTTCTGCTGTGATCGTACCGCCTTCACCTGCTGTTGCTGTGATATCATAAGACTCAACTGCAACGTTCTTTGGTGTAATTTCAAGTTTATCAAGCTGCGGTGCACCGCTGTTATCTACCGGCTGAAGGATCAGCGTTCCTTCTCCTGCTTCTGTTACAACAATATCAAACTCAACTGTACCAACAGAAAGCACATTATTTACTTTTGTATGTGGAGTTGTTATATTTCCGGCTGTAATCTTATTGTTTGCTTCTGACCATTCAAGTTTATTTCCGTTATTGGTGTCTCCACTACGATAAGTTGCAACCACGTGATATGTACCTGGTTTTTTTGCATTGTATGCATACTCAACTTTATCTGTACCTGTATTGGTCTTATTCAATGAATTAATATACTTACCATTGCTTGCCCAATTTTCTGAGTTAACTTCACATCTCCACTGTGTGTCTCCACAGGCTTCTGTAATGGTTGTAGCAAACTCTGCTTCCAGGATTGCACTTGTTCCGTTCTTCCACGGGAACTGGAATCTGTCATCTGCCGTATATTGCGTACGTACTACAAGAGCTTCTTTAGCTGCATATAATGTAGAATATGCATTTTTGATCTGTGTATCTGTAGCATTTTCATTTGCTGCAACAGTCTTTGCTGAGGAAAGTGCTGCTGTAAATGATGTCCATCCTTCTGAATAAAGATGTTCTTTTAATCCTTCAGATTCTGTGATCAATGTATTAAGTGAATCTTTTGTAATTGCATCAGCATCAAGAATTGTTACTTTGGCTGAGCTTGCAAGTCCGATTACCGGGCTGCTGCTTGAAAGCTCCAGTGTAAAATATACATCCCCATCCGTTGTCGGCACACGGTTTGCATGTGCTGCAGGACTGATCACTTTCTCAGATTCTCCATTCTCAAATACAACCTCCGGGATCAAACCTGTATTAAAGTGCTTCTGTATCGCACTTCCCGGATTTGGTTCCAGTCTTGCTGTAATCTTACCTGTTGTTCCTCCTACACGCCTGATTTTTACTGCCAGATCACTGTCTTCATTCATCGTATAGGAGTCATTTTCGATCTCCAGCATACCTTTTCCGCCATTGTTAATGACATAGGCTGCCTCGACACCGATTGCTGCTGTTGTCTTTGCTACCAGCTTCAGTGTATGATGTCCGTTTTCCAAATCCGCCGACTCAAAAATCTTTGCTCCTGTTGATCTTACGGTATCATGAGTATCAATCGTTGCAACCGGAGTATCCATATCATCAATATAGACATCTGCCTGACCATGCCCTGGATCTTTTGTTCCCATCAGATATACTTTTGTTCCGTCAAACTCATAGGTAAAGCTTGCACCCGCTTTATTTGACCAGGTATTCTGTCCATTAATATAAGTAGTTCCCGTCTGTGGATTCCATCCTGAAGAACTAAATGTAAACTTCTTTGTATCATTTACACTTGTCGAATTCATTCCATCCGGAGCAGCCCCACTCAGCTGGAAGCCTTTGCTGGCTTTATAAACTCCAACTTCGCTAAGTTGCGGAACTTTTCCTGTTGATGTTCCGACAGTAATTCTTACCTGAGTTGCAGATATTGGTGATGTTCTGATCAGTCGTTTTGATCCAACCGTCACACCACTTTCCATGGTCTGCCAGCTTGCATTGTCATTTTCTTTGTATTCAACTTTATAGCTATTGATATGCTGTCCATTCTGGATTGCCTCTTCGATTGATACAACATCAAATCTCTTTGCAGAATCCCACTTAATCGTCAGGCTTCCACTTGTTGTCCCATCATCTGTTGTCCAGTATGTAGCATCATCATCATCCACTGCATTTCCCGGCTTGAAGTCAATATCATTGCCGCGGACATTACTTGCTGTAATTGTTGTTCCATCTGCTTTTGCAAGATTGGTTCTGAATGTATCCTGAACATTCTGGCCAAATTCCACAACACGATCCCGAATCGCCTGGTCTACTTTTCCCTCATTATTCGGAGGTACATTCAAAAGTAATGTTGCATTATGACCAACTGATCTAAAATACATCTCTGCAAGGTTTGTCAGAGTTCTTGGAGTATTTTTCTGTGTTCCCCAGAACCATCCGGATGTAATTCTTGCATCTGCCTCCGGTACTGTCCAGTGATTACCATCTTCATATCCATTGGAATATCCGTCCGTCGGATCTCCTTTGTAATCTCCGGTACGCTGACTGTCATCATTATAGATCTGACCATCACGGATTGTTGATTTTGCCCATGTCGTATTATCTGCAAAACCATTTTCATTTCCGATCCAGCGGACTGTTGTATGAGTTCCTGCTCCGAACAGCATACAATCTGCTTTGTAACCTGCTTCTTTTCCTTCATACTTCTGGATCGTCGCGAACCATTTTTCAAAATTGTATGTCTGCGGTACATTATTGTAACCGTTCGCTCCATCCATCCATACTTCCACGAAATGCCCTTTATTTCCATATTTCGGATTGCTCAGGATTTCTTCAAGCTGGTTATTATAATATTCATTGTAGGCATTATTGATCGATCCACCATCTGAACCAAAGGTTGACTCTGCTACATCCCATGGTGAAAGATATAATCCCATGTCCATATTAACTGCCGTACATGCTTCTGAAATTTCTGCAAGGATGTCTCCTTCTCCATTTTTATAACTTGTACTTGCAATGTCATAATCTGTATATGCACTGTTCCAGATACAGAATCCATCATGATGCTTTGCTGTTACAATCAGCTTTTTAAATCCTGCATTTTTCAGTGTATTTACTAATGTTTCTGCGTCGAAATCACTTTCCAGCGTAAAAATCTGATCCGGAGTTCTTCCTGCATAGAGCTTTTTCTGCGTTGACTGGTCAAATCCCCACTCAAGTTCATTGAATGTGTTTGGACCAAAATGACAGAATGCTGCAAGTTCATCTTTCTGATATTTATACTGGTTTGCATCAGGTACTGTATCGTCCGGTGTTGGTGCTGCAGTATCTTTATCTGTACATTCCGCATCTGTTACGCCATTTTCAGCGGCATATACCGTTACTCCCATTGTTCCAACAGAACTGAAAATCGTCGTAACCCCAAGAGCCAAGCCCATAAGCATTGATAAGGCTTTTTTTCTCATGTCTTTCCTCCCATTATGTTATCAAAGCGAAGGAGATCAGCATTTTTCATAACCTCCCCCGCTTGTTTCTAAATTTCACATTTACAAAACTGCAAAGTTTTTAGTTCTCTTTTTTACGCTTTACTACAACGCCTGCTGCCGCTGCGGATGCTGCCAGTGCAAATGCCCAAACTGCTACGTTTGTCGTATCGCCTGTCTTAGCTGCTTTCTTAGTATTGTCTACCTTTGTTGTAGTCTTATTGTCAGACTTGGATGTATTAGAAGAATTGTTGTTCTTGTTGTCGTCAACCTTTGTATCATCCTTCTTATTGTCACCCTTGTTGCCGTCGTCTTTCTTTCCGTCATCTGTCTTCTTTTCTACAAGAGCATTGAGGGCTTTTGCGATGGCTTTATTTGCTTCGTCAACCTGAGCCTGCGTTGCATTTTCGTCATTCAGAACGGATGCGTACTGATCGTAAACTGCCTGCAGGGCTTTCAGTGATTCTGCTGTGTACTTGTCTGTTGCTGCAAGTGCTGCATCTGCCTTTGCTGTAGTTGCCTTGAGTTCTGTCTTATCAACTACTGTCGGATCAGGATTTACAGCATCTTTCTTTGTTGTAAATGTAGCTGCTGCCTTTGCGGATACATTGTTATTTGTATCAACAGCTTCTACCTCTACTGTGTACTCTGTTCCTTCTGTAAGACCTGTCAGTACATATTCTGTTGTTGCTACCAGTGTATCATTTACCTGAGTTCCATTTACATATACATTGTATCCGGCAACTCCTTCATTATCTGTAGAAGCTGTCCATGTAACAGTTGCACCTGTCTTTGTAACATCAGATGCTTTTACGTCTGTCGGAACGCTTGGTGCTTCTGTATCGACTGCCTTTGCTGTTGTAAATGTAGCTGCCTCTGATTTCTCAGATACATTTCCTGCTGCATCTACTGCTTCAATCTCTACGCTGTAATCTGTAGCTGGTGTAAGACCTGTCAGATCATACTCTGTAGCTGTTACCAGTTCTGTGTTTACCTTTTCTCCGTTTACATATACGTTGTATCCAGTTGTTGCAACGTTATCCAGAGCTGCTTCCCATGCAACATGAGCTGTTGTCTCTGTAACATCTGCTGTTCTTACTGCTGTCGGAGCATCCGGTGCTTCTGTATCAACTACTGCCTTGTCAACGTATGTGATGATCGGAGTAACATGAACAGACGGCCTGCTTGGATTGCTGTTGCAGCTTGCTGTTACGCGGATCACATCGCCCTTGTTCAGTTCAATCTCATCAAAATTTGCCCAGTCTGCTGCTTTCTGATTACTTGTTGAAAGTGTTACACTCTGTTTTACTGTATCATTTACAAGAAGGCTTAATGTAACTGTTCCGCCTGAGTTTCCAGCCTGACGCAGATACGGCTCACCATCTTTTACATTGAAGGATACTGTACCGCTCTTCGGTGCTCTGAATACCATTGCTGTCGAATAAGAAGTCTGCGGTGGAGCAGAGATCAGTCCATGAATGGAATCGCTCATTGCTGTACTGTGATTTGGAGCATCTACACCAACACCATAGTATGTATTCAGTACCCAGTTTGGATAAGTATTATCATAAGCTGTCATATCAGCCCAGTCGCCATTACCGTTCTTCTGCTGTGCAAACCATACATTTCCCTGCTGCTGTCCTGCATAGTCCAGTGTCCAGTTGTATGTATTCTTCTGAGCTACCGTATAGTCATTTGTTGTTCCGTCTTCAGCCGTGATGCGTACTGTCACTCCTGCTGTTACTGCATCTCCGTCAGCTAATGCTGTTCCATTGTTCAGTACGGAAACTGTTGCTGTATCAGCTACTGTGATGTTCTTCTTCAGCTCGCTGACTGTTGTAGCATTTGCTGTTGTATAAGGAACACTCAGTGTCTTTCCGCTTACCATGTAGTAAGAAGATTTCAGTTCTTTATCAGAACTTGCAACTACTGTATAAGTTACATCCTCCATTCCTTCATAAGAAAGAACGACGGTTGCTCCACCTTTCACGATATCTGCATCGCCAAGAACTTTATCACCATTTTTTACAGTAACTGTAACGCCTGTATCAACGATGATGTTGTTGCGGAACTGCTCTACTGTTGTATTCTTCGGAAGATCACTTACATTTGTTCCTGAAATTGTGTATGTATTGGAACGAAGTACAAGTGCTGTAACTGCATCACTTTCTGCTGCTCCGATTTCCGGTACTGCTGTGATTGCATGTCCGAAGAAGTCATGATCGATAGAATAACCATTTCTGTCAACAATTACTTTACCAGCATTGATAGCCGGTGAGTTTGCTGCCAGTTTGTATCCATCAAATTTTGTAGTAGCTGTCGGATCTTCATGCAGTCTTGCCTGCTTGTCCTCTGCTGCTGCAACCGGACCTGAACCTGCATCAACAAGTACTGCTGTTCCTGCGGATACCTTTACTGCATTTGCATCAGTTGGGTAATTGGATACATTGTAGTACAGGTTGTTGTCGAATACTTTATTGTTGCTCGGATTCCAGTTTGAAACTGTTGCCGGTGTACTTCCTGCAAAATAGAAAATATTATTTTCTGCTGTAACCGGTCCACCATTTCCATGACTTCTATGCCAGATTGTATTCAGTCCCGCTTTAATATAGAAGGTATTATTGTAAACCTGACAATTTCCTGTATTTCCAGCAGGATCCAGCGGTCCCATATCTTCATTCTGGCTGATATTGTAACGGAATGTATTATTAATGGATTCCGGTCCACAGAACATGATCGTACTTGCCGTATTACCGTGACTGTAGTTGTACTGATAGTTTGTTCCATCACCGTAGTCAGCATCCCATGGCTGTCCGTCACCATTACCGCTGGATGCATTCAGCGTTGCGAAGCATTCATTGTACTGGAAAATGGCATTTTTACACTTCCATGGCCAGATACCTGCTGCAACTCGTCCTGCATTGACACCCTGCTTACCGGTCTCATTACCATTTGCATCAAGCCTTGGCTGTTGCTGTGAATAATCTGTTTCATTAATCTGCTTTGCTGCATTCTCTGATACATTATACTGGATCAAAGGATTGTCACAGTACATTGTTGTAATCGCATCTCCACCGACATTGTTCAGGTAGTTATTCTCGATCACAACCTTGGATGCTCCATATGTAGACATCACCTCATCTGACAGAGAAGCATTTGTGAATCTTCCCCACTGATAGGTATATCCAACTGCGATTCCCCACCGGTTTACTGTATCAAGATAGCAATTCTTAATCTGAACATCATTGTATCTTGCAACACCTGTTGTTGCCTCATTTGTCGGTTTCTCCATGATAAAGTAGATACCACCATTGGTCATGTGCTTATTATAGACGTTACCTGTTACATCATGAATGTAAAGATCATTCAGTACGATATGATCTACTGTTCCATTATCTTTTGCAACTCCGGCAACACCGGTTCTGTCCATTGCATAAGCATCGTTGTATGCACGTACATTTCCATTTGAATCTGTTTCCGGTACTTTATCTGTCTTTCTGTTGTTCGTCAGTTCCAGACCATTGATCTCAATATATTCTGTATCCTCGATCAAGATACAGGAAGATACTTCACCTTTCCATTTATGGTTCTGGTTATCCAGTGGATTTCCATAGTTCAGATTCCAGCGACCCTGACCATTTGTATTGATCTGTGGTCTGGCTGCGTTCTCATCTCCATAAGTCGAGATAATAACCTTGGCAGTTGCACTACCGCTGTCCTCCTTCGTAAAATGAAGTGCCTGTCCATTGAAGACAGATCCTTTCTTAAAAAGTACCTGATCTCCCGGTTCAAGATTCACTGCATTTACCTGTGCCAGAGTTTTAAATGCATCATCTTTGGAAGTACCTGTTGCATTTTCATCGGCATTTCCATTTTCGGAATCAACATAATATGTTGTTCCTGTTGCAGTGTTCTGTCCTTCAGCATTAACAGCAACTGCCGGCGTCATTGATGCAACCGTAGTTCCTGCAAGCAGAAGAGCCAGAGCACCGCTCATCCATTTCTTCTTCATAATATTGCTCCTTCCATCATTTTATATTCTTCAAGGTAAACCGGTTTACATCTGCCATGTTTCCGTCCACCTGAGAATCAGTTTCACGCTGCGTGATGATGTCATCATATTTCTTTTCACGCAACTCACGTTCCACCGCAATTCTTGCTGTCTCCAGATCAGCATTCTCTTCGCTGTCCCCGAAGATCCACTCACGGCTGTTGTAGTGTTCCAGTATCTCGTCCTCTGTCAGTTCCATGCCCTCACGGGTATCATCATTGCAGTATTTTTCTTTGAGTGTACTCATTTCATACTGGAGATAAATCTGAAAAGTATACTCTTTCAGTCCATAGACCACTTCCCCATTTTCAACCTTTTCACTCCGCTTTGCATTTTCGTCTTTCCAACGCTTTTCCAAAGCCTCATAACTGCTGTCTGATACATCACCACATTCTTCTGCAAGGTCATAGACCGCATGGATGTATTTCAACTGTTCCACTGTATTTTCCGTCAGAATTTCGTAGCCGTATTTTCCATCATACTTTTTCTCCCAGAAGCCATCTTCATAAACGGCATCATAGTCCTGCTGAATCTGCACCTCTGTATCATACTCTACAGATTTCATGCAGTTCACATATTCATCTTTACTGATTGTATGCCCCCCAACAGTTAAATCGAATCGATTATCAATTCTGTATCGGACGACCCCGGCAACAATTCCCGCAACCGCGATCACCAATACTGCAATTCCGATCTTCAGGAACTGCTTTTTTCGATTCTTCATACTCCGCATCCCCTCCTGTTCTGAAATCTTGTTCTTTCTACGCACGAACTTACCCACTCTGACTTAATACTATTATAACAACAGCAGAATTTTTCAACTCGTTCTTTTCGGTTGATTCCCACGCTTATTTTGTCTAATTCGGAACATTCTTTTCATTTCTCCCTTGACTGCTTTTATTCTCTCTGCTATATTACATATAGAACAGTATGAATCGTACTGTTTCTTTGCATACAATAGTGTAAAAAGTAATGCAGATCAGATGATACAAATGTAACGGAAAGATATGAGGGTGAGTCTATGAAAAGAGATTACTATGAACTGCTCGGACTGGCGAAAGGTGCTGATCCGTCAGCAATAAAAAAAGCCTACAGAAAGCTTGCTAAAAAGTATCACCCGGATACGAATCCCGGTGATAAAGAAGCTGAAAAGAAATTTAAAGAGATCACCGAAGCTTATAATATCCTGAGTGATCCTGAAAAGAAGAAACTTTATGACCAATTTGGTCACGCTGCATTTGACCAGAGCGGTGCTGCCGGTGGAACCGACACCAGTGGTTTCCATGGTGGATTCTATGGAAGTGGCTTTGGTGGAGCCGGATCTGACGGAACCGGATTTGGCAGCAATGGTTTTGGCAGTGGTGGTTTCAGTGGTGGCGGTTTTACCGGAAACGGTGGGTATCAGGAATACCACTTTGAGGGTGGTAATATGGATGATATGTTCGGAGATATTTTCGGAAATATGTTCCACGGAGGAACCTCCCGCAAGACTTCTTCCGGTTTTGGGAACGGCTTCCATGGTGGGTTCCAGTCCGGTGGTTTTCAGTCAAAGGGATCCGATCTGAATGCAGAAGTAACCGTTGGTTTTGATGAAGCTGCTTTTGGCTGTGACAAGGTCATTACATTACAGGATCCAAATGCTCCGGGAAATCCTTCCCAGTCACTGAAGGTTCATATTCCTGCAGGAATCGACACCGGTAAGACGATCCGTCTCCGTGGCAAGGGAATGCCCGGTACAAATGGCGGAGATGCCGGGGATCTGATGTTGAAGGTCAAGGTCGCTGACAAACCGGGATACGAGCGAAAGGGAACGGATGTCTATACGACAATTACTGTACCTTTCACGACGGCTGTCTTTGGTGGTGAAGCACTGGTTCAGACTTTATATGGCAATGTGCTTTGTAAGATCCGTGAGGGTACACAGTCCGGTTCTAAAATCCGTTTGAAAGGAAAGGGAATTGTTTCCATGAAGAACCCTTCGGTTCACGGTGACCAGTATGTAACGGTTCAGATTGAAGTTCCAAGGCACTTAACTCCGCAGGCGAAAGAGAAACTGCGTGAATATGAGGCCTTGGTCAGTGGAAATGCAAAGAGTGCTTAAGATAAAATATGCTCCTTCAGGCAACAGGTTTTCTTGTTCCTGTCTGCCTGAACGGAGCATATTTTTTATTCAAACATCACTCTTTCATCTCAATTGTCTTTTTTCTTTTTGAGAAAATTTGCAAGAAGCATCATTGCAGAGACCAGTACCCCTCCTGCCACCGGTACAACCGGAGTTGTATCGCCGGTTTTTGTTGCTTTTCCAGATTTTTTTGTACCCATCGCCGGATTTTTCTGGTCAGCAGATGGCTTGCCACTTCCTGTCGTCTGTCCTGCACCATTCGAATTATCCGGAGTAGATGGCTTGCCTGGGGCAACCGGATCTGGATCTACCGGATTCGGATCTACCGGTTTTGGATCTACCGGATCTGGGTCAACCGGTTTTGGATCTACCGGTTTTAGTGCTTTCTGCTTCTCAACGAGCGTATCAGTTGCTGTTGCTACCTCTGTATGCTTAAGTTCCTTTTTCGTTTCCTTGCCTTCCAAAAGAAGTTTTGCAGCAGCTAATGCACTTTCAAAATCCGATGTGTCTTTATAATCTTTTACTATAATTTTCTCAGCTTCCTCTACTGCTTTTTCCAGTGCTGCAAAGTCAGCATTTGTCGCAAGTGGCTGTAATGCATTTATTGCATCCCTCACTTTTTGGGTCATCTCATCAACCTCACTCTGCTCTGTCCGTGGATTGTCAAGTACTTTCTCAGCCTCCGCAAGAATCTTGTCCAGACCGGCATAATACTCTGTCATATATACCGTTCTGTCTAATTTTTCTGCCTCATCTACTGCCTTCTGTAACTCTGAAAAGTCTGCCGGGATGTATGCCTCTTCTACATAGAAATTATCAACATAATATTCACTGCTCTGTCCTGTAATATCTACATAGCAGTCTTCTTCATCACCTGTTGTAAACTCGAGAACAAGCTTTCCACTCTGGGCATTTGCCACCGCACTTGCAAGCGTCTTTGAAGCCTTATCAGATTTTACTGCAAAAGTAAACGCATTTGCACTTGGTGCTTTATATTCAATGCCTACTTTATACTCTGTATTCGGTTTAAATCTAACCGTTGATGGAATGGTTCTCATATAATCTTTTGCACGAATCTTCAAAGAATAGTTTCCATCAATCACATCCGTCGTATACTCTGGATTCACTGGATTTTTCTGAGATAAATGCGACTGATCAGACTCCGTAGACACAAATACTCCAAAGCCCTGATCTACATTTTCAAAATCCTCCCAATAAGTATACTTATTCGGATCCGGGTTAGTAGAAGCATCAACTTTTGCCACCCGCACATCATCAAAGTCAACAACCGATGTATCGCTTTTTCCTGCTGCTGCAGAAAGCGTTAATTTGACCGTGTCAGATGCCGCAGTAAAACGTACCTGCATACGCTGAGCCTTAGTCAAATATTTATCATTATGATGAACTCCATACGTGACATTACTCTGTTCCATATAATTTGAAACTACTTCGTCCCCGTTCTTTACCTCAATTGATGCCTTTCGTCCATCATCAGTAATGCACCATACAGATGCCGAATAAGCCTGCCCCGGAACCAGACCTGTTAAAGTCTGACTTACCTGTCCATCTTTTGTTCCCTCTATATAAAGGTGTGCATTTCCAAGACTATTATCCTTAATCTTTATATGATCTACACTATCAGATGTAGATGATGGTTTCCACTCATCAAAATTATAGGAATCGAATCCCATATCTTTCACAGGAGATCCTGTAGACCACTCCATTGTATCAGCCGTATCAACTTTTACAGCATCCTCTTTGTAAAGTACATATCCTGTTTTTGCTGTCGCATCAATTGTTACTTTACGTCCTGTCACAGGAAGCGTTTTCTTATCAGATTTTCCTTCTGCAGACAGTTTATAAATCGTTACCTCAGTTACATTTCCCCAGGATTCCGGAAGTGTCCAGGTACTTGAACCTCCATCTTTATTATAATGATAAATCTTACCCTGCTCATCATCATCCTTTTCCCATGGAATGAAAATCTTATTTCCTTCGGCAACTTTTTCACCGTCCAGCGTAATAACATTAACGTTATTCACGATCTCAGTTACTACTTCGTTACTATTTCCCAGAACTGCCCGCGATTCGCTTTCATACTGCATCAGCGGATACTGTGCAAGGAACTTAGCCGGAAGTACTTCGCAATAAAATGTATCCAGCGAATCATTCATACTTGCTGCATTATTTCCCTGTGAAGACTGCTGCCAACCGTCAATACCAGCACCACCTTTGCTTGCTCCGCCTGTATCGCCGCCGTTGTTTCTCGATTGTATTCCTCTGAACAAAGTTGTTCCCTGGAAAATATCAGACTGGTTGTTCTCTACAAAACGAACCAGATTTCCTGCTCCTTTAAAGTTGCCTGCCCCGGTCTGAATACCATGGACAAATACACTGTGGGAAACCATTTCATCAGGATTCTCTGTTCCAAGAATAATGTTGCGGCCTTTTATATTCTGTATTAATTTATACATCGGCCATCTTGTTCCAAAGAATACATCTACATATGTCGTATCAATCTTTCCCTGCGTATCTTTATCGTATAATTGCGAAAAACGTCCATCCAATCCATTTTCTGATGTGTCAAGATCGTCGTTCTCACGAATAATGCCTTTTGAACTATCATACCAATCCCAGGCCGGAAGGCTTGCTGCAAGCTTTCCATACTGCGGAGCTTCCGGGTAAGTATCTGTCTGGTTTACATGAATACCTATTTATGCATTATACTTTTCTGCCTCACTCAGCAAAGTGTTGAAATCTTCCAGACCACCAGCATGCTTATTATAATTTGCATAATCCGGATGAGATGAGTCATGTCCTTCACCTTGATATCCCTTGATAATAATATTCTGCCCAAATCCATCTGTAGCCAGATACATCTTCTTCACATTATCCAAAATACGGAGAAATGGATATTGAGCTTCGGATCCTACATTCATTGCGATCATTGTCCAGGAGTCTGTCACTTCGTCCGCTCCACTTTTTCTGGTCATGCACTTATCCCGAAGTACAATCGCACCATCCTGAGCGTCTACTTTTCCATCTCCATTGCAATCTGCTGTGACCGCTACCTTGACTGCAGGCAGATACATTATCTCTCCATCCAGTCCACGGTAAGTATACTCATTCATCCATAAACCTGTAGAATTATGGTCTCCTGCCGCAAACGTCTGGTATGCTACTTCATGACGGTTTTTATATGATTCTCCACTTAATGCAGCAGCAACATTCCGATTACTTAACACTGCAAGCGTCGTCTCATTATATGCTTCTGATGCATTGGCTGAAGAAAGCGAAATCGCATTCTGTCCCTGATAATTATTTACAGTCAGCTTTCCGTCCGCATCTTTACTTGACATAGAAATCAAACTGTGACGCGGGAAATTCAAAGTGTACAGTTTCGTCTGATCATCAACTATATTTTTTACATTCATAGAAAGGACATTTCCTTCTACAGTAAATATAACATCAAATGAAATTCCTGTCGTCGCCTCTGACACATGATAAACCGCTTTATTCTCACTGATATCTGCTGTAACATCCGGTGTATAAAGTTTATTATTTAACTCAATCTGATGTAATGCAAGTTCCTGTCCTTTTACAGTCTCCCCACCGTTCTTTAATGTATAATCGATTACCCGCGGGAATGCACGGTCCAGACGGACTGTCATGGCATCTGACTGAATTGTTACAGGCTCTGTATTTTCCACAACTGTCGGTACAGCTGCATTCTCCTGCGTAAACTTCTGGATGAGCATTCCATTATTACTTCCGGTTCTGAATCCCACTTTTCCCGGATTTGTCGTAACATTACTAAGTTCTCTATTAAGAATTTCCTCATTATCAACAAATACTGTCACATACTTGTCCACAATCCTTACTTTTATCTTATATGGAACCACTCTATTTGCAAGAATAAAACCACTGTCATTATATTCACTTCCAAGAAGTGACTGTCCCTGTGCATTCCAGATATTCCATCTGGTATAATGCTGATTATTCTGTGAAGACGGTCCAACATAGAAATACTCATTATCACTTACATACCGGAGAACTGCCCCATATCCACAATTATCATTCATTGGATCGTATGTAAATTCAATTTCCTGGTCTTTCAGGCTTGCCGAATTATCATCAATAAATACGCCATCTCCCTGAAGCTTCATGGCACCATTTTCCAGACTCATAGAACCGCTTCCACTCTTTTTCGTAAAGCCGTCTGCTCCGTCTGCCGCAAAATTTCTTGTATAGGATACCGTCGGTTCCGGAATGTTAATATTAATCGTGAATGTCTGTGTCTGCCCATCTTCGAATTCAAAAACCAGCTTTGTACTGGATTGACTTTTGATCTTTTCAAGATAAGTTGTCTTAATTGTGACATTCTGACCATTTACAGTATAATCCGTTCCCCTTTCCAATACCTCTGATCCATTTTTAATCGCACTTAATGTATTCTCGCCTGTTATTGCCACTTCAATATCCTGTGCTGCCGCTGTATCCTGTTCAAGTTTCACACTTTTCGGATCAATCGAAACTGCTGAAAAAATATCGGAAGTTTTTATATTGTCAAACTTCAAAGCACATCCATGGGTTTCTGTTGGTTCTCCCCAGACTCTCATTCCAATCTGTCCGGACATCGTATCACTAAATGCATCTACTGTCTGATCAATAATCACCTCTCCATCCTGATAAACCTTGATCTGCTTTCCACGATACTCCAGTTTGATATGATGCTTCTGGTTTATATCTGATGCATCAAACGTCGTCTTTGTGGAATTAAGATCTCCCCAGTTAGAAGAACCTTTCTGCCAGAACCAGTGAGTACCGTCTACTCCAATTCCTTCCCAGTCAGAGGAAGAATTGTAACGGAACAAAATCAACATTCTCGCCCCATTCGGTCCTTTCGTCAGGGTAAGATCCATTTCAAGAATTCCATCCTGACGGGTTTTGGAATTTCCATATTTGAAAAAGGACTCTCCTGCAGACTCAAGTACCATAAATCCATCATCACCCTCACCATTTTGGAAAGTGATCGTTCCATTTGCCCCATCTTTTACTCAGCCGCCCTGACTGTTCTCATCGGTAAAATCGATCATCTCCTGCGTCACCGCTGCCTTTGCTACATTCCCCGGTATCGGTACCGCATTTGCAATCATACAAGCAGATAAAGTTGCAATGGTAACTCGCTTTAATTTGTTTTTCATAAACTCGCCCCTCCATGCCATTAGATATTTTGCCTATTTTTTATCTCTGTGCCATTTTCCTTTTGCATATAATTATATCTTTTTTCTTCTTTTTTTTCAATATCGGCGTTTCTTTTTATTTATTTTTGTTATTTTATACAATTTTATCGTGCTTGTTCCATCACTTTGCTTGTTCCCCTTGCTTTTTATATAAGAAGGCTGCAAAAACATTTCTTTCAAATGCTTTTGCAGCCTTCTTTACCTCTCCAATCATTTTCTTTATCAGGTGGAATTCTGTTCAATTCCTATGTGCTTCCCTATTCCTGTTCTTCTTCCATCTCAGCCCGGATCGTATCTTCAGATGCTGCCATTGCCTGCAGGGTCATGGTAAGAAGCTTTTCAAGTTCCCAGCCCAGTTGCTTTGCACCTCTTTCAATGACTTCTCTTGAACATCCCGCAGCAAATCCTTTGCTTTTATATTTTTTCTTCAGAGATTTTAATTCCATATCTTTTGTACTTTTTGACGGACGCATCAACGCAGCCGCCCAGATCAGACCTGTCAGTTCGTCTGCCGCAAATAGTACTTTTTCCATCTCATGGACGGGTTCTACATCAATCATCTTTCCACATCCTACTGTGATTCCGTATCCATGAGAACATACTGCATGGATCAGATCTTCTGAAACTCCAGCTTCTCTTAAAAGATCCGATGCTTTCAGGCAATGCTCTTCCGGGTACAATTCAAAATCAATATCATGAAGCAGTCCTGCAATCCCCCAGTATTCTGCATCTTCTGCGTATCCCAGTTCATTTGCATACCACTTCATAACAGCCTCTACAGTCAGAGCATGCTGAATGTGAAATGGATCTTTATTATATTTTTTAAGTAACTCAAAAACATCTTTTCTGGCAATATGTTCCATGTTGTTCCCTCCTTTTTATCTGCAGTTTTCCTACTATTCCGATAGGTTATATTTTACTTTGATCTTTACTGCTTGTCAAGGTGGTAAGCATTTTTACATTTTTTGCTGTGTAAACATTTTTACTTTTTTGCCGCAAGTATTCTCATGATCCTCTGCCGGTTATACCGCTGCATAATTACAAAAATCAAATCCATTCCTGCAGATACAATGGAAGTAATAATGAAAACCGGATATGCTCCAAATTTTATCCCGGCGAAAACCGGCAAAAAGCTCAATACCGCAATAATCTCATGCCCCACTTCTGACTGGCACATGGTCTGTGCGATTTCTTTCCAGCTATGGAGTCTCGGATCAAACCAGTCCGGTCTGTAGGTCGGCATTTTATTTTTCCATTTTTTTACGCCAAGCTTTTCGTAAATCTTTTTCTCGGATTCACTCACCTGAAACCAGCGTTTGCAGCAATCTACTTTATTGTGCAAAATGGAATTGACAATGGAACCCACCAGTAGTCTCATAATAAAATGGTATGCACACGTACCAAAAGTAATCGCTAATGTCAGCAGGATTTCTTTCGACGTTGACTGGTATAAAATTGTAGTTGCAACTGTGCCGGCTGTAAGGATTGCCGTCAGCGTGTAGATTATTTGAGGTAAACGCGACTTCATTTCCATCATGCCTCACTTTCATTTACAAATGCAACCGCATCTGGTCTTCGTGCAATAATTGCACATAAATTATTGATCGTCCTCATATCTAAATTATACCTTTTTATTCAGCACATGATTTTTTATCCGATCGGTCAGCTTCTATTCACTTTTAACTGAATAATCAATAATAACTTTCCTGCAGGCAGGGCAATGATATGCCATACAGGTTGGTTTCGACCAATTATGAGAACTTAATATGATTTCGTCTTTTTTATTGATTGACGGTATAAGCCAATTTTTGTCAGGCTTCGTTGTGAAGAAAATTTCTCGTTGACTCTGAACCGAACCACATATCATTTCCTCGTTGCAATATGGACATCTCATGATACTCCCTCCTTTGCAAATCCGCTTTTGGTGTATTTATTATTTTTTAAGTATAACACACTTTTATTTGATTCTCTATCATTTAAATAAAAGTCAGCATGATCTCTGAAACTGAATTTCAAAAGATCATGCCATAATTTAAATTTCCAAAAAATAATCCGACTCACCAAAAAAATCTATTATTTGTCCTGCTATTTTATCCCTGTATATTTCATCTTTTTTCATTTTCTTTATTGTACATTCCCATATAATAAGCTGCTTTATTTTGAGTTCCAGTAATTCTTTTCTGACTGTTTTATCCCTCTTTATATTTGCGTCAAACTTTTTCTGCCAGAATTCTATCCTTGATTTTGGCACGTAAGCATATTTACATCCTTCATGTCTGTGCCAGAAACACCCATGTACAAAAATCGCTGTATTATATTTTCTCATGTATATATCCGGATGCCCCAGAACACTTTTTGAATTCACGCCATATCTGTAACCTCTGGCAAACAATAATTTCCTCAGATATATTTCCGGCTTCGTATTCTTTGAATGTATCGCTGCCATATTTTTGCTACGTTCTTCCAGACTCTTGATGTCCATATTATCCCTCGATTTCCTGTATATACTTCACAAAACGTGCAATGGTCCAGATTCTGTCCCGTCTGTCTTTCGGATAAGATACAATATATGGTTCCGGAACTACTAATACTACATTTTCAGCCTGCATCTCATCCATCTGTGCTCCTGAGATTCCCTGTTGTAACGTACAAAGATATTTGGGGGAATCTTTTAATCTGTTCGCCTCATTCAAGACCTGTCTCCAACGATCTTTACAGGTAGTTTTAGCTGCAAGCGTTACCAGTTTCTGAATATCAAAACTGCTGTTATGGTATGCCTCTCCTGAAGGAAATATAAAATCCGGTTTCTTATTTCCTTCTGTCACCGCCTGAGCTGAATACTGAATGGCATTTCCATCAAATATCGCAGCAAGATGATGTTCAAGACTTTTTCCTGCTCTGCTCTTTCTTCTGTTCAAGACCATATTTGCAACTTTTACAAATTCATCCACATCTGAAAATCCCTTAGTTATAATGTCTCCATATCTTGCATACTCCAGAGCACGAAACAGCGTATACTCCATATTAGTCCAGTCAATTATTTTCCTGTCCGGATTTGTCTGTATATATTCAATATGATCATAAGCTCTGTCCTGTATATATCTTGCAGTAGCTGACATTTCTTCTGACGTTGGAAAATCCACCTCAAGATTTGCTATAAATTCCTGAATTGCTATTTGTTCCTGTGTTTCTGCCCGGACATTTTCAACATTTATCAAACTATTTGTTTCTGTCGGACTGATGCCAAACGCATTAAGAAATTCCTCAATTTCCTCTTCTGTATCCAAGAAATATCCACTGTAGTTTTCTTCTGCCTGTTTTGTAAAAACAAACAACGAACCTGTCTGATTTATATGCAGGAACGGAAATCCTCGTCCAAATCTTGTTATTCTGAGTTCGTTTTTACTTGCATAATAAGTAAAACAGCTTTCCGTTTCAAAATCATTCTGCCATTTTATTTTTACAGTCCTTTTAGGTATTCCATCCTGTTCAAGCTGTTCTCTGGAGAACAACATTTCCATCGCAGTTTTTGAAATCAGGATTCCCGACTGATGAGCACCGGTCGCACCTGTATCATTTGCCGAAAGAAATTTGCAAAAGCTTTTTTCACTGTTTAACACTGATGTTATCGCAATTTCCGCATAGCCTGCTGACATTCAAATCACCTTCCTCTGTATATCCTGTTCTTTCTCATTATCCATTGTTTCAATGTTGTTAACTATCAGTTTTGCAACTTCTCCCATTAATGGAACGACTACAGAATTTCCAAATTGCTTATATGCCTGTGTATCCGAAACAGGAATCTTAAATGTATCCGGGAATCCCTGCAATCTTGCACATTCTTTCGGAGTCAACCTTCTCGGATTCTTTCCTTCCTGTGCAATAAGCACTTCCGATCCATCTTTGTAATACCTGGCACTCAATGTCCGGGACACTCCATCCAAAGGGGCTATTCCATATCCAAATCCATTACCGGCTGCCCGATGCTTTGCTGCATAATTCTGCAGATATGTCCACAATTTATCAGACAATGTATATTTGTCTGCAACTTCTTCATCAAGAATATCTCTCATAACGGGTTTTGGAACACGTGGTGTAAGATTAAACTCAAAATCAATTTTATCTCCATAGCGTTCTCTGTCAAATCCTACAATTAATATTCTCTCTCTGTGCTGAGGAACATAATTCTGTCCATCCAGAACTTTATAGAAAATTTCATAGTCCAGCTCATCCAGCGACTCTCTGATTACCTGAAAAGTTCTTCCTTTATCATGGCTGCATAAATTTTTAACATTTTCAAGCATAAATGCTTTTGGTCTTTTTTCTTTCAATATCCTGCAGACATCAAAAAATAATGTGCCCTGTGTTTTGTCCTCAAATCCGGTAGCTCTTCCCATACTGTTTTTCTTTGATACACCGGCTATTGAAAAAGGCTGACACGGAAATCCGGCAACCAGAATATCATGATCCGGAATATCTGCAGCATTAACTTTTGTAATATCTCCTTCCGGCTGTTCTCCAAAATTTGCAAAATACGTCTGCTGACTGTATTTATTCCATTCACTTGAATAAACACATTGACCGCCGGCCCGGTCAAATGCAATGCGCATACCACCAATCCCGGCAAAAAGATCAATAAATGTAAATTTTTTCTCTTTCCCTGTATTCTTCTTCTTTTTTACATCACTCATATAATATGCTACTGCTTCTCTGACACAGTCCTGCATACTCAGTTCATTCTTTTCTGAATAAGAATTCAATTCATTATATAACTCATCGTCTACTCTTATATGTACCTGTCTCATTCTCATCACTCCTGGGAATATATTTATACCTGTTTTTTCCCTATTATACTCTAATGCAATTTAAAAAGCAAGCGAAATACGAACATACTTTCGTTTGCTTTTTCCCTTTTATTGATTATCCACTACTATGATTATATAATTTTCAGGACACTTTCTTCTGCAATATTCTTAATATTATTCATCCTCCGCACCCATTCCATCTGATTCTGTATTTTCAGTTCTTCTGTCACTCCTCACTGTTCAACCATCTGCTCCATCAGTATCTCAGCTTTTTCTCTTACTTCTTTATCAACCTGATTCAAATGCTCCGTCAATTTCCCGGTCAGTACCAGATACTGATACCTGGCACTCTGGTATCCATTCCTTTTCCCTTCCAGTTGGTCACATAAGGAACAAAGTCAATATGCAGATGCGGAGTAGCTTCGTCCTGATGCAGATAGCAGCTAAATACCCGAAGTGTCGGATTCCGTTTCTGGAAGTCTTTCACATATTCATCCAGTACCCTTACCGCCAGATTTCCTTCTGTCGTTCCCACTGCCATATCCTCATGATTACCAATCTGAAATATTATTTCATGGAACAGTTTCTCCTGTTTGCCGTGTCGGATTTTTTCATAATAATTTGTGATCTGCAGGTCCTTTCTTTTTCCAACATTGTATCTCTCCACAGCATCATCAAACAGTTCTTTATAAACTTCTTTCAGATTTTCATTCTTATAACAAACGTTCAATTGTACTCTGTCCGGATCTACATTTTCTGCTACAAAATTCCGTCTGTTATGAGCCAGTTCATCGTTGAGTTGTTTCAGAATGGAATATGCTTTACTGCGTTTCACGCCTAATTCTCCCATGACATCATCAACTGTCATCATATAATTAGTTCTTATATCGCCCTCCTTCCAAGTCACTTTTGTGACTCTTTTGATGTTTTCTATTGATGATTCAGTGAATCTCTCACTTTCTGAGGCACCTGATCAGAAGATTTCACTGACATTAGATAATCCTACAATGCAGAACTTTTTCAGAAAATGGTGTCAATTTAAAAAAGTCTATGAAAAGGAAAAAGCTGAAATATTAGCTATTGAAGATAAAGATAAAAGACAGGAAGAACTGGATAAACTGAGCACTACACAAGACGAATGGAAACTGCGTGCTATGGGTACTACGATAGGTTGCCATACTATCGTTAAAAAGGGTACTGAAGGTAATACCCTCAAGACATATGATCTGACTTAATTTTTTGCAAAAGAAAAACCCGTAGAACCAAAGTTCTACGGGTATCTTACATTTGGATACAACGTTATCTTGCGATAACAAATCTATATTCAGATTAAATTACTCGATGATAGAAGCTACAGTTCCTGATCCTACTGTACGTCCACCCTCACGGATAGCGAAACGAAGACCTTCCTCCATAGCTACTGGATGGATCAGTTCAACTGTCATCTCTACGTTATCTCCAGGCATACACATCTCGATTCCTTCTGGGAGCTCGCAAACACCTGTTACGTCTGTTGTTCTGAAGTAGAACTGTGGACGGTAGTTGTTGAAGAATGGAGTATGACGTCCACCCTCGTCTTTTGTCAGTACGTAAACCTGGCATGTGAATTTCTTATGGCAGCTTACTGTACCTGGTTTGATAAGAACCTGTCCTCTTTCGATTTCTGTTCTCTGAATACCACGAAGAAGTGCTCCGATGTTATCTCCAGCCTGAGCCTCATCAAGAAGCTTACGGAACATCTCGATTCCTGTTACAACAGTCTTCTTAACGTCCTCGTGGATACCGATGATTTCAACTTCGTCAGATACGTGAAGTGTTCCACGCTCTACTCTACCAGTTGCAACTGTTCCACGTCCTGTGATAGAGAATACGTCCTCTACTGGCATCAGGAACGGCTTGTCTGTAGCACGCTCTGGTGTTGGGATCCATGTGTCAACAGCGTCCATGAGTTCCATGATCTTGTCTCCCCACTCTCCGTCTGGATCTTCAAGAGCCTTAAGAGCTGATCCCTGGATGATCGGTGTGTCATCTCCTGGGAAGTCATACTCGTTAAGTACTTCACGGATCTCCATCTCTACGAGTTCAAGAAGCTCTTCGTCGTCTACCATGTCACATTTGTTCATGAATACAACGATATATGGTACGTTAACCTGACGGGACAGAAGAATATGCTCTTTAGTCTGAGCCATAACTCCGTCTGTTGCAGCTACAACAAGGATAGCTCCGTCCATCTGAGCTGCTCCTGTGATCATGTTCTTAACGTAGTCAGCATGTCCTGGGCAGTCAACGTGTGCGTAGTGACGGTTAGCTGTCTCATACTCAACGTGTGCTGTAGAGATTGTGATTCCACGCTCTCTTTCTTCTGGAGCCTTATCGATGTTCTCGAAATCTACAGATGCGTTACCTTCTACTCTGTGAGAAAGTACTTTTGTGATAGCAGCTGTAAGAGTTGTCTTACCGTGGTCAACGTGACCGATAGTACCGATATTACAATGCGGTTTTGTTCTTTCAAATTTAGCCTTTGCCATTTTGAATATCCTCCTTAAAAATATAACCCTCAATGGGGCAACCTTGTTTTGGTTTTCTATTTTAAACCTGGCTAAGTTTGATTATATTTCAAACTTAGCCGATTTTCAAGCCTTTTATGATATTTTAGGCATTTTTGTTGGATAATACTTTCTCCTGTACAGACTTCGGTACTGGCTCGTATTTCTCAAAGAACATTGAGTAGTTACCACGTCCCTGTGTTCTGGAACGAAGATCTGTAGAGT
>ERZ779890.302-NODE-302-length-55091-cov-8.656261_pt1 | contig 55091 bp, 52 predicted proteins | sample MGYA00511553_ERZ779890 | MGnify/ENA primary metagenome ERZ779890 (study PRJEB29588, sample SAMEA2152064) | human gut metagenome | biome: human gut; feature: human-associated habitat; material: faeces | place: Denmark | collected 2008/2010 ... | reverse complement strand
TTGGGGGCCAGGAGACCGTGCGTTCGAGCCGCACTACTCGGACCAAAATCCCTCTGAAATCAACGATTTCAGAGGGATTTTCTTATTCTTTGTCTATTGCGGCGCAGGGTTTAAGTGCAATTATATAACGTGATGTCTTATTGCAATTTTCGCTAAATTGTATTATAATTAATTAACGGTAGGCCTCTGCGCCGCCAAGGCAGCCGTGTGGGACTTTCCCATACGGCTTTATTAATTATGGGGGCTCTCAAGTGATAAGAAATACATTCCCAAAACTTGGAGATATAGTCTATCTAATGCATCGAGCAGCAATTATCGAGGATATCTTAGTCGGTTTTGATATTGTGAAAGTTCGCTATTGCACAATTTTTATGAATTTTACACCGATGTTTCCGCCATTTCCTTGATGCCTAATACTGAAATAAATACTTTAGACATTAACCTTTTTGTGGAGGTCTAATTATATGGGCAAAATTCTGAACTTAATTGAAGGAAATATGAACGGAGACGCTTGGGAGGATCTCTGCGTACGCTGCTATCGAATGAAGTATCAAGAGCAACATTATGTAGCGATTCCTGCCGTCCACAGGGGCGATGCTGGGATCGAAGGATATACAAAGAGCGGCATTGTACACCAATGTTATTGCCCTGAACGTAGTTACTCGGATAACGAATTGTATAACCACCAGCGAGATAAATTATCAGCAGATATAAAAAAATTGATGGAAAATGGCTCACGTATGAAATCGCTTGGAATTCCGCCCATTCACGAGTGGCATTTCAACATACCCGAATATAAAGACTCGAGAATTCTTATGCATGCAACAACAAAACAAGCAGAAGTGCTATCCGAGAGCTCAAAAAATCCAAGTATTTATAGCCATATAGCAGACGATTTTCAAATCATAATAAAAATCGCAGAAGATCTGGCACCTGAAATTAGCAATATCATCCGAACAACAATAACAAATAACAGGATAAATTTAGCAGTTCAGCACACTTCTTCCCCTGATTGGACAAACTGTGATTCCGCAAAAGTTGAAAACATCCGCAGAAAGATTAAAGCCGTAATGCACATTGATGATACTGCAGATCCAGCATTGAATCGGGTAATTGGCCTATATGTTGATTATTACATCAGCGGAATGGAAAATATGTCCAATCTTCGAATTGGTTTCCCTGAGATTTATGAAGACCTGTACAGGCTTGAGCAAAGTTTCAAAAACGAAGTATCCATTAGAACATTAATGAATACTGATCACTTAATGAATAAATCTGTATTTTTCACCATATTATCTGACTTCGGGGAGAAGTTGGAAAAGGACTTTTCAACAATTTTTAACCAAGCATCAATAGCAGAGGTCAAGCAGGACTTAATTGCCAGTTGGCTTGCGGACTGTTCAATGGAATTTAGGAGTATGTGATAATGGTAGATGATAGCTTAATTAAAGGAGATATTGTATTTAACGCAAAACCAGATGCTGTTCCATACAACTATCGAATAAGTTATAAAGTGTCTCAACTCTGTCTAATTATGCGGATATGTGGCTGGGGTGATTCTTGTTCTCTGATTAAATTACAGATGATTTCATACGCGCTCTTCTCATCGGAAACAATGAGCCACCTTATTAATTATGCAGAAGGTTATGGCCCTGCTCCTATTGTGCGCTTTGATCCAGCAGTCAATAAAGCATTGACATTTGCCATAGCATACGGCTTTGTTTCTCAACAGCGAAATGGAAATTATAAGCTAACTACTAAAGGCCATAATTTGGCCGAAAGAATCAAAATTGTTGGTGACTTAATGACGAGCGAATTAACCAGTTTAAGGGATCTTTCCAAAAAACTAACAGAGGTACAAAGAATTGGCCGACTTATGGAGGACTAATAATGCTTCGAATTAATCGTCTACGGGTTGAAATTAATACCGTCAACGGAGTATACGGAATTGACACCTCTTTCTCCTCCGGTCTAAACTTCATTGCGAGTGAAGATAATACTTGCGGGAAAAGCTCTATCCTTGCTGCAATATACTATTGCTTAGGATTGGAACAAATCATAGGTGGCACTGGCGGTATTGGGAGCAAAGTGCTAACATCCGTATTTAAATCCGAAATCGAAGATAATCAAAATTCTTATAGAGTATTAGAATCTGGTGCGTATTTGGAAATCTCTAATGGACACGATACTGTAACTATCTATAGAAATATTGTTTCAGAAAGTAAAGATAACCGTTTAGTAAGCGTCTACTACAGCACTTATGATGCTATAAAGGATCAAAAAACTCAGGCATCTGACTTTTATGTCAATATTCAAAATGCGGCTACCAGCGAAAAAGGATTTCATAACTTTTTAGAAGAATTCTTACATATTTCTCTCCCCATGGTCGGAACATCGGACGGAAATGAGAGGAAGCTATACTTACAAATTATCTTTTCAGCTATGTTTATCGAACAAAAACACGGCTGGTCAGATATTCTATCTGGAATGCCCGTTTTGGGAATAAGAGAATCCAAAAAACGAGTTGTTGAATTTCTTTTGGATTTAGACACAATAAAGAACGAAAAAGAGCGGGCTCGATTAAGAAATGTCAAGATTCAAATCGAGAAAGACTGGGAAAAAAGGATCGAAGCATTTCAGTATTATGTCACAAGCCATGGCGGGACAGTAATTAATATGCCATTACACCCTCGAGTATTAAATGACAATGATTATGCGCGGATAGCAATTTTCTCGGATCGTAATAAACCAATAGCCGATGCGATTCAAAAACTCCAAGACCAGTATAATTCGATATGTCTTCTGAAGCCTCGAGTAATCGACAATTTTGATGAGCTAAATAGTGAACTTTCTGAAACCCTTAAGTCAATACGCAATCTTGAGAAAGATGAAGATCATATTGCGACAGAGCTATCCTTTGAAAGTGACTCCATTCAACACTTAGAAAAAGATATCGCATTAATCGATGCAGACATTCAGAACAATAATGATGCGGCACGGCTCCAAAATTTTGGTTCTGATAATTCGACAGATAATTGTTCCAGTATCTGCCCTGTTTGTAATCAGGAGATCCATGATAATATGATCCTTACCAAATCTAATTTTGTCTTTATGGATATCGGGGCCAATATCCTCCATTTAAAAGAACAAAAGAAAATGTTGGCATTTGCCCTCGATAATCGTCGAGCTCGAAAAGAACAACTTGAGCAAGAAAAACTGCGGTTGGCAACAGATATATTGACTCTTAGACGTTTAGCACAAGCCTTAAGATCAGACTTGTATATGACTACAGATAATGATAGTTCCGAAGCAATTGTTCTAAGGAAAATCGAGATTAGCGGAAAAATCGAAGCATTCAAAAAACTTCAGAAGGAATTAGACAAATTTCTTCTTGACCTTGATGATCTGTCTGAGCAATGGCAGACTTATCTTGCACACAAAGCAAAATTGCCTAAGCATGATAAGTCAGATGCGGATGTAGAGAAGATTCGTCTATTAAAGTCAAAATTCATTGAGAACCTGAAACTTTATCACTATAGTAGTGTGAGCGATTTGGGCACTATTGACATATCCGAAGAATCACTATTGCCAACAATTGATGGATTTGATATGAAATTTGACTCTTCTGCAAGTGACGGTATCCGTGTAATATGAGCATTTACGATGGCGTTACTACAAGTATCGCTTGAAAAAAGCGGGAATCATCCAGGGATAATAATTTTTGATGAACCTGCGCAACAGAGTATTGTCCCAAAAGATATGGATAACTTTATTAAATCCGCAACGTTTTTACACGCAAATTGTCAAGTAATAATGGCTATTACATTAAACAGTCATGAACTAATCGAAATAATTGATAATCTGAAACCAGATACATATCAAAAAATCAATATAACAGGGAAAGCCTTCCAGTTATTGCCTTAATATAAGGTATGGTGTAACAGCAAAAATAGGTTACTAACATTTTCACTACGCTGAAAAATCATCGACAAGGAGGAGCATTACTCAGCCTCCTTGTCGGTGATTCTTTTCACTTTGCTTTCTGCCCATGGTCTGCGGGTGTGTGAGAAAAACTCTGTAAATAAGATTCTTCTATGATAATTAAGGGCAATAAGCTTACGGATTAGGCTTATCGCCCTTGTTTTATATATAACAGTTGCTTACAGGCATGTCAAGGGCAGGCGGTTTCCCGCCTGTCTTTTTAAGCTGTCTTTTGATTATTCAGGTAAGCGTCCTTCGTACATAATACTCAGTTCTCCATAGACCTGGCCCCAATCCCGGATTGTGGTAGTCCACTTTTTCGTAGCCTCAAAAGTGGCCAAATACAGGGCTTTTAACAGGGCGGTATCGCTTGGAAATACGCTCCTTTGGCGATTCAGCTTCCGGTAGGTGGAATTCAGTGATTCTATCGCATTTGTCGTGTAAATGACCTTTCTGACAGTGGTTGAGAACTTAAAAATAGGGGAAACAGCATCCCAGTTGTCCTTCCAACGCTTCATGGAATTCGGGTATTTGGGAGTCCATTTTTCAGTTACACGGTCTAAGGCAGCCAGAGCTTTCTGCTCGTCAGCAGCCTGATAGATGGTTTTTAAGTCTGCAGCAAAGGCTTTTCTATCCTTATCCGGAACGTATTTCAGAGTATTTCTTACCTGATGAACAATACATCTCTGGTATTCTGTTTTTGGAAACACTGCTGCAATCGCTTCCTTAATGCCTGTAAGGCCGTCGGCGCAGATGATCAGGATATCCTTAACTCCTCGATTTTTCAGTTCATTTAAGACTGAAAGCCAGTATTTCGCACTTTCATTGTCACCGATTGTAATGGTCAGGACTTCCTTTTTGCCCTCTGTATGAATACCCAGAATGACATAAGCTGCAAGTTTACGAATGACTCCATTATCCCGCACAGAATAATGGATTGCATCGATGTAAAGGATCGGATATACCTCATCCAGTGGACGGTTCTGCCAGTCTTCAATCTGAGGAAGTATTTTATCTGTCACGTCAGATATGAAACTTTCTGATGCTTCAAAACCATAGATATCTTCGATTGTTTCCGAGATCTGGCGAGTGGTCATTCCCTTTGCATACATAGAAATGATCTTCTGATCAATATCAGAAATATCTTTCTGACGCTTTTTCACAATCTGTGGTTCAAAGGTCGATTTTCGATCCTGTGGGACTTCGATTTCCATAGAACCATACCGACTGTTTACCTGCTTATGTTTATAGCCGTTACGATAATCATCGTTGTCAGAACGCTCGGACTTTTCGTATCCAAGGTGATCATCCATTTCGGCCTTCATCATTTCTTTAATGGTGCCACCTAAGAGATCTTTGAGAGCATCCTGGATGTCTTCTGCAGTCTCGATATCGTATTCTTCGAGAAGCTGCCGAATGATGTTTCTTTTACCATCGGTCATTTGTACTCTGTGTACAGGTTTCTTTTGTCTTGCCATAATAAAAGGCCCTCCTAATGATAATTATTTTATCATAGAAGGACCTTGCCTAGATTATTTTACAGAAAAAGTATCACAGACTCATAAGGGATGGGGGCGAAATCACTTTTTTCATCTTCCTTTTTAAAACTCTCCCGGTGTACATCCGTACTCTTTTCGGAACAGCTTGGAAAAGTAATAAAAATTATCGTACCCAAGCTCCAACGCGATCTCGGTCATACTCTTCTCTCCTTTTCGGATTTCCTTTGCCGCCGTTTTCATTTTATATCTTATCACACAATTATGAAACGTTTCTCCCGTCACTTCCCGGAATTTGGTGCTGAAATATCCGCGGCTCATTCCTACTGCATCTGCCGCAGCTTCCGCCCGTACACTTTCCGTTACATGCTCCTGAATGTATTGAACTGCACGGATGCAAAGACTGATATCATCTGTTTTACTGTTGCTGTTTAAATAGCTGTCCTGCAGCCAGCTGTGGATCCAGTTTAACAACTCCGACATTGTTTCAAATGCCGGAATTTTATCCCGCTGCGACAGCTACAGGTGGTTAAAGCTGCTTACCAGGATCCGTTCCGCATAGCGCAGCGGCAGCTCTGAAAGCTGCTCTGACATTTTTTCCAGCTCGTTTTCATCAAAGATCCATCGCCCCGATTTAAACTCTTCTTCCAGCTTTCGAACGTTTTCTCCTTCCCAGTCTTCCTCTGTCCGCAGATTTCGTTCTGCCTTTTCCCGTCTTTTATTCTGATATTTCTCCACGATCTTTTTCAGAATCGCATCACATTCCTCCGGATCAAATTCAATTTTGGAAATATAATCCAGTGCTCCCAGACGCAGTGCCTGTCTGGCAAAGGAAAAATCCTCATATACAGAAAATATGACAAAATCTGTTTCCGGATAGTTCTCCTTACAGATTTTCATCAGCTCCAGCCCGTTCATCTCCGGCATATCAATATCTGTAAAAACCAGATCCACCGGATGATTTTCCAAAAACTCCAACGCTTTTTTCCCATTTTGCACATCGCCGACAACACAAAGTCCATACTGTTCCCAGTCGATCACTGCGATCAGTCCCTTTCTGGCAAGCTTATCATCATCTACGATCAAAACATTCATGTTCGTCCACCTCTTTAGCTGCAGGTAAGATAATTGTGATCTTTGTTCCTGTTCCCCTTTTGCTGTTTACAAACAGATCCGCGTTTCCCTGATAAAATGTACTCAGCATCGCCTTGACATAGCGGATCCCGATTCCCCTGTTCTCTTTTCCTTTATTCCACCGATAGCCGAAGGGTTCGTTAATTTCGTCAATTTCTTTTTGACTCAGTCCGTGTCCAAAATCTTCGATCGTCACAGCGACCAGGTTCCGTTTTTTGTCAAAAAACGTCTGGATCGCAATTTTCCCTTCCTCCCCAAGACCGTACCGGATCGCATTCTCCACCAGAGGCTGCAGCATCATCCGCACGGTCGGTACATTCAGGTACTCGCCTTCCTCCACCGAAATATCTACCTCAAAATCATAGCGCTTCTGCTGCAAAAAGATATAATTTTTTACCATCTCGATCTCTTTTCGGAGCGTCGTTTCCCTTCCTTCCTTTCCGAGATTATACGACAACAGCTTTTTCAGTGCACTTGTGTATTCTCCGATATCCTTCTGATGACTCATCTGTGCCATCCACTGGATCGAATTCAACACATTCAGTAGAAAATGCGGATTGATCTGGTAAACCAGCTTTTCGTATTCCATCTGCTGTGCTTCCTTTTCCTGCTCTCTTGACCGTTGGATCAGCTCCCGAATCTGCTGCTTCATATCCTCTACATCTCCCAGCAGCTGATCAAATTCTGCGATTCCGCATTCCTGGATCACCTCATCCTGCAAAGAGCCCTGACCGATCCGTTCTATCTGGGTCCCAAGCTCCTGAATAGGCTTTCCAATTAAATGATATAAATACAGCACAAAGGACATAAACAGACTAAAAATGATCAGAACAACCAGGATCGTTTTAAAACGCCATGCATAAATTTCATCTGTATAAGTTCCTTTGGGCAGCGACAGGGCATTCATATATCCCAGCTTGCTCCTGTAAATCAGAAAACGGTAGCCGTCTTTTTCAATTACCTTGCTGGTTTCTTTTTCTATTGCTGTATCAAGCAGCTTCTGCCCCTTGATCACTTTGGGGGTTGTGCTATAGGTCACAACTCCGTTTTCATTCAGCTGTAAAATACTGTAATCATAACCCTGTCGGTTCATTGCCGGACTGATCTCATATTCCGACTTTACCTCCGCATAACAGTCCAGCAAGGTTCCGTCGCCGAAGCGTTCCCTTCGATATGCAGAATAAACCGGCATCTGATTCTGATAAAACACAGATCCGTGGATTCCCTGAAAGGTATTTACCGTTGCCTCAAATAAAACCGGTGCTCTTTTATATTCCATGGAAATTTTGACATTTGCATAGTTCGGCACAAGCTCACAGTTCCGATACGGATCATAATAAAATGCAATTAAGAGACTCGGCGAGCTGCTGTTCAGACTCACAAGCTGTGCGCGGAGATTTTTCTTATTGACATACTGATCGTAATGCTCCTCCTGTGTCAGATACTTGTCCACAGCGCTTCCAACCATACCGTCTGCGCTCATCTGATTCAGTACACGAAGAAGCTTATAACATGCTTCATCCGATTCTTTTGTAAACTGATACAGATTCATTTTCATATTATCTTCGATATTATTCTGATTCATCAGCTGCAGGGAGGAATAAGAGGTCAGTATAATAGCAACTGCACTCGTCAGACATCCGAGTATCATCAGCAGAAGAATGATTTTCCTTAACGATATTTTTTTCTTTTTCATATACAGATCGATTTCCTGTCTCCCATTGTGCTTATTTCGTAAGAACTTCTTTTGTATCCTCTGCTGCGTATCCCCGGGCATATTGTTTTGCCCGTTTCTCTACATACATCATTTCATCTGCCCGTTTCATAACTTCTGCCAGGGACTCGAAATCCTGTACCTGCTCATAGCCAATGCTAACACCCAGAAACTCCGGCTTTTCTCCATCCCGGAAGCTCTGCAGATAGCATTCCCGAAGAGCTTCGATTTTCTCTGCCGGGCCTCCGCTGTACAACACCGCAAATTCATCACCGCCCATTCGGTACGCCTGACCATTTTGCGCTGTCATTTCTTCCAGCATCGTCCCAAAGCGCCGCAGATACTGATCCCCGATATCATGCCCGTACTGATCGTTGATCGATTTGAAATTGTCCAGATCCAGACAGACCAGCCATAAAGGATCCGAAAGTGTTTCCAGCATTTCCTGAATATCATTCAGCATAGCACGCCGGTTTTTCAAACCAGTCAGCGGATCCATGGATGCTTTTTTTCGCATCTCTTCCGCCCGCACATGCTCCTCCGCGCCCAGGAAAGAGACACCGTAGCCACACGCAGGAATGATGATCGCCGCAAAGTTCCGTGCTGCATTTACACCTGTCAGCGGCTGCCAGGGTGCCCAGGCATCCACCAAGAGCAGCGAACCATAATAGCTGACAAAGGCAAAGGCCGCCAGCAGTCCCATCCTGTCCTGAAAGTCGCGCAGGACACATCGCATTTTTCCCCGGGCCCAAGTGCGATACAGCACCACCACCACTGCCAGAGACAGAACATAAACACACAGGATCGTCTCCTGATCCGGCAGTCCAAATAACTGTACCAGCAGCATCGCCAACGTCCTGGAAAACAGGATCTGCAAAATCAGCACGTTATCCGCCATATAATAGTAGAAAATGCACGCCGGCAGTCGTGCTTCCGGATATAGAAACCGGTATGCAAAGATCGCAAGCGGTGCGATGAACATGCCGATCCTTTCATGCGTCATATTCGGAAACGCCGAATGGTTTAAAAAGCAGGCATCCAGGAATGCACCGGCTGTGATCCAGAATAAATATACCAAAAGCCACGTGCAAATACATTGCCATAGCTTTCGTTTTGACTTTTGAAACGTATGTGCAAAATAGATCCCTATCAGAGAAAACCCCAAATTCATAATCGTCCTGGTCAGATCTGATAATTCGTATATCATACCCTGTCCCCACTTTGTATTTCTAAATGCCGCCTTTGGCGTCGCTTGTTTTTCTCATCCACATTATAGCACAATTTTCCATGCGATGACACCGCTGAAAAAGGCGCTGCATGCCTTTTTCGTTGCACGCAGCGCCTGTCTTTTGATTGAATTTAATATGCCTTGCCCCAGTAAACCATCTTCTTTGCAGGCTTTCCGCAGCATACACAGGTATCGGACAATGTTTCCTGCTCGAACGGCATGCAGCGGCTTGTTGCTGCAAACTGCTCTTTGATCTTGTCCTCGCACTCCTGACATCCGCACCACATCGCCTTTACAAATCCGGGAGTGTTATTTAAGATATTACCCATTTCTTCCATATTCTTTGCAACATAAGTATGGGATTCTCTGTGCTTTCTTGCTTTTTCCAGCATATCCTTCTGGATCGTTTCCATCAGCTCTGCAATCTTTGCTTCCAGCTCGTCTAATGCGCATTCGAGCTTTTCACCGGTATCTCTGCGTGCCAGAACGCATTTGCCTGCTTCGATATCCTTCGGTCCGATCTCAACACGAACCGGAATACCACGCATTTCAGCCTCTGCAAATTTCCAGCCGGGGCTCTTATCAGTATCGTCCACTTTTACGCGGAAGTTGGAAAGACGATCTTTTAATTCATATGCCTTATCCAGTACGCCCTCTTTTCTCTGCTGGATCGGGATGATCACAACCTGTGTCGGAGCAACCTTAGGAGGCAGAACCAGACCGGAGTTATCGCCGTGTACCATGATCAGCGCACCGATCAGACGGGTCGTCACACCCCAGGAGGTCTGATGCACATATTTCAGCTTATTATCCTTATCTGTAAACTGAATACCGAAGGCTTTTGCAAAGCCGTCGCCGAAGTTGTGGCTCGTACCGGACTGCAGTGCCTTGCCATCATGCATCAGCGCTTCAATTGTATAGGTTGCTTCTGCACCCGCAAACTTTTCTTTTTCCGTTTTGCGTCCCTTGATCACCGGAATCGCAAGTACCTGCTCAGCAAAATCCGCATATTCATTCAGCATCTGGATCGTACGCTCTTCTGCTTCTTCAGCAGTTGCATGTGCCGTATGGCCTTCCTGCCACAAAAACTCTCTGGAACGCAAAAACGGACGGGTTTCTTTTTCCCAACGAACAACGTTACACCACTGATTATATACCTTCGGAAGGTCTCTGTAGGACTGGATATCATTTTTATAAAAATCACAGAACAGTGTCTCAGAAGTCGGGCGAACGCACAGACGCTCCTGAAGCTTCTGCAAACCACCATAGGTTACCCATGCAACCTCGGGCGCGAATCCTTCTACATGATCCTTTTCTTTTTCCAGAAGGCTCTCCGGAATGAACATGGGCATATATACATTCTGTACCCCTGCCGCTTTAAATCTCTCGTCGAGCTGCTTCTGGATCAGCTCCCAAATCGCATATCCGGCTGGTTTGATCGCCATACAGCCCTTTACGCTGGTATAGCCGATCAGCTCTGCCTTCAGAACCACATCGGTATACCACTGTGCGAAATCTTCTTCCATGGACGTGATCTGTTCTACCATCTTTTTGTCTGCCATGTTATTTCTCCTTTTCCCTGTAAATCTAAACTGGCGGTTTTACATTTTTCTTTCAAAAACAATAGAATGCACACTCTGTGGGCATTTTATTGCCATGAATAAAAAAAAGATACCTGATCCCCAAAGGGACCGGATATCCGGCGGTACCACCCCAATTAACATGCACTCTGCATGTTCGCTCTGCATCCGTTAACGCCGGACCTACGCTGCCTTATTGGGGCAAAGCTCCAAGGGTCGGTTCAAAATGTTCTGCACAGCTGCTTCCACCATTGCAGCCTCTCTGAAGTGCGCTCCCATCTCTACTATTCCTTTTCTGCGCTTCTTTTCTATCTGTTATTGATGATAAAAAAATTCTCCGGATTTGTCAACTGGAAAACGAAAAGACGCGCAAAAACCATTTTTTGATTTTTGCACGCCCTTCGTTTCCTTCTAAAAAACAGGCAAAGCAATGTATTTATCCCACGATCTAATTATCACCACACAAATTCCCCACATGCTCTGCTTGTTTTTTATGCCGTTTTCGGCAATGAATAAGGCTTCCAGAGCTTTTTATGTAACCACCCTCCTGCCTTATCTGTCTCACAGTGTAACATGGCCTGTCCATTCACAGATCAAAATTTCCTGAACGCAGTGAAATTCGTCTTAAACGCTTATTGCAGTGCATTTTCTTTGCGCATTCAAAACAAACGTTCGACAATTTCTACTTTCCGCATTTCATTTTATGTGTTACATCTGCATTTCCGTAAGTGCCTTCTTTACTGCATCTGTTGCCTCATGCTCATACAGCATGATAACATACTTCTTGTTTACCGCATTTCTTGCGGAAGCAACTGCAATCTTTTTTACCATCTTTGCTACTTTGTTCTCTTTTTTCATAGTAGATTCTCCTTTTTCAGTATTATATTTTATTCCTTTTGCAAGGAAGAATACTGAGCATTTCAAATATGACTGAAATTAACATAATATTCCTTAAATAAGAGCCTTTTAGCACAACACTTATTCCCCATAGAAAAATAATAAACAATACGGTCGCTGCTTTTTTCCTCCAGATCTGTTCCTCTGTAAATGCTTTCGTAGTTTGCCCCGGCGCTTTTATGCCCCCAATCAGAATACATGTCCCCCATAAATAGTTTATGACTGATGGAGCACTAATTATTCCAGAAATATATTCTCCTGTATAAACACTTAACAGGCACAGCAGAATCATTGCCAGTAAACATCTGAAAGTAGTTTTACAATGAATGCCTCCTGCCCAATACCGCAATCCGCAAAAGCATACTAGACACACCGCAAACTCTTTCACCCTATTGAAAGCAAATGCAATACTCAACAACACAATAATTTTTACACATCCATCCAGAAAAACTTCCATTCCAAACTCGATGACTTTTCTCTCATTTTCTGAAAGCCCCAGCTTTTCTTTGTTCCATTTTGAAATATAACAGGCTATTGTTTGAATCATTTTTTTCTCTCCTTGCAGATAAGTCTACATCAAATTGAGAATTTTGAATCAAAATTTCCTCAACGCTGCATTTTTCATCCTGAACGTATTCTATCTGTTTGTATTTCGCGCAATTCTTTCTCATATTACATTCTTCACCTTTTTCTTTAAGCATGTTAAGATACAACAAAAAGAGGTTTTTTCTATGAAAGATTATTCTTATATCAGCCAACTTACCACAACTTTAATTTTCCTCTGCATGTGCAGACTGGTACTTGTCAATTCTTTTTATAAACGTACCGGCATAATATTCTATCTTTATATCGCTGTTTGTTGTCTCATTATTGCCCCGTTTTCAGGACAACTTGGCACACCGCTTCTATTGATTGGCTCTTCTCTCATTTTATTTTTGATATCAAAAGATTCGAGAATAATCAATCTCCTGCTTTTCCAACTTCTCTGGTTCTGGAGCGTCTTGACGGATTATGTCATTACCATTCCTCTCAGTTTACTTGATTATTCTTTTGCAGAACTTCGCACATCATTTTTGTTAAACATGGTATTCTCCATCCTCCACGCCCTCCTTTGCATCCTGCCGTGTCTGTTTATCGGCAACCGTCTGCACCGGAAGCTGGTCACGGATCAGAATGTAATCCCTCCACGGATTCAGCTGCTTTTGTTTCTGGAGGTCACAATCTGTTCCTGTATTTTCCTGATCAACATCATTTTCGGCAGTCTGCTTCATTATCCGAGCGATATTCTGTTCTTCAACGGAATCCTGATTTTCTGCTTCGCAACAGCAAACGTCCTGATTTTTCTGATGCTTTACAACACACTGCAGGCCAACAAAAAGCTGGAGCTTCAGGCCCGTGAGCAGGAAAATCTGACACACTACATGGCACAGCTCGAAAATCATTATCAGGACATCCGGCGGTTCAAACACGATTACCTGAATATTCTTTCCACCATTACCGGCTACATCCAGGAAAACGATATGGACAAGCTTCGGAATTATTTTGATTCCAGTATCGTCACGAGCAGCAGCATTCTGGTCAATCAGGACGACACCCTTGCGCGTCTGTCGCTGATCAAGGTGACGGAGATCAAGGGTCTTTTGTATACAAAAATGGTACAGGCGATGAACCGTCAGCTGGATGTTTCCTTCGAGCTGACGCAGGAAATCACAGAACTTTCCACCGATTTGCTCACTCTTTCCAGAGTGCTGGGTATTTTTCTGGATAACGCGATCGAAGCTGCTTCCGAAACCGAACAGAAACGGTTTCATATTGCAATCGTGTGCAAGGTGCATTCTGTTATTTTTCATATTGAAAACTCGACGAAGCCGCTTCTTTTCCCTCTGGAAGAGCTTTTCAAGCCAAGTATTTCTTCCAAAGAAGCGCACAGCGGTCTTGGACTTCCCACCGCAAATATGCTGATCGCCAATGCGCCGGAGCTGACCTCCAACACGATCTGCGAAAACGGTCTTTTTAAACAGATTCTTGTTGTTTCCAACTTCAAAAAGAATTATCATAATATATCGTGAGCATAGCTCACTCAATAATTTCGCCGTTCGCGATGAGCAGGCTTTGCCTGTTCCCGCTCTCTTGCGCTCATTAAATCATAAAGATTTCATGCCGCTTCTGCGGCAGAATGGGGGATGACATGATACCAATTTATTTATGTGAGGATAACCCGCTTCAGCTTGATCTTCTCAAATCCATGATCGAAAAGTACATTTTCATTCAAGCTTACGACATGGAGATTCGACAGGCCGTCCACACGCCGCATGAGCTGCTGGATCTGCTTCCGGATCAGCCCGAAAATGCCGTTTATTTTCTCGACATCCATCTGCACTCTGACATGGATGGAATCGAACTTGCCTCAGCAATCCGCCAGAAGGATCCGCGCGCATTCATTATTTTTACTACGACGCATTCCGAAATGGCAATGACAACGTTCCGCTATCAGGTAGAACCGCTGGGTTTTTTAATCAAAGACGATCCGAACTACACCCTGCAGATTCTTCACTGTTTGCAGAGCGTTCTCGAGAAAAGTAAAATTCCGGCTTCTCCGAACGGTCGGCTGCATTTCAGGATGCCCGATCAGGATTTATTCATACCAATCCATGAAATTCTTTATATCGAAGCGACCGGTGCGCACCGCATCACCGTCCATACGACGACTGCGATCTACCAGTGCAGCGGCTCCTTGAATGAAACGCTCTCCAAACTCGACCAGAGCTTTTTTCTCTGTCACAAATCCTGCCTGGTAAACACTGCGCATATCCGCACGCTGTATCGCCGCTCCTGCCAGATTGTTCTGGATAACGGCGCGGTCTGCCCCTGTGCACAGAGGCGTTTCTCTCAGCTGCAGCACCTGATGGGAATTGAATAACCTCAGCTTCTGCAGAAAATCTGCCGCAGTCCTTCTGTATACAGCACTGTATACAACGGTCCCAGAAAAATGCCGCCGGCTCCAAACACTTTCACACCTGCATAGACTGACAAAAGCATCAGCACCGGCGGCAGACCGATCTGCGCACCCAACAGGCGCGGTTCCAGAAGCTCCCGTGCTGCAATACACGCGACGTAGGTAACCGAAGCAAATGCCGCACCCTGAGGATTTTCATTCAAAAGCTGCCAAATTGCAGTCGGAATCAGCACAATGCCGGTTCCGATCATCGGCAATGCGTCCAAAATCCCTGCCAATAGTCCAATCCACAGACCATTTCTGACTTTTCCAATCCAAAGCCCCAAAACTGTAATTCCTGATATGATCACCAGGATTTTCAGCTGCGCCCTGCAGTAACCGCCTGTCATCCGTAAGATTCTGTCAATATTTTCCCAGATCTCGCTCTTTTTCATCCATTCCGAAAAACGCGCATAATCCTTGCACAGCCAGAACGCCGCGATCATCCCGATCCCCCAGAACGCTCCTGTCCGCAGCGCAAAGCTGCAGGATTTCGCCGTCCAGTCCGCAGCCTTTGGCAAAATCTCCCGACCGACAGTTTTCGCCATTTCGTCTCCCTTATCCCGAAAAAACGTTCGAATTTCTCCCTGTTCCCTCCCGAGAAGCTCTTCCGCCCTGCAACAGCCATTTTCAAACGCTATATTCACCTGATCTTTGATCGCGCCTGACTCACTTCCGATTTTTACCGCCCATGCAGTTCCCTTTGACAGCAGAAAAAAGAATCCAGCCGCAAGGATTCCAGTCAAAAGCAGCAAAAATCCTGCCATCAGGATGTCTTTGCGAATCCGCAGCCTTTTCTCTGCCCGGCAAAGCTGCGGATATAAAATTCGGACAATGAAAAAAGCAAACACAAACGGCGCAACAAGCGGCAGCAAATATCGAAGCACTGCATATAACCCGCCTGCAAGCCCTGCAGCATAGAGCACTTTTTTCCTGCAAGACCAGGCATTCTCTCTATTTTCCTCTGCATCCGCAGCGTTATCCTTCTTCTCCAAACAGCTGTTTTTTTCAAAAAAATTACCCATACCATTCTCCGTTCCGCAGATGTTTTCCCATCTCCATTGAGACTTAGTATGAGTAATTTCGACATTATTATGATATCAGGATTCAAAAAGCGATTCGTGATATTGAGCATTCCTTTCTACTATTTTTCTGCCGCTTCCCGCACCAGATTTTCTGACATAGCGATCAGCAGAAACAGAAACGGAATGCAGCAAACCTGCTGATAACAGAAAAAGTTGTGCGCACCGTAAACGAGTACCGCCAGCAGCCCCATCAACGCCATTGGTTCTTTTTCCCTGTTTTTCCAGAAGCGACACACCGCAGCAGCCAGAAATCCGACAAACGCTGCAAATCCGATCCCGCCGGTACAGAACAGCTGGTTTAAAAATTCATTGTGCGCATTCGTCAACGTCTGATTCTGCCCGAAATAATGATGCAGTCTGCCCGCAAGATCTGTGTCTGCATAGCAGTAAACCGAATAACAGTCCGGTCCAACGCCCGTAAGCTTTCTCCATAACGGCAGCTTTGCAAACGTTTCCGCCGTAATGCTCCATGAAAAGCCGCGGGAATTTCCCCAATATTCATCAAATAAAAGATACTGGCCCGTACTGGAAACCCCGAACCATTTCTGCAGCAGACCGGTTGTATTCGCCCAAATCGTCACAACAAAAAGAAGCATCAGACCGACCACGCCGATCACTGCAATCTTTCGCAAAGTCCGCCCACAGCGGATAATTTCTGCAGCTTCATGCTTTTGCCGGTACAACAGCAGAACAATGTATCCCATGCACACGATCAGGAAAAATACCCATGTCGCCGTGCTCTTTAAGAAAAATTCCGAAAGGCTGCCGAGCTGTTTTGCTTTCTCAGGGAATAACTCCTGCAAAATCCCGATCAATTTAAAGCTTCCAAACATCAACAGCAGCGTTTCCAGAAACCGTTCCAGCCGATCGAAGCTGTCGCAGCCTGCAAGAAACAATCCCAGAAGCAAAAACACCATCGCAGCAAACGCACTGTCGCTGTTCTGAGTCACAACCGTTCCAAAGCCCAGCATGCAGTACAGCCCTGCTGCCGTGCGGATTCTATTGTCTTTTGCAATAAAAAACACCGTAGCTCCAGCTGTCAGCGCCACGCAGACATATCCGGAATACCAGGACGCCTGCCCGATGGTCGAAAGAAACAACAGCTGCCACGACTCATCCAGGCCCTGATACATTCCAATGGGATCGATCGAAAACCGGTGCAGGATCCCCAGCAAAAACACGCCGCCGGACGCCAGCATATGTACTGCCAGCAGCCCTTTCCACCAGATCAGATACCTCGATACCAGAAAATACATCAGCACAAGAAGTACCTGCGTCCGCAGCCCCATTGACCAGCCATCTGTGCCAGTCCATGCCGCCGCGCGGTCAACACTAAATAGCCACGAAACGAAAATCGCTGCAAGGTAACACAGCATGGCAACATCTAAATTGCTGAGAGAACGAGCGGCTGGGTGTGCCTGTGCCTGCACACCTGTCTGCGTCTTTGCGTCTGACTCTGGCTTGTGCATCCGCAAAAACAGCTTCGCTGCGCAGGCTTTTCCCCAGCTTCCAGCCGCCAGCACGCCTGCAGGAATCAGGCACACCAGACTGACCGTCAGGAAAAACGAAAACTTCCGCACGCCCATCTGGGAATAGTGATTCTTCATATAATAAGGAAAAACCGCTGTCATCAGAAAAATCCACAGGGTGGTCAGCCACGAAACCGCAGATTTGCTTTCAAAGCGTAAGTTTGTCCGTAAGCTCATAACATACTCTTTTCCCGCTTGTCGGATGACAAAACGCAAGTTTTACTGCCTGCAGACGGATTGTCCGAATCCCGAGCTGCATGGATACCTCCCGACTCTCTTCGCTGCCGTAGCGCTGATCGCCAAGAAGCGGCATTCCCGCATGCGCCATCTGCACCCGGATCTGATGGAATCTTCCCGTTTCCAGCTCCACTTCCAAAAGTGCCCGGTTTCCCTGACATGCCAGACATTTCCAGGATAAAACCGCCTTTTTCGCACCGTTCTGCGAAGCATCGCAGACGCGAGCAATAGAAGCTTCCTTTACCAACCAGTCTGTCAGTGTTCCGCGTTTTCCGGTCAGGTCTTCTTTCGTATACACGACTGCGTAATAGATTTTGTTCATCTGATGCTGCGCAGTCTGGGTGCTTAACGCACCTGCGGCTCTTTTATTTTTGGCAAAAACCAAAAGACCGGAAACCGGCTGGTCGAGCCGGTGCACGACACCCAGATAGACCGACTGCGGCTTGCGCACTCCGACGGACGTCGTTGCCGATGCCGGCTGTCGGGTGCCTCCAAACGCCGAGATTTCCGCAGATTTGCCGGGCGCGCCCGTCGGCTGCTTCCCCGTCAGGTAGTTTTTCAGCTCACTGACCATATCCGGCTCGGAAATCCGGGCGCTTTGAACCGCCAGTCCCGCCGGTTTTTCGCAAACCAGAATATCTTTATCTTCGTATATAATTTTTACTGCCACGTTCCCCTCATTTCCGGATATGCTTCAGACCTTGAAGCGATATCCAACACCCCAGATTGTTTCGATATACTGCGGATTGGCGGTGTCCACTTCGATTTTTTCACGGATTTTTTTGATATGGACGGTTACGGTCGCAATGTCGCCGATCGATTCCATATCCCAGATTTCCCGAAACAGCTCTTCTTTGGTAAAAACATGGTTCGGGTTCTCTGCAAGGAAGGTCAGCAGGTCGAATTCCTTTGTCGTAAATGCTTTCTCTTCGCCGTTAATCCATACACGCCTTGCCGTTTTGTCGATTTTCAGGCCACGGATTTCTATAATATCGTTTGTTTTCTGATGGCTGCTCGTCAGCCTTTCATACCGCGCCATATGCGCCTTGACGCGCGCTACCAGCTCGCTCGGAGAAAACGGTTTCGTCATATAGTCGTCTGCGCCCAGACCCAGACCCCGGATTTTGTCGATGTCATCCTTTTTCGCACTCACCATCAGAATCGGGACATTTTTCTCCTCCCGGATCCTGCGGCATACCTCAAACCCATCAATGCCGGGCAGCATCAGATCCAACACGATCAGGTCAAAATCCTCTTTCAGTGCGCGCGTAAGTCCTTTGTCACCCGCATATTCGATCTGTACATCAAATCCGCTCAGCTCCAGATAATCCTTTTCCAGATCTGCAATTGCCACTTCATCTTCGATAATTAAAATTTTACTCATCTGCTTCCGCCTCCCTGTATTTTCTAATCACAAAATGCAGACATGTTCCTTCGCCCTCTTTGCTGGTCGCCCAGATGTATCCGCCATGATCCTCGATGATCTTTTTCACAATGGACAGTCCGATTCCGCTTCCGCCTTTCATGGAGTTGCGGGATGCGTCCGTCCGGTAAAACCGCTCAAATATATTGCCGAGGTCTTTTGCCGCGATTCCTTTGCCGTTGTCCTCGATTTCTACCCGGATGGAATCCACCTCATCCAGCAGGCGAATATCGATCACGCCTTTCTCTTTGTCCATATATTTGATGCTGTTGCCAATGATATTGTTGATGACTTTTTTGAGCTGCTCCGGATCTGCGATAATCCGGGTGTCGGGCTCCACCAGATTGGAATAATTCAGCTGGATATTTTTCGATTCCAGATCCAGCCCGACGTCCTCTACGCAGTCTGCGAAAAATTCTGCAACGTTTATCCGGTGGAAATTGTACGGAATACGATTATTATCAATACTGGAATAATAGGTCAGCTCATTGATCAGCCGATCCATGTCGTTCGCTTTTGTGTAAATCGTGCGCAGATATTTGTCCCGACGCTCCGGTGTGTCCGCCACACCGTCGATAATTCCTTCCACATAGCCCTTGATCGCCGTGATCGGAGTTTTTAAATCATGCGTGATATTGCTGATCAGCTCGCGGTTCTGCTTTTCGTTCTGAATCTTTTCCTCTGTGGACTCTTTTAACCGAAGACGCATGTCCTCATAGTTGCGGTACAGCTCGCCAATTTCGTTGTCGTCCTCGGATTCCAGCATATAATCGAAGTTTCCCTCCGCGATTTTCTGCATCGCCAGATTCAGCCGGTTGATCGGAGCAAATACATCCTTATGGATCCACTGGGTCAGCACCATCGCCGTAAGCACCAGAATAAATATGATCGCCAGAAACATATCCAACAGGAACGTCTTGGAAAATATACTCGTGATCCGCGTTACAATAAATGCGCTGCCCTCTGTCCCGTCTGCAAACTGAAAATCAATCTGTTTTACCAGCTTGCGCATATCATTAAAGTAATATGCGGAATCCGTTTCCTCGCTCTCCAGCCCATACGCCGGCAGCCTGGAAAAAATCTGCTGCGCGGCAGCTGCATTTCCGGCATAGTAAATCTGATCCCCTTTTCGGATGATAATATAGGAAGATTTATCCGTCGCTTCTTCATTTAATTTATCCAGATACGCCTTGTCCTCCAGCCGGTGCGTATTTTCCCGCGCCTGCTCCTGAATCGTATCGAACAGCTCATCCGTCGCCTGACTGAACGCATCGATCGATTCCGACATCATACTGTACGCCCGCATACCTTCGCCGTAGGTCGTCTGGCCTCCCGACCGCATCATGACCGTCCCAATACCCAGAAACGCGCACAGGGACAATAAAACCGGAAGCAGGATGATCGTCAAAAATGTGATTGCAAGCTTTGTCTTAAATTTCATGATCTGACAACTCCCTGTCTTTTGCTGCAGACAGTCTGCATTTTTCGACTGCACTGCATTACTGTTTTCAGTATACCACATCCTTTTTTTCTTTTTATAAAATAGAAAGAATATATTTCTAAAAAATGTATAAATCTAAAAAATGGTGTTGACATTTCCGGATCTGCGACCTATAATAAAGCCATGATAACAATAACGATTATCGTTATCGGATAGGAGATGAAGCAATGCCGGCTTTGAAGTACAGCCGTCAGCGGGAAGCAATCAAGAGCTTCCTTATGACACGCAAAGATCATCCGACCGCAGATGTGGTATATCACTCTCTCCGTGCAGACTTTCCAAACATCAGTCTTGGAACTGTCTACCGGAACCTGACGCTGCTTGCTGACCTCGGTGAGATCGCAAGACTCCGGCTTGGGGACGGTGTGGATCACTTCGATGCCGATACCAGCCGTCATTATCACTTTATCTGCTCGGAATGCGGCAGCGTTCTCGACCTGCACACCGAATTTCCGGATTCCTTCGATTCTCTTCACGGGACATCCGTGGATGGAAACCGGATCGACGGACATGCAGTGTATTTTCAGGGGATCTGCCACTGCTGTTTAAACAAACAGCACAGTTAATTTTTCACAACAAATCAGACAATGAAACCCATTGTCATGAATAAGAAAGGGGATTAAAATTATGAAATTCGTATGTTCTGTATGTGGTTATGTTTATGAAGGTGAAAAGGCTCCGGAAGAATGTCCTATCTGCCATGCTCCCGCTTCCAAATTCGTCGCTCAGTCCGGCGAAATGAACTGGGCTGCTGAGCACGTTGTAGGCGTTGCACAGGGCGCTCCTGAAGATATCATCGCTGACCTGAGAGCAAACTTCGAGGGCGAGTGCTCTGAAGTTGGTATGTACCTGGCTATGGCAAGAGTTGCTCACAGAGAAGGCTATCCCGAAATCGGTCTGTACTGGGAAAAGGCAGCTTTCGAAGAAGCTGAGCACGCTGCAAAATTTGCAGAGCTGTTAGGCGAAGTTGTTACCGACTCCACCAAGAAGAATCTGGAGATGAGAGTAGAAGCTGAGAACGGCGCTACCGCTGGTAAGACTGATCTGGCAAAGAGAGCAAAGGCTCTGAACCTGGATGCAATCCATGATACTGTTCATGAGATGGCCCGTGACGAGGCTAGACACGGAAAAGCATTTGAGGGTCTGTTAAAGAGATACTTCGGTTAATGAAAAATCCGGTATTTACCAAGGTTTACAAAAATTCTGAGGTGTGGCATCAAAAGCCACACCTCATTTTTTCAAACTCTTTCTCGATCCGCAAACTTCCTCTGTTTTTCCCCCCTCTGCTATGCTATACTGTGCGTAGACACGAGCCGCGCCTCGGCTCCATATTACCGCACGCCATCCTTTTTTCGCGTGCGTTACAAACGGGAGGGACTTATGAAAATATCGACAGAAATCGCCTCGGCTGCAGCGCTGGTCGGTGAAGAAAAGGCTGTAGAATATACCGCCAAAGCAGGCTTTGACGCATGGGATTTTTCCATGTTCGACATGTGCAAATATGATTGGAGCGCCGGATGCTTTTTACCCAATGACAATCCGCTCGCTTCCGACAATTATCTCGCCTTCGCGCGCAGATTAAAACAGATCGGTCTCGACAACGGCATCCTCTGCAATCAGTCGCACGCGCCGTTCCCGTCCCGCGGACCGATCATCCCTTACTTAAAACGCGCGCTGGAATGCACCGCAGAGGCAGGCGGCAAAATCTGCATCATCCATCCGGACAACTACCTGTCCGCCCAGGAAAACGCGGAAATGTACTTTGATCTGCTGCCGTTTGCAAAAGAATGCGGCGTTAAAATCGCAACCGAAAATATGTGGGGCTGGGACACGGAAAAGGATCAGTCCTCTTTCGCGGCATGTGCGACCTCTGCAAGCTTTAACGAGCACCTCGACATCGTAAACGACGACTTTTTCGTTGCCTGCCTGGATATCGGACATGCAGAAATGCGCGGTTCCGGAGAAGGTGCAGCCAACATGATCCGCGCACTCGGAAATCGTCTGCAGGCGCTGCATATCCACGATAACGACTGCTGGCACGATTCCCATCAGATTCCGTTTTCCATGTCCATCGACTTCGACGCTGTCGTAAAGGCGCTCAAGGACATCAACTACTCCGGTTACTTTACACTGGAAGCGAGCAGCTACCTCGAAGCATTTACACCGGAAACGACCCAAAAAGGGCTCTGCGACCTCGCGGCATCCGCAAAAAGACTTTCCGATATGTTTGAAGCACTGTAAGGCTCCAGACCCATCCTATAGATTCAGCCGCTCTGCATCGGTTTTTCCGGCAGCAGCGGCTGTTTTTATCTACCCCCAAGCTCCTCTTTCGCCTGGTGCACGCTCTCCACATATTCCTGTCCCGGCGTCTGCATCAGATACTTCGGCGCCAGAAATGCAGCGTCATGGAGCTCTTCAAGCGCAGCCTGCTGCTGCCCCGTCGGCACTGTCGGCGCTACTACCCGCGTCTGCCACACGGACATGCAGCCGGTGTATTCCACCAGCCAGAACAGCGGCTCCATATTTTTTTCCATTCTGCCGTGCAAAGCGCCGGCATCCATCCCGGTCAGTTCAACCAGCCTGCCAATATGCGAAGGCAACGGCTCTTCCACACTGCCGTCCGGCAGAATCAGACATTCCCCGTTATCTTCATCGTTCTGATGTTTGTGAATAAATTCCAGCGCTGTCATGTCGTCCCCTCTCTCCGACGTTTTTTCTGCTCCCATCGTAACAAAAGCTTCCCGTTTTTTCAAGCCAAACCCCCAAAAGCCCTTTTTTTAATAATATCGCATATCTCATTTTTTTCTGCACATAATAAAAAAACGGAGGTATAAAGATTGAAAAATAAAATTTTTCAATCGCGAGCTTTGTGTCTGTGCGCACTTGACACAAACTCGACATGCGCAAAAAATGTGCGCAGAAATGAGGGAAATTATGAAAAAACTTTCTTTTGCAAGTCCCATTCTTTTAACCACGATTTTGCTGTTCGCTGCGGCATGCGGCAGAAACACTGCGACCGAAACCGTTCCGCCGCAGACCCAAATCGCTTCGGAATCTGATTTTTCCGAAGAAACTTCGATGAACGGACAGACCGACTCCATCACGCCGGAGAGCAGCGCCACCGATCTTATCGGAAACGCTCCTTCCGAAACGGCGTCCGGCTCCAACTCCAATGGAAACAGCGCAGCCAACGGAACTGCCGCCGAAACACAGGACGGTCTGATGTCCGGCAAAACATCCACCGTAACCGGCAAAATTCAGGAAATGAAGGACTTTATGTTCGTCGTCGTTTCCGATGACGGGACACCCCACGCATTCTCCTATGATTCCGATAAGCGACCGGACGGGCTCGACCAGATCAAATCCGGCGACCGCGTGACCGTCACCTATACCGGTATTTTATCCGAAATCGAAAGCTTTACCGGTGAAATTATTTCCATTGAAAAAGTAAAACAGTAATAAAATTTTCACAGCCGCTTCCCTGCTGCCGCATCTGACAGCGCCGGAAAGCGGCTGTGTCCAGGATTTTAATAGATGTTACAACTACTGACTTATCTGATCCCTGCCGTGCCGGATGCAGGACATCGCAGAACCCGTTCCGGCACAGAAAATCCGCAGGTTCTGCGTTTCCAAACTTACATTACATATTTCATAGCAGAAATTTTCGTCACTTTTCCATCAGCTTCCCCGGTGCTGTTTTCTACTCCCTGTATAGCTTCTTTTCCAGAAAAAGCCCCGACTCCATCCGACTGCAGCCGCAGGATTCCCTGAAGCTCCTCTGCGCATTCTACCGCACCGCAGTCCTTTAAAAACAGTCTGTCCTTGATCTGCTCTGCCGTCACGTCTTCTACCACTTTGACACAGCCGCAGTCTGCAACAGTCAATTCCTTTGCAGCTTCCAGAAGCTTCTGATCCACTGCAAACTCGCCGATATCCCGAAGCAGCTTTCCTTTGTAGGTCGTCACTTCACCGCTGCTTTCGCAAACCGCATCGAACGCCTCCATCTCGGACTCCGGAATCATAGTTCTTCCGGTCACCTGCAGATATTCCAGCGTCGCTGCGACACCAGGCTGCGCATCTGTCACGTTGCCCGCGATCAGCAGCTTCTTTCCATAACGACGTACCAGCTTCTGATCCAGGCATACATCGCCCTTTACACAGCTGCAGCCCTCTGGAACCAGAATTATTTCTGCCTCCTCATCCAGAAGCAGCGCAGCAGTGTCTAACAGAGACTCTGCTGCGATCGCCTTGCCTGTCAGAATCCGAACATGCTTCTCTGCAAGCTTTTCTACAGCATCTGCATCCAGCAGGTATGCCTTTCTGTCCGTATAATAAGCTGTATTTTCCTGTGCCCGGGCTGCAAACACCTTATCTGCAGTCAGCTCTTTTTCAACAAAAATCGCATCATCCGGATAAACCGTCATCGCCCCGTTGCAGGTCAGCTTCCCAACGAGTGCTTTTTCAATGCTCTTTGGATAGACCGCTTTACCGTTTACAACAATTTTCACGTAGCTTTCCAGTGCTTTTTCTGCGCCCTTTGCAATCTGCAGCTGTCCGCTTATCGTCAAGTAGGTGGGTTCGCCCGCCTGCACCTGGTCTGTGATCTTATAGACACCATTCTGTTCCACCAGTCGGACATTTTCATCTAATTTTTCAACTGCCATTGCATCCAGATTAACCGGATAGCGATGGAAAAGCTCCTGCGTTCTTTCCGTAACAAACACCGTCATTGCGGAAATATTGATTTTTTCATAGGATTGCAGCGTTTCCTCCGAAACCGTTCTCAGATCGCAAATCATCGTATCGATTGACAGTACTTTTTTTTCTTCCATTTTCGTTTCCCCTTTTCATCGTTTGATTTCCGGATAATATTTCTGCAGCCTTCTGCGCGCATTTAACATTCTGCTGCGAACGGTCGCTGCCGGGATTCCGAACATTTCTCCAAGCTCTGCTGCTGTGTAATCTTCAAAATACCGAAGCCAGAACATCGCTCTGTCCTGCGGCTCCAAAATTTCGCACAGCTGCATTACCATCGGCTTTGTCAGGTCGTCGTTCTGAAAGGCTTCTCCCTCCCAGGGCGGCTCTGCCTGTGCCCTTCTGGCACGGTCAATGCAGATATTTTTTGCCGTCCGATACAGCCAGGCCCGGCGCTGAGATTCTTCCAGCATGTCCAGCTGACTGCCATGTTCCATGCCTCTGACAAAGGTTTCCTGCACGATATCCTCCGCCGCAGCCTGATCTTCGGTATATTTTCGTATATAACGCACCAGTTCCGGCGCATAGCGCCTGTATAATCCCGCTATCATTTATCCAGTTTGTTCCTTTCCTTGACCGGAACGTCTTCCGGCATCCTGTACAGGAGCAGCTTCGTAATTCTGCTTTCATTAGGAAAACGAATGGCAGGGGCAAAGTGTTGTAAAAAGTTTACACAACCAGGTTGCGTCCCTCTCCGCTGATAAATGCTGCGATATTTTTACAGGTTTCCTCCACGCAGCGTTCCCGCGCTTCGATGCTCGCCCAGGCCATATGCGGCGTCAGCTGCAGCTTTCCGGTTTCTTTCAGCGTCGCCAGGGGGTTATCTGCAAGGATCGGCTCCTTTTCGAACACATCCGTGCCCGCTCCTCTGATCTCTCCGTTTACCAACGCCTCATACAACGCATCCGTATCCACAACCGCACCGCGCGCCACATTGATCAACACTGCGCTCTTTTTCATTTTGGAAAAGGCGTCCGCATTCATCAGGTGAAACGTTCTGTCGCTCAGCGGACAGTGCAGAGACAAAATATCTGACTGTGCCAGCAGGGTATCCCAATCCACCCGTTCATAGTCCCTGCAGTCGCTGTGTCCTGAGGTTGCATAAAAAATAACCTTGCAGCCCAGGGCTTCTGCCGCCTTCGCAACCCGTCTCCCGATATTTCCCATTCCGGCGATGCCCCAGGTCTTTCCCTCCAGTTCATACCAGGGTTTAAAATGAGCAAACCGGGGCTGTGATGCATACGCACCGGATTTTACGTAGTTATCATAATACGGCAGATTTTCCAACACAGAAAGCGCCAGAGCAACTGTATGCTGCGCAACTGCAGCCGTCGAATAATTCCGCGCGTTTGCCACATGGATGCCTCTGTTTTTACAATATTCAATATCTACGTTATCATAGCCGGTGGAAAGCTGACAGATCATCTTCACCTGCTTTGCATCCTTCATTGTGGATTCATTCATCGGACTTTTGTTTGCCACAACGATATCTGCGTCCGCGATCCGTTCCGCCACCAGCTCATCCGGTGTGCTATTGTAAAAATCCACCTCGCCAAACTGCTTTATCGCTTCGACGGAGACATCCTCACCGACACTGCTTCTGTCTAATACTACAATCTTCATGTGTTCCTCTCATTTCTGCGGCTCGTTCCTTCGACCGCCTGGGTTCTTTTTCATCCGGCGTATTCGCGCCGTCTGCTGTTTTCCTATAAGAGTAGCAAAAAACGCACAGCACTTCAAGCCAGAAACTCCCGCAAAAGCTCTGTCAACTCGGACTCAGCTGCCCTGGGCTCCTGCATTCTGCGGACAGCAGCGGTTTGTTCCACGCTCTCGACCTCTCTACGCACCTCCCGCTCCTGCTCATCCAGATAGTCGTTATCCCGCTTTACCTGCGCCAGCCGCTCCGACATACGGTTTTCCAGAAAATCCGCCAGCGTGATTTTCAGTTCCTCTGCCGTCGACGCCGTATCGATCATCCCAATCACCGCAAAATACAGATACAGACTCAAAAACGCCTGCAGATAAAACCAGATCACATTCCCAAGCGTCTGTCCTCCCATCAGCCCCATGCAGGCTCCGATTCCGTCTGCAAAAACAGACAGAAGCAAAAGTTGCCCGCCAAGTCTGTCCCAGAACCGCAGGCTGAACCGTCCGAATTTCAACTGTCGCAGAAATTTTTCCACATAAACCGATGTATTCATCCTGCCGCCGTTTAATTCGCACAGGCTGCTGTATTTCAACACGCATTGCCGTAAAATTGTATTCGGTGAAACAGAAAGATTCGCCGTTTCCCCAAGCAGCCGTTTCAGCCGCATACCCGGAAAAAATCTGCATAAAATACTAAAAAACAAAAGCGCCGCTGCTGTTCCCATCAAAAGATATCTTGTCATGCTTTCCTCCATCCTGCTTTCCTGCGTCCTGATGCCGCGCAGGTTCCGCTTTTTCTTTAGTATAAAGCCCCTGGATTCCCGGCTGCAATCCTCGCAGGCGCACAATCGATTTCCAATTTCCGCCTTTCTTTTTCACAGGAAAACTGCTATAATCCCTATCGGAACAAGAAAATCGAATTTTCGACGGCAAAACAAGGAGGATTCTATGACCTACAAGACAAAAGGTACCTGCTCTACCCTGATCGATATCGAGATGGAACCGGATCAGCATACAATCAAATCTGTCGCTTTTACCGGCGGCTGCAACGGCAACTTAAAAGGCATTTCCAGCCTGGTAGTCGGCATGAAAGCCGAGGACGCAATCGCACGTTTAAAGGGCATTAAATGCGGCTTCAAGCCCACGTCATGTCCTGATCAGCTCGCCCGCGCGCTGGAAGAAATCGTGCAGGCGCAGTAATTTTTACGACAGAAAGTAATTTTGAGGAGATCCCATCATGAGTAAAAAAATCGTACTTACCGGTGGCGGAACAGCCGGTCATATTACCCCGAATATTGCCCTTCTTCCAGAGCTCGAAAAAGCCGGCTACGAGGTATTTTATATCGGTTCCTATGACGGAATGGAAAAACGCCTGATGGCAGATTACCACATTCCTTATTACGGCATCGCTACCGGCAAATTCCGGCGGTATTTTGACCTGAAAAACTTCTCAGATCCGTTCCGCGTACTCAAGGGATTTTCCGAAGCCCGTAAAATTTTAAAAGAGCTGCAGCCGGACGTTGTTTTTTCCAAAGGCGGATTCGTATCTGTCCCGGTTGTGCGCGCTGCCGCTTCCCTGAAAATTCCATGCGTTATCCATGAATCCGATATGACACCCGGACTTGCCAACAAGCTCTGTATCCCGGTTGCCCGAAAGGTCTGCTGCAACTTCCCGGAAACCTTAAAATCGCTTCCGGCTGAAAAGAGCATCCTCACCGGCTCCCCGATCCGCGAAGAACTGCTGCACGGAAATAAAGAAGCAGCAAGGAAGCTCTGCGGTTTTCATTCCGACAAGCCGGTTCTGATGATCATCGGCGGCTCCCTTGGCTCTGCAGTCATCAATCAGTCCGTCCGCGAAGCGCTTCCAAAGCTTCTGGATGATTTCCAGATCGTGCACATCTGCGGCAAGGATAAAATTGACAACCTGTTATTAAAAACACCCGGCTACAAGCAGTTCGAATATGTAAAAGACGATTTAAAGGACATCTTCGCCATGGCGGACATCGTCGTTTCCCGCGCAGGTGCAAATGCAATCTGTGAGCTGCTCGCCCTCAAAAAGCCCAATCTTCTGATTCCGCTTTCTGCAGGTGCAAGCCGCGGCGACCAGATTTTAAACGCACGCTCCTTTGAGGCACAGGGCTTCTCCATGGTGATCGACGAAGACTACCTGTCACCCGGTCTTCTGACAGAAAAAGTGCATGCACTGTACTGCTCCAGACAGACCTATATTGACGCGATGGGAAAGAGCCGCCAGACCAATGCAATTCCTTCTATTCTGGAAATTATAAACGAGATAACGGGCTGAACATGAATAAAAAGCGCTGTGCAAATGAACGATTCGGCAGAAAACAGCCTTTCCTTTTAGGAACGGCAGTTTCCAGACTCCGGATACATCAAATGCACAGCGCTTTTTCCTGATATTTGAGAGGATGAACGTGCGTCTGTCTTATCTAAGAATTTCTTCTTTTACAGCTGCCAGCTCTTCTGCGGTCGGGCTGGTCTGCTTCCAGTTGATCGTCTGTCCGTCATTTTCATATCTGGGAATCAGGTGGATATGGAAATGAGGAACAGTCTGTCCTGCTGTCGCACCATTATTCTGAACGAGGTTAAAGCCATCGCAGTGCAGCTTCTCCGTCATCTGACCTGCCATCTTTTTCGCCAGGGAAAATGCTTTCTGACACCAGTCATCCGGCAGCTCATAAAGATTTCCAAAATGCTCCTTCGGCATCACGAGGGCATGTCCCTTTGTCGCAGGTCCAAGATCCAGGATCACGCGGAAGCTGTCGTCTTCATACAACGTATTGGACGGAATCTCTCCGTTTGCAATTTTACAGAAAATACAATCATCTTTTTTCATGTGAAAATCCCTTCTTTCTAAATACCGGCGGTATAATGCTTAATAAAAATCCAAGAAGAAAACCGCTCAACAGTCCGCCTACATGCGCCGCATTGTTCACATACGCACTGCCAAACCCTGCATACAGAGACAGGACAACGGCGAATACCGCTCTTTTCAGGGAAATTCCCGCAGCCGCTCCTTTTTTGACAATTACCAGAAAAAGCAACGCACCCGTCAGCCCGAAAACCGCTCCGCTGGCTCCGATCGATTCATAAAAGCTTCCAGTTGAAAGCTCATATGCCGCAGAAAGCAGATTTCCGAAAATCGCAGAGCCAAAATACAGGATCAGAAAGCGCACCTTTCCAAGGCATCTTTCCACCACATCGCCGCAGCAGTAGAGCAGCAGCATGTTGTTGAGCAGATGCTCGACGTCGGCATGCAGAAATGCAGCCGTAATCAGTCGGTAAAACCCGCTGTGCTCATAGAGAAGATACACCACGCTGAAGCAGCCCTCCGATTCCATCCATTCTCCTGCTTTGGGCAGGATCAGTCCGATCAGAAAAAGAATGACATTCAACGCTACCAACACCACTGTACAATAAGGGATTTGGTTCTTTGCTCTGCCAGCTTTCATCCCGTTGTTTTCCATCGTTTCCCGGTATGCCATAGCCGTTTTCCTCCTGAAATGAGGGTATCACTTACCTGTTCTGGTGTCAACGCTGTTCCTGCACTCTTTCATACCGAAAGCGCTCTCTTCCAAAGCATACCATATCCCCCTCCTGTAACTGCACGCTTTCGTTCGGAGAAAGCTTATGTCCATTGACGCTCGTTCCATTTCTGGAATTCAGGTCGCGCACACTGATTCTTCCTCCGTATCCCTCCAGCCGTGCATGGATTCTGCTGACCGATCGGTCTGACAGCACGACGGAAACTCTTCCTTTCAGCTTTCCGATCGTAAGCGGAAGTCCCTTTAGCACAATACGCTGCTCTTTCCCCTGCGCATTCAGGCAGTACAGCCCATCGTACTGCTGCTCTGTCATGCTGTCCAGATCGGCAAAATAGACCGTCTCCTGACTGCCATTTTCATACAGCTGCTGCTCATAGCTGTCCCATACCATCTGATCCATCCTGCTGACCGACACTTCCTCGCATTCCTCCCCGACAGACTTGCTCTTCCGAAATCCTGAAAACAACCGCTTCCACCAGGGCTTGTGCGTTGCTTTCTGTTCATCCCCATCTGTCATGATATCTGAGGCGTATTCAGCGTCTTGATAAGAAACGCCTGTCAAAGCACCTCGCTGCCCTACAGCTCCCGACTCTGACGTACTTTCACTTTTTCGCAGCTCTACAGGCCATTCGCCATCCGGCAGCGTTATGCGCGCCCCAACGGTACTCCTGCAGCTCCAATCTCCCGAATCTCCCTCTCCGCCGTTTCGTCCACCGCTTTCCGTGTACGCCCCTGACACGCACCAACCGTTCTCCTTTCCCCGCCCGGTCTGCTTCAAAGCCGCCATCTCTTTCTCCAGAAACGGCAGAAAAGAGGACAGCACAAAGTAATCCGCCTTGGAAAGCTTATAGAATTCATACGCAAGGTTTACTGCCTGCTCCTGTCCATGATCGATATGCTCCAGAAAGAAATCCGCCAGCTCTACATACTGTTTTCCAGTCTGTAGTCCGCCTGGATAAAAAGCAAAATAAAGCTCTCCTGTCTCCACATCCGCAAAAATTACCTCTTCCTCCAGAAGAACCCCAGACTCATCCAACATGTACTCCCCCAGCTGTGCCTGTACCGCTGCTGTATCCCGGATAATCCGTTCCAGGTCTGCCGCCTTCATCCTCCGGCTTTCATACAGCCGTGCAAGCGGCTGGCGGGAAGTAATGTCATAGTATAAAAGCTCTTCCCCATCCAGATACCGCAGGCTGCACGGAAGCAGCCCTCCAATTCGGTTGTGCTGCATAATCCGGTAATCATACCGCTCCGCCATATCCTTGTCCTGGCAGGGTAATACCATATAGCTATGGTTCAATTCCCGTTTATAGATCACTTTTTCCGCAATCCGATCCTGTCCACTTTTTCGCTCTATCTGCTTATTCATCCCCCAGTTCCTTTCCTCTTCTGATTCCTCTGATATAAGCCGCCGCATTCCTGACATACGCAGTCTGCTTTACCTTCAGCCGTCCTCTGTCGCCAACAGCCGCCAACCGTGCAAGCGGCGTTTCCCGTTCCAAAGTCACTTCAACCCGAAGCATTCCGGCTTTGATCTGCCTTTCTTCTTTTCCAAAAGACAGAACCTCCCCCTCCAACAGCTGATTTAACTGCCCATCCGCATAGTCGGCGTCCGGGCGTTCCTGTGCCGCACTCCGAAAAGCCGCTGTATATGCCGCCTGCATCAGAAAACAGCCCTGATACAGATAACTGCAAAGTCCGATCAAAAGCACAATGAAAATCGAGGCAAGCGGAAGAAGCACCGCCGCTTCTACGACCACATAACCGTCTGCTTCTTTTTTTTTCTGATATTGGTTTTTTTCCATAATTTTCTCATCTTTACGTCTGCAACAGCTGCGTAATCACCGTCGCAGCAAACAAAAACGGGGCAAACGGCAGCCTACTGTTCTGATGAAGCACACCGATCCCCATTCCGCAGCCAGCTACAACACCAATCAGCAGACAGCCCATGCACAAAATTGAAACGCATGCTTTCCACCCCAGCAACAACCCGAATACCAGCAGCATTCCCGCGTCTCCGCTCCCGACCTTTCCGGCAGTCAGGATTACAACGCTTTCCAGACATACCGCCGGAAGAATTGCTGCAAGCATTTCCCAAACACTCTCCGTTCCCTGCCAGATACGAATCCCGGACAGAATACATCCTGCGACCGCGCCAGCCAAAAGCACCGACAATGTAATCTTCCGCCTTTTGCAGTCCGTTACCGAACAACACACTCCAAATAAAACCGCCAATCCTGTTTCCATATTTTTCTCTCTGTCATCCGCACCGTGGACAGGCATGTCTGCCCATCTCCAGCGCCTGCATCAGCGTGACGCTTTCAATCGTCCGTCTGAGCCCGCTGCAGCTTACTGTATTATGATATCTGCTTCCTCCGTCCGTCACATAAATCAGCCGATTTTCTAACCGTCCCCTGCCAACACATACGCTGCATGGTGTATAATCTGCTGTTATTTCCTCCCGGTCTGCAAGGCGGATGGACGGATTCAAATAGAGACAGCTCCGTTCCCGGTGATAGGCTTCTCCTGATTTTGTAATATAAACCAGCTCTTCTTCCTGCCGTTCCCAGTCTTCTCCCGTCCCGTCCCCGCTGTAGCCAATCCATTTGTGCATCACGCACCCGTTTACGACATAGCTGCTCCGAAAAGCGGCTTTCCCAAATGGCGCAGAGACCGGCGTCAGCCGCATCAGCCGTACATCCGGTTCTCCATCCTCCTGCCCATAGGCATACAGCGCAAGCTGACGGGCCGTCTGATGCAGCTGCGCTTCTTTTGAGGAATACGTCCAAAATACCAGAAACAGCGATAAAAGATTGGCAACTGCAAACAGGAAAACCGGCAGTACAACTGCTGCCTCCACCGTCATGCCAGCCGGAAGCGCCCGGCGAGATGCCTTTTTTCGCCCCGGACAGATCCACCTGCGTATCCATCCGGCAATTCGGTCTTTGGGCTTCCGGGAATTGAGAGCATGTTGTCCGTATTTTATACTGCTGCCCTGGAGAGAAAACAGCAGCGCATTCGATAATAGGTTTCTCCAAAAAGGCATCCGGCCCGACCCTCCCCTCTTAATCGCTTATTCATACTCGTACCGCCTTGTGATTTCATAGCTTCCGGTATAGCCGCTGACTACCCGGATACATGCCTGCATCCCGTCGATCAGCCCATCCAGCCGAAAATTGCTGTTTCCCGGTGTCTGCCGGATATCGCTCTCCATCACATCCATCAGTCCTGCAATCGCCTTTTTTGCACCATGACATACCAGCAGCGCGCCGAGATAATCCTGATAGCTCATCCCGTCCGCAGACGAACGATAGGAATCCAGATGGCTTCTGTAGGTCAGCAGCTGAGAAAACGGCGTATTCCAGCTTTCCTCGCTTTTGACAAGCGGAATCTTATCCCCCCGCAGCAAAATTCGGACATCCTTGACACTTTCCGCGTATGCCCAGGCAAATAAAATCACGGTCGCTGCAAAGTCTTTTATCTCAGGCAAGCCAAGCAGTATGGCAATAACGCCCGCTGCGGTTTCCGCCTCCGCTTTTAAGCTGCTTCCAAATAGAAAGGCTGCGTTCACAGCTTCCCGAAGCAACAAAATCTCCTGCAGCGTCTTTTTCAGATTTTCCCGATCCTGCGTCTGCTGCTGCAAAATATATTCCACCTCGTAAGCGAGCGCACTGTTTTCTTTCTCCTGCCCGAAGCTGCCGCATTTTTTCAGGATATAAGCATACAAAAGCCCCTGATCGACCAGGCTGTTCACAGCTTCCTTTCCATCCGACAAACCGGTTCCACTGTTTAAATGCCGCACAGACGGTCTGCCCGCCCCGGAAAGACACGCACTGGAAAGCTGCATTCCCTGCGCCGCTGCTCCCAGAATTCCCTCGCTGCGCGTCGCCCGCACCGCATCCGACGGTGTTTCCGGAATTTCTCCATCCCAGTCTTTATCCTGAAGCTTTTTCCGGCGAAAAATCTCTTCTTTCAGCGATTCCTCGGCAGCATCCCACTCTGCTTCCAGATCGCGTCCCTGCAAATCTTCCAGCTGGTTTCCCTGCTCCAGCAACGTTTCCGCCAAAGAAAGCCCGGAAATATCCTTCATATACTGGACGATATGATACTGCAGCACCGTCCCGCCATCGTCAGTTGCAACGCCCGCCTGCAAAAGCTCCACAGCTTCTGTCGAAAGCCCCAGCAGGTCTTTTGCCCCTGCTGTTGGAAATTCCTCCTGTGGACGCAGATTCCGCTCCATATAACGGAAAATATGTTCTTCCGTCCGATGATAGGATGGATCGCCGGTCTGATACGCCGTATCGATAAAAAACAGGTCATACTGATCCAACATTTCCCGATGATATTCCGCCAGCGCAGAATCCAACGCCATATCCGCACAGCACTCTATATACATTCGAATCGTGGAGATTCTGACCGCCGTCAGGACGGCCAGAATCAGCGAAAGCAAAATGCCCATAACAAGTGCAAGATATACCGTCATATAGCCAGGCGTACTCTGCTTTCTCTCGCTCCAGGGCTTATCTGCACAGGATACAGCACGATACACGTCTGCGTACTTTTCTGCTTTCTGCCTCATATCTTCCCTGCCTGGGACGTGATTTTGCCAAAAATATTCGTCACAAGCTCGGTAATTCTGTCTTTGAAAATCAGCACAAGTCCAGTTGCGACTAAAATCAATAACACGACTTCCACAGTTCCGACTCCATCTTCATTTCTGAGCACCTCATACACTCTTCTCTGCAGCTTCCATACTCCATTCACTGCACGGTTTTTCCAATACATCAGCATATTTGTTCCTCCTCGTCTTCCTATCATTTATCGTTTCTTACTGCACGTTCGATGCAACGTTTCCCAGGCACCGTCACAGTCCTCCGAAGGAAAGCCACGCCGGTACCAAAATCAGAATCATCACCACACTCAGCATCAGCAGCATCGGAAATAACAATTTTGTCTGTGCTTCCTCTGCTTTTCTCCGCGCGGCAGCTTTCTGTTCCTCGAACGCATTCTCTGCCTCTTGTCCGAGTGCAGTGATCAGTTCGCCTGTTCCCCTGCGGATGTTCTGGGCCAGCAATGCCGCGCACTTTTTATATTGCGGCAGACGGGTGCGTTTTCCAAAACGTTCCAGCGCTTCGGTCTGCGTCATTCCGCTTTCCATTTCCCGAAATGTCCGGCGCACCTCTTCGTAAACAACACCATTCTTTTCTTTGGAAAGTCTCGCAAAAATCTGTCGGATCGGCATTCCAGTCTGCGCAAGCAGCGTCAACCGCGCTAAAAAGGACGGATAGGCCAATGCGAGCTCTTCCTGCCTCGCTTCTCCTTCTTTTTCCAAATCGTGATCATATGCAAACGAAATCAAACCTGCCCCTGCTATCGTCAGACATAAAATCCACAGCCCATATGGTTCCTGATGCAGCCGCCATTTTACAGGCTGCTCTTCCAGTGTTTCCGGCAGCGCTGCCGACGCTTGCTGCAGACTGCGCTCTGCTTCCAGCTGCCGTCCTGTTTCGCGCATCAGTCGATCTGCCAGGCTGTCTCCCTTTGGCACAATCCGCACTGCAAAGGAACATTCCCGCTCCTGCTCAACACACTGCAGTCGGACGCTCAGCACTACCGGCTCTCCGCCTTCCTCCACCCACTGTTTCCGAATCTGTCCGGAAGCATCCATCAGGTCATAGCAGTCACTCTGCCAGCTTCCCGTCACCAGCCCGCCGCAGAATCTCTCCGGCAAGTCCAGATCGTCTTCCACGCTGTCCGGGTTTGGAATTGCCGCTACCCAGCGCTCCAGCTCTGCCTGTGCCTGATCCAGAAGCGCTGATGCCTCTTCTTCTGACAGCTCCTGCTCCGGCACCGATACCGAAATCCTCCGCAGCTTTTCGTCTCCGACCTCAGCATCCAGTACATATGTCCGATCTCCTTCCCCGCTGTCCGGGCGAAGCAGTTCTGTCAATGGCTCTAAACCTCCTGTCGTCAAAAAAATCTGACAAAGCAGTGCCATCGCCAGTCCGGCGGACAGGATCGCCAGCAGGCGCTCTGTTTTTTGAACCTGAAATTCCCGATATTTGAGAGCGCCTGTTTCCCGTCCCCAGATCCGGCACAAAATTTCCTGTCCCTGCCTGTTTCCCGTTTTCCTGCCGCCTCGGTTTCGTTCCATTTTTTTCTGCAACACTACCAGCCGCAGCGCACACGAATGAAACAGTCCAACCTTTTTTCCTTTTTTCTGTTTCCACATGTCCTCTATCACGCCCGAATATCCATAATCTTCTCCGCCAGCACGCACGACGCCAGATACAGCCCGAGGCAGACCGTCATAATCGCGATTCCTGCCGGGTTATGGTACAGTCCGTCAAAGAATCCCTTCGACGACACCTGCATATAGCCGTAGAGTAAAAACGGAATCAGCATCATCACCTTCTGCTCATATTTTCTCGATGCCAGCATCGTCGCAATATCCCGCTGCGTTTCCATCCGCTGTCCCGTCAGGTCTGCCGTTCTCTGAATCATCTCCTTTAAGTTGCCGCCCAGATGCCGCGCTGTTGCAAACACCTCTGTAAAATCCCGGATTTCTTCGATACCGCTGCGCCTGCCAAAATCCAGAAGCATCTGCTCCAACGCCACCCGGTTTGTCAGTCCCTTGCGAATCAGTGCAAGCTCCTGTCCCATCTCGCTATTTTGTCCGTAAAGGACGCCGATTTCGCGTTCCACATCCAGGAACGCATTTTCTATGGAGCTCCCTGCCTGGATACCTGCCGTTACCATCAGGATAGTATCCTTAAATTGCAGAGAGAGTCTTTCCTTTCTTTTTTGAATTCTGTTCTTTTTGTCGCGTCCGTATAAAACCTTCCATACTGCCGGAAACGCCAGCATTCCAAGCCATGACCGGTAGAACATCCCTGTAAAAGCACCTGTTGCAAAAAGCGCTTTGAAAAAGCAGAGCAAATATTCCTGCCAGGAAAACCGGTATTTGGAATAGTCTGTTTTATTTTCGGCCAAAGCCCGCCGCTTCCAGCTTTTCCACATGATAAAGTTCTCCTTTCTTTTCCAGTTTGCCGCTGACCTTTTCCCGCGTACTGTTTTCGTCCTCTTCAAAGGCATACAGCGTCCTGGTCGTAATCTCCCCTTCCGAAAATCCTGTAATTTCTGCGATTTCCAGTACCTTTCTGGTTTTGTCCCGCATCCTTCCAAGATGCACTAAAATATCAATTCCCGATGCGATCTGTCTTCGTATGGCAGACAATGGAATGTCCATTCCCATCAGGAGCATGGTCTCCATCCGAAGCAGCATGTCCCGCGCTGTGTTTCCGTGCCCGGTCGACATACTCCCGGCGTGCCCGGAATTGTAGGCAGTCAGCAGCTCACAGATCTCTGCACCGCGAACTTCCCCGACGATAATCCGATCCGGCCGCATTCTTAAACTGCTGCGGATCAGATCCCGCACGGAAATCGTTCTGCATCCCTCCATGTTGGCGTTTCTGGTTTCGAGGGAAACCAGATTTTGCGCATATTTTAACTGCAGCTCCGCGCTGTCCTCGATCGTCACGATTCGTTCCTCCGGCGGAATCGCCTGCGACAGCGCATTTAAAAACGTCGTCTTCCCGCTCCCCGTACCCCCGCTGATAAAAATGTTGTACCGGCACTTTACCAACAGTTCGAGAAAGCTTTTGCATTCTTCTGTAATCGACCCAAGCGCCACCAGCCTGTCCAGCGTCATTCCCTCTTCCGGAAATCGCCGGATTGTCATCGCAGGACCGTTTAACGCAACCGGAGAAAGCACGACGTTTACCCGTGAGCCATCGGAAAGCCTTGCATCCAGAATCGGAGACGCCTCATTGACAACCCGGTTGCAGCCCGCCGCGATCTGCTGAATCACATCCAACAGCCGTGCAGGACTTTCAAACCGTCCCTGCCACTGCGTAAGCCTGCCGTCCTTTTCGATAAAAATCCGATCCGGCCCATTGACCATGATCTCCGTAATCCGCTTGTCCTCCAGAAGCTCCTGCAGTACATCGAAACCCCGAATCGCCGCAAACAGCTCTCTGCCGAGTTTTCTTCGCTCTGCCACGTCCAGTCTGCCGATACAGTCGCTTCTGCAGAGCCTTTCATCTATCAGCCGTCGTACCTGCCCATCCGAAAAATCCAGTCCGCAGTCCAGCTTCTGCAGAATTTCCTGCTTCACCTGCACACGGAACTGTTCATACACCGCCCTGCTCATCTGCATCCAACACTTTCTTCGTATATTCCGCCAGCTCCCCGGACGACAGATTTCCGATGTCCTTGGGCAGTTGGCAGAAAAATGGTAATTTTAACTTTTTCGAGCGCTCCCAGACGTCCGAATAATCCGTCCGTTCCAGCGTCTCCCGATACTGCGCAAGCTTCGCGGCGGCAAAGCCGTCCTCCCGTACGATCGTGTAAACCCTCGTACAACGCCGCAGGACATCAAATAATCCCTGCACCCCATCCGACAGATCCAATAGAATGACGTCATATTGCCCGTCATCCAATAAATCCAGCAGACGCCGCCATTCCTCTCTGGCAATTCCGTACAGATCGTACCCGCATGACGCCGGAAGAATGAAATCCATTCCGTTGATGCACTCCGCTGCCTGATACAGTCTGCCTAAAAACTGCTCCTTAGACTCCTGCAAATAGTACAGCAAACTTGCAAACTCTGTGTTATCCGCCTGTTTTCCAAGCATCTCGGTCAGCCCTGCACAGCATTCAAAATTCAGATACAGCACCCTCTTATTTGCCGCCAGAAGCTGTCCCATCGTCAGCGCAAGCGTTGTCTGCAGGCTGCGTCCTACCGGCGTATAAAATCCGTACACGCAAGCCTTCCCTACCGTCTGCAAAAATGGCAATTTCTCTGTTTGCATCGCCGTCTCCGTGACTTTTTTGGCAATCCGGAGCACACTGCTGTACTTGCTCACGCACGGAAGCTCCTGTACCGGGCTGTTTTCTTCCTCCTGCAGCAAAATGACATGCCGTACCCAGTCCTTCATCTCTTCCCGAAAAAGCCCCTGCGCGATCAGCAAAATCTGTACCGGCTTTCGGGCGAGAGAATCCTGTAAACGCTCTGCTCCCGTAAAAGCCAACACCTCAAACGGAAAATCCTCCCGTCTGCTCAGCGCATCCATCAGCCTGCATGCATACGCCTGCTCCGGATCGCAAATCGCCAATGTCCGTCTATTCAATTGTTCGTATTCCTCCTGGTAATTTCCTAAACAATAGAATACACGCTCTGCGAGTATTCTATTGTCATGAATAACAGAATACAGAATTCAGAAAATATAAGAACCGCTAATCAGCGGTATGGACCGGGATCAGATGCCTCTGCATTGATCCCGCCTGATGGTAAGACAAAGTATAGACCGGATTTTCTGTACTGTCCAGCGCAAGATAGTACCTTAAATGTTACTTGTGACGTTTTGACAAACCTGGTATGCAATCTTTATGTATTTTTACCACATCAAATACACCCGCACACCGTACAACAATGCAACACCCGGTAGTCCGAGAAATCCAGACGTCAACGCACTCAGCGCATTGATTCCGACGCACGCATCCAGTCCTTTTTCCTGCAGATATCCGTTTATCAAAAAAATGGCGATCATTCCAAAAACCAGCCGCAGCATAAAATTCAGCGCAAGCTCCGCTCCCTTTTTCATAAGCCCTCCCGCCCGGACTTCGTTGATCTATATATATTCTTGCCTGTCACGCAGATATTCGTATCATACGATGGAAACAACCGCAGATATTTTTTCTCCCTGCCCGGATATTCATTGTCCGGATGTATATTTCTTCCAGTTTTTCTCTATACTGTAACAAACTCCCCTGCCAAAGCTGTCAGAATACCGGGGATTTCGAACGTTACCACTTTATCTGTCCGGGAGGAACACACATGAAAGTTTCTTTTCGCATCGGCGGCAGACCGTCCGCTGAGCTTGCCTCAAAAACGCCCGAAGAAGCCTTGAGAAACAATCTGCAGCTCGCCAAATGGGAGCTGGACAATGCCTATGCCGGGTTCGAATACGCGACCGATCCCGATCTGATCGACTGCTACATTTTTCAGCTCAATGCCGCCATGAAACGTTACCGTTATCTCCTCAATCAGTGGAACGGACTTGATAAAGTCTCTGCAGGAGACGTGTAATTTGGCGCATAAGATCCTTCATGACCGTATTTTTCACACGATACAAAAGTGGAAAACAGGAGCAAACAAAGGGGCCTCTTTTTCGATGCGCTTTCTGTAAAAAAGGACCTTGGATTCCCCTTGGAACCCTTGGTCCTTTTCTCTCTCTAACAATATCTGCAATGCGTGTATTCTATTGGTTGCGGCATCAGAATACCCGCACAACACATTTCTCAGAATGCAAATACCAGCGCGCCATATGCAGGCAGGTCAAAGGTGATCCGGTACGGCTTGTAGTCGCTGGGCTCTGCAGTTGCTGTATAATCGGTTTTCAGTTCTTCTCCGCTGCCGCCAAAGCGTTTTTCCGCGCTGTTTAACACCAGCTTATATTTCTTCTTTTCCGGTACCCCAACGCAGTAATCCTTACGCTCTACCGGCGTCATATTCAATACAAAAAGCAGTCTCTTTGTCTTTTCTCCACTGGTTTTACGAATAAAGCTGTAAGTGCTGCGATCTGCATCATCCGCATTGATCCACTCAAAACCGTCCCAGCTGTTGTCGATCTCATACAGACAGGGATATTTTCGATAAAGCTTTAAAAGCTCTGCCACGTAATCCTGCAGTCCTTGATTCAGCTCATTTTGCAGCAGGAACCAGTCCAGCTCACGGGCCTCACTCCATTCGCGCTCCTGTCCGAACTCCTGTCCCATGAACAAAAGCTTTTTGCCGGAATGTCCGAGCATATAAGTATAGCCGACGCGCAGGTTTGCGTACTTGTCCACCTTGTAGCCGGGCATTTTGTTGACCATCGAGCATTTCAGATGTACGACCTCATCGTGAGACAGCGGTAAAATATAGTCCTCCGCATCGTTATAAGACATCGCAAAGGTCAGCGCATGATGATCATTCTTCCTAAAATAAGGATCCAGCTTCATATATTCACAGAAATCGTGCATCCAGCCCATATTCCACTTAAACGTAAATCCAAGGCTGTCACTGCCGATTTTTCCGGTCACGTTTGGCCACGCCGTAGACTCTTCTGCGATCGTCATGATACCCGGATAAGTTCCACGGATCACGGAATTGAAATGCTTGAAAAATTCGATCGCGTCCAGGTTTTTATTACCGCCGTAACGGTTCTGCACCCATTCTCCATCTTTTCTGCCATAATCCAGATACAGCATAGATGCAACCGCATCCACTCGCAAACCATCTACATGGAATTCCTTAATCCAATACAGGGCATTTGTGATCAGGAAGCCCTTAACCTCGCTCTTGGCATAGTTGAATACTTTTGTTCCCCACTCAGGATGCTCGCCCATTCTGGGATCGGGATATTCAAACAGCGCCTCACCGTCAAAATCTGCCAGACCGTGGGCATCCTTGGGAAAATGGGCGGGTACCCAGTCCAAAATGACACCAATCTTATTGCGGTGCAGCTTATTGACCAGATATGCAAAATCCTCCGGTGTTCCATAACGGGAGGTCGGTGCATAATAGCCGGTTACCTGATAGCCCCAGGAGCCGTCAAACGGATGCTCTGCGATTCCCATCAGCTCGATGTGGGTATATTTCAGTTTTTTCAGATATTCTACGATACGATCCGCAAATTCTCTGTAATTATAAAATCCATCCTCCGTTTCCGGATGCTTCATCCAGGAACCGATGTGACACTCATAAATTGCAACCGGCGCTTTTTCCGGATCCTGCGCGCTTCTTTCTTCAATCCACTTGCTGTCCGACCATTTAAAATTGGTAATATCTGTCGTAACAGAAGCAGTTCCCGGACGTACCTCCCCCTGGTTCGCAAACGGGTCTGCCTTGTACAGCTTTCTGCCGTCCGGCGTGATAATCAAAAATTTGTAAAGCTCTCCCAGACCAACGTCCGGAATAAACGTCTTATAAATTCCGCCGGGTCCCAGCTTTTCCATCTGGTTTGCAGTCTCATTCCAGCTGTTAAACGTTCCAATCACAGAAACGCTGGCTGCGTGCGGTGCCCAGACGGCAAAGCTCATTCCTTTCTTCCCGTCTTCTACAGACTGATGTGCGCCCAGCTTTTTGTAAATATCGTAATGCGTCCCCTGAGCAAACAGATACTGGTCGGCCTCCGAAATGTATACCGTTTCCGGCACTTTCGCCGCTTTTACTGCTTTCGCTGTCTTTGCCTTTGCCATAATAACCCCCTGTTTGGATATATTTGAAACGCTCAGATAAAGTCTTTCTCCCGCAAAATAATCATGTCATCTTCATCGTAGCGTCTCCGAAGCACAATATCTATAAAGTGTCCGATCGTCTTACGGTTTGCATGAGCAATCGCCTCATCCACGATGTCACGCACTTCCCCCACCGTAACAGCATGCGAACTGGTCTGCATATCCTCGATTCTGGTATGCAGGGCGAGCCTGCCGAGCTCGTCGATCGAATACTCCTGTGTATATGCGTACTGACAGCCGTATTTTACCAGCGTTGCGCTGTCCAGCGCCGCGATATCAAACCGCGCGGTAAAGCTTTCCATCAGTCTTCCGTTTTTCTTATATAAACGGTCGATCGCCCGTTTTTCATCCAATACAAATACAATGATGCCGGTATGTTCCTGATTCAATGCGTCTGCAAGCTTCTCACATCCCTCGTTGGAAAGCTTTCCGGCTTTCTCAATGACGAGCGCGCCGTTTGCAACCTTTTCCACAAGCGCTTTTGCATCTTTTTTATTGATCAGCTCCGCGTTCACTTTGGCAACCTTGCCGGAGAAGTTTCCGTCGGACGCCTGAATTTCGCGGATCATACATTTTGTCAGTTTCAGTGTACCGGAGCCTGGCATACCGGTAATCACAACGTTTCCGGTGTACGCAGAAAGGCTGATTTCATCCAGCGCTGCGACCAGCTGGCGCATTGCGCGTTTGGTCGGGATGAACTGGGCAAAAAGCTTGCGTTCTGCCTTTGTCATGCTGCGCACACGCTCGGCTGCCTGCTGTTGGGATACACGCTCCTGCAGCTGCTTTTCTTCTCCGGAGGTCTCCGGCTGCGGTGTAGGTGCTTCCTGACGCGGTGCTTTGGTTTCTTCTGTTGCAGGTGCTCCGATCCTTTCCGGTGCGGCCTGTTTCGCATAACGCTGTACCGGCTCTGCATCCTGCGCTTCTGTTTCTGCATTCTGCTCTGTGTAGCCCTGTGCGGCATCCGCCACCGGCGGCGCTTCCTCGATCTCTTCGAGTTCTTCCGTCTCGGTTTCTCTGGACGGATCGACAAGCGGTGCTTTTGCTGCAGTCGTCTCTACAGCAGCTCTGTCTCCTACAGGCGCTTCCTGATTTTCAGCATTTGCAGGAGCTTTCTCCTCTTCTACCGGCAGGGATTCTTCTCTCTGCAGCTGTTCCAGCACGCCGTTTCTGGAGCTTTCATCAAAATCATCAAACAGGGAACCTGTCTGCTGGAGCATCCACTGTCTGGTTTCCTGTTTTCTCTTTTCTTCATTTTCCTTTTTCAGCCGTTCCCATTCCTTGAGCACCTCTTCGATGTTCATCTGGCCGGTCGTCTGGCGTTCTATCTTAGTGTTTCCCACAACAGCCTTCCTTTCCGGCTGTCTTTCCGGGACTGCCGCAGCCTTTTCCTGTATTTCCACGCCCTGTATGTGTTCGATTTTGTCGGTTTCCATCGGCATCCAGGGAGTCTCCACCACCGCCGGATGGATTTCCTGCATTCCGGCATCCGCAGGATCTGTCACCGCAGGAGTCTGTTCCGGCGCGGGCTGCGCCGCGAGGATGGGTGCCTCAGGCTGCGCGTTTACCGGCTCGGCAACGTAAGCGCATGCCCCGCTGGACGATGCGACAGGTAATGTCGGTTCTACGTCAGCATACACCTGCGGTGTGCTTTGTGTAGGCTGCACGCTGACGGACTCTGCCGCGTCCACTGCATCTGCCGCCAGCTTCGTCTCTTCCGTATCGAGCTGTCCCGTTGCCTGTGCGTCCCACTGGTCAGATTCTTCAAGGACACGGGAAATGTCTTCCTGATATTCCCCATTTCCATTTTCTGCAGCGTAAACGGTCTGCTGATTTTTCATCAGGTCAGGTTCTTCTTGCTCGGGAGAAGCCGTCTTTACCTCTTCCCTGTCAACCGCAAACACGTCACGCATGCTCGCGGCAAGCGCTTCCTGTAAATTGATCGTATTATATTGTCCCATATCCATCGGTTTTACATGGATATCCAGATCTGCTTTTTCTTTGCTTTCAGCAGACCGGACTGCCTGAGTCTGTTCCTGTGCAGGCGCTTCCTGCGGTTCTTCCTCTACTGCGTTTCTGCCGCCGTACTGACTGTCGTAAAGCTGCTGCTGTGCAGGCGAAAGCGGTACATACAGGCGCTTTAACTCCATCGCCTTGAGCACATATTTGCCCTCACCGAACCAGAGGATCAGCTGATCGCACTCCTCTACACACTCCGTGGCAAGTCCGACCCTGTGATACAAAAATGCCAGCTCATATGCCCACTTTTCATTATATTCGCGTTTTTTGTACTCTTTCAAAACAGCGATCCGCTCTTCCAGGCTGATATCCTGTGCCTCGTAAATTTTATACAACAGGATATACTTACTGTTATCGTTTGGCGAAAGCTGTACAAACTGCTTATAGTATTCCACAGCTTCCACAACCTGGCCGGTCTTGATCGCCAGATCGCACAACGCATAGACAATCCGCCTGTTCTGCGGACTTTTTTCATTTGCCAAAAGCAGGATCTCCCTGGCGTCGTCAAATCTTCGGTTTATCTTATAAACATCGCTGATAATTCCAAGTGTGGAGGTATTACGGACCTTTTTCCAGTCGATCGTATCCGCGATCTGTGCGGACTCCTGAAAACGGCCCTTTTTGTTCAGCGTCTTGATCTCTTCAAGGCGCAGCTTATATTCGTACTTATCCAAGGTACTCACCTCATGATTTTATCTTATCGGTCAGGTATCCGCAGCTGTGTCTTCGGTACAGAATTTCAAAATATTCCGCGAATGTTCCATTTTTCCGTCTTATACTTTTTCAAAATCGGGTATATTGCCCCACTTTTTACTTTCCTAAGTTTAACATAGCGCCTATACGTTGTCAAAACAAAAGAGACCGGATTTCCACATCCGCCCTCTTTTTTTTACTCAATTTTCCACATTTTCCCCTGCATATTTTTGGTAAAACCGCTTTAAAGCTTCTTTGGGCTCCGAAAAATCTGCTCCGTCCTCCTTTTCCGGCAGCGATTCCAGCTCATCCAGACGCTCCAACATTGCCTCCACTTCCGTCGCGTTAAACTCCCCATCCTCCGCTTCCAGCGTATACCATCGCAGCTTTTTCTGCAGAATACGTTTCTCTTCCAGTGAATTCTTCTTTTCAGACACGTTTCTGTCCTCCTTCTTTGTTGCCAGTCATGCGTTGCGAACAGCTATCCTTCCAAAATCATCCCCGGATTCTTCATACCCCTGCCTGTCAGATTACTCCTCCATACAGCTTTTTAATTTTTGTCGCATTCGGAACAGCTTGACTTTTGTGTTGCTTTCCGATATTCCAATCTTTTCCCCAATCTCCGCGCAGGAAAATCCGTTTTCATAATAAAACTTCCAGATCAAAAGCTCCTGCATGGAAAAAATCTGCTCCAGAAAGGCGTTCCATTCTGCCTGTACATAATATCCTTCCTGACCGGAATCCGGCCTTCGGGCAGCTTTTTCTTCCTGCCCTGGGCCTTCTGTCTGTATTTTTCCTTGCTGCTCATACCATTTTTTCAATTTATTTTTAGCTGTCAGCAGCAAAAAACCTTTCTGATTCGGATGTCTGCGCACCTCCTGCCATTTCTGATATGCAACCAGAAACACCTCCTGTGTCACATCCTCTGCTGCCGCCAGATCTTTTTCAACCATATGACGGACATATCGGTATACAAGCCAATAACAGTTTGTATACAGTTCTTCAAAGTTATCAAACGAATTTCTCTCCCCACTCATCATGGTCCCCCTTTGTCTCGAAACAGTCGGTCTTCAGTACAGGCGTGAAATACTTCTAAGTACCTCCTCCAGGGCCTGCTCCTTTTCTCTGGGACAACCATCAAAAATTTCATCATAAACCTTGTCTGTCAGGATTTCTCCGGTCAGAAGATAGGTAGGTTCAAGGTTCATCTTTTCATAAACGGTCAGAATCCGCGGAATTGTCAGTTTGCGGTTTCCACGCTCAATCTCCCCATAATAGGTGGTTGATACTCCAAGAAGCTCTGCTGCCTGCTCCTGCGTCAGGCCCATTATCCTGCGTTGCTTTCGGAGCCGTTCACCAATTTTGACATAAACATCCTTCTCCATGATGTCCACCTCCAGAATTTAGTCTGATATTCTTATCATACCTTCTGGCTGCACAGATGAAGAGAAACTAACTGTTTGTATTTTCCAGTATTTTACAATCAGTTAGTTTGTATTTTGTCAAGATTTTACAAACTATTTGTATAGATATCGAAATGGAAAGATAAAAAGCTCGTCTTGCCGTAAAATTTATTCGTTCTGCCTTTTAAACTATCCGGGCATAAACTTTAAAAAGGACAGTCAGGCTCTTTATTGCGCCTGCTGCCCTTTTATCTTCGTCTGATATTTTGAATCGCCGCTTTTCTCAGGAAAATCAGTCTTCCTCATCGTCTACATCCGCCGCTACTGCCGATGTCACAGAGGAAACAACCGCCACAATTACTGCAAAAAGAATGATCAGCAGTCCGCCTGCCAAAAGAAAAAATGTTCCGTCCATCTTCCGTCTGTCCTCCTTTTCCTGCCTGTAAAACAATGGGATGCACGCTCTGCGAGCATTCTATTGTCATGAATTATGATGTCTGAGTCAAAAGCCCCGGCCTTAAAGCCTGCTTCACAGAGTTCTCCACCGCTGTGTCTAAACTGTTATCAGTTTACCACAAAATCAGCTCTGTGACAATCATGATGTCAGAATCACAGGTTTCGAAAACAACCTGTGGCACACAATAAAATCTTTATAGCCAAAGGTTACGGTTCAACCTGAAATTCTGCGGTCAGCTCAGTCTGGCGGCTGTTTTCGTCGTCAAAAATCCGGCATTCTTTTTTCAAACGATACTGCCCTGCCTCCAGCCGGATACCATCAGCAGCCAAATCCAGTGTTCCTTCTTTGGTTTCTCCTGCGACCGCCTGACTGCTTTCTTTTTGTGTTTCTAAAGCTGCGTCGGAATTTTCAACAATTTCCCAACCGTTTTCTGTGAAACGTTCCAGCGTATAATCTGTTCCCCAGCCGACGGTTTCTGTGTCGCTTTTATTGACAATCCGCCAGGTTATTTTTTCGGAGTTTACCTTTGCAACCTCTAGATAAATTTCTGCGAAACAGGTCTCTGCGTTGTTGATCATACGTCCCTGTACCGCATTCTGGTCAGCTGCCGCCCCCTGATTTTCGCCCGCATCCGGAGTCACCGCCGCTGCATCTTCTGCCTGCAGTGCGATTCCATCCTCCGCACTCAGCCCTTCCATATCATAGGCCGTCATCTCCGGTCCGGGTTCTTCCGAATGCAGCCGCCACTGTGCAATTCCGGCTGCGCCAATGCAGATAACGAGAGCAGCTGCTGCCGCCACTGTGCGCCGCTGTCGGTAAAAAAACAGTTTTCCTTTTTTGGGCATCGCCGCTTTATTTTCATCCGAAGTCCCTACGCTTTCCTGATACATCGGTTCCAGCGCCTCCGCAATATATCGCTCATCGATCTGTCCGATGGCATCGAAAAGCTTTTCATTCTTTTTCACAGTGCAATCCCCTCCTTTTCCAGATGCATTTTCAGCTTCGCCCGCATCCGAAACAGCTGCGACTTTACCTTGCCCTCGCTGATATTCAAATTGCCCGCCAGCTCCTTAACCGGCTCTGCCCAGAAATACCGCCGGACAAATATTTTCCGGCTTTCGGCGTCCAGTGTTTCCAGAAAACGATTGATCGCTGCGGCGGTTTCCCTGCCCTCGATCTCGTCCTCTACACTTTTGCCGGATGGAATACATTCTTCCAGTTCGTCCAAAAGCGCCTGCGTCTCGCCGCTTCCGCGCTTTTGGGCATGCCCTGCCCGATATTTACTGATCGAAAGGTTTCTCACTATTTTTCCCAGAAATCCCGCCAGAAATTCCGGTTTCCCGGGGGGAATCGCGTTCCAGGTATGCAGCCAGGTATCGTTGACGCATTCCTCGCTGTCCTCTTTATCGTTTAAAATCCGGAAAGAAATGCTGCGGCAATAGCTGCCGTATTTTCTGTCCGTTTCCGAAATTGCTTCTTCCTTTCGTGCCCAGTAAAGGGCGATGATTTTATCGTCCTCCATTGTTCCTCTCCTCTTCCGCGACTGCGGCCTGCTTTTTTGCTGAATCAATTATGCTGCCTGCAGGGGTTCCGATCGTGTAAACCACGCGGGGTCGCAATTCTGCATTTCCCGGCGCAATGTACGTTCCTACTCCTTATAAACGCAGAATTTTCCTCCGGCGTTTCCCTGTTCAGCCACTTTTTGAATCTGTTTTTCTAAAAAAGAATGTGCCTTGGCACATTCTTGCGCCGAGTGCGCATCCTTCCATTCCGCTGCAGTGCGATCCGCGCGGAGCGTTTTTATTTCATAAGACGCATTTTCCTATGAAACAATAGAATGCACGCTTTGCGAGCATTCTATTGTCATGAATAAAATTTTAGGAGAGCCATGCAACTCTCCTAATTTTCGTTCTGGCACGCTCAGATCAGTTTTGACGAAACCAGAAAAATAAACCACGCGATACATCCGATGATTCCGATCAGGGATACCAAAATCATGATTCCGGCGCGTTTTTTGCGAAACGCGCGGATCAGTCCTGCAAGCAGTAGCACAATGGATGCCGCTGCAAGCGCGATAAAGAACCATACAAACAAAAATCCGTACAATCCCACCTGATCAATCGCAAGCACAATAAACGTCACAAGCATGATGAATTCCACGATATGCCAGAGCAGTCTTATTTCCTGTCCGCGTTCCTGGCGGACGCCCTGCCGGTATTCTTTTTTCTCCTGGCGGCGCTGCAGCTTCGCAGCGAGCGATTCCTCCTTCTGGCGTGCCTTCTGCGCTTCTGCCTCGGCTTTTTCCCGTGCTTTCTGCGCGGCAGCTTCAGCCTTTTGCGCTGCAGCGGCTTCTTTTTTCTGACGCCGCAGTTCTTTGCCAGAAAGCGGTTTGTCAGGCTGCAGCGGCACCACGGCTGACGACTGCGCATCAGCTGCCTGATCGCCTATGGGTTCTGCAGAATTCTCTACGTTATTCTTCTCTTCTTCCATCCTCCGGATTCCTCCCCGCTTTTTCTTCCGCGATTTTTTCCAGCGTCTTTTCTACTGCCAGCCTCTGGATTTCCTCCAAAATCGGAAAGCCCTTGACGCTTTCCGCTGCATAGGTCTGCTGCAGCTCATATTCCAGCGGCAGCCAGGTGCTGATGTCGCTTTCGTTATGGGCGATCACAGCTTCCAGCTTATCCAGCGCTTTGTAAACCTTCGCTTCCTCTGTCTTAAGCGCATTCATCTCTGCAAAAAGCACTTTCGCCTCTTCACCGGTTTTGCCCGGAAGCATCGAAAGCAGTCCGTCCACGGCTTTTCGCTCCACGTTACGATCCTGTTCCTTTTTTTCAAATGCAGGGATATCGCCCGTTACCGCTTCTCCGAGATCGTGCAGCAGACACATATGGATTACCTTTTCCATATCGACATCCGGCAATTCCTCTTTCAACAGCCACGCCATCAGAGAAACTCTCCAGCAATGCCCCGCGACCGTTTCCCGCACGCCTTCCGGTGTAATGCAATGCCGCGGCACCGATTTTAACTTTCCGGCTTTTTCCAAAAACTCAATCAGCCATTCTGCCTGTGGTCGTTCCATACTGTTTCCACCTTTTCTCCAGTTTACATAATACTGTGACCGTGCGTCGTATTACCGTCAGTATAGCGCCATTTCCCGGTTTCGTAAAGCTGGGAAATGAGTTGACAGGAAGGATAAACGCACCATAAGATAGAATAAAATAGTCGCGCCTTTCTAATAAAACTTCAGGAACTGATTCTTTAAGGAGAACCTCTTATGAATTATGAAGGAATTTTGGAATTTCACGGAACCTGGCGCAGCTACCAGGCGCGGGTTCTGCAAAATGTCAGCCGCTATCTGTCCGACGACAAAATCCACATCGTCGCCGCGCCCGGTTCCGGCAAAACGACCCTCGGCATCGAACTGATCAAACGCCTGAATGCGAACACGCTCATTTTGGCACCCTCCATCACGATTCGGGAACAGTGGGCAGCAAGGATTCAGGAAGCCTTTTTATGCGACGGATATTCGCTGGAGGATTACGTCTCCCTGAGCCTGAAGCAGCCGAAGGCCATTACGGTCGCAACCTATCAGGCGCTTCACAGTGCAATGACCCGTTTTTGCGGCACGGAAACGCCCGGTGAGGATACCGCCCCGACCGACAGCGAAGAAGTCGATTATTCTGACTTTGACTTAGTTCGAACCATGAAAAATGCCAACATCGAACTGCTTTGCCTCGACGAATGCCATCATCTTCGCAGCGAATGGTGGAAATCCCTCGAAGCCTTCCAATCGCAGATTTCTTCCCTGAGAACCATTTCCCTGACCGCTACCCCGCCCTATGATTCCACGCCTGCGATGTGGACGCGCTACATGAATATGTGCGGAGATATCGACGAGGAAATCACGATTCCGGAGCTGGTAAAAGAGGGAAGTCTCTGCCCGCATCAGGATTATGTCTATTTCAATTATCCAACCACAGCGGAAACAAAAGAAATTCAAAATTTTGAAGAGCGCAGCAGTCAGATGCTGCAAAGCCTGATGCAGGATTCCCAGCTGCTCACTGTGATTGAGACACACAAAGGTTTAAACGGTCAGATTTCGGATGACCTTCTTCTCGACGATCCGGAATATCTCGAGGCAATTTTGATTTATCTGCAGAGCAAAAATGCAGCATTCCCTGCGCGTCTGCAACGGCTGCTCGGGACAAAAAAGCTGCCCGCCATGGGCGCGAAGTGGATGGAACGGCTTTTGCAGGGCTTTTTATACGATGACAGCGATTCCTATCTATGTGATAAGGTTTACCGGGAAATGCTGATCGACCAGCTAAAATCCCAGGGTCTGATCGAAAAGAAAAAAGTCATCCTGACCAAAAGTGCAGCAGTCGAAAAGCTGCTGACCAATTCCCTCGGCAAAGCAAACAGCATCCGGGATATCGTATTTTCGGAGTACGATTCGATGGGCAGCTCCCTGCGCCTTTTGATTCTGACCGATTATATCCGAAAAGAATATGAAAAGGCCATCGGCAATCCCGAAGCGACGATCGCGTCCCTCGGCGTTCTTCCCTTTTTTGAAATGCTCCGCAGGGAAAACGAAAAGCAGCACAAAGTAATCCGGTTAGGCGTTCTGTGCGGAAGCGTCGTCATCATACCGGCAGAGGCAAAAGAAGCGCTGCTGCTGCAGACCGACGCAAAAATCAAACTCACGTTTTCCGCCATCGGCAGCCTTTCGGAAAACGACTACTTAAAAGTGACCGCCACGGGGGACGCGCACGCCCTCACCGCAGCTGTTACTGCCATTTTTGCCCAGGGCGCAATGCAGGTTCTGATCGGCACGAAATCCCTGCTCGGCGAAGGCTGGGATTCTCCCTGCATCAATTCCCTGATTCTGGCAAGCTTTGTCGGCTCCTTTATGCTCAGCAACCAGATGCGCGGCCGCGCCATCCGCGTCTGGAAAGAAGACCCGAACAAAACGAGCAATATCTGGCATCTCGTCTGCCTAAAGCCCCGGAAAGAAGTACAGCAAAACCCGGAGGACACAATCAGCGAGGACTACACGCTGCTCTGTCGGCGCATGGAGCAGTTTCTCGGACTGCATTATACGGAAGATACCATCGAAAACGGCATCGACCGCCTTTCCATCATCCGCCCTCCTTTTACAAAAAGCAACGCAGCTTCCATGAACCGGAAAATGCTCGCCCTTTCCCAAAAACGCAGCGAGCTAAAAGACCGCTGGATGCGTTCTCTCGCCGTGTACGACAAAATGGAAGTTGTCAATACCAATGAAATTCCGGATAAATATGTGACCTCTGTCCTGTTCTGGGATGCGCTCCGGGCGCTGCTTCTGACCTCTGCCCTGCTTTTGGTCGGTCTGATTTTCGCTCTGGGAACCGGTTTTGCTTCGCGTTCCGCAGTCTCCGGCATCATCGGATTTTTTATGGCTCTGTATACAGGCGGCGTCCTGATCGCAGCCTTTCCAAAGCTTTTCATGCTCGGAAGCCCGCTGCGCCGCCTCAAAGCATTCGGGAATGGCATTTTGAAAGCATTGGAGACACAAAACCTTTTAGAAGAGCCGCACTGCAAAGTCGTGTCTGGTACTTCTGGTTCTGATCATCATGTTATTTTTCTTTCTGGAGGAAGCGGACGCGATAAGGCCTTATTCGCGCAGTGTGTCAACGATTTTTTCGATGCGGTCGATAACCAGCGCTACCTTCTGGTAAGTCCCAAACGCTTCCGCGGGCTGAACGGATTTTACGTCGTCCCGGAATGTTTTTCCAAGCGCAAGGAAGACGCGCAGCTTTTCGCTAAATGTATGAAGCCGTATATCGGAGCCTATGATGTTGTGTATACAAGAAACGAAAAAGGACGCGCCATCTTATTGGAAGGAAAAATCAAAGCGCTTGCAAACCGTGAAGAACGCTGCATCCGCCGGAAAAAGCTGAACGGATGATTCTGCAAGGAATCTGCTTTACGGCTTAGAAGCTGTAAAAATGGTTGCAGTTCACCCGCGCCATTCGCAATACAATAGAATGCACGCTCCGCGAACATTCTATTGTCATGAATCGCGTCTTCGACGCTCTCCGCTGCTTCGCAGCTCATTTTTGCTTACAAAAAGGTACGAGTGAACTGTAACGAAAAATGTTTTTTTTACCATACAAGAAAGTCTGTCTCCTTGCGGCTTTTTGGGGCGCATGTTACAATATTACCATTAATGAACGCAGAAAATACAGGAACCTGTGGGTTCCAAAAAGGAGGAACTGCAAATCCCATGATTTCATCAGATCAAATTGCAAAAAACTATGATATTGCCGGCGTCCGCAAGGCCAACCTTCCCGGTCTGCACATGCTGCTGCTTGGCTTCTTCGCCGGCATGTTTATCGCACTGGCAGGTGCCGCAGCATCTGTTGCTTCCGCAGACATCACCAATCCGTCCGCAGCCCGGATCGTATCCGCCCTCGTTTTCCCGGCAGGACTTGCGATGGTTATCTGCAACGGCAGTGAGCTGTTCACCGGTAACTGCCTTATGGTCATTTCCCTGCTCGACCATAAGATCACCTTTAAGGCACTTATGAAAAACTACCTGTTTGTTTATCTCGGCAACCTGATCGGTTCCCTGTTTGTGTCCGCTCTGTTCGTATACGGACATATTCCCGGGCTGTATGACGGACTGCTCGCACAAAACATGGTAAATACTGCTGTCACAAAGGTTTCCCTGAGCTTTTCAGAGGTCTTTTTCCGCGGTATCCTGTGTAACGTTATGGTCTGCGTAGCTGTCTGGATGGGCATGAGCGCAACCCACGTTTCCGGCAAAATTCTCGCCGTATACCCTCCGATCTCCGCATTCGTTCTCTGCGGCTTCGAGCACTGTGTTGCAAACATGTTCTACATTCCCGCAGGTATGATGGCCGCATCTGCATACGGCATCGCTGCAGAGGGCTTAAATATCGGAACCTTTATCCTCAACAATCTGATCCCTGCCACCATCGGCAATATCTTCGGCGGTGTCATCGTTGTCGGCTTCCTGTACTGGTATCTGTTCCTTCGCGAGAAAAACTAAGCTCTCTTTTCTGAACAATTTTCTTAAAAAAGGGGCTGTGAAAAAACATAGCCTATAAAAAAGAAGGACCAAGGGTTCATAAAAAACCCCAAGGTCCTCTTTTTGTGTTAGAATTAACTTGCGATGAAAAATCTAACTAATACTTATTCTAATCCAAAACAGGCAGTTTTGCCACTATTTATTCAAGATTATCTGGACATCTGTGATCCGGTGCTGACATTTGATCGATTTATGGGAGAAATCGATTTGGAGAAATACCTGAAGGAAATCCCGAAACATGAGATGGGAAGACTTCGGTATAACCCGGTCAGTATGCTGAAAACAATCCTGTTCGGATTTATGACAAATGGATATGTCT